>Ga0187879_10000677_pt1 | contig 22671 bp, 17 predicted proteins | sample June2016WEW_19_1_FD_132423 | JGI IMG/M metagenome (GOLD analysis project Ga0187879, IMG submission 132423) | Peatland microbial communities from SPRUCE experiment site at the Marcell Experimental Forest, Minnesota, USA - June2016WEW_19_10 | ecosystem: Environmental > Terrestrial > Soil >... | reverse complement strand
TGTGAATATTAACGCCACGTTCCGTCCCACGGCTCACGCCGTGGGCTACTTTCTGGCGCCGCTCCGCGGCTTTCGAAGTCCCGGCGCCTTAAGTAAACGCTTATGGGGCTTGCCCTACCCTCGTCCGAACCAGCAGAAATGCGCGGACGGCAAGCCGTCCCCCTACGGCGGGGCGGTCATCGAGGCATTAAAGTCTGTCACTTGACAACTTCAGATCCATAGGCTAGGATTCTGCTGGGAGGTGCAGTGATGCAGCCTGACAATGGAATGACTCGCAGGCAGTTTGTATCCACCACCGCGGCGGCGCTGGCAGGTGCGGTGCTCGTCCCAAAGTCGGCTTCGAGCGGCAGTCCTCCCACCACCATGTCTGGTGGCGCCGGCCGGGAGGCGCGCGTCCTGAGCCTCGATAAGAGCGCCTGGAAGGTCAAGCCTTTCCCGACCGCGCAAGTTCGGCTGAGAAAGGGTCCATTCCAGGACGCCCTGGTAGCCAACCGTCGCTATCTAATGTCTTTGCCCCAGGACAGGCTGCTGCATACCTTTCGCCTGAATGCCGGTCTGCCCTCTTCAGCCACGCCTTTGGGTGGGTGGGAAAAACCTGATTGCGAGCTGCGCGGGCACTTCGCGGGGGGCCATTACCTTTCGGCCTGCGCGCTAATGCGTGCGGGCGCCGGCGACGAGGACTTAGCGGCCCGGGGAAACGCTATGGTGGAGCAGTTGGCGCGCTGCCAGCAGGCCCTTGGAGACGGTTACCTGAGCGCGTTTCCGAGGGAGTTCTTCGATCGCCTGCGAAATGGCAAGCCTGTGTGGGCGCCCTTTTACACCTTGCACAAAATCCTGGCAGGCCTTATCGACATGCATGTTTATTGCGGGAACCAGCAAGCCCTGGAAGTCGCCGAAGGCTTGGCTGGCTGGATCGGGCGGTGGGTCCAACCGCTCAGCGACGACCAGATGCAGCAGGTGATGAAAACGGAGTTCGGCGGCACCATGGAGTCGCTCTACAACCTCTACGCCTTGACGGGCAACTCCCACTACCTCGGGGTGGCCGACCGCTTCTATCACAAGAAAGTATTCGATCCCCTGGCGGCGCACCGGGATGAGTTGAAAGGCCTGCACGCCAATACGAATATCCCGAAGATGATTGCCGCCGCGCGGCGTTATGAGCTCTCGGGCGACCCTCGCTTCCATGAGATCGCGTCATTCTTCTGGCAGGAAGTGACCGGTGCTCGCGCCTATTGCACGGGCGGCACGAGCAACGAGGAGCATTGGCGCACGGAGCCCGGCGAACTGGCGGGTGAACTGGGCAAAACCACAGAGGAGTGTTGCTGCGGTTACAACATGCTGAAGCTGACCCGGCACATCTTTGGCTGGACCGCTGACCCGCGAACCATGGACTACTACGAACGCACCCTCTTCAACAGCCGACTGGGAACGCAGGACGCGGACGGGCTGAAGAGTTATTACCTTCCCCTGGGCGGCAGCGGCTACTGGAAGTCTTTTCACTCACCCTTTGATTCATTCTGGTGCTGCACGGGCACGGGTGTTGAGGAGTATGCCAAGTTCGGCGACACGATCTACTTTCACGACGAGCACGGGTTGTTTGTAAACCTGTTCATCGCTTCCGAATTGGACTGGCCCGAAAAGGGCGTCCGCTTGGTGCAGGAAACCAACTTTCCTGAGGAGGGAAAGACCCGCCTGGTGATTCACACAGCGAGGCCGGTGGATATGGACTTGAACGTCCGCATTCCTTATTGGGTGACACGCGGCGGGAAGATCAGCCTAAACGGCCAGGCTCTGCCTGAGTATGCGAGTCCCAGCAGCTATCTGACGCTGACCCGAACCTGGAAGGACGGCGACCGAGTGGAAGTCAGTCTGCCGATGGGACTGCACGTCGAAGCCCTGGCTGGCGATCCCTCTCTTCAAGCCGTGATGTATGGACCGTTGGTGCTCGCCGGCCGTCTGGGAAACGAGGGCCTGACCAGGTCTGAGATCTACTTAGGTTACGACCCAACGCCCGCCGGAAATCCGCCGCCCGTTCCCGCCATCAACTCCAACTCGAAGGATCTACTAGGTCGGGTGGAGCCGGTCGCAAACCAGCTCGCGAGCTTTCGCGTTATGGCCGGGACCAGGCAGATCAGCCTGATTCCCTTCTACAAGCTGCTCGGTGAAAGATACGTCGTCTATTGGAAAGTGTAGGAACAGCATGGACTTTCCGTTGCGTTACTGCCCCGACGGCTGGGAGCGGCTGGAACGGCTGCGCGGACTTTATGAAAAGCGCTTGCAGGACCGCATCTTGGCGTGCATGGAAATCCCCACTGAGGCGCTGCTGCAGTTTCGAGAGCGTTATCCTGAGGGACCCGCTGAGTGTCCCGAGCTCGAGGAGCGCGTCGCATTTTGGGACGGCCTTCTGGCCGAACGCGCCACCGTCCTCGACGACTCGGTCCCGGCAGCCTACTTGAGCGAACTCGATCAAGGCCTCTACGGCGGTATTGTGGGCGGTGAAGTGCGGTTCATGGCCCATCCGGAAAACGGCTGGATCTCTTCCATGGTCCCGCCCATCTTCAAGGAATGGTCCGAGCTCGAGAAACTCTCCATCAACCAGAGCAGCGAGGTCTATCAATTCTATCTCCGCGAGCTACGCTGCTTTTGCGAGGCCGCTCGAGGCAAATTCGGCATCAGCCATTTCATCCTCATCGACAGCCTGAATTTCGTCTTCGAGCTCTTTGGAGGCACGCGAACCTATCTTGAGCTGCTCGACCATCCGAGTTACGTTTCGCAAGCCGTAGAATTCGCGTATCGGCTTAATCTGGATGTGCAGCAGACTTTCTTCAGGGAAATCCCGCTGCTCGAGGGCGGGACGTGCAGCAATATGGTGCAATGGATACCAGGACGTATCGTCTCCGAAAGCGTCGATCCGTTTCACATGACGAACGTTGCCTATTTTGAGCGCTGGGGGAGAGAGCCGGTGGAGCGGATCTTCGCAGCATTTGACGGCGGCGTGTTGCACATTCACGGCAACGGCCGCCACCTGCTCGAGGCTGTGTCATCCTTGCGAGGCCTCAAGGCCATCTTTTTAGGCGACGACAAGGACATCCCCACCGCCTTCTCGGTTCTCGCTGAACTCAAGTCCCGGACCGGGAATTTGCCCCTGGTTGTACAGGTCCACTTGCAGGATTTCGTGGCCGCTCTTGAAGGGCGCCGCTTGCCGGGTGGAGTCCTGTACAAGGTTCTGGATGTCCCCGACTTGGACACCGCCAATCGCACAATGGATCGGGTGCGGGCCTATCGCGTTTAAGCGCACGAGCGATGCGCCTTCTCAAACTGCTGGGGTCCTTCGCCGCCACGAAAACGACTCCCCGCCTCAGCGCGAGGAGGGGCAGGGGTGGTGGGTAGTATCGCCGGCGAATGGCAACCCCCCTAGCCCCTCCTTAGCAAGGAGGGGAACTGTTTTCATGACAGGTGGTGAACTAGAGGCTCATGAAGCCTCCGCTCACGATGACATGACGATAGTTGTTTTGAGTTTCCAGATTCCAGAAACTGAACGTTTTCACTCTCAGGGCTTTCTGGCAAAATAGAAGTTCGAGTTCAGGGTAAAGCTCCACGCCCAGGCACTCTTAACAGGAGGGCGAGATGAACGGTGCAAGACGGCACCCTCGCGCAGGCAAACCCGCGGAGCCTTCGGATCTTGTCAACGTGCCGAAGTTAATTACTGCGTATTACACCGGGCGGCCGGATCCCGGCCTGCCGGGACAGGGCGTGGCATTTGGAACCTCAGGGCATCGCGGCAGCGCATTTTCAGACTCTTTCAATGAGAGCCACATCCTTGCGATTACGCAGGCCATTTGCGGTTATCGCCGGCAGCAAGGCATTGACGGGCCACTTTTTCTGGCCAAGGACACGCATGCCCTCTCCGAGCCCGCTTTTGCTTCGGCGATGGAAGTGCTTGCGGCGAATGGCGTCGAGGTCATGATCGATCAGGACGGCGGCTACACGCCCACACCGGTTCTTTCTCACGCCATCCTGGGTTACAATCGCGAGCGGAAAACAGGCCTCGCGGATGGAATTGTGATTACCCCCTCTCACAATCCTCCTGAGGACGGCGGGTTCAAATACAACCCTCCCCACGCCGGCCCCGCGGACACCTCCACCACTCGCTGGATTGAAGATCGCGCCAACGTTTTAATGACGGACGGACTGCGGGAAGTCTCGCGCATCCCTTACGCCATGGCGCTGAAGGCGCCCACCACCCACTCGCACGATTACATTACTGAATATGTCGAGGACCTTGCGGGGGTGGTGGACATGGAGGCGATTCGCGCCGCCCATCTCAAGATCGGCGCGGACCCCCTGGGCGGCGCTGGCGTAGCCTATTGGCCTCGTATCGCCGAGCGTTACGAGCTGGCGCTCTCGGTTGTCAACACCTCCGTCGACCCTACCTTCCGTTTTATGACACTGGACTGGGACGGCAAGATCCGCATGGACTGCTCGTCGCCCGACGCCATGGCGGGGCTGATTGCGCTCAAAGATCAGTATGACGTGGCTTTTGCCTGCGACACCGACCATGACCGCCACGGGATCGTGACGCGTAGCGCCGGATTGATGAATCCCAACCACTATCTCGCCGTGGCCATTTCCTACCTGTTTCGTCATCGCGAAGACTGGCGCCCGGACGCCGGGGTGGGAAAGACTCTCGTAAGCAGCAGCCTGATTGACCGCGTCGCCGCCAGCCTGGGACGCCGACTGGTGGAAGTGCCTGTGGGGTTCAAATGGTTCGTGGAGGGATTGCTCCAAGGATCGCTGGGATTCGGCGGCGAAGAGAGCGCCGGCGCATCCTTCTTGCGCAGCCGCGGCACCGCCTGGACCACGGACAAGGACGGCATCATCCTCGCGCTGCTCGCTTCGGAAATAACGGCGCGCGCAGGCCGCGATCCCGGAGAACTCTATCGCGACCTGACACGGCAGTTCGGGGAACCGCTGTACGAGCGCATCGACGCGCCGGCAAGCCCCGAGCAGAAAGAGGCTCTGGAACGCTTGACTCCCCAACAGGTGGATGCCACAGAGTTGGCAGGCGAGAAAATCGAGGCGATGCTCAGTACGGCGCCCGGCAACGGGAACTCCATCGGGGGCCTCAAGGTCGTGGCCGCGCACGGCTGGTTTGCGGCGCGTCCTTCCGGAACCGAAGAAGTGTATAAACTCTACGCGGAAAGTTTTCTGGGTGCGGATCACTTGCGGAAGATCCAGGAGGAAGCGCAAAGCATAATTTCCCGTGCGTTCTCCGCGGATGACGCGAGGGCGTCGAAGTGATCAAACCGGGGACCACGATTGCCGAAGCCACCCGCATCATGGGCGGAATGCTGCGCGATGTGATGAAGCTGAATGCCGAGTCGAAGAACTTCCGCGTCATGGGGCCGGACGAGGCGGTGTCGAACCGCCTGGGGGCGCTGCCGGAGGTAACCGACAAGGTCTTCATGGAAGAGATATTGCCTACGGATGAACATCTTTCTGCCAACGGGCGGGTGATGGAGGTGCTCAGCGAACACCTGTGCCAAGGTTGGGTGGAAGGTTATCTCCTCACCGGACGCCATGGCTTGTTTTCCTGCTACGAGGCTTTCATCAACATTATTGATTCGATGTTCAACCATCACGCCAAGTGGCTCAAGGTGACCCGCCACATCCCCTGGCGGCGCCCGATCGCGTCCTTGAATTACCTGCTGACTTCGCCTCCCGATGCGAACACCTTGCTTTCGGTAACTGATGACTGCCTGCGCAGCCGGCGCTACGTGAATGTGATCGTGGCCGGCAAGCAGCCGGCGCTCTAGTGGCTTGACATGAATTCGGCGATCGAGCACTGTACGACAGGAATTGGAATCTGGGAGTGGGCCAGCAACGACCGGGGAACTGAGCCGGAAGTGATCATGGCGCGTGCGGGTGATATTCCCACGCTCGAAAGTCTGGCTGCCGTTGCTTTGCTGCGGGAACATATTCCCGACTTGAAAATCCGAGTTGTCAATGTCGTTGACCTGATGACTCTTCAACCCTCCAGCGAACATCCACATGGTCTCAACGACCGGGATTTTGATTCGCTCTTCACAGCCGACAAGCCCATTGTGTTTGCGTTTCACGGCTACCCCTGGCTGATTCATCGCCTGACCTACCGGCGGACCAACCATGGCAATTTGCACGTGAGAGGCTACAAGGAAGAGGGTACCACCACCACGCCCTTCGACATGACGGTGTTGAACGAAGTCGACCGGTTCCACCTGGCCGGCGACGTCGTCGACCGCGTGCCCAGGCTGCCGCGCTGGGGCGCCCACTTCAAGCAGATTCTGCGCAACAAGCTCATCGAGCACAAACAATACATCGCGCGCTACGGCGACGACATGCCGGAAATTCGCGATTGGAAGTGGCCTTATTGTGAAAGCGCTTCCGGCCGTCCGCGCGTGCCGTTTCCGTAATCCCATTCCGGCTGCCTGGGGGAGGAATCCGCACACAGAAAATCTTGATTTACAGGCACAAAAAATGTAATAATGGAATTGGTTAATCCCTTTTGATTAAGTTGATCAGGGTGAGTAAGACTAACTCCGAAGACGAAGTAGGGTCAGTAGGACAAACTCATGAGAGGAAACCCTATGCGAACATTGCGTCAAGTGCTATCGGTCTTTGTTTTGTCCCTTGCGGTTTTAATGCTGGGAGCCACGCCTCTCCTGGCCAAATGTGCACATCTGAAATTGAAGGTAACTCCCAAGGAAGCGTACGTATTTGTGGATGGTATTCCGGTGGGGCCGGGAAGCGGCACCATCTGGGCCGACCCAGGCGAGCATACGCTGGCCGTTTACAACTATGGATTCAAGCCCTACAGCGCCAAGTTTACGGCAGAGAGTGGTAAAACCACGACCCTGTCGGTGACGCTGGAGCAGCTCTCCGGGACCTCACCCGGCCCTTGGGGACGGATCGAACTCAGGGGTAAGGAGACAGGCGGTGCGGTGCTGTTGAACGGAACCACGCCGGACTACCTCGTGGGCGACGTGAGTGAGACCAAGGGCGGGAAGCGGCGCCTATTGGTGCCTCCTGGCGATTATCAGCTCACGGTACTCGGCTGCTGCTCGGGGACGCTCTATTCCGGGCCGATCACGGTCGGGGAAGGCCAGGCAACCGTTATTCCGCTTGCTAACCCGGGCGGGAAGACCACGGCTGATTTTTCAGCGGGCAAGAGTCTTGGCGCTCTGCCTCGCTTCCAGGCAACCGGCGCAGCCGTGACCATCGCGGTGGCCAAGCCTACGGTGCAATTCTCGGCCGCCTCATCAACGGTTGACTGCATGGCCTCGACGCAAATCAATTGGTCCACGACTGACGCTCCTAAGGTCGAGATCAGCGGCATAGGTGCGGTGGCTGCCTCCGGTAACCAATCAGTGCAACCCACGCAGACGACCGACTACAAGCTGACCGCCACAGGGCCGGGCGGCATTGTGACCAACGATACCACGGTGAATGTGAACTCGGCCATTCAGGGTTCACTGAGCGTCGAGCCGTCGCAGGTTCGTTACCACAAAGTCGGCGACAAGGTCGAGGAGCAAGGCAGCGCCACGGTCACCTGGAACGCGCCCGCTGCCAGCAGCACCACACTGGATCCGCTCGGATCCGTGTCGGCTAGCGGCACTCGCACGGTTCAGCCCACGCCCACCAACACGCAGGTGGGGCCGATCGACGAGACGATCACCTACACGCTGCACGCTTCGAATGCCTGCGGCGGCTCCGACACCAAGACCGCCAGCCTGCACATCGTGGGGAACATTGAGTCAGGGACTTCGGCACAGGCGGAAATTCTCGCTGCCAAGCTTCCGGGCAACAGCGTCTACTTCGCAACCAACCTCCCCAGCGAGCGGAAGCCTGAGGGCGGCCTGGAATCAAGCCAGGAACAAGTCCTGCAACAAATCGCGGACACCTTCAAACAATACAGTTCGCTTCTCCCTGATGCTCACTTGGTCCTTGAGGGCCGGGCCGATCGGCGCGGTTCTGTAAAATGGAACATGGAGCTTTCACAGCGTCGTGCTGACCGTGTCAAGAGCTACCTGGTTTCACAAGGAGTCAGCGGCGGGAGCATCGAGACAAAGGCTTTCGGAAAGAGCGAACAGATGGATTCCGCGACCGTGAAACAGTTGCTCGACCAGATCCCCAATCTCACGGATCAGGATCGCAAGAAGGTGCGCCGTCGGCTCCCGGCGTTCGTGTTAGCGAACAATCGCCGTGTGGACATCGTTCTGAGCACTACGGGGAAGAGGTCCACCCAGTACTATCCGTACACGGCCTCCGACTTGAAGCAACTTCTCAAGTAGATCTGGAATAGCAATTTACGACCCGAAGAACCCTGAAGGGCGCGCGCTGTGAGTGCTTGAGGCGTGCGCCCTTCCCTGTCACTTCGTTTTCGGCACTGGATGATGGGCCACGCTCGAAAGCAGTATGGCGACCCGACCTTGTCATCCGGATGAACAGCAGTCTTTCACCCTGCCCCCACTTCTCAACTTCAGAGATCGTGCTCGCCGGGGCCTGCAAGATGGCCCCGGCGAAAGCACTTCCCTTTATTTCTTCTTCGTAGCGCGCTTCGGCTCTCCCAGCAGCACTTTCAGGTCGTCGGAGTTATAGGGGAAGTAGCGGTGCGACGTTTGGCCAGTCGTACTGAGGCGAACATCCACTCGGCGATTGTTTGCCATGCGAAAAACAGCGAGATTTCGCCGCACACGCGTCTGCTCCTCCGGAGTGATGTTGGGGTTCTGGCTCAGCAGATCAAGAACTTCCTGGTTGGTGAGATTATTTTCCTTACCGATGGCTATTGTTTCAATGTCCGCGGCGGGCACCCCGTTCTCAACCAGGTAGTTCTTGACTCTGTCGGCACGCCGGCCCGCCAACAGCTTGTTGTATTCGGAAGTGCCGCGGTGGTCGCAATGCGCCTCCAAAACCAGGTGCGCCCCAGACTGGTACTGCAGATATTGCTTGAAGCTATTTGCAACGTCGAGGGCACGCTTTTCCTGGCTTGGAACCAGGCCGCCTTGCGGATCCGACTTGGAGGGCACGTTGTAAGGGAAGTAAATACTGTTCAGTGTGAGCTTCTCCACCAGCGTGGCTTCGCTCACCGCCGCGTGCGCCGCCTCGATGGAACCCACAATGTGCACGCTAGCAGTCTTCGTATCCGACCCCCCGCAAGCATTGGAACTGCGCAGCGTGTAGGTGATGGTTTCATCCACCGGACCGGCTTCAGTTCTGGTGGGTGAAGGTTGGATAGTACGAGTTCCATTGGGCGACACCGTACCGAAAGGGTCCAGCGCGGCGTTGTTGGCCCCAGGCGCTGACCATGTGAGTGTGGAACTGCCCTGCTCTTCGACCCGATCCCCCACCTTGTGGTAACGAACCTGAGCCGGCTCGAGGCTGAGCGAACTCTGAATGTTCGAGGCCACGTTGACTGTAGCGTCGGAGGTCACCACGCCGCCCGGTCCTGCCGCGGTCAGCTTGTAGTCGGTCGTCTGGCTCGGTCGCACTGACTGCTGGCCGGAGGCGGCCACCGCTCCTATGCCGCTGATTTCGACCCTCGGGGCGTCAGCCGTGGACCAATTGAGCTGGGTCGAGCCGCCGCATTCGACTTGGGCTGCGGCGCTCGAAAACTGCGCACTCGGCTTAGCCACCGCCACGGTGAGGCAGGTGGCGCAACCTGCCTCAAAGCGCGGCAGGGCGCCCAGCGACTTGCCCTCAGCCCAGTCGGCAGTCGTCTTGCCTGCTGCGTTGGGAAGCGGAACGATCGTAGCTTCGTTTTCGCCAACCGTGATCGGCCCGGAAAAGATCGTCCCCGAGCAGCAGCCGAGTACCGTGAGCTGATACTCGCCGGGAGGCACAAGCAACTCGCGCTTCCTGCGGGTGCTGGCTTCGCCCACATTGGCCACGAAGAAATCCGGCGTAGTTCCGTTCAAGAGCACTGCAGCGCCTGGCGCGCCCTTGAGTTCGATGCGTCCCCAAGGGCCGGGTGAAGTCCCGGGAATCTGCTCCAGCGTCACCGACAAGGTTGTGCTTTTTCCGCTTTCTGCCGTGAACTTGGCGCTGTAGGGCTTGAATCCATAGTTGTAAACAGCCAGCGTATGCTCGCCCGGGTCGGCCCAGATGACCCCGCTCCCCGGCCCGACCGGAATACCATCCACAAATACGTACGCTTCCTTGGGAGTTACCTTCACTTTCAGATGTGCACATTTGGCCAGGAGAGGCACGGCTCCCGGCAGTAGAACAGCAAGGGACAAAACAAAAACCAAAAGCACTTGCCGCGATGTTCGCATACGATTTCCTCCCTTAGTTTCTCGTGCCGGCCACGCGTATCTTCTCGGGTCCGGTCCGTCAAACCTGATTCAATAGTAGAGTTGGTCTTTCGCGCCCTGCTTCACCTGTTCAAAAGGAAAGCCTCCGATATTATCTCATGCTTCCCATCCGAAGCGAAGGACTTGACGGCCGGGATAGTGTCCTAGTTTCGGCGTAGCGCTGGCCTTTAGGCCAGCATCTGCCGACCCAAAGGTCGGCGCTACCACTCAAATTAGGACACTAGCGACGGCCGGGATAGTGCGACAGCTTGAAGTGGAGGCGGCTTTACACCGCCATTTGGCGAGGTAAATTCGCGGCTACGAATCCAAACTGAGACACTACCATGGACGGGGCGAAGATGCGGGGCCATCGGTGTCGTGTGCAGGCGTGGAGTCGACGCTGAGCTCGCCATTGCACCCGGCGCGCGTTCGCCTGTCATTTCTTGGCAGGTTGAGAAACCGGACTCGTGGGCCGGGGGCGAGGCGGGAGGCTTCTGGCTCGGTGAACAGGAGAAGTAATCCTGGTCGGTGAATGCACTGGAGGCATCCATCAGGCGTTGAACAGCTTCATTAGCCTTCGCTCGACGAAGTTGCGACTTCAGGCCGAGATCAGCTTCCTCGAATGGTATTACAGGTTTTTGCTCCGCCTTTCGATCTTTATGTTGCAACGCAGGGTTGGGTTGGAGACGGACGCTTTGGAACGCACCTGCCGTTACAGCACATCGACTCCGGGCCACAGCAACGGGCGCCACAGCAGCTATCCATCTTTCCACAGCAGTGGTCGACGCAGCACTGTTGGGAAGTCTTCCAGCAAATCGCCCTGCCGCAGCAGTTCACATACCTTGCGAACCTGGGCGGGAGGCAAGTTTCTATTTCGCCGCAGCACGTCTCAGCCGGTCGGCAGCAAATCCTGCCGCATGTGACCTCATCGCGATCACATTGTCGTGGGTCCCGCGCGAGAGCACGCGAAGCCCTTCCTAAACCGAAGTAAGCTAAGATGCCCCCGCCTAGCATGGTCCCAGCCAGCCGTAGCGCCCGGCGGCGTGGAATAGGACTAGCTATAATCCGAGATAGGTCGTCAACAAGAGCCTTCATCCGTCCCTCCCCTTGTCGAAGAATGGTAGTTCATTCGGCAACGCGGCGTTCGCTACGGACGATCTTAGAAGTGCAAACAATATTTACAGAGCACGAATTATAGCTCATCAAGATTTCAAAATCCACTGCTTTTTGGAGCGCATACAGTACGGTTTCTCCCCAGCCCTAACAACCGTAGTCTCCGAACGGCGCTTTAGATTTCAACCCGTCGGCCGACTCGCCCCCCGTACCCAGACCGGAACCAGCCAACTTCACCGTCGCCGAACGTTACAGCGCCCTGGCCAACGTAGGCGAAGCGGAATCAGGCTACCTTCGCCTCCACCAGTGACAGCGCCCGGCTAGTACATGCAAAGTCCGCCCTAAGGCGAACGTGGCGGGGCTGCAGGGTTCTGGTTTGCCGCAGGTTCGCCAAAGAATTCCTTGTCGATCACCACGTGGTACTCGTCCTCAATTTGCTGGATGACAGCAGACGCTTTCGACTGGCGAACTTGCGATTCCAAGCTGGGTTTCGCTTCCTCGAATGGTATCGTACGTTTCTGTTCGACCTTGATAATCTCAACCCCGTACGGGGTGGTGATGAGGTCACTCACCTGGCCGGGTGAGAGAGAGTGCGCCGCTTCGATGATCGGCGGAACAACCCTGTCGGGGCGAATGACACCCATGTCCCCGCCGGAAGCAACTGTAGCGGCGTCCTCCGAGTACTTTTTCGCCATCTCCGCAAAGTCAGCGCCAGCCAGAATTTGCTTCCGGATCTCTTCAAGCTTTTTTCGCGCGTCCGCGTCCGGCAAACCCGGGTGAGAAGGGTCGTCAGGCTTAAAAGTGGCATTTTCCGTCCTGATCAGGATGTGAGAGACGCGAACCTCTTCAAAAGACTCTTTGTTTTTCTCGTATCGGTCTCGCAGTTCCTGATCGTTGACCGTTATGCCTTCCTCAATATGTTTTTGCTCGGCGCCAGTGAGGACACTCTCGCGCGAAATTTCGATAGCGCGCACCACGTCGGGATGGTTCGCCAGTCCTTCCTTGACCGCCTGAGCCGAAAGTATTTTTAGACGAATGATGTACTGAGGTAAAAGATGTTTCCCCGGCCCACTGTAAAATTTGCGGTATTCCGGAGGCATTGCCGCAATTAACTGTTCGAAGTCCCTATCGGTGATCTTCTCGTCGCCGATCGAAATCACCACCCGCTCGCTTACGGCCGATTTGTCGATGGCCGACGGTACAACCGGGGCTTGTGGGCACGCCGACACGACGCTGGCGGCAGACAGCAGGAAAGCTGTAACAGGTGCAACTAAGCGCGCTATTCCGTTCGCCATTTGAGAGACTTGAACCCCTGCCCCGAGTTATTGCACCGACTTACCGCTGGTCTTCTGCTTGGAGATCTCCCTTTGCGGGGGAACCACGTACCCCAGGACGGACAAGTATGCGGTCTGATTGCCAGGGTCCGTCTTAACCACGATGGTCTGGGCGTAGTCTAGCTTGAATCCTTTCGAGTTGAACTCGATGTCGAGTTCGCCTGACTCACCCGGCTTGAATTCCTCTTTCGCAACCTTTGCTTTCAGACAATCGCAGAACGTGTCGATCCTGCTTAGCGTGACCGCATGATCCGAGGTGTTGGTAAATGGAAACTTGGCCACCGTCACCTGTCCAGTCTGGATCTTGCCCATTACGTACCGGTTGTCCTTGAATTTCAAATCTCCGGGTGGTGTCTTGCTCTGGACCCCGGTACCTTTGAAAAGCGACTTCATATCACCATCTTGCGCTGCCGGGGCGGTCACCGCGACGTACCAAAGACCATCCACCCACACCCATTGAGTCTCGCGTGGAACCGTCATTGGAGACATCATATGAGGCACAATTTGCTGCACGCGCACCACGACAGTCGCCTTCCCACCGCCGGGTTCCAACCGCACCGAATCGATCTTAAAACCCAAGAATCCGCCCGCCTTCTCCCGGCGGAAAACCTCTTTCGAGTCCGGAGTGACGTAGGCCTCAGCCTGCTCAATGCGCACCGCTTGCAGGAGCTGGTAAAACTCGTCGACCCGCTTGCGAAGACTCTCTTCTCTTGCCTTCACGAGTGACGGCTCTACCGCCGCAGGCTGGCCCTTGGGCCCGTTCCGCTGTAACTGGGCCGGAACTTGAGCCGCCGCTGTTGCCCCGTACCCTGCCAGGACGCAGAGCGTAGCCACACAAAAGAAAGCACAAAGCTCAATATTCCTTCTTCTCACATCAATAGTCCCGGACACCCTCAACGACAGTTTCATGCTCTTATGCAACCTTCCGAAGATCAAAATTGGAGACCCACCTCTTACAGTTGTGGGCGAGGCGACCCCCTTCGATGCGAGTCGTCTCGCCCACTCGAGATACCAACGTTCCTTTCGAGACCTAGCTAACTACTACGTGGCCATCAGCGCTCAACTGTCTGATTACTGGCCCAAGGCCTCGCCGACCCACTGGTAGTCACTGATTGGCATGCCAACCCGTGAAGGCGCAAAGCCATAGTAGCCAAGGACCACAGGATCCGGAATTACCAGCCCGAGGTAGGCTTCAGCGAACGTCAGGGAGCCGGTGCTGGTCCCTTGCCCGATCGCCGCGTAGCCGTGCCCGTACTGGAAGTTGCATCGGGCCATCATGTAGCCGGTCAGTCCAGCGAACGGACTGGTGCTCTGCATCCAAGCCCATGTTTGCCCAGTGCTGAGCATTGGGCTCGTATAATACATCGCCGGAGCCTCATTGCTCGGGAAGTAGTACAACGTGCAAGTCCCGCTCTCGGCCGGAGTCGGCGAAATCTCTGGCTGGTTTGGTGGACCGATCAGCACCGAGGCTGGCAACGCAGCGGCATTGGTGTAGTCCTGAGTAGTGTTGTTGATGATGACGCCGGTGTCAAACCCTGGCACATTCACGACCCACGGGAAGAGCAGGGTAGTTGAACAAGGAGCAAGTGTGATGAGAACACTTGGAGTTGGAATTGGCAGGTCACTCCACCGCGGCCTTGTCGGATTAGTATTGGGGGGAGTCGTAAATGAGGCGACCCCACCTGGAGCAGGCGTTGACGGCGGCACAACTTGGGCCTGTGTCGTTATCACGCCGGTCGTGCCTTCCGCCGTCCCGGTGATCGTAGGAACGATAGTGAAAGTTTCATATACCGTGTCGCAAACGAGCGCGCTATAGCAGGTATAGTTGTAGAGAACAGTCGCGCTTGTCGCCGGCCCTGTTATGCTCCCACCTGAGGCAAGAACGAGGTGATCGCCGCTCACGGCGCCAGCAACGCCACCAGGAGGCAACGGAACGTTACCGTTCACCGAAGCGGGGAAAGTCAGGGTGAATCCGGCCGGCACGTTGCCGATGGTGAGCTGTATCTGCGTCCCACTATCTGTCTGGCCAAACGGGGGGCGTGCAATAGGTGCCGCGCCGGTCGAAGCATCCGCTATAGTGTAGTCCACAAAGTCCGCCTGATAAGGTTCCGAGACGGTGATCGCAGAGGGTGCCATCGTACCATTGATGCAATTCACGTAAACCCCAGGCGAGGTAGTCGCGGCCAAAACGGTGTAAGGGCTCGCGACTTGGACCGTGTTGTTAATTAACTCCCCGGAGCCCACGCTGGAAGCCAGGATGACGGTGGCGTTAATAGCACTTCCGACGCCTGCATTGTCGAACTCCATGCGAGCCCTGACTCCATCCACCTGGAACCAATCACCTACGTTAGGAAGGCCGTAGGGGGTCGCGGCGGTAGCCGGCAACACAACGTCGAGCCCGATCACGCAGGTGTTGGGGATAATCGAGTTGTTCACGTCATAGCCAGCTTGGGGCGAGAAGTATACGTTCGTACCATTAAAGACAGCGACCAACCCGGCCGAGTTCCCGTAACTGAGGGCCGCACCGGATGAAGAATTGTTATCGCAAGAGATTCCGGGAAGTTCAATTTGAATCGCTTGCGCGAGCACAGACGTACCCACCGCGGGAGCAGCCGCAGGGGGAGTGACGTTGGTGACTTGGAGGTGCACTGAACCGAGCACTTCCGAATCGCCCGTGGATGCAACCGTTGTTGGCACTGACGTGACTTGGTATGTCACCACGGCTTGTTGCGCCCAAGCCGAGGCCACACCGGCCAGCAGACAGACACCCAACCAAAGCAAATTCCGCTTGCAAATTATTCTCATCTTATTTTCCTCTCCTTTTTTCGTCGGGTTTTGTCGGGGACGCCCCGCTGAGTGGGTCGACCCTCGTTAGTTAAAGAACTTTTCGTTGAATTATGGAACTCTAATCTCAGTTTGAATCCTCGTCGACCACCATCTGTCCCACTACGGCCCTCGTGCCCGCGTCCGCCGGGGCGGCGGTCGCTGCCCGCTCCCTCTTGCGCCCATCTCTCGCATCGGCATTACATCACTCTAGCGCTACGTCTTTGCTGCCGCAAACTCCAATGATGGGCACGAATCTAGCACCACGAGAACACGTGTGTCAAGAACTTTTTTTGAATTCTCTTGGGAAGTGCTTTTTGTCGCTAGCTGTCTAGCGCAGCATGAATGCCACGAAATCTCTGCCAAGCCGCAGTCGCTACGCCAACTCCTCACGACTGCCGTCGGCTACTTCACTGGCTCCCTGGGGTTCACCAGTTGATCCTTCTTGAAGATGAGGCGCAGTTCCTTCAACTTGTCTCGGAGCTCCTTGGAGGCGTCCACCGCATCCTGGTTGGTCTTGATGATTCGAGGGCTGAGTAGTACAAACATTTCGGTCTTCTGCACGTTGTGGGAAGTGCTTCCAAACAGCGCTCCGAGGATCGGGATGTCGCCCAGCAGCGGAATGCGATTGGTCGTGTTGTTAATATTGTACGAGATAAGGCCGCCCAGCGAGATCATTTCTCCGTCCTTCACGACCGCGTGGGTCTTGATCGAACGTTTCGAAAAACTCGGGGATTGGATGCCGGTGGAACCCGCCGGGACGACGGCGGTGACCTCCTGTGAGATCTCGAGAGACACCAGGTCTGTACTCGTAATTCGCGGCTTGATCCTGAGAATAATACCGGTATCCACATTTTGGATAGTATTTAAAAAGGTAGTGCTTCCCCCAACCTGGACCCCGCTCGCCGCGCCCGTGGAAGTAAGCACCGGCACCTGCTCGCCAACCTGAATCTGAGCCTCCGTGTTGTCGGTGGCAAGCACGGACGGAGCCGACAGAATCTTCACGTTTTGCCGGTTTTCGTTAGCGGTCAGGAAAGCCATCAATTGGCGGGTTCCGACGACGACGCCGGTGGAACCTGTCAAGGTGTTCGAAGTGGTAACGCCATAGTCGCCGAGGAACTGGAGAGGCGTCGTGCCGGCGCCGCGCTGCTGGAGCGCATACTCGAGGCCAAAGGTAAGAGCCCCGGTCAGGTCCACTTCGTACACTCGAGCCTCGATCAGAACCTGCCGAGGCAGAACATCGATTTCGTTTAAGGTTTTCGCAACATCTGCAAACTGGGCAGGAGTGCTCACGATGATCAGCGAATTGTTGACGGGATCCGGCACGATGCGGAGGCTGTCGCTGACCTGCCCTTCCCCCGTTTCGTCCATTCCGAGCCCCAGCGCAGGGGAGCCTCCCCTCGTTGAGGATCGATTTCCTGCGCCCGATGCCCGAGTCTCCGTTCCTTCGCCGGAGATGACGGCCTCGGGAGTGCCGGACGACGGCTTCTTAGCGAGAATTTTAGCTAACAACTGGGAGAGGTAGGCCGCTTCTGAGTTCTGCACCCTGTAGACAAATGCCTGAACCCCGCTTGGGGTAGCCGGCAGGTCAAGTTTCGCCACCCACTTGTCCACCTCCTCGAACGCCCCGGGGTCGGCGGCCACTACCAGGATGGCATTGATTCGGTCCAGGGGGAGAAAGCGCAGCGGTGATTCCTTGGCGTTGAGTGCATAGGCGGAGAAGATCGCTTCGAGTTCCGGGATCAACGCCGAGGCCAGGTTGTTCTGAACCGGCACCAAGTGCACGCGTTCTTGGGCGAACGCAGGGCTATCGAACTGCTCCAGGATCTCCATAAGACGTTTCACGTTCAGGCTGTTATCGACCAAAACCAAAACGTTCCCTGATTCATGAACGCTCATGGCACCGCCGTCGGAGAGAAAGGGCGAAAGCATCTTGCTCATGTCCCCCGCCGGGACAAACCGTAACGGAATTATCTCCATCACCATTCGGTCGTCGCGGGCCAGATCTTGCGGGCTGGTGTCGCGCCTGACTTCCAATGGGACCTTGGGCGCCTCCTTCAGAGGAACAATACGATAAAAGTTCCCGGTCGGGACGGCGGTCGCGCCGTTAATCTCGAGAACGCTCTCGAGAATGGGAAGCAGATCCTCACGGTTGAGCCTGCCCCCCGTGCTGATAGTTACCGAACCCTTAACGGCTGGATCTACGACGTAATTGATCCTTAACTCGGCGCCTACAAGATTGATGAACTGAAGAAGGTCGGCATTCTCGAGACGAAACCCGACCCCCGTCTCACCCGCGAGGGCAGGCGAAGTGGTGGGAGGAACTTGACCGGCCGGCGTGGTCTGAGCGCCAGGAGCAGTTTGTGTAGACCCCGGAGCCGGCGGACCGGCCTGCGAGGGTTGTGTCGCTGGCGAACCCGATGGCGTTGCTTGCCCAGTGGCCGGCCCACTTTGGCGGGACTGCGGTGACGATTGGGGCGCGGGCGTCCCACTTGGGCGGGGTTGCGGCATCGGGGGAATAGGCGTCCCACCCGGGCGGGGCTGTGGCACCGAGGGGGCGGGCGGCGCGGGTTGCTGAGCGGGGATTGGACCCGCTCCGAGGTTTAGCGAACCCGCGAGGCCGAGGCCGAGCACCGCAACGACAGTGGAGAGCCACAACACACCCGGCCAGAGGGCCGTCGCCCTCAGGCATTCCTTGATAGTGGTCATCCATCGCATTCGAAGGCGACTGAACAGCGAGCAACAGAATGAATGCACTTTACTCCTCCTTAATACCGACTACCGAACCCTCACTTATTGGGCGCCCCGGGTTGCTGCGGCCCCTGTGAACCTGACGGGACAACATCCTGCCACTGGACGGACGGGCCGAAAGGAGTAGATATCACGACTTTTCGCTTTCCTCCCACGACCGTGCCTGCCGGGGCATCTGAGGGGACCCCAGCCGGCCCCAGACCGGCGGCACCAGCAGCCTTTGCGCCTCCAGAAACAGAGCCTACGGTGGTCACCACACCAGGAACATTGCTCGATGGCGTTCCAGGACGCGCGGTGGCCTCACTCGCCAGACCGCCCGGGCGGTTGGCGGGCTCGGTGATTTCGAGCGTGGTGCGCTTATCCTGCCACTCGACCACGACGTTCGAAGTGCCGATAGAAACCAACTTGTAACCGCCAATCTCGCCTCCGGGCAGGACGCGCTTCGAGACGGGAGGAGATTGGTCGCCAGGGGACATCAACGCAAACCTGCCGGTTCCAAGGTCCATGGTCCCAAACAAGACCGGAGGTTTTGGGGCCTTAACCTCTGCCTGCGCCTGTGCGGGGGCGCTGCCACGCAAGGGGCTGAACAGATCTCGCCCTACGATATCCGTGAAGTTTGGCGGCTGGCCTGCCCGATTCGCGCCAGCCGCCGATGCGAGCGCGCGTTGCGGCGCGACGCCGACGGAAACCCATTGGATGCTGCTGCGATATTCCTTCCAACGTCCTACCAGCCACCAGCACAGCAGGGCGTTCAGGGCGACGAGCCCGCCAATAGTGAGGATCAATTCGCGTCTTCTTCCCAACATGCATCCCCCGCAAAAGCCGAAACTCGAAAATGAACAGCCGAACGTCTAGTAAGGCTGCGGAAAAACCCTATCAACTGTCATCCTGAGGAGCCCCAGGCGGTCCTGAGTGAAACGAAGGAAGGATCTCTGTAATTCGTTGAAACTGCAACTACGGAGATTCTTCGTCCTGCGGCCCAAAGCCTTCGGGAGACGGGTCGCTCCGCTCAGATCGACAGAGTCCACGGGTTTTTCCGCAGCCTGCCCGTTCGCGATCGAATTTCGAATTTCGGATTTCGACTTCTGGCATTCGATCAGCGCGCCTCGGCGTTCCCTTCCTTGGCCTGCGCCACAGCCCGAGCGGCGGCCCCGATCGTCAGGCGCACGATTAGCCTCCCTTGCGGGTCGCTTTGGACGGCGGTGACCGAGAGGCCCGTGACCGACAAGATCTTGGGAAAGCCGGACAGGGCCACCACGAAGTCGACAAGTTGGTCCAAGCGGCAGCGGAACTGCACCCGGCCAGTCACGAGCGAATACCCCCTGCCAAGTTCCTGAGTGTGAAGCAACTCGCTGCTGCCGAGTTCGATGCCCTTGCTCTCCGCCAACTGGGCCACCAACTGCTGCCACTCGGCACTAGCCAGGGAAGGAGTCGCGCCTTCCAGAAGACCCGCCTCGAGTGATTTCAAGTGTTCCTGGGCAGTTGTGAGGGAGGTTTTCTCAATGCCCTCTGCGGCTACCAGTCGTTTCTCCCTGCGCAGTTCAATCACTTTCTGCTGATTGGATTCCGTGCTGGCGCCGAGTTGCTCGAAAAGAGGCAACACACCAAAACTCAAGAGCAGGTACAGAACTACTCCGCCCGCCCCTATCCCCAGTGCGATTTGATCTCGACGACTAAGCTTTTTAAACATTTCAAACATAGGAGTCACTAGAACCATTGGTGATGTGCGATTTCTGATTGGCGATTGAAGAAACCCGCCCATCGCAAATCACCAATCGCAAATCATCAATGAAGGGCTTGCTTCAACCTCATGCGAATTCGAAAAACCTCACGGCTCTGGTTATCGCGAGTAATCGGAGCCGAGAATTCGACCTGAGTGAAGTACGGCGAAGTCTCCAGGGGCCGGACCAAGTCCGCCGCGTGATTGGAATAGCCGTTGATCTCCACCCTGTCTTCACTAATGTCCACTTCTTGAAGCCAGGTGCCGTCGGGCAGTAGCCTCGTCAGTTCCTGAAGCATGTGCAGTTTCTGCAAGTTGCTGGCCCGGACATTCTCGAGGACTGCCGCACTTGCCTCCAGGCTGCTCGTCTCCTGGTTCTGCCCGCGAATTTGTTGAGCGTGAACATTGAGGCGATGAAGCTCGCGATCCAGGGCGCGACTGTATAAAGTCCTTTCGATCCAGGCGTGAGATGCCAAGGTAAGAGCCAGAAGGAACGCCATGGCGCTCAATGCATAAACAGGCAGTCGCGCCTCGGCGTGCGGCTGCCAACGCTCACCCTGAGGAAGCAGGTTGATGATGGACGCAGCCCCCCGGCGCACCAAGCCCGCATAGGCTGCCGACAAGGCGGCCCAGTCGACGCCGCCCGCGACGGAGCCCTTGCGCAGATTCAATTTCGGTGGCGGCAAGGGTGACGCGCCTTCGAGTAGCGCGGAAAAAGCGGGCGGCATCGGTCCCGAGATAAACCAGGGAATCGCGGCTGGATCGGACATCGGCAGAGCCGCAAGGACGCGATGCCGCTCCCTCTCGAACCGCTCGCGAAGGTTCGCGGCTGGTTCGACGGCAATCTCTTGTGTGGCACAGAGGTTCCCCTGGTGGAAGGAGAGCAGCTCGATGCCTGTGCCGCGCCCGCACGCGACCAATGCCAGGGGCGGCAACTGGGACTTCAGCAAGGCGGCCATCGTCGCGGCGCACAACGTCACTGCGCTCAGCCGCAGGCCCAGTTCTTGAAGCGCTCGCCTGAATTCATTCACCCGAGGCTTCTCTGCCAGCACCACCATTACAGTAATCTGCTTCGTCTTCGGATCGCGCTCCACCACAGCGCAATCCCAGTAGACTTGACCGTCCTTGTAAGGGTGAAGCGAGCCCAACTGATAATCGACGACTTTAGCCAACTGTGGCTCAGTTTCCTGCGGGAGGCTCAAAAATCGAACCAGAACTGCATCGCGCGGCAAACACGCTATGACGCGGGCATCGCGAAGGTGATGGCGGTCAAGAAAGGCAGCAACCTTCGCAGGCGCGTCGTCGCCGCGCGGTTCCGGAAGTTGCAATTCGTCAACCAGCAGGTAGCGGCGAAATCGGCGTCCAAGAACTGTGAGGCGATACGCCCCGCCGCCACAATCAACGCCGATAACGAGTTTGGTAAACATGCGAGGATTCAGGATTCAGGATTCAGGGCCCAGAAGCGGGGAGCAGGGAAAGTAAGTTCGACTTCTGCCCTGACTCCTGAAACCCATATCCTCATCTCCGAATCCTACCTTTCTTCAAACCGTAATTTGGGACTCAGGGTCTGCCGATTCGAGACTGGGGGACGCCAGGTAGTGGTTGCCCTGAATCCCGAATCCTGACTCCTGAATCCTGCCTTTCCTCATTCCGGCACGTCGTCGTACCACGCAATGATGCGGTGCAAGGCCAAGCCTTGCGGTTGCATGCTGATAACGGCCTTCACGGCCCGTCGCAGAGGTGAGCCATTGACCACCCCCACTGAGAGGATGGTGTAGGTTTTGCCGTCGTTCGCGGCGCTCAGCGACGACAGGGACTCATCCGTGATGGAAGTCCCAAGACGATTCATCACGTCGTCTATTGACTCGAAGGGGCCCTTGCGTCGCTCCTCGATAATTCCCTCGGCCAATTCTTTCGTCATACCTGGCACGCTCAACAGCGCAGCTTCGGAGGCGTAATTCACGTTCACCTGGGTAGATTGCGAATAGACCGTCAAGTCCTGGCCCACGCCGTAGAAGGATTGGAATCGGTTGTCACGGCTGAATTCAGCCGTACCGTAAAAGATGTCACGGGTCACGCCGCGAACCCGCAGCATTTCCTCGACGGAACTGAAACGCTTATGAGCGGGCCGATATCCGGCCTCGTGATAATAATCGTCCAAATCCTTGAAGCCCGGTTCATCGGATCCTTGCGGCTTCCGCCAATGATCGACGGCTAAGGCCAGTTCGGCCGCCTGGTCCTCACTCACGCCGTGCGCTTCGAACAAGCGCGCCAGTTGCACTCGCCCGGCAACGTTCAAGTCGACTTTGCCCGTCTCATTCGCGATCTCCACCAGCGCCACGCCCTGCGCGTAGGGCAGCCGGACTAAGCGTTGCCCTTTCTTCCAAAGGCGCGGCGAGTCATTCTGATCCTGGGGGGGCGGATAGGCAATCTCCAGAATGGCAGCCTCCACTCCCCCCACCGCCATGGCGTAAGCTTGTGTGGCCTGCTTGCGATAGGTTGCCGATCGAGTCTCGATATGAACGGAACCCGAAAACGCTAATGCCACCAAAAGCAGCACGCTGACCGCCGCCATCACCGCTAATAAGGCTATGCCGGCATC
>Ga0187879_10000671_pt1 | contig 22811 bp, 20 predicted proteins | sample June2016WEW_19_1_FD_132423 | JGI IMG/M metagenome (GOLD analysis project Ga0187879, IMG submission 132423) | Peatland microbial communities from SPRUCE experiment site at the Marcell Experimental Forest, Minnesota, USA - June2016WEW_19_10 | ecosystem: Environmental > Terrestrial > Soil >... | reverse complement strand
CGCTGGGATGGCTGTCGGAGCCGCGCGAGGACGACGTCGTGCTCGATCCGTTTTGCGGCGCGGGAACGATTCTGATCGAGCGGGCGCATCTGGGGCGCTACGCGATGCTGCTGGGCAGCGATCGCGATCATGCGGCGATTGCGGCGGCGCGGATCAATGTCGGCGCACGTTACAAGCCAATCCAGCTCGAGAACTGGGACGCGGGTGCAATCCCGCTCGGCGACGCGAGCGTAAATAAAATCGTCACCAACCTGCCGTGGGGATTGCGCTACGGATCGCACGGCGAGAATCGAAAACTCTATCCGCTGTGGATGCGGGAGTTCACGCGCGTGCTCAAGAGCGGCGGCATGATGGTGATGCTGACGGCGGAGTGGCGGCTGATGCGCGAGCTCGAGCGCATCCGCAAGATCGCACCGAGCAGGATTATCCGCGTGTCGGTGCTCGGCAGGCCGGCGGCAATTTACGTGTGCCGCAAGGAATAGACGCGCTACCTGGCCGGGGAAAAGAAGGCGAGAACCGCGTTTGAGATCCCGTGGGGCTCGCTGCCATCGATGGGCACAATATACGCCATCGGCGGCGGCGCAAATCCCAGCGCCTGGTCCGGCGATCCCGCCAATCGCACGCCCGCGTAAATAAATGACGATGAATCGGGCGACCAGATGGTGTGCGATACGGCGAGTTGGTCGAAGTAACGGTATGCGGTCGATTCGTCGGGCGTCGCGAGAAAGTTGCCGAGCGCTTTTTCGGCCCCCGTCTTAACGTCCACGACCGACCAAGTGTAGTACGGTTTTTCCTCGGGGGCGCCGATGTACGCGAGATGCCGCGAGTCGGGTGCGAAGAAAAATGCGACGACGTCGTTGTGGGTCAACCATTTCGAATTCGCGCTGGCGACGTCGACCAGCTTGATCCCGTGATAGGTGGGGTTCTGCGGCATGATCGCCGTCGAGTAGGCCAGATGCGCCGAGTCGGGCGCCCACACGAAACTATTCTCGCCCACCGGCAAACTCACGACGGAGCGCGGATGACTGGCGTCGGCGTCGGCCACCACGATGTTCGATTCGGCGTGGTAGTTGGCGATGTAGGCGAGATGCTTGCCGTCGGGCGACCAGGCGGGAGTCTTGAACGGGGTGCGTCCGCTCGAGAGCACCTTGACGATGTTCTGGCTGGTGGGCGTCAGGCTCATCAGCGAAACCCGTTCGGTGCGATCCGAGTCGAGAGCGAGCGTATGCAACGCAACCTCGCCGGGCCGCGCGCCCCAATCGAAGTACAGAGGCATCCCGGTGGTGACGATTCTGACCGGCGTCGATTCCTTGACTTCGGCCAACACCAGGCTGAGTCCGCCCGGCTCACCGAGCAGAAATGAAAGATGCTGCGCGTCGGGCAGCCAGGCCAGGTACACGATGCGCTCGGCGCGGCTTTCAAAGATTTGCGTCGGCTGGCTGCGCGCGAGATCGTAAACCCATACCGCGAACGAATTGTCAGCTTCCTTGTGAGTCTCGGACGAATATGCCAGGCGCTTGCCGTCGGGCGAGAACGTCGGCAATCCGTACCCGGTAGTGCTGCCGGGGCCCGCGTCAGGGACAGCGTCGGCGACCGGCACGATCGCGTCGTCGCGGCGGACCTGAATCGCGGCTGCCTTGCACGTGATGCATTTCGGCTCCGAACATTTGGTATCGCAGTAGTAGATGTTGGAATCAGTGCCTACGAAAGTGATCGCGCCCGGCGGGGGCGCGCCGTGGGCAATCGTCGCGAGGGCGAGTTGAAAAATGACAGCCGCTGCTGCGGGATTTCGCAAGCATGCACGGACGGAGCGCATTACTGATGCCGTCATCGCGTTTAGAATTGCGCCTGCGGGGGCGCCAAGGCAAGAACGATCCCGGGCGGGAACCGGCCCGCAGCCGGGCGCGGCGGCAGGCGATCGCGACGTGTTGACACGACCGCGGCCAATCACGCAAAGTTGATGATATGCGACGAGTGGCAATGATTTTATGCGCCGCGTTTTGGATCGCGCTGCCGACAATTTCGCACGCGCAGTATAACGACACCGATCTACAGAATCCCAAGGAATATCACGACGAGGATTCACAGCCGCTCGCGCTAATGGCCGACGTGCTCTATCCCATTGGGTACGCCGCCGAATGGTTGGTGGCGCGTCCAATGCATTACTTGTCCCACGACAGCGCGGCAGCGCCGGTTTTCCGGCCGGTGGGCGGCAATGACCGCACGCCACCGCCGCCGGTTCCGATTATTCCGGACAACACGATGGAGGCGGCGTCGGCGTCCACGACCCCGCAGGATTGGTCTCCAACCAGGTTGCCGGTCACGACGAATGCAACCGTGATTAAGCGGGCAGCACCGTCATCCGCGGCGTCCTCGAGCAGCCAGCCGGCGCTTCACTGAATTTTCGCGTCTCGCTGTGAAACATCGTCATTGACGCAATCTTGCGGAGCGTTCGGGGTTATCTACGTCCTTGAATGTTGCATATCTCTGGGAAATAGAATTTTTGCCAATCGGATACGTCCAATCTAGCGTGGATGAGCCTATAACAGGCTTGTTCCGAGCCGGGAGGTAGCGTCACTTAGATGGCGGTTGCACTCAAAGAGAAGGCTCCGACCGATCCCGCCGAACTCAAGAAACGGGACAAGGAAAAATCCGAGCCCGGCACATTGTGGAGCCGGCGCGATTTTCTGGGCGTGCTCGGATGGGCGGGGTTCGGTGCATTCTCGTTGATCGGTCTGCTCGCGGCGGTTCGCTCGGCGTTTCCGCGCGTGCTCTTTCTGCCGCCATCGAAATTCAAGGCCGGCCTGCCGGACGATTACGTAGTTGGCGAAGTGAGTGAAAAGTTCAAGCAGGATTTCCGCACCTGGATCATTCGCACCAAGGCGGGTTTCTATGCGATCTTCGCCAAATGCACCCATCTGGGATGCACGCCGCGATGGTTGAAGACCGAGCAGAAGTTCAAATGTCCGTGCCATGGCTCGGGCTATTACATCAGCGGTCTCAACTTCGAAGGGCCGGCGCCGCGCCCGATGGATCGATTCAAGATTTATGTTGGCGACGACGGACAGCTGGTGGTCGATAAGTCGGTCGTGTACACGATGGAGCCCGGCGTCGATCCGAACGAGCAGTATCCCGACAGCATCTTGAAGATCACCTGATAGAGACTTAGAATCATGGGCGGCGGGCGCAGCTCGGTAAAGAGCCGCGTCCGTTTTTTATTATTTTATTTTTCCACTGGGAGTAAATTTTCGCGATGCCAATAATCAAAGCCGGTAACATCAACCTCAACTACGAAACTTACGGCGACGGCGAGCCGTTGCTGCTGATTATGGGATTTGGGATGTCGGGCGCCGGGTGGGTTCCGTCGCTGCCGTTCTTCAGCGGTTTCAAGTGCATCTATTTTGACAATCGCGGAACCGGACTCAGCGACAAGCCCGAGGGCATCTACACCGTCGAGGGCATGGCCGATGACGCCAGCAACCTGATCCGGGCGCTCGGAATCGCAAAAGCAAAAGTGTTCGGAGTATCGATGGGCGGGATGATCGCGCAGGAGCTCACGCTCAGGCATCCCGAGCAGGTCGCCAAGGTCGTGCTTGGATGCACGATGGCGGGAGGGCCAACCGCGAAGATGGCGACGCCGGAGATCCTCGAAAAGCTAATGACGGCGAGCAGGATCATGGCGATCGATCCGGAGAAGGGCTTCGACATCCTGCTGCCGGCGCTCATGCCGGTGGAATTCGCCGCCGAGCATCCAGAGATCAAAGCGATGTTGGTCGCGGGCGCGAAGATGATGCCACCCACGCCGGCCGAGACCGCGGACCGCGCGCTGGCGGGCATCCTGCAGTTCAACGCGTACGATCGGCTGGCGCAGATCAAGTGCCCGGTGCTGATCGTGCACGGCGACAAGGACGTGCTCGTGCTGCCCGAGAACGCGAACGTCATCAAGAGCAAAATCCCGCAGGCCGAGTTGTACATGATTGCGGGCGCGGGACACGCATTTCAGCTGGCAGATCCGGTCGGGATTCACCAGAAAATCGTCCATTGGCTGAGGAACTGAGGCTGATCGAGCAGGCTGGCGCGCGGTCCGCTGAGCAGGCGTCTTCGCCGGCTCTATTTCCCGGGTCCTTGGCTTCCGCTCCAGCCTGCTCTTCTACAAAGCGCGGAGTGCTCAGCGAGAACTCGAAATGCATCGACGGATCTTTCCGATGCTCCTAGACCTGAATCAGTACACCGTTGTGGATTAAAAAACTCAGCACGTTGGCGCCAAGGCGTTGTGACTCCTGGTCAGGGTTGTGTTCGCGAAACTCACGAATCTTTTCGGCGTAATGAGCGCGCCATTTTGCGCTGATTACTCGCTCACCATCTGACTTCCGAACCCGAAAGCATCGCCCGATAATCGTATCGGGATCCTCGTTCACGAATTCGCAGAATCGCGTGAGCGCTTGCAGCTTCTCGGGCTCTTCGGCAATCGGGTCGCCGCCCCACTGTTCGCTTAGATCGCGCCGCCACGTCCTGACGGACTCGTACCCTTCGATCGTCCGCTCGGCCATCATCTCTATTCCGGAAGGTTATTCCCGCGCCACGGTTCGCCTGGGATCGAAGAAGCGAATCGACCGCCGTGAACCAATCGACTCCTGGTACTCCATCGCGCTTCTGCTACCTCGAGAAAATGTGGACCGACATCGCCGCGGCATCGCGTCCCAGAAAGCCGCCACCGTTTTCGGTGAGTCCCACGCGCGCGCCATTCACCTGGCGGGCACCGCATCGCCCGCGTAGCTGATCGACGACTTCCACGATCTGCGCGATTCCAGTGGCGCCAATCGGATGGCCCTTCGAGAGCAGGCCGCCGCTGGGATTGACAACGTGGGCTCCGCCGAGATCCATGGCGCCGCTCGCGAGGAACTTGGGGCCCTCGCCCCGGGCGCAGAGTCCAAGTTCCTCACATGAGATGAGTTCCGCCGGCGCAGCGGCGTCGTGGACCTCGAGCACGTCGATGTCTGACGGCCCGACGCCGGCGACTTCGTAAGCGCGCTTGGCCACGCGCTCGAGCGCGGTGGGTTCGTCGGCTGCGCGATCGCGCCCCGAAAAGATTACCGATGCGCGCACCTCGACCGGCGTTGCGATACCCAGTCGATGCGCATACTTCTCCGACATGAGCACCGCCGCGGCTGCACCGTCTCCGATCGGCGAACACATCATTACGGTCAACGGCGGCGAGACCTCGCGCGCGGCCAGGACCTGCTCGCGCGTGACGCGATCGTGGAACTGCGCCTTGGGATTCAGGGCGCCAAAGGCGTGACTCTTCACAGCGATATCGGCAAAGGTGCCGGCGGTCGCGCCGCTGATCTTCATGTATTCGCGCGTGGAGGCCGCGTAGATGTCCATGAAGAACGATTTCTTTTCTCCTCCACCCTCGATTTCCGGTTTCTTGTCGCCGGACTCCATCCGGGCCTTGAGTTCGCGAAGTTGCTCCAAATCCACGGCGGTGCCGATCGCCCTGAAGGTGAGACCTTTATCGGGATGGGTCATCTTCTCCGCGCCGACGGCGAGCGTGACGTCGTAGAGTCCCGACTGAATCGCCATCCACGCGAGATGGAATGCGGACGAAGCGGACGCACACGCGTTTTCGACGTTGAACAGCGGGACGCCAAGGACTCCGGTGTTCCGCAGCGCGACCTGTCCACGGATCATTTCCTGGCCGGTGATCAATCCGGCAATCGCATTGGAGAAGAAAACCGCCTCGATCTCCTTCGGCGCGACACCCGCGTCCTTGAGGGCGTCGCCCACCGCTTCTTCGGCGAGCGAGCGAACGCCGCGATCTGAATATTTGCCGAAGCGCGTCATCCCGACGCCGGCTACTGTCACACGTTCTCTGTTTGGCATGCTGATTCCTCCCTGTCATGTGCGGGCAGTGTTGATTCCCGCTTTCTCTCGATCGGTCCCTGAAGACGCGTCATGTTGATTGCTGTGCGATCCCGCGCGGCGCTACTGCGCCATCGCGTGTCCGGCTACGCCGTTGCGATTCAGAATGCGGCGCGCACCCGCGAGGCTCAGCACATCGTTGGTGCCGTCCTCAATCAACGAGGCGCGTGCGTCGCGGAACAGTTTTTCGATTCCGTACTCCTTGCTGAGGCCATTGCCGCCGAATACCTGGAGCGCGTCGCTCGCGACCTCGAACGATGCCTGTGTGCAGAACGTCTTGGCCGCGATCGCGTGCTCCAGCGACGGAGTCCCCGAGGTCTGGTTGTAGATCATCACGGCCCGTGACAGCGCCCGGCATGCCTCAACCTTGGTGAACATCTCGAACAGATGCTTCTGGACGAGTTGATGCTCGCAGATCGGCTGCCCCCCCTGGACGCGCTGCTTCGAATAGTCGAGCGCTTCCTCGTAAGCGGCGCGTGCGACGCCGGTAAACGCAGCCGCCATCGCAGAGTTGGCAAATGTGAGAGTCCGTTCGACTTCGAGCTCGTAGCCCTCGCTCTTGGTCAGCATCCATTTGCGCGGAATCCTCACATTGTCGAAATAAATTTCACCCTGATTGAGCGCACGTTGGCCGAGCTTGTTCAGCGGCTTACCCTTTGACACGCCCGGCAGGTTGAGCGGGACGAAAGCGATACCCCCGCCAGCCATGCCGGCCTTGGGCTCAGTCGTCAGATAGAGCGCCGCGTGGGTTGCGATCGTGCCGTTCGAGACCCACGCCGCCTTCTGCCCGTTGATCACGTATGAGTCGCCATCGGCGCGCGCGACGACCTGACCGGTCACGCGCGGATTATGGAACTGCGGCGTACCCGGCACCAGTTCATCGGAGCCGTGCTGAGGCTCAGTGATCGCCCAGCATCCGATGAGACTACCGTCGCGATCGGCGATGTAGGGCTTAACGAACTTTTCGTAAAGCTCCGGATTGCCGCTCGCGGCGGCGGCAGAAAACGGAAAACCCGTAGCCAGAAGGCTGATCGCCAAATCAACCGCGCCCCAGGACATCTCCTCGATCAGTACATGCATTCCGAGCCCACGCAGTCCCATGCCGCCGATTTCCGCGGGAAGGCCGGCGACGTGGTATCCCAACTGGTATGCCTGTTTGAGAACGCTTCTCAGGGGCGAATCGAGCGCGATCACGTCGCGCGGATCGGTCATCCGGTCGAGCTTCACCGCAGCCGGGCGAAGGACGTCCTTGGCGAAGCGATGAACGCCTTCTTTGACGGACTCGATATCTTTAGGGAGTTCGACGTTTAGCTCGCGGTAGAGGTCCATTCCTTGCTCCTCGAAACGGCCGTACTGAATGGGATAGTGAAGGCGTAGCACAGGTTGTGCCCGAAATGAACGATCGTCAGTGAAGAGAATTTTATATGTTGAGATGTATCCAATCGCCGCAATGATTCTTTTGGGGACAACTCGAATGGCGTGGCGCGTCTAGGCGAAAAGGCGTCGGGGGTCTATAAGCAAAACAAGCGGAACTTGGGGCACGACGATCGAAGGCGCGCCTACACCGCGCTGCGCAGAGGGAGATTCACCCATGGCAAAGATTGATGGCGGCGAGATGCTGGTAAGGACGCTTGAGCAAGAGGGCGTACGCGAGATTTTCACGCTCCACGGCGGCCATCTCGATGCGATTTACGCGGCCTGCGGTGCGCACGGCGTGCGCGTGATCGATACTCGTCACGAGCAGGCAGCGGCGCATATGGCCGACGGATGGGCGCGCACGACGGGGCGTCCGGGCGTCGCGATCGTGACTGCGGGGCCAGGAGTCACAGACGCGGTCACGGGAGTCGCCAACGCTTTCATGGACTCGATCCCGATGATTTTGATCGGCGGCCGAAGCCCGCTCATCGAGGATGACAAGCTGTCGCTGCAAGCGGTCGATCAGATGGGCATCCTGCGGCCTATCACCAAGTGGGCGCGCAGTGTCACGCATACCGAGCGGATTCCAGAATACCTGGCGGCCGCTTTCCGCCATGCGACTTCAGGCCGCCCCGGCCCGGTCTTCCTGGAGTTGCCGATCGACGTGCTCTTTACCCGCGTTGATGAGGAACGAGTCGAGTTTCCCAAAGATTATCGATCCAAAGAGCCGGCGGGTCCGGGCAGAGCCGCGCTCGCGCAGGCGCTCAACTGGCTTCGCGAGGCGAAGCGCCCGGCGATCCTTGCCGGCGGAGGAGTATGGTTCGCGCAGGCCGCGGCAGAGCTGACGCGCTTTGCCGAGCTCACCAACGCCCCGGTGATGACCAACGCAAAAGCGCGCGGCTCGATCTCCGAGGAGCATCCGCTATGCTTCGGAGGCTTCGGCGCGATTCATCCCGCGATCCATGCGAACAGCGGCAGCGCCGACCTCGTAATCCTGCTTGGTACGCGGATTGGGATGTTCACAGGCGGGCGCAACTCGGTGACTCCCGGCGACGCACGCGTAATCCAGGTCGATATCGAGCCCGAGGAGATCGGGCGCAACCGGAATATTGAACTCGGCATCGCTTCCGATTGCGGCGAATTCCTGCGCCAGGCCTGCGAAGCGGCGAAGGACGAAAAATTCGACCCTCACGCGCAATGGCTCGAGCGGTTGAGCGCAATCCGCCACGCAATGCGCCATCGCTTCGACGATGCGCTCAAAGACGGGCCCGGTCCGATTCATCCGGCGCGGATGGTCCACGAGATCGCCAAGACTCTAAGTCCCGACGCGATCGTGGTCGCCGACGGTGGCGAGACCGCCGCCTGGATGTCGAATGCGTGGACGGCACGCCACCCGGGACGATTCCTGACGCATGGTTATCTCGGATGCCTGGGAACCGGCCTGCCGTTCGCGCTCGCGTGCAAGGCGGCGCATCCCGACAAGCAGGTTTTCTGCATCGTGGGCGACGGATCGGCGGGGCTCAATTTCTCGGAATTCCATACTGCGGCGAAGAACAACCTGCCTATCGCCGTTGTAATCAACAATGACCAGCAATGGGGGATGTCCAAGCATGGGCAGGAGCTGATGTGGGGAAAAGGCCGCAGCATGGCTACCGAACTCGGCATGGTGCATTACGAGCGCGCCGCCGAGGGTCTCGGCGCACAGGGCGAGCTTGTCGAGCGCGCGGCGGACATCGCGCCGGCGCTCAAGCGGGCGCTCGCTTCGGGACGGCCCGCTTGCATCAACATCGTCACGGACCGCGACGTGATCGAGCCGGGCACTCTTGCGATGTACAGCGCCGGCCTTGCTGGACCCGCGAAGGAGAAACCGAAGCCCGATGCCGGCAGCGAAAGCGAAACTACGCTGCCCTATTACGGTAAGCGCAAGCTCGATTGAAGAGATTGCGCCGCGCCCGTGATCGAGCCAGGCGCCCGATTGCAGATAGGCCTCGGCCCGCATCGACGAGGCTGACCTATCCTTCACCCTTCGCCAACGCTGGCGGCGGTGCGATGATGAAATCATGGTGAGATGGCGCGTGCTCGCCGACGCGGTTGTAATGATCCATGCGGCTTATGTCGTGTTTGTCGTCTTCGGCTTGGCCGCAATCCTTATCGGTGTTGCGCTTGAGTGGGAGTGGGTGAGGGGATTTTGTTTTCGCCTCTCGCACCTTGTGGCGATTGCATTGGTTTGCCTCGAAGCGATTTTGGGTGTGATGTGTCCGTTGACCACGCTCGAGGACTCGTTGCGTGCGAGAGCAGGACAGGCGCGCTACCCAGGTGACTTCATCGGTTACTGGACGCACCGCCTGATCTTCTACAACGCACCACCGTGGATATTCACCGCACTTTACGCCGCCTTCACAATCCTGGTGGCGGCGACCTTCTGGCTTGCGCCGCCCAAATGGCCGCGCCACAGCGCGCACTCGGGGCGGCGGTTGACGAGCCACAACCGTTAAACTTCGAGTTCTGCCGCAGACTTAGGGTTGCCCCCGGCTCGCGCTTGGCCTGATCGTTCGCTATGCCGAGCGGATGCCGTCTAAGGAAGTTCAGCATCCACTCGTTCCACTGAGCCGGCCACCGCATGTGACGAGCCAGGCCGCGGAAACTTGCGACGGTCCCGATTTGGCCATCCGCCATCTCATCGGTGCCGCATGAGTCGTCGCACGAAGGTACCCGCAGTCCCGACGAATCGATGATAACGTCCTCGACGCTGCCGCCGAGCGCGCGCACACGGGCCGCAAACCTCCTGCCGTTCGGACAGATCCCGCCGATGTCGCAATCGTTGTGCACGTGCATCAGTGGTACTCGCGGATTGAATACCCGCGCCTGGCCGTCGCCCGCCGGAGCGGCCGCCACTGGAGTCTGGGTGCACACGTCCAAGAGCGCGGAGAACGGATCAGGCGCGGAATAGACGGCTGCAGCTGCCACCCACGGCCGATTCAACGCGTATAGCAGCGCCATCGCGGCGCCGTTGGACCAGCCCATCACATATATCCGCTGACGATCGACTTTGCCCCTGGCGATCATTTCGTGGACGAAGTGATCGATCGAAGCTGCGTCCGCGTTTTCGTCGTAAGTCGCATCCCCTGCGGCGACCGCTCCAGCGGGACTCAACTGCCGGTACCAGTTGTCCCACCCGAGCGCGTTCGAATCGTAGCCAGGATAGAGATGCGTCGTGTAGCGGCCCTGTGGCGCAAGCAGAATGAAACCGGGACTCCTTTCCCCCAGCGCTCCTTTGTCGGTAAGCCCAACCAAGCCGGTGAGAATGACCGAGTAGGCGCTCGTTTCGGAGGGATGAAGGAAGACTAACATCGGCAGCGGTTCTCGTTCAGCCGCGCCCGCAGGCTCGTAGAGACAGGCGTAGCGTGCATCGCCGTTTCCGTCGGTCCACGGGCCCAACAGCGTGCCGCCGAGACACAGCGAGTTGCGCGCGGTCACAAAGCTGGCGAACCACCCTCGGTCGACCTTTGCCGGGGGGTCGCCGAACGGACTGCATCCGGTGCCGGCGAATGCGTTGAGGCTCGCCAACAATGCCACCATCAAAGCGATGCTGGTGGCGAGACGATGGCGAAGGCAATCCCCTTGTGAATTGTTTTTGCGGTTCAGCTTCTCAGACGTACTCGCCATGTTCGAGCCAATGCCGGCACTGCGGAGTCAGCCCGCGTTGGGCGGCTGCGTCGCAGGCCAGCGAACTTCGAACGTCACGATCTGAAAGGGGCGCAGATCCAACTCGACGGAACCGTCGCGGCGCCGCGTGAGCTTGACGCCTTTCAAAGGCCGGCCGGCGAGGTCAATCAATCGAGCTCTCCGGCCGCGGCCGAAGTTGAATCGCGCGACCTCCGGTGACTCGGAAGCGCTGAAGGCGCGCACGATGTAGGCATCGGCGCGTTCCGTCGCGCGCGCGGTGGAAAACACAACTCGTGGATTGTCGCAGGCGCAAAGCCGATTCTCAGACACATCCAGCGCGGAGCGAGCGTGGAATACGCGCGGCGGATACGCATACGCCTGGCTTAGCTGAACGACGCCGGAGTCTGCATACGAACCGCGCCAGGTCGTGATGGCCAGTTGAAAAAGATGTTGTCCGATTTCCTGGGCGTCGGGCGTCTCGAACTCCGGACCCGCATCACCACGGCGCATCTTCAGGTCTCCGCGCGAAAGCCATCCCACGCATCGCAAGAGCGTCAACAGGATTGTCGTACCGCCGCCGTCTCGCCTGACCTCGGTCTCGTAGATTCCACGGCTCATCATGGCCGCCGAAAACTCCGCCGATTGCACCGCGGTGAACGTCCGATGCGGCGCGGTCGGATAGACATCTTCCGTGACTCCCGCCGGCTCGGTTGGATCGAGCGGGCGGCGGACGATTCCGAAATTCGTGTCGGAGAGCGATTCCGTGGCCGCGACCGGCGTGGATAGCGCGACGCGGATGCGATGGTCGCGCGCGCGATTATCTATCGTTGCCTCAAAATCCACGCGCTCCAGTCCCGCGTAGATGGTGGCCGTCAGTTGTATCGGAACCTCGACGCTCTGCGGCGCGCGCGCCGTGCGATCGGCCGCGAGCGCGCACGGTAGACTGTAAACCAATGAGAGGGCGATGCGACTTCTCAGCGTTGCGCGCTCGATCACGCTGGCGGCGATCGATACCGGCTTCGAGATCGGCGCCGAATCGGCCACCGGGTCGAAGTTGTATTCGTCGCCGCGATCGCCGTCGTCTTCGAAATAAATTTCAAGGGCCTTGTTGTTTTTCAGATCGTCGATTTTCAGACCGCGCTGCGACGGGCTGAGCCTGAAGTATTCGTTCTCGATCGATTCGATCCCAGCCGCCTTGGTCGGCGTATCAGCAGCGAGTTCGTCCGAGCGAACGAGCCGATAAAGGCTGAAGCCGGCCTGCGTGAGTGCGTCGTCGACGAAAGTGATTTGCGCCCGCGCGGCCTCCGTGGCTCGGATCCGAAGGATCGTTTCGTCAGCCAGCTCAAGAATTCGCCGGCGAAAGCTCTCCGGATCCAGGTCGCCCGCCGGGCTGCGGCTGACGAACACGCGGAGATCGAATCGGTTGTCCCCAACGCGTTCGAGCTCGAACCGGTTCACATACTGGTCCATCACCTGAGCGCCGGTGATCAAGCCTTTGAGGTCGCCCGCCTTCAGCTCGATTTCGAACGGCCGCGCCAGCCGCCCGACATCGATCGCGACGGGAATCCGGCGCCCGTCGCTGTCCAGCGCGACGTAACTTGCGTGGGGATCCCCGACTTCGGTTTCACCCGTTATGAGCGCACGGCGAGCGAACGTCGGATTGAACACCGCGATCGCGGCTTCGCCGCCGTTTCGTGCTGAAAGCACGGCACTGGAGGCGCGGCGCGCCACGATCTCGCCGATCATCGCGGCCTGATCGAAGCGGTAGCGCATGTCCTGATGGACTTGGTCGATCGAGCATCCGCAGATCGAGTCGTGCGGATGGTTCTGAATCTGCATGCGCCAGGCAACCTCGAGCAGCGCGGTCAGATCGTCGGCCTGATTCAAACGAAAAGCGAGCGCGGCAAGCGGATCGGCAATCCGCTCGAGCAGGTATGCGTTCTGGAAGTCACGCTGCTTTATCCAGGCTCGTGTCGAGCTGACGCCCGGCGTGATATTCGAGCGGGCCGGAGATCGCAATTCTCCGCGGACGCGAGACGTGCCGTCCGGGGGAAGCTCGGAAAGCCGTTTCGCGTAATCGTCGAGCGTGCCGACTTCAGCGGTGAACGGAGCGCGTCCGGCGGCTTCCTTCAGGCGCTCGAAGACGATCGGATCGGGTTCCGCGTGATCGTTGCCGTTCATCACCAGGATCGGAGCGTCGGCACAGAACTCGCGTTCCCGCGCGGCGATCTCGTTCGCACGCGCGATCATTGCGTCAGCCGAGTCGGTCGGCAGGCTGGCGCCGTTGGAATAGCCAAACGGCAGAAAGACCGTGAACAGCGAGCTGCCGTCGAGCGCTTCCCAGATGAATCGATTGCGATTCACTTCGCGTCCCACGCCGCGGAAAACGAGCGCCGCCTCGATTCCGAAACCCGAGAGAATCTGTGGAAGCTGCGCCGCGTGACCGAATTGATCGGGCAAATAGCCGGTTTGCGCGGACTTCCCGAATCGCCGGGCGATCCGGCTGCCGATCTCAAGATTGCGAATCAGCGCCTCGCCGCTGGCAAGAAAGCTGTCCGCGAGCAGGTACCATGGACCGATTTGGAGCTTGCCGGCCTTCACCAGCTTCGCGATTCGGCGCGCGCTCTCTGGCCGTACCTCGAGGTAATCCTCGAGCACGATCGTCTGGCCGTCGAAGTGAAAGCATGGCAGCGCTCCGCTTTCGAGAAGCGCAAGCATCTTGTCCGTCATCGTCAGCAGCCGCGCACGCATCCGCTGAAACGGCTGATACCACTCGCGATCCCAGTGCGTGTGAACGACGAAATAAAGATGCTCCATGAACCGCGCCTCGCCGGTTAGAGTCCCATCGCGACGCACAGCGCCGCAACATCGCCGATACGCTCGCCCAATGCTGCCGGCACCATTTGGCAAGAACCGGCCGATACGGGCAAGGCTTCGCGCGCCATCACCTCGCGTGCGGGTCCGAGTATCATCTCGCCCGTACGCATCGCCAGCCCACCGATCACAATCCGTTCTGGATTGAGGATGTCCACCAGAATCGCCAGAACCTGGCCGAGCCGCTCGCCCGTGGAACGAACGATTCGCATCGCGACCATATCGCCGCGCTTCGCAGCCGCGCAAACGTCGCGAGCCGTGAGCGTCCCGCGATGGGCCGTCAGAATAGTGCCGCGCCCGCGCATCCGCGCGTCTTCGACGGCTCGCATCGCTACCTGCTCAATCCCGCCGCCGCTGGCCCATCCCTCGGCTGAACCGCGCTTGTTATGTCCGACAGGGCCGCCGCGGGTCAGCCGCACATGCCCAATTTCTCCGGCGAGATCGTCAGTGCCGTGGTAAAGGCGCCCATCAACGATGATTCCTGCGCCAAGTCCCGTGCCCATCGTGAGGAAGACCATGTTGTCGAAGCCATGCCCCGCGCCGTAGCGATGCTCGGCGACGGCGCCGGCGTTCGCGTCATTCTCGACGTTGCAGCGAACGCCGAATTGCCGCTCGAGGATCGCTTTGACTGGAACATCCACCCAGGTGGCGAGATTGGGCGGCGAATGAATAATCCCGCGCAATCGATCAAGCGGGCTGCCACAGCTTATGCCGATACCGCGGATTGCCGAATTCAGAAGCCCGCTCTTCCTCAGGATGGCGCCGATTCCACTACCGATCAGACCGAGCGCGCGGTTGGGGCCCTTGGAGGGCAGGGTAGCGAACTGGAGACGCTCGCTAACATCCGGCAGCCGTTCCGAGACGACGATCGCCGTCTTTGTGCCACCGATATCGATACCGATCCAGACTTTTGCGGGCACGCGAACTCGCCCTCGACCGTTTTAGTAGCGGGCAAGCTGTATCAAACGACCACCATTTTCACCAGCCGCGGCTGCAAGCCGATAAGCGAAGCAGGTGGAGCTACTTTGCCGCGGCAACCGTTGATTCCAATTTGGCCGACTCGTGGCGCATAAGAACATTGTAATAAGGATCGCGCAGCGCAGCAGTGAAGCCGGCGGCCTCGATGCATTTCACTACGTCACGGATCAGCGCCTCGGTTGGGTCGGGCAAATCCTTGCCGGCCGCCGTGATGCAGGCGTTGATCGCGTTGATCGACCCGGTGCCGCAGAGATCGTTTGCTCCTGAGCGCAGCGCCCGGCTCGCGACCTCGAAGCCCATCGTGCGCCAGACCGCGCGGTGATTTTCGATGTTGTCGAGCGCAAGCCGCGCGACCGCCACGTCGCGCAAGTACTCATTGACGACCGCATCATTATCGGCAGGAGGAGTGGTTCCGTTCAGGCGAGTATGCTCGAGGCGTGCGGGCCATATCTTGTACGCCGAGAAGCCGCAACCGTAACGCTCCAATCCGCGATCCTGTTGGTCGCGCAGCGCGATCAGATGCTGAACGCGTTGGTCCAGCGTCTCGCCGAATCCGATGACCATCCCTACCCACGGGTTGTGGAGGCGGGCCTTCATGGCCGAGTCGATGATTCGGAACCAGTCGCCGGTCTTCATCCGCGTCGGCGCGGTGCGTTCGCGCACTTCGTCGACCAGGATCTCGGCCGCGGCGCCGGGCGTGCCGTCCAGTCCGGCATCCTTCAGCTCGCAGAGAATATCCCACGCATCGCGGCCGGTCAGCTTCTCCAGACCGAGAATCTCCTCGGGGCTGAACGCATCGATATGGATTTCCGGATAGCGCGATTTGAGAAACCGCAGCAGATCCAAATACCACTGAAATGGCAAGTCGGGATTGATGCCGCCCTCAAGCAGAACATCGCGGCCCCCGATTCGCCTGAGCTCGTCCATCTGATCCGCGATTTCATCGAGCGTGAGAGTGAAGGCGCCCTCCTGGTGTTTGGCACGATAGAACGCGCAAAATCTGCACGCGACGACGCAGATGTTCGTGTAATCGATATTGCCGCCGATGGAATAGGTCGCCAGATACGGGTTGCTGTGGCGCAGGCGCAATTCGTTAGCGGCCGCCGCCAGATCGTTGGTGGGCAAGTCGTAGAGGCGGCGTATCTCGCCGGCGCTGAGCCGATGTCCGGCAACCGCGCGATCGAGCAGCTTGAAGGAAGCATCTTCGTGAGTTGATTGAATCATCTTAGTTCTCCTGTTTATGCATGCGTGCCGGCAGGAATATCTATGGCCGCGGCTTGTCCGCGAACTCGGACCATGCGCTCTTAAACTTATCGGCTCCGCCGCGCGCCAGCTTTGCGAGCGCGAAGCGTTCATCGGGATCGAGAAGCGACCAGCGCTTCTCCGGCAGTCCAAGCTCGGCGATCAGCCGCGCAACATCCGGCGGCACTTGGCCGGCGTCGGGCGCAGCGTCGTGCGCCGCGGGCTTCATGGTCGCGAGGTCGGTTCCCGCGCGTGTCTTCACCGCCTCGCGCAGAAAGGCCGCGAGCACGGCGCGTTCCTCCGGGGATGCGGCCGGGAAGTGGCAGATCACCAGGCGCTCCACCCGCGAGAGCGCCTGCCATTGGTTCAAATGGAGCTTCACACCAGCCAAGTCCAGTTTGCGCCGTACCGACAGCGGCACCAACTCGAGCGTCTCGTACACGTCCTTTTCGAAGTCGAAGCGCCTGAACATCGGGCTCCCCTCGCGCAGATTACGGCGCAGCTTCAGTAAGTGCCCTGACGGTGAAGAAATTCTTGTCCACCGCACCCATGTTGATGTACCAGGACTCGCGCTCGGTGGTGTCCTGCGCGGGGAGGTAACACATCGAGGCGAATCCGGCGCTTAGATCATCGATGCTCGCGCCGACCTGGAATACGCGTTTGAACGGGTAAATCGCGACGCGCGCGTCCGGCACGGCGCGATCGCGATATGCCATCCAGGTTACATAGTTCTTCCAGAGTTCACCGGCGCGATTGTAGAAATCCTGGTACATGATGCATTGAGCCTCGGCATCCAGGTACATGACATGGCGGCCGAACAGCTCGCCGGGAACCCGGTCCATCCGTGCGCGCCCCTCGACGATGTACATCCGGCGCAATTCCCAACGCTCGGGACATGCGCTGGCGCCGCCGTCGGTCGGGCAGGTGACTTCCGGCACGTGACCGGCGGCGATGGAAGCAAGCATGGATTTCTCGCCCAGCAGGCGCCAGTTGTAGTTTTCATTCTTGGCGGCGAACCCCTGAAAATTGTCGAGTGACCATGTAATCGCACCGGCCGAGGATCCCAGGAACGCCTCGCCGAGCCTCCTGACTCGCCGATTGCCGGGGCTCCAGCCCCAGGTGTCGTCACCCTTGAGAGGATCGGCATATCGATAGCGGACGAAGCCGCGGCCACGGTCCTCTTGCGGCGCCAGAAACGGATAGAAGCCGATCAGCAAAAGCCGCCCGGTGTTCAGGAAATCGGGGTCGGTGGGTATGGGCTCGACCTCGGTGCGGCCGACGAGGTTGTAACTGGCCAGATGGCCGAACTCGTAGTAGTCGATTGGCACGTACGGCCGATTCAACCCCTCGTACTCGGTGATGCAACTGAAGTCGCGCGCATCATAGTCGTCGGTGGAAGTGGGCCGAAACGTGTCGTTCCACATCAGCTTAGTTCCGGCACTGGGATCGTTCGGATCGATGAACGGGAAGGGCAGGCCCGCCACGTATCCGACCAGGCTCCTATGGTCATTGGAAAGCCGAACCTGCGAGGAATATTTCTCGGTGGCCTCGCGATACGGCGGCGGCCATTCGATGCGTTCGGTTGGCACGATCTTCATGCTCATGCCGCGGGTTATCCTGAGATAAACTCCGGGCGACACCAGCTCCTTTGCTTTGTACGCGTTGCGATCGGTGATGATGTCTCCGGGCCGCACCTGGGCCGCGGCGAAGTTCACGGCAACGATTTGCGCCAACAGCGCAGCGGAAGCGATCAGAATCAGCCACGAGAGCATCCGCCGGGCTATAGTTTGTCTATTCATGTCGATTATCCTCCGAGCACATGCATACCCGCATGTCCGTTTATCAGCGTTGATTTCTCGACGAATCCGCCCGGCTTGTTGGAGACCGAAAGTCGAATCCGCGACTCGAGCAGGTCGTGATCGGGCTCAGCGCGCAGGGCGTCTTTGAGGTCGTCGCCGGCAGGAGAAAACAAGCAAGCGAATAGTCTCCCGTCCGAGGTGAGCCGGATGCGGTCGCATCGCGCGCAGAACGGATTGGAGATTGTCGAAATTACCCCGAGGCGGAAGTGTCCGTTCAAGAGATAGTAGCTGGCCGGTTCGTTTTCGTTGCTGCGCGCAAGCGGCTTGACCTGGAAATCCCGCGCCAGTAGCGCGACGATCTCGCGCTCGGTCAAGACCTTACCGGGACTCCAAAGACCGCGGCTGTCGAGCGGCATGAACTCGATGAACCGCAGAGGGAGGTTCTGGTGATATGCCCAGCTGGCAAGCGGCAGAACGTCGGCGTCATTGGTACCGCGCATCACGACGGCATTTATTTTGACCGGCAGACCGACTTCGCGAGCGCGATCGATTCCGCGCAGGACGTCGCGCAGGCTGCCGCCGCCGGTGATTTGCCGAAATCGCGCGGGAGAGAGCGAATCGAGGCTGACGTTGACATCGTCGAGCCCCGCGTCGGCGAGTTCGCGTGCGTAGCGCGCCAGCAGCACGCCGTTGGTGGATAGCGACACGCGGCGAAGACCCGCGCACCTCAGCTCGGAGAGCATCGCGACAAATCGAGCGGTGCCGCTGCGCAGGAGCGGTTCGCCACCGGTCAAGCGTAGCTGCTCGATCCCGAGACGAGTTACGAATATTTCGACCAACTGACGAAGTTCCTCGAGGCTCAGGATGTCCTGCTTCGCGCCCCAGACCGGGGATTCCGGCATGCAATAGGCACAGCGAAAGTTACAGCGGTCGGTCAGAGAGACGCGCAACCTTTTCATCGTCCGTCCAAACCTGTCGCCGAGACTGCGCTCCTGAGGCCGCGCAGATGCAGTTTCGTTCGCCGGCAGCATGAATCGCCTACCGAGCACGCCGCGAGCGGGCTGCCCTCATAAATCGGGCCGCAGTGTCTGTCAGCCGAGTCAGCATCTCAGAATGGAAAACCTCCGAAGCGCAGAAAACCGCCAATGAATATCACGATGCTCGACGCGATTACGTTGTAGCGCGCCAGACGCTTCATCCACTTCGCGTAGTCCATGGCGTTGGTACGAGAGCCCTCGACCTGCTGACGGGTGGCATCGTAGGGAAGTTTCACGACGACGCGGGGGCGCAGGTAGAAGGTCAGGATCGCGGCGGTTACCATCAAGGTAAGCCAGATCGTCATCATCGACAGCAGGGCGGCGCCGTAACCGGTGACGTAGAAACTCGGGTCGGCCAACGACGAAAACGTGCCCAATCGCCACAGCAGCAGGAGTCCGCTCAGCGGGGATCCCAGCAGGGCGATCCAGTTCAGCCAGGCGAAGTCGGTGCCGAGCTTGTCACCGAGCCGGGCCGCCTGGCCGGGCGGAATCAGATCGAGACGCGGGGTCAAAAGGAAATCCAGAAACACATTGGAGCCGACAAACACGGCTGCAAAAAGAAGATGAAACGAAACCAGAATTTGTAAATCGAGAGATTTCACCTGCCACTCCGATAACTTCCGACTCGAATAGTTTGCAGGTCGTCTGCGAGCGCCTGCGCGCATTCCGCGGGCCTGCCGCTCACGCGGACGGCGCGCCGCGCCCAATTCCCGCAATAGTCACACCGGTTGCAATCGAGCAGACAACGGTCGTCCTGGAAGAAGCGCAGGAACCCATCCAATTCCGCACTGTCGATTCGGACGCCGAAAGGCTCAGGCTCCTCGCCGAAGAGCTTGTAAGGCGGCTGGATGCCGACGAGGAGGCGGGCGATGTCCTCGCAGTGCCTCGAGTGGTACGCATTGGCGACCATGGCGATCCAATCGGTGTGCGAGCTTGGTCCTTCTTCCATCTTTTCGCGGCCGGCAATCTTGAACAGGTCGATCCCCAAGTTTTCGTAGATGGCGAGATCCTCGGGTCTGACCCATGGTGAGCGAAGATGCTCGGCGGCGTCGTTTACCTTGAGCAGCGAGCAGCGGTAGTAACAGTAGTCAACGTAGTACCGGCTGGTGATGCTTTCGCCCGAATGGGAAATCATGTTGGAGTGATAATTGCGGATCGGACAGCTCAGCAGGCAGCCCTCGTTGACCACCAGCGAGAGACAGCAGCCGACCGCGTTGCGGATGGCCTCGAGACGGCGGAAGTCGCGATTAACCTGGGGATCGAGATGAATGACGGTGGCGCCCAAGTCGTCGAAGAATTTCGCCTTGCGGGCGTCATTGACCGATGCGAGCACCGAAATGTGCAGCTCGAGAGCGGGGAAATTCTCGCGCATCAGCTCCATCACAAACGGATTGGCCGTGACGACAGCGGCCGCCCCGATATCGACAAGCCACTGGAGACGCTGCAACAACTGACCACGGCCTTCTTCGGAGTATTCCTTGTTGCCCAGACAGGTGGCATTCATGACGTAAACGAGACGAATGCCGTGCTGCGAGGCTTGTGAAACATGGAGCGCTATATCGTCTTCGCTCGCGGCGGAGAGCATCTGTGACGAGCGGAGGGTAGCCTCGCTCGGCAGGCTTCCGTAAATGTAGTCGGGCTTGAACGGCGCAATTTGCGCGATGAGTTCGGGATCCCAATTGGTCGGGAGCATCAGTTTCATCGGCGCCTCCATCAGCTCCGGGGGAGTCGTATCTCGCGACCGTCGAGCACCTGGCGGAAACCCCAGTTGACCCTGAGGTCGCCGAGCCAGACGAGGTGGGAAGTGGCGACTCCGAGCCGCTCGCGCAGGCGCGCTTGCAGTTTGGCCGGGTCGTGCGCGTCACCTTCGACGGCGACGGTCAGGACACCGGCGCGCGCGTTCGCCTCGCGGATCAGCAACACGTTGCGGCCGACCAGAGCGGGGTCTTCCTCGATGCACATCCGGACGTCGTAGGCGGTGACCAGCCGGTCGCCGACGAGCACGCTGCTCTCGGGACGCCCGTAAATCTTCAGTCTGCGAAAACCGCAACCGCACGCGCATTCGCCGGGCGCGAACGCGGCAATGTCACCAGTGTCGTAGCGCACGAAGATGCTGCCGGCAGTGGAGAGCTTGGTGACGATCAGACGTCCGCGGGAACCGGGCGCGACGTGAATGCCGGCATCGTCGATGACTTCGAGATAGCAGACATCCTCATGCACGTGGGGAGCGGTATGCCATCGGCATTCGTCGGTCGCAGCTCCTTCCTGCGTTCCACCGCGTTCGAAGACATCCTCGACCTGGAGGCGGTCGCGCAGGAACTCGCGCATGCGCGGCGTGAGCGGCAAACCCACGACGACGACCGAGCGTACTCCTTTGAAAAGCTCGTGCGGCCGAGTCGGGGCGCCGGTGGTCCGCCTAATCAGGGAGAGCAGGAACGGCGCGGTGGTGGTGATGAATTCCGGCCGCGCCGAGGACAGCGTATGAAGGAAGGAGTCGGTGTACTCGGTTCCCATGCTTCCCCAGAAAAACGCGCAGCGCCCGCCCAGGCGTGCGATCGCGTGCGCCTCGCAGGCGGCGAGACGGTGCCATACCGGGCTCATCAACAGGGCAGTCATGCCGGACCGGAATCCCGCCCAACGAAAGCCGCGCATCGTCGGCTGTATGTATGCTTCCTCTTCCTCCGCGCTCAGCCATACGAGCAGCGGAGCGCCTGAAGTGCCGCGGGTACTGAATGCGACGGAGCCCTGATGCGGATTCGTCCAACAGTCGCCGGCTTGCACAAGGTCATGCTTTGAAATCGTGGGGAAACGCGCGAAATCTTCGATCGAACGAAGCAGCCCCGGCTCGACACCAGCCCGGTCCCACAGCTCGCGGTAGAATGGAACCTCGCGGTAAGCGTGGTTGGCGACCTCGCGCAGACGGCCGGTCTGCCAGGCAGTCAATTGCGCACCCGAGAGAGTCTCGAGGGCCTCGCTTCGTGCGCAGCTGGACGTAGTGTCACGCATCGCCAATCAAATACCTCGTTCGCGAGGTGACCATCCGATACACCAGTCGCGGATGCCCGCGGCACAGTGCGAAGGCGAGAACAGTTCGCCGCGCGGCAGTTCGTAGGGCGGCGTGGCCAGCCGGAGGTTGCGAATGATCCGTCCGTCAACTTGGTAGAACCCTTCGCGGAGGTGGAAGCACTCGCATTTGACGCACTGGGGTGCGAGCAGAAGGGCGCTTTCGACGTGCATAAGGTGGCGCGACGGCTGCAGGCGGCCCGGATTGAGGGCGGGAGGCTCGTCGCCGAACACCACAATTGTTTTCATCGGGCGCTGTGCGAGCGCTGCGAATCCCTTTTTGTGCAGCTCCGCGGAAAGCAGCTCGAGCACGTCTTCTCTGATCACGAGCGCATCGACGGCCAGTTGCGCCAACAGGGCGGGCGTGAGGGTGACCCGCTCGGCGGAAGCGTCGAGGCAAATGAAGCGGCCCTCGATACGTTCGGCGACTCCGCGTTGAAGGCCCGGCATCAGCAGACTCGAGCCGAGAAACGAAATGGGACTGCTGCCGAAGTCCTGAACCGCGATCGTGGCGCCGTCCGGGATGCCCATCATCCGGTAACACCAGGCGAGATGTTCGGCCCAGATGTCGAGGTCTCCATCGCCGAAGGCAAGACGGCCGCCGGGAACGTCGAACAACAGATATGGATTCTCAGTTGGCATGGGCGGCTCCCTGGCCGTCGAACGGGGTGCCCTGCAGGACAACCACGCCAACATGATCCATCGTCGCGACCTGGCGCGTCCTGACCGCGGTGCCGGTTTTGACACCGACGTTGCGGGCAGGCTCGACATAGCCGACCATCGCCGATAGCGCCTCGACGCCAACCTCCGCCTG
>Ga0187879_10000670_pt1 | contig 22819 bp, 18 predicted proteins | sample June2016WEW_19_1_FD_132423 | JGI IMG/M metagenome (GOLD analysis project Ga0187879, IMG submission 132423) | Peatland microbial communities from SPRUCE experiment site at the Marcell Experimental Forest, Minnesota, USA - June2016WEW_19_10 | ecosystem: Environmental > Terrestrial > Soil >... | reverse complement strand
CTGGCGTGGCTGGCCAACGGGGAGCCGCAGGCCTGCGCTGTGGTCGCTGGGCTGATCACGCGCGCCGCCGCGGCCGGCGCCGGGCTGACCGCGGGTCAGCGCGAGGTCCTCGGCCAGGCGCTCGCCGACGCAGTCGAGTACCGCACCCCGGGCGCCTGCTGCACCGCCTGCGACGACCACCCCGCCGGACTGTGTGAGGACCACGCGGCCGACCTTGACCGCACAGACGACTACCTGGCCATCGCCCGCCGGCTCGGGATCGAGGTGGAGCGGTGAGCGTCGTCACGAGTGAGCTCCCGCGCCAGACCTGTTTCGAGGCGCACCTTGAGGACTACTGCGACCTGCGCAGCTGGGGCCTGACCGCCGCCAGGCCGCCGAGCGGATGGGCGTGTCCCTCCGCACGATCGAGCGGTACGAGAAGGCGCTCCGCGAGGCGCGCCAGCCCGGAGGTGCCCGGCTGACGATGCCGAAAGGCATGGCCGTACCGAACCCGAAGGAACAGGAAGCCATCGCCTACGCCGCGATGGCGACGCTCGGCAGGATCTGCGGGACGATGCAGCGGATCAGGACGGATTTCCCGGACCCGAAGTCCACCGACAGGCCCCAGTGGGGGCTGTCCAGGGACAGGCTGTGCCGCGAGATCATGCCCGGCCTCGGGCCTATCCCGAGGACCAGGTCGTCAGGCCCGCATTTCAGCAGGGCGTCGCGGATGGCTGGGGCCCAGTCTCGTATTAGCCATTCGCTGTGGCGTGTCGTGACTAGAGGGACTTCAGAGACGCTTGAGCTGCCCGTCGTCGCCGCGCCAGCGGGACCGGGAGGCGAGCACCAAGTGCGGGTCGACGTCTTCCACCCGCGGCTGCATGTCCTTGCCGTAGAGCATGTATTCGAATGGCGGCAGGGCGGCCATGGCGAATCGCCTGGTGTCGAGGGTGGCGCGGCCGAACCGGCGGCGCACGGATTTGCGTTCCATTGCCTTGAACGCTGCGATCAGGCCCAGGCATGCGGCCCGGGTGTCGTCTCCGGTGCTTAAGGTGCTCACTGGTTGTCCTCCTGTCTTGGCTTTGGCCGCATCGTCGCACGCCAAGCGGACAGTTCTGGTTCCACGCGGACAGGAGCCAGGGCCGGGAGACATGGCGTGACCTGACGATGTCAATCCGTCACACACAGCGACATGAGCCGCGATCATAGAGCTGACAAACAGCGGCCCCGCACGACGTTGCATCGCCAAGCGGGGCCAGGACCCCCCATCCACCCGGCAGAGCAGAAAGAAGGGTCAACATGTCCGACAGTACCCCGGAAGTCCGCGACGAGCGCGTCGCTGGTGATCTGTTCGCTGAGCTTCGGAAGCTCCGGGAGGTTCCCGGTGCCTGACCCGGCTGCGATGCTGGACGCTCCCGGCCAGTTAGCCGTCAGCTTCATCGACGCCTCCGGGTGCGCCCGCCTGAACCCGCACGACCTTGCGGACGTCCGTAAGGCCCTCGCCGACGCGGTGAAGTGGCGGATCACGGTGCTGGAACAGTGCCGGTCCTGCCGCCGGGACGACGGCCTGTGCGCCCGGCATGCAGCCTCTATGGAGGCTATCGAGGTGTACCGGTCGTTAGCGGCCCGGCTCGCGCCGAAGGACTGATTGCGTAGCCCAACGCGTTGCCCGCGTCCTTCTGCGCCTGGGTCTCTTCGCTCATGGCCCGGAGCGTAATGCCGCCCTCCGACAGGCGCCGGGTACCGTTCCGGGCATGGCGGACTTACGGCACGTATGGGTATGCGCTAAGGACCTTCAGCGGCCGTGGCCGAGGCCGACGCCCTGTACGAAGCAGCAGGGGCGACCGGCGCCCAGTGGCGGACGCTGATCGAACTCGGAACGCAGGTCGGGTTGCGGCCAGGGGAAATGTTCGGGTTGCACGGCCATCGGGTGGACTGGCTCCGCGGCCGGATCGAGGTCGTCGATGTGATGACGCGGGCCGGGCTGCGTCAGTGGCCGAAGTCGAAACGGTCACACCGTGTCGTGCCAATCCCCGCAGCGATCCTTGAGGGCATGTCGGGCCTGATGGCAGGCCGCCTGCTGGATTCCCTGGTGTTCACCGCGCCGGGCGGCGGCCCGGTCGATGACGGCAACTTCCGCGACCGGATCTGGTATCCGGCCGTCGCAGCCGCCGGGATCCGCCGGTTCCCCCCGCGGATCATGCGTCACACCGCAGCGTCGTGGCTGGTGCAGGACGGCGTTCCGCTTTACGACGTGCAGGCACTGCCCGGCCACGAGTCGTACGGCACGACTCAGCGGTACGCGCACCTTGCGCCGGACGCCCACGGCAAAGTCCTCGAATCTTGGGCGCGACGCACCGATGACGCACCCCGGATACCCCCACGACGCACCAGCGCCGCACCTGCAAATTACGCATCCGTGACGCACGAACTGAAGAAAGGCCGCTCCTCATGACGAGAAAACGGCCTCTGACCTGGTGGGCCTGGGACGACTTGAACGTCCGACCTCTTCCTTATCAGGGAAGCGCTCTAACCGACTGAGCTACAGGCCCGTGCCTCTGGCATCTTAGTGCCTACTGGCGGGCACGCCGGGCCAGGTTACCCTACGCCGGGACAGGCCGGTCAGTCGGTCTCCTTCAGCGTGACCTCGATGCCGCCTGCGATGTGGGTCACCAAGTTGTAGATGACCGCTGCCACCGTCGCGAGCGCGGTGATCAGGACGACGTTTACCGCGCCGACCAGCATGGTGTAGCCCAGAATCCTGGAGGCGGAGAACCATCCTCCGCCCGCGTCGACGCCAGGCGAGTTCTTGCCTGAAGTCACGCTGCTGATGGTCGACTGGATCGCGTGGAAGACCCCGAGCTTGCTCAGGACGAAGTAGAGAACAGACACGGCGACGAACAGGATGACCCAGCCCACCAGCGAGATCATGAAGCTGAACTTCATCACCGACCAGGGCTCGATCCTGGACAGGATGAGCTGTGCTTTACGCGTCGATTGCGGGCCCTTGGGCGCGACGCTCGCGGCCGCGGCTTTCTTGGGCTTCGCCTGCTTGGCGGCGTCGGGCTTCGCCCGTGCCTGGAACTGGGCAGTGACCCTGGCTGCCATCGGCCTAGAGGACCTTTCGTCGGGCCGCGCGGACTGAGCGGCACCTGTCTTGGACCGTACAAGGAATGAATTCAACCTGGCCCCAAGGCCGTGCGCGGGCGGCGGCTGAGCGGGGTATGGGAACGGCATCCCGATCTCACCGCCCTGCGGCGCGGCGCCGGTGTCGGCCGAGTGCCCGTTCGGGTATTCGGGGGCGCCCCCGGCAGGGTCGCCAGCGAAGTCGGCGGGGTAAGCCGACGGGGCCGCGTAAGGCGGCGCTGCCGGGTAATGTTGCGTTTCGTCGGCCGCGCCGTCGGCGGGGTAAGCCGGCGCCACCGCGTAAGGCGGCGGTTCCTCGGCCGACCGGGGTTGCTCCTCGTCCGGGCCGCCGTCGGAGCCGTTGGCCGCCCCGTCGGACAGCCACGGCTGCGGCTCTACGCGGTGATCCACCCCGTCCTCCTCAGGAAACTTGCCTCTCATGAGGTTATCCCCAGATGGCTATTACGGCCCCCTAGGATCTGATGTCAACCGCGATAACACCTATAAGACGCCGCAAACCACGGCCGCGTTGCACCGGAGTCTCCTGCGGCCAACTCTCAATCTCCCCGGGATTGGTTATCCCCGGAACTGTCAGTCATAGTCCAGTCACTCTCCTAGCATCTTTTGGTCACTGCCCTACCCCCGGGCCAGCGGGACCATCATCATTGAGCTCGGTTTCTGGGCCGCCCTGATCGCCGCCTTCCGAAGCGCCGCCTTCATCGGCGCCTTCATCGGCGCTGCCATCGTCATCGGCGACGACGTCCCCGGCGATGACGTCTTCGGCGCCGCCATTGGCGGCATCCAGTGACTCCGCGTTCCGCGCGATCGCGACCAGGCTCTGCCCGGCAGCCAGGTTCACTAGCCGCACGCCCATGGTCTGCCGCCCCGACTGCTTAACCTCCGCCACCGACGTCCGGATGACCCCGCCCGCCGAGGTGATGGCGAAAACCTCCTCCTCGGGCAGCACCATCAGCGCGCCGACAAGCTCGCCGCGGGCCTCGACGATCCTGGCCGTGAGCACGCCCCGGCCGCCCCGGCCCTGGACCGGGTACTGATCGGCGGGCGTCCGCTTGGCGTAACCGCCGTCGGTGCCGACCAGCACGTCCGCGCCCTCGCGGACCACGTACATGCCAAGCAGCTGATCATCGTCGCTGAACCGCATCCCGATCACGCCCGACGTCGCCCGGCCCATCGGCCGGAGGGCCTCGTCGTCCGCGTGGAACCTGATCGCCTGGGCCTGCCTGCTGACCAGCAGCAGGTCCTCGTCGGCCGAGACCAGCCGGGCGGCGATCACCTCATCGTCCTCGCGCAGGCTGATCGCGATGATGCCGCCGGATCGCGGCGAGTCGAAGTCAGTCAGCCTTGACTTCTTGACCAGCCCGGATGAGGTGGCGAGGACCAGGTAGGGCGCGACCGAGTAGTCGCTCAGCGCGAGGACCTCGGCGATGCGCTCGTCCGGCTGGAAGGCCAGCAGGTTGGCCACGTGCTGGCCGCGGGCGTCCCGGGCCGCGTCGGGCAGCTCGTACGCCTTGGCCCGGTACACCCGGCCCTTGTTGGTGAAGAACAGGATCCAGTGGTGGGTGCTGGTGACGAAGAAGTGCTCGACAATGTCGTCGGTGCGCAGCTGAGCGCCGCGCACGCCCTTGCCGCCGCGCCGCTGGGCCCGGTACAGGTCGGTCTTGGTTCGCTTCGCGTAGCCGCCCCGGGTGATGGTGACGACCACGTCTTCCTCGGCGATCAGGTCCGCGATGGACACGTCGCCGTCGTAGGGGATGATCGCGGTCCGCCGGTCGTCGCCGTACTTCGCGACGATTTCGCCAAGTTCGGTGCCGACGATCTGCCGCTGCCGCTCCGGCGAGGCGAGAATGGCCTCGTAGTCGGCAATCTGGGCCATCAGCTCGTTGTACTCGTCGGTGAGCTGCTGCCGCTCGAGCGCGGCCAGCTTGCGCAGCTGCATGTCCAGGATCGCGCGGGCCTGGATCTCGTCGATCTCCAGCAGGTCCATCAGGCCCTGCTGCGCCGCCGTGGCCGACTCGCTGGCCCTGATCAGCGCGATGACCTCGTCAATCCGGTCGATCGCCTTCAGCAGCGCGACCAGGATGTGAGCCCGCTCCTGCGCCTTGCGCAGCAGGTAGCGGGTCCGCCGGACGATGACCTCGATCTGGTGGGTGACCCAGTGCCTGATGATCTGGTCCAGCCGCAGCGTGCGGGGCACGCCGTCGACCAGGGCGAGCATGTTGGCGCCGAACGTCTCCTGCAGCTGGGTGTGCTTGTACAGGTTGTTCAGCACGACCTTGGCGACCGCGTCCCGCTTCAGCACGATCACCAGCCGCTGCCCGGTCCGGTCGCTGGTCTCGTCGCGGACGTCGGCGATCCCGCCGACCCGGCCGTCCTTGGCCAGCTCGGCGATCTTCTCGGCCACCCGGTCCGGGTTCACCTGGTAGGGCAGTTCGGTCACCACCAGGCAGGCGCGGCCCTTGATGTCCTCCTCGACCTCTACGACCGCGCGCATGGTGATCGACCCGCGGCCGGTCCGGTAGGCCTCCTCGATGCCCCGGCGGCCCACGATCAGGCCGTACGTCGGGAAGTCCGGGCCCTTGACCCGCGCGATCAGCGCGTCGAGCAGCTCGTCGTCGGAGGCGCCGAAGTGGTCCAGGTACCAGGCGACGCCCTCGGCGACCTCGCGCAGGTTGTGCGGCGGGACCTTGGTGGCCATCCCGACCGCGATCCCTTCCGAGCCGTTGACCAGCAGGTTGGGAAACCGGCTCGGCAGCACCACGGGCTCGCTGGAGCGGCCGTCATAGTTCGGCCGGAAATCGACGGTCTCCTTGTCGATGTCCCGGAGCATCTCCATCGCCAGCGGCGCGAGCCTGCACTCGGTGTAGCGCATCGCCGCCGCCGGGTCGTCGCCGCGCGAGCCGAAGTTGCCCTGGCCGTCGACCAGCGGCATCCGCATCGACCACGGCTGAGCCATCCGGACCAGCGCGTCATAGATCGCCGAGTCACCGTGCGGGTGGTAGACGCCCATCACCTCGCCGACTACCCGGGCACACTTGAAGTAGCCGCGGTCCGGGCGGAAGCCGCCGTCGTACATCGCGTACAGGATGCGGACGTGTACCGGCTTCAGGCCGTCGCGCACGTCGGGCAGGGCGCGGCCGACGATCACCGACATCGCGTAGTCGATGTAGCTGCGCTGCATCTCTACCTGGATGTCGACCGGCTCGGTGCGGTCGTGCCCCTCCGCTGGCGCGTCAGGCGTGCTCACGTCGGGCACCTTCCATCCCCTCTCTCAACCGCGCGGCATCCCGCGAACCGTGACCAGCCAGGTCCGGCTAGTATGCGACGCGGATCTTACGAAATCGTGAAAGAACCGGTCAGATGTCCAGGAACCGAACGTCCTTCGCGTTCCGCTGGATGAACGCGCGCCTGGCCTCCACGTCCTCGCCCATCAGCACGGTGAACAGCTCGTCGGCCTGCGCCGCGTCGTCCAGCGTGACCTGGAGCAGGATCCGCCGGGCCGGGTTCATCGTGGTCTCCCACAGCTCACGGGCGTTCATCTCGCCGAGGCCCTTGAACCGCTGGACGCCATCGCGCGGCCGCGGGTCCTTCCGGCCGTCGGCGATGCCCGCGTCGATAACCGCGTCCCGCTCCTTGTCGGAGTAGGCGTAGTCGGCGGCGGTACGCTCCCACTTGATCTTGTAGAGCGGCGGCTGGGCCAGGTACACATAGCCGGCCTCGACCAGCGGCTTCATGAACCGGAACAGCAGCGTGAGCAGCAGCGTCCTGATGTGCTGGCCGTCCACGTCGGCGTCCGCCATCAGGATGATCTTGTGGTAGCGCAGCTTGGAGACGTCGAACTCGTCGTGGATGCCGGTGCCCAGCGCGGTGATCATCGCCTGGACCTCGTTGTTCTTCAGCACCCGGTCGATCCTGGCCTTCTCGACGTTCAGGATCTTGCCCCGGATCGGCAGGATGGCCTGGAACTTCGGGTCCCGGCCGCCCTTGGCGGAGCCGCCGGCCGAGTCGCCCTCGACCACGTAGATCTCGCACTCCGCCGGGTTTCCGGACTGGCAGTCGGACAGCTTGCCGGGCAGCCCGGAGCCGCCCATCAGGTTCTTCCTGGTCAGATCGCGGGCCTGGCGCGCCGCGATCCTGGCCCGGGCGGCCTGGGTGGCCTTGATGATGATGGCCTTGGCCTCGCCCGGATTCCGCTCGAACCAGTCCCGCAGATGGTCGTTGCACGCCTTCTGCACGAACGACTTGGCCTCGGTGTTGCCGAGCTTGGTCTTGGTCTGCCCCTCGAACTGCGGCTCGGCCAGCTTGACATGGATGATCGCGGTGAGGCCTTCCCTGACGTCCTCGCCGGTCAGGTTCTCGTCCTTCTCCCGCAGCAGCTTCTGCTCCCTGGCATACCGGTTCACGATCGTGGTCACCGCGGCGCGGAACCCCTCTTCGTGGGTACCGCCCTCGGCCGTATTGATCGTGTTGGCGAAGGTATGCACCGACTCGGCGTACGAACCGGTCCACTGCATCGCGATCTCGGCGGAGATGCCCGGTGCCTCGTCGCCGAACTCGATGACCGTCTCGTGCACCGGCTCCTTGGAGGCATTCAGGTAGCGCACAAAGTCGGCGATACCGCCCTCGTAACGGTAGCTGGCCACGTGCGGCTCGCCGTTGATGTGGTCGGGCCGCTCGTCGGTCAGGGTAATGGCCAGGCCGCGGTTGAGGAACGCCATCTCCTGCAGCCGCCGCGACAGCGTCTCGAAGGACCAGATGGTCTCCTCGAAGATGTCGGGGTCCGGCCAGAACGTGACCGTGGTGCCGGTCTCGTCCGTCGGCTCGCCCCTTGTCACCGGCCCTGCGGGCACACTGACCAGGTAGGACTGCCGCCAGACGAACCCGTCCCTGCGAATCTCGACATCGAGCCTGGCCGACAGCGCGTTCACTACCGACACGCCGACGCCGTGCAGGCCGCCAGAGACCGCATACGACTTGCCGTCGAATTTGCCGCCCGCGTGCAGCGTGGTCAGCACGACCTCGACGGCAGGCCGGTGCTCCACCGGATGATCGTCGACCGGGATGCCGCGGCCGTTGTCGACCACCCGGACGCCGCCATCGGCCAGCAGCGTGACCTCGATGCGGTCGGCATACCCCGCGAGCGCCTCGTCGACGGCATTGTCGACTACCTCCTGGACCAGGTGATGCAGTCCGCGCTCGCCGGTAGAGCCGATGTACATTCCGGGGCGCTTGCGGACCGCCTCCAGGCCTTCGAGGACCGTGATCGAGCGTGCGTCATACGACAAGGTGGAAGCTCCTCCTGGGACTGACCGGCACAGGGGCACCGCAGCCCCCGCCGCCGCCTGCCCTGGTGCGCATCATCATTTTACCTGCGCGTACCGTCAGCATCAGCCGTACGTATCACGTGGGCCCCGGGCGCCGCGGACTCGCCATTGCCCGGCCTGCCTCGGCGCAGCCGGGCCGCGCACTTTCACCCGTTTTACGGCACCGTCGCCGAGTTCGGCGTTGAGCCTGCGGACGAGCTGGGCGGCCAGCAGCCGAACCTGCGTCGCCCAGGCCGTCGAGTCCGCAGCCACGGTCAGCTCGCCGTCGGCGAGGCCCTCTGGCGTGGTGTGCGCCGCCAGCTCGGGACCGACAATCTGCGCCCATCGCCCGAAAACCGACCCGGTTGCCGCGGCCAGCCGCCAGCCCTGCTCGTCGATGAGCCCGTCGATGGCCGAGTTCAGCGGCTGCGGGTCATCCCTGCGCGGCCGGCGCCGGTACCGCGGCGGCACGGCGGCGCTGGCGGCCTGCTGCTGGCCTGCAACGGCCGGCTGGCTGCGGGCGCCTGCGGGCTGGCTGCCGGCCGCGCCGCCAACCGGGCTGTGACGGGCGCTGCCAGGGGCGCTGCCAGGCGGCGCGGGATGATTACCTCTGGCCAGCGAGTCGGCCCTGGCGGCGGCGAGCGCTTCGGCAGCCAGCCGCGCTCGCGCTGCGCCGTCCGGCCCGCGGGCCCGCCTCGGCGGCCGATCGTCGTCTGGCTCAATCAGCCGCCCGGCCCGCCGGTCCTCAGGAATGCCTGGCCGCCCGGCCTGCCCGTCGTCAGGAATGCCTGGCAGGCCCGCTCGCTGATCGTCGTCAGGCACGTGTGACCGTCCCGTCTGCCACCGCGAATCGCGCGCCGGCCAGCCGGTCCGGGACGTCGGCTGTCACCGCCGCCGTGACAAGCACCTGCTCGGCGCCGGCGACCAGCCCGGCCAGCCGGTCTCTGCGGCCCTCATCGAGCTCGGCGAACACATCGTCAAGCAGCAGCACCGGATCCTCTCCACCGGACCTCAGCAGCTCGTAGGCGGCGAGCCGGAGCGCAAGCGCCAGCGACCATGACTCGCCGTGACTGGCATAACCACGCGCCGGCAGGTCGCCGATCCGCAGCTCGAGCTCGTCCCGGTGCGGGCCGACGAGGCAGACGCCCCGGTCAAGCTCGGACCGGCGCACCCCGACCAGGGCCGCACGCAGTTCCGCCGCCAGCTCCTCCCGATCCACGGCTGGGCGGGCGCCCGCTTGATCAGCGTGTCCGGCGGGCACCGCTGGCCGGTCCGCCGGACGTGCTGCTGCACTGTCCTGAGGTGAAGGACCAGCATTAAACGGTTGCCTGTAGCTCATGCTGGTTTCCTCAGCTTCGCCGGATACCTGGCCATAGGCCGCCGTCACCAGCGGGCGGATCGCCTCGACGAGCTTCAGCCGGCCCGCCGTAAGTTCCGCACCGGCCCGGACAAGCTGCTCGTCCCAGGCATCGAGCGCGCTGGGCACCGCACCGCCGCGGGCGCGTGCCGACTTCAGCAGGGCGGTACGCTGCCGCACCACCCGCTCGTAGTCGGCCCGCACGCCCGCGTACCGCGGCCTGGTCGCCACCAGCAGGTCATCGAGATATCGCCGCCGCTGGTCGGGATCGCCCTTGACCATCGTGAGGTCCTCGGGCGCGAACAGCACGCAGCGCAATGTCCCCAGCACCTCACGCGGCCGCGGCACCGGCACCCGGTTCAGCCTGACCCGGTTGGCTTTACCCGGATTGACCTCGATCTCGATGAGGCTGTCGCGGGACGCGGAGGTCACCGCCGCCCGCAGGATGGCACGGTCGGCGCCGCGGCGGACCAGCGGGCCGTCTGCTGCGACCCGGTGGCTGGCAAACGTTGCCAGGTAGGCGGCCGCCTCCACCAGGTTGGTCTTACCCTGGCCGTTCGCGCCGGTGAACGTCGTCACGCCGGGGCCCAGCAGCAGATCGGCCGCCGCGTAACAGCGGAAATCGGTCAGCGCGAGCCTGGTCAGGTGCACGGCTGAGAGGCTACATCGCACCGCCGTCGGCCGGTCCCGATCCTGGCTGCCCGGTCCCGGTCGCCGGTCCCGGCTGGCCGGTCCGCTTCTGGCTGGCCGGTCCCGCTCGCCGGTCCCGGCTGATCTGGTCCGGGGACTGGCCGCTCCGTTGCCGGACGCCCGCTACCCGCCGAGCCGGATTGGCATCAGCAGGTACCGGTAGTCGGAATGGCCGTCAGGTCCTGGCTTGCCGGTGATCAGGGCGGGCTTGCCCGGCTGAGTGAACGAGACGCGCACCGTGTCGGAGTCGAGCGCGGACAGCCCGTCGAGCAGGTACTGCGGGTTGAACGCGATCGAGAGGTCATCCCCTTCGTAGCCGGCCTCAAGGACCTCTTCGGCCTGCGCCTCATCGCCCGTGCCCGCTTCGAGGAGCAGCTGGCCGGCGGAGAAAGCCAGCCGCACCGCGGTGTTACGTTCCGCGACAAGCGCTACTCGCTTGACCGCCTCCGCGAGCACCGCAGTGGGTAGTTCGGCCGTCGCTGTCAGCTCGGTCGGCAGCAACGCCTGGTAACGCGGGAACTCGCCGCCAAGCAGCCGCGTCGTGGTGCGCCGCCCGGCGCCCTCGAAGCCGATCATGCCGTCACCCCCTGTCCCTGCCTCACCCGGCAGCGCCAAGGCGATCGACACCTCGGCACCGGAGGTCAGCGAGCGAGCGGTCTCGGCCAGCGCCCTGGCAGGGACGAGCACCGCCGCTGACAGGCCGGGCCGGGCCGGCGACCATCGCAGCTCGCGGACTGCGAGCCGGTACCTGTCGGTGGAGATCAGGGTGAGCGTCTCGCCCTCGATCTCGATCCTGACCCCGGTCAGCGCAGGCAGCGTGTCGTCACGGCCCGCGGCGGTCGCGGACTGGCTGACCGCCGAGGCGAACGCGTCGCTGCCCACGGATCCCGCTGCTGGCGGCATCTCGGGAAGCGCCGGGTACTCCTCCTCGGGCATCGTCAGCAGGGTGAACGTGGAGCTCCCGCAGGTAAGCACGGCGCGCCCGGCGTCGGAGGTGATCTGCACCGGCCGGGACGGCAGGCTGCGGCTGATCTCAGCTAGCAGCCTGCCGGAGACCAGCGCGGAGCCCGGCTCCTCGGTCGTTACGGGCACGGTGGCCTGTGCCGAGACGTCGTAATCGAAGCTGGACAAGGTGAGCTCGTCGCCGGCCTGCAGCCGCATCCCGGCGAGCACGGGAACGGTGGGACGGGCCGGGAGCGCGCGGGCGGTCCACGCCACGGCATCGGCCAGGACATCCCGGTCGAGTTGGATCTTCACAGGAAGCTGCCTCCCGTTCTGGCAGTCGTGCAAGGGAGCGGGCAGGCCGCCAGCTTCGCCAGGCGCCTGGCCTGCTTGGTACTTGGTCTCTTGATGAAATAGATAAAGGTAGTCGTCATAGGGTCGGTGGATCCTGGGGACACCTGGCGTCCGCCCAGGTGAGGACGGCTGTGGCCATCCACAGGGCCTGTGGCCGGGCGGCCCGCCGTGGTGGTCGCGCTGTGGAAGGCCGCCGCCGCATCGGCTGTGGCCAGCGGGTTACCCCCCGGACGACTGAGGTTTTCCGCTAGCTGTCCCAAGCCCGTCCACAGAGTTGTCCACAGCCTGTGTGCGCCGATTGTGGCGCGAGGCGCTGGTATGGGAGTCTTCACCCGGACAGCGCCTGCTGCTTGATCCTGTTGGTCAGCTCAGTGACCTGGTTGTAGATTGACCGCCGCTCGGCCATCAGCGACCTGATCTTCCGGTCCGCGTGCATCACCGTGGTGTGATCCCGGCCGCCGAATTGCTGCCCGATCTTCGGCAGCGAGAGCTCGGTGAGCTCACGGCAGAGGTACATGGCGATCTGCCGCGCGGTGACCAGCACCCGGGACCGGGACGTCCCGCATAGGTCGTCGATGGACAGCCCGAAGTAGGAAGCGGTCTGGCCCATGATCGTCGAAGCGGTGATCTCAGGTCCCTGTGCCTCGGGTATCAGGTCCTTCAGGACGAACTCGGCCAGCTGCAGGTCAACGGACTGCCGGTTCAGGCTGGCGAAGGCGGTGACCCGGATCAGCGCGCCTTCGAGTTCACGGATGTTGGTGGAGATTCTGCTTGCGATGTACTCAAGCGCCTCGGGCGGCGCGTTGAGCCGGTCCTGGACGGCCTTCTTCCGCAAGATCGCGATGCGGGTCTCGAGTTCTGGCGGCTGAACGTCGGTGAGCAGGCCCCATTCGAACCTGCTGCGCAGCCTGTCCTCCAGAGTCACCAGCCGCTTGGGCGCGCGGTCGCTGGAGATGACGATCTGCTTACTGGCGTTGTGCAGCGTGTTGAAGGTGTGGAAGAACTCCTCCTGGGTTCCTTCCTTGTTCTCAAGGAACTGGATGTCGTCGACGAGCAGCACGTCGACATCTCGGTACCGGCGCCTGAAGCCGTCCTGCTTGCCGTCCCTGATCATGTTGATGAAGTCGTTGGTGAATTCTTCTGAGCTGACGTAGCGGACCTTAACGCCCTGGTAGAGGCGCTGGGCATAGTGGCCGATGGCGTGCAGCAAATGCGTCTTGCCTAGGCCGGAGTCACCGTAGACGAACAGCGGGTTGTATGCCTTGGCTGGAGCCTCGGCGACGGCGACCGCCGCCGCATGGGCGAACCTGTTGCTTGAGCCGATCACGAATGTCTCGAAGGTGTACTTGGGGTTGAGGCGCGCCTGCGCGGGACGTGGCGCTCCGTGGCCTCCACCGGCCGGGCCAGTCGTCGGCGACGTCCTGCCGGTATCGGCTGGCTGACCGGTTCCCTGGAGGCCGGATCCCCTGGGGAAACCTGAGCCTTGTGGCGGCCCGTCGGAGTGGATCTGCTCGGCCGGGTAAGGCTGCCGCTGCGGATAGGCCTGCTGGGCTGGATAAGCATGCTGCCCGGGATAGGCGTCGGCGCGCCCCGGTGGCCGCTGGTAGGGCTGGTCGCCGGGATAGGCCGGCGGCCCTGGATACCGCTGCTGTCCCGGATAACCTGGCCGGTCGGCGTATGGCGGCCTGCCAGGGGCCTCCCGTTCGTCAGGGAAAGCCTGCTCGTCGGCGTACGGCTGATTCTTGGGGTAGCCCTGCCCTTCCGGGTAGCCCTGCCCATCCGGGTAGCCCTGCCCATCCGGGTAGCCCTGCCCATCCGGGTAGCCTTGTCCTTCCTGGTAAGCCTGCCTGCCACGGAAGGGACCTCCGCCGACGTAAGCCTGCCCGTCAGGAAACCCTCGTCCGCCGGCGCGGCCGGGCAGCTCGCGGCGTTCTTGCCCGCTGGCCTCACCGAAGGTGTGCGGCTTGCCGTTGTCGGCGACCTCGAGCGCTGACGCGATCGGGCCACCGTTGCCGTGCTCACCGGTTGCCGTGTCGGGCGGCCGATGTTCGCCGCCGCCGAACCCGGGCGCCATGTCCGTGCTCGCGGCGGGGTCAACGGTCACGGCGAGCTGGATGCTGCGACCAAGTTCCCTGGAGAGCGCGTTGGTGATGAGGGAGCGGAGTCTGGTTTCCAGCTGTTCCTTGACGAACTCGTTCGGAGTGGCGATCAGGGCGGTGTTCTCGACCAGGCCAAGCGGCCTAGTCAATTGCAGCCAGGCGCGCTGAGCTGGCTCGATGTGCATATCGGCGAGTTCGTCGAGGGACCTGGCCCACACTTTCGCGAGGTCTGTTTCGCTCATCGGCCGTTCACCTCGCGCCCCCACATGTGATCAACAGGTTTTTCCACAGGTTGTGCACGTTGCATATTTCGGGCGGTGACGGCCGCTCATCTGTCATCGGGGCGCGGGAAGCCGACGATCATCTGGCCCCGGATCCCCGATCCCGGGACCGCTGTCCACAGCCTAGGGGTCGGGTTCCGCGCTCGTTAGGTAAACAGCAAGTGTCACCCGCGGTGACGGGGCGCACCGGTTACAGGTGCGCCGGTTTGACCGGCGGCGGCCGGGCCGCGTACCGTTCTGAGGTCCGGCCACACCCGGCGGCTGTTCAGCGTGCTGCGGGCCAGGTGTGGCGGCCTGATCTGTGCACCCGTATCTGGAGTCCCCAGTGAGCAAGCGTACGTTCCAGCCGAACAACCGCCGCCGTGCCAAGACGCACGGGTTCCGGCTGCGCATGCGCACCCGGGCGGGGCGCGCAGTCCTCGCCGCGCGGCGCCGTAAGGGCCGCACGCGGGTCAGTGTCTGATCTGCGCGAGCGCTCGCAGGCAGTGGTGAGCCCCGATGCTTCCTGCCGCCTCCCGGATGCGGCGGCGCTCGGAGTTCTCGCAGACCATCCGAGATGGCAGCCGTGCAGGAAAACCGCTGCTGTCAGGTCATCTGCTAATCCGCCCCGATCACGATGAGCCGGCCAGGGTCGGCTTCGTGGTGAGCCGCGCCGTCGGCAACGCTGTTGTGCGCAATCGGGTGCGGCGCAAGCTCCGCCATCTGGCCCGCCGGTACCTGGGCTCGCTTCCTGAAGGTAGCCTGTTGGTGGTACGCGCCAATCCCCGGAGTGCGGCCGCACGCCAGGCGGATCTCGCCGCCGACCTCGACCTGGTAATCGAAGCGTTGCGTCGGCGGCAGAGTAAGGCGCTGCGGTGACAAGCAAGACAGAGCGACAAGCGGGGGCCCGGCCGTCAGTTGCGGGCCGGGTGCTTGTCGTCCTCTTGGCCGGATACCGGAGTTTCATCAGCCCGCTGCTGCTGCCGCGGTGCCGGTTTTATCCGTCCTGCAGCGCTTACGCGCTGGAGGCGGTGCAGGTGCACGGCGCCTTGCGCGGCTCCTGGCTGGCGGTGGCGAGGCTCGGCCGGTGCCACCCGTTCCACGCGGGGGGAATTGACCCGGTGCCGCCACGTGCTGCCGGGCAGCCGGATCCTGTGGATGGCGCAGCGACTCCGGGCCGGTCTAAGCGGGCGGAGCCTCACGAGAGCGAGCGGCTGTTGTCGATCAGATCGCAAGGGAGCTAGCTGGTGGGCATACTCAACCCGCTCTACGAGGCCGTCGCGTGGGTCTTCAAGGGGATCTGGACCGGCCTGAGCTCGGTCTTCGGCGCGAGCAGCGGCTGGACCTGGGCTCTGACGATCGTCTTCCTCGTGGTCCTGATGCGGCTGATCATGGTGCCGCTGTTCATCAAGCAGATGCACACGACGCGCGCGATGACGGCGCTGGCGCCGCAGATGACCGCGCTGCGGAAGAAGTACAAGAACGATAAGCAGGCGCTCAACCAGGAGATGATGAAGCTCTACCAGGAGGCGGGCGTCAACCCGCTGATGGGGTGCCTCCCGGTGGTCGCGCAGCTGCCCATGTTTTTCGCGCTGTTCAGCGTGCTGCGGGCGATCTCGGAGTGGAAGCCGGGTCAGCCGCCGAAGTACGGCATGACTGAAGAGATGATGGTGAGCGCCCAGCACGCCAAGATCCTCGGCGTGACCATATCGGACAAGTTCCTGTTCTCGCACGGGGTGCCGCTCGAGGCCAAGGCCGTCATCCTGATCACGGTCCTGGTCAGCATGACCACGACTTACCTGACCGTGCGGCAGAGCATGAAGCGCGGCATGATGCCGGCGGCTACCCCCGACAATCCGATGGGGCAGTCGCAGAAGTACATGGCATACATCATGCCGCTGTTCGCGTTGTCCGGCCTGTACTGGCCGTTTGGCCTCGTGCTCTACTGGGTCACCACCAACCTGTGGACGCTGGGCCAGCAGTACGTACTCTTCAGGAAGTACCCGCAGCCCAAGCTGGCCGGGGGCACGCTGGCGACGGCCGGGGCCCCGGCCTTGCAGCCGGGCACTCCCGGCAAGCCAGCGCTGAGCCAGAACGGCTCGGGCTCGTCCAGCGGAACCCGGCGGGAGAAGGCCTTGCCTGGGCCGGGCAAGCCAGGCTCGGACGGCGGCAAGCCCGGTCCGGCCGGCGGCAAGCCGGGTGGCGGTCCGGGGGCCGCACGTCCAGCCGGCTCTGGATCCGGGACCTCGGCATCTGCCCCGCCGGCCGCGAACGGCGGCGGGATGCTTCGCAGGCTCGGGAAGGGCCGCCCGGAGCCCCCGCCTGAGCCCGAGGCTCCCGAGGTTAAGCTCGTCAGGCAACAGCCGCAGCGACAGTCCCGCAGTAAGCGCTCTGGCAAGCGGTGAAGCGAGGCTAGCCGCTCGCGCTGCCCCCGGTTGCTGTCAGCACTACTCGACCCCGAACGTAGGAGGGCCTGGTCGTGAGCCAATGCGACAACGCGGTCGCTGAGCCGAGCGGATCGGCCAGCGACCAGCATGCCGGGGAGCGCGACGCCGGGGAGCTGATGGGCGCTCAGGTGGCCTATTCCCCGGCTGGCGAGCGTGGTGGGCCGGTCGCCTCCGATCCCGCCGCCCCGGCCGGGGCTGGCGCTCACGAGGCTGGCGCGGCCGATGCCGCGGACGCCGATGCCGCTCCGGGCGTCGATACCCGGGATAGGGATGCCGATACGGCCGCGGAGCTGGATGGTGGGGTCATCGGCAGTGCCGAGGCCCGTGACGGTGGCGGAGACGACGACGAGGGCGCGGACGACGACAGCGCCGGCAACGACGAGATCGGCAACGACGAGATCGGCAACGACGAGATCGGCAACGACGAGATCGGCAACCGCGCCAACGCCCGGACCCGTGACGAGGACGGCTCCGGCGACGTCGCGGACCTTGAGCTTGAGGGCGAGATAGCGGCCGACTATGTCGAAGGGCTACTCGATGTCGCGGATCTGGATGGCGACATCGACATGGATGTCGAGGGTGACCGGGCGCTGGTATCGGTGGTCGGCGCCACCCTGGATGAGCTAGTCGGACCCAGAGGCGAGGTGCTTGAAGCTCTGCAGGAGCTGACCAGGCTGGCAGTGCACAGGCAGACCGGGGTTCGGACCAGGATCATGCTCGATGTCGGGGGCTACCGGCTGCGGCGCCGGGCCGAGCTCGCCGAAGCGGGCCGGGAAGTGGCGGAAGAGGTCAGGGAGACGGGCTCGCCGAAGAAGATGTGGGCGATGAACCGGTTCGAGCGGAAGATCGTTCACGATGCTGTCGCCGCAGCGGGGCTGCGCAGCGAATCCGAGGGCGACGAGCCCGACCGCAAGGTGGTAGTTCTTCCTGCAGATTGAACCGGCCGGTCCGATCCGCCTGGCACCGGAGCCACCGCGGCAAGCGCGGGTGATGTTTGGCCCGGTGATCGGCCTCGCGCAGCGCTATGCGGAGCTGCTGGCTGGGCCTGGCGTCGAGCGAGGCCTGATCGGCCCTGCGGAAACCGCGCGGCTGTGGGACCGGCACCTGATCAATTGCGCCGCCATCGCTGATCTCGTGCCGCGGCCGGCGGCCCTTGTTGACCTTGGCTCGGGCGCCGGCTTGCCCGGCCTTGTGCTCGCGATTCTGCTTCCCGATGTTCAGGTCGTGCTTCTTGAACCCATGGAGCGGCGGGTCGCGTTTCTCGCGGACTGCGTAAGCGATCTTGAACTGCGCAATGTGACCGTACACCGGGGCCGCGCCGAGGATGCGGTCGGTGATTTCGCGGCCGACGTGGTGACCGCGCGTGCGGTTGCTCCACTCGACCGCCTGGCTGGCCTGGCTCTGGGCTTGGCGAGGCCGGGCGCCCTGATCCTGGCCATCAAGGGAGCAGCTGCGGCGCAGGAGGTGGCACGGGCGACGCCGGTGCTCCGGCGACTCGGCGCGCGGGATGTGCGACTCGTGAAGGTCGGCGGCGGGGTGAGTCCCGCCGCGACGGTGGTCCGGTTCACCGCGGGCCCAGCACTCCGCGACGGCGGTCGTCCGGACCGGGCCGCCGCCGGCCGGACAGTCATCGGCACGGCGGCTCCCGCCGGGCAGCGACGCGGGACACGACCGGGCCATCAGAAGGGCCGTGCGGGTAACCGGAGGAGTGCGGGCTGACAGTTGCGGGCTGACAGTTGCGGGCTGACAGTGTTGCGCGCTCGGCGGCCGGGCGGCCTGGCTCTGCCTGGCCTGACCTGGCCCGCAACAGTAGCCCGGAGGGTAATGGCTGACTCGTCGCCTGCGGGCCGGTTAACTTAGCGGTGAGAGGACTGCGGTAAGCCTGGCCCGTCGACTGCTGCGGCGACTACGCGGACAGGTGTGGTGCCGGGGAGCCGGCGGCAGCCCGGTGGTATCCGCCGGGTCACGGTTTCCTGCCGCCCGGCTCGTCAAGGCGGTCGCGCTGGCGTCCGGCCGGTGGCAGCGGAACTGGATGGATGACCGTCCGGTGTCGGGGCGTCGGGAGGAGAAGGCGTGATGGTGGGCTCCGCGCCCGGCCTGGGCTGGCCGGAGCAGGCAGGCCCGAGCGATCGACGGCGGGCTCATCCGCTTCGGGCTCATCCGCTTCGGGCTGAGCCCGTTCCGGCTGAGCCCGTTCCGGCTGAGCCCGCGCCAGGTCGCCTTCCCCGCGACGCCCCGAACGAGGCGCGGGCACGAGCAGCGTCCGGCGATACCAGTGCAGGGCACGAGGCGAGTTCCGTTGCCCGCCCGCGACCGGCACCGTCGAGGTGGGAGCGGGGGCCCAGCGGACTGGGCTGGCCAGGGCCAGGCGGGCCGCGGGTCGCAGGGAGGCAGGCGGCCTTGGGCAGCGGACCGGGCGGTCAGGTGCCCGGCAGCGAGCCCGACGATGGAGTGCCGGGAAGCCGGCCAGGCGGTCACTTGCGAGGCAGCGGGCCAGACTATGGAAGGCCAGGGACACGGCCGGAAGGTCACCTGCGAGGCAGCGTCCCGGTGGCTCGCGCGTCCGGCGAGATGGCGGGCGATCGGGTCCGTAGTGGCACGCCACCGGATGAAATGGAGGGCGGCCTTTCCAGCGAATGGACTCGCGGAGGCGGGTCACGTGATGAGGTGTCTCGGGGCGGTCCGCACGATCCATGGTGGCCTGGGGATTATTCTGGCCGGCTGGATGACCTGGCGCAGGTTCCGCGGCAAGGGCCGGGACGCGAGACGCGCGCGGTTTCACGTGGAACCGGCGCGCAACGCGAGAGCGGCGTGGCCCGCTGGCCGGGCTACGAGACGGAGCAGGAGAGCGAGAGAGAAATGGCCGGAGATCGTGCGTGGATGAACGCCGATCAGCAGGTGCCGGGCGGCGGCCGCACCACTGATGCCGCCCGGATGAATGCCGCCAGGACAGATGCCCCCAGGACAGATGCCCCCAGGACCAGGACTCCGCCCGTGCGTGCGCGCCATGCTGGGCCGGGTGCCGACCTCGGCAGCCGTGAGGCGGGCCTGGCGGACGCAGCCGTACCGGGAGTCGCAGTCGACACTCCCATCGCACGGGCCGCCAGGGCAGCACTGGCAGCGCGGGCCGGGGGCCAGGCATGGCCGCGACCTGGCTCCTGCCGGATCATCACCGTCGCGAACCAGAAGGGCGGCGTGGGCAAGACGACGACAACAGTGAACCTCGCCGCTGGCCTGGCGCTGCACGGAGCCAGGGTCCTTGTGGTGGATCTTGACCCACAGGGCAATGCATCGACCGCCCTGGACGTTGATCACCACGCCGGCGTCTCGTCCATCTACGACGTTCTGGTAGATGCCCAGCCGCTCGCGTCGATCGTCCAGCCCGTTGCCGGTATCCCGCAGCTCTACTGCGCTCCGGCCACGATCGACCTCGCGGGAGCGGAGATAGAGCTGGTGCCGCTGGTCGCCCGTGAGTCCCGGCTGGCCAGGGCGCTAGCCGGGTACGACGCAACGGGCCTGGATTACATCTTCATAGACTGCCCGCCGTCTCTGGGCCTGCTCACCCTCAACGCGCTTGTCGCGGCCCCGGAGGTGCTGATTCCGATTCAGTGCGAGTACTACGCGCTTGAAGGGCTCGAGCAACTGCTCCGTACCGTGGAACTGGTGAAGAGCCACCTGAATCCCGGCCTTGCGGTCAGCACGATCGTGCTGACCATGTTCGACGGGCGCACCCGGCTGGCGTCGCAGGTAGCTGACGAGGTTCGGGAGCATTTCGGTGGCATCGTGCTCGGCTCGGTCATCCCGCGCAGCGTCCGGGTCTCCGAGGCGCCCAGCTATGGCCAGTCGGTGATGACCTACGATCCAGGGTCGAGCGGCGCGGTCGCGTACATGGAGGCGGCCAGGGAGATGGCGCACCGGAACGCCAGGTCGGGCCCGATCGGCTGAGACGTTGGGGCCGGCTCCCGGTTTAGCGTTCAAATATATATTTGATTTACCGCATTTCACGTGGACATTTGCAGTGAGTTCCGGCAACTGGCGTGCCTGACGGGATAGGGTCGGAAGCCGGGCGCGCACCTGGCCGCGGGGTCGGCGCGGCATGGTGGCTATCCGCTGGGAGAAGGTGGCTCCGCTGGCAATCCCGAGCCAGGGCTGGAGCGCAGAGCGAGGAGAGGCGATGCCTCAGCAGAAGCGGGGCCTGGGCAAGGGCCTGGGCGCGCTCATCCCGTCGGCTCCGTCGGCTCCGGCCGTACCGGGCGGATATGGGGCTGTCCCGCGGGAGACCGCGGGCTACGCGGGTCATGCGGGCGAGGAACCAGGCGGGCCGGACGGGCCGGGCCCGGGCGCGTATTTCGATGAGATCGCGGTCGGCCTGCTGACCCCGAACCCGCGCCAGCCGCGGCAGGTTTTCGACGAGGAGACGCTTGATGAGCTGGCCGCGTCGATCCGCGCAGTTGGCCTGCTGCAGCCGGTCGTCGTCCGCGTGGTGGAGCCCGGGCACTACGAGATCGTCATGGGCGAGCGGCGGTGGCGTGCCTGTCAGCTGGCCGGGCTCGAGCTGATCCCCGCGATCGTACGGGAGACATCCGATGACGATCTGCTGCGGGACGCGCTGATCGAGAACCTGCACAGGGAACAGCTCAACCCGCTGGAGGAGGCGGCCGCTTACCAGCAGCTCTTGGACGACTTCGCCGCCACCCACGACGAGCTTGCCCGCCGGGTGGGACGCTCCCGGCCGCACATCTCGAATACCATCCGGCTGCTCAACCTGCCGGCGGCCGTGCAGAAGCGGGTAGCCGCCGGGGTACTCAGCGCGGGACACGCCAGGGCGCTGCTCGCCGTTCCTGACCTAGCCGCGCAGGAGCAGCTGGCACACCGCATCGTCGCGGAGGGGCTTTCTGTCCGGGCCGTTGAGGAGATCGTCGCGCTCGGTGCCCAGCCTGCCAAGCCCGCGCGGCGGCCAGCGCCGAGACAGCCTGTTGCCCCGGCCTTGAAGGATCTCGCCGACCGGCTGTCCGACGAATTCGAGACCCGGGTGAAGGTCGAGCTGGGCCAGCGTAAGGGAAAGATAGTCGTTGAGTTCGCCTCGCTTGCTGACCTCGAACGGATCGTCACGGCGATGTCCCCCGGCTGGGCGAAGTCGCGAAGTGCCTAGCGGGCTCGCTATTCAGCTGGCGGCCGGCGAGAGAGCGGGCCCGGCGAGCGGACCTGCGGATGGACCCGCCCGATCATGAAGGCTTTGCGTCGTTCCGCTTCCCTGGCACTGGACCGGTGAGCGCTCCCTTGCGGCTGGCCGGTTTTGCGCGGCGGGCCTGACCGGGCCGCGGCGCGTTTCACGTGAAACTCTCGTCGCGGCGCTGGTTCTTCGCGGCCCGGCGCGACGGCGGCCCGCAGTGTTCATCCGTCCGTCCCCGCAGGTATCGGGCCGGACCGGCGCTTCCGGCAAAACGTAGGTACGATGTCCTCAGGCCGGGCCACGAGCACGCCTTATAGACGGCGGCCATCTTCCTGGCCGGCCTGGCAGGAATGTAGCCGTAGCGATCTCAGAGGTGCCAGTTGTCGCGCCGTCTTGCGAGCATCACGCTGGACAATCTTGATGACCTGCCGTCCCGATGCCGCCGCTGCGTCTTCTGGGAACTCGATCCAGTCGGTTATGCGCGCGCCCACGAGGAAGGCGATCCAGCGCTGGAGAAGGAGGCCTGGATCTCGTCGGTGCTGCTCGAATGGGGCAGCTGCGGAAAGATCGCGTACGTCGACGGCCTTCCGGCGGGCTACATGCTGTACGCGCCACCCCACCTCGTGCCGAGGTCCGTTGCGTTCCCGACCAGCCCGGTCAGCGCGGATGCCGTCCTGCTCATTACGGCCCACGTCCTTGGTGAGTTCGCCGGCGGCGGCTTGGGGCGGATGCTTGTCCAGGGCGCCGCGAAAGACATGACAAGGCGCGGGGTCAGAGCCATCGAGGCATTCGGCGACCTCAAATGGGCCGGCCCGTCGTGCGTCGTTCCCGCGGACTACCTGCTGGCGGTCGGCTTCAAGACCGTTCGCCAGCACATGCGTTTCCCGCGGCTCAGGCTGGAACTCAAGACCGCGCTCTCCTGGCGGGAGGACGTGGAGGTCGCGCTCGAGCGCTTGCTTGGCTCGATGACCCCGGAGCGTGCCCTGCGCCTGGCATGAGCGCCCGGAGGTCCGGTCGGCCGGCTCGGAGCGGATCAGGCTCCGAGCGGGATCAGGCTCCGAGCGGGATCAG
>Ga0187879_10000668_pt1 | contig 22839 bp, 21 predicted proteins | sample June2016WEW_19_1_FD_132423 | JGI IMG/M metagenome (GOLD analysis project Ga0187879, IMG submission 132423) | Peatland microbial communities from SPRUCE experiment site at the Marcell Experimental Forest, Minnesota, USA - June2016WEW_19_10 | ecosystem: Environmental > Terrestrial > Soil >... | reverse complement strand
GCGAATCGCGAAGCCATCCACCAGATTTTTTCCAACCTGATCGAGAATGCGTTGAAGTACGCGGCGTCCGGAAAAAAAGTTATTCTCGGAGCCCGCGCGGCCGAGGGCGGCGTCGAATTTTACGTCCGGGACTTCGGATCCGGTATCTCTTCCGAGCATCTGCCACGTCTTTTCGAGCGTTTCTACCGCGTGGATAAAGCTCGCTCGCGGGAGTCCGGGGGCACCGGGCTGGGACTTGCCATCGCCAAGCACATTGTTCTGGCACACGGGGGAACGATTCGCGCCGAGAGCGAACTCAACCACGGCTCGATTTTTTTATTTACGTTGCCTGGTTCGGAGGCGGATTCCGGCGCGTAGATTTTTGTAGTGGGGCAGTTTCCGCGTGGACCGTCATCCGACCGGAACGGACATGATTCAGTAAACACTAACCGACCAGCTGGGACGTATCGACGGAGAGGCCCGAATCGCAAGACTCCAAGAGTAGCCGCCTTCGCTATAATCACACTCCTACTGCGCAACGGAAAAACATCGCCATAGCAGCGCTTGAGAAGAGACGTTTGCCAGAGTCAAGCCTACCGGGCCTTGGGGGGACCTAGATGTCAGATATGAATGACAAAGTAGTTCTGATTACCGGAGCGAGCAGTGGGATTGGCCGGGCGACAGGTGAGGCCTTTGCGGCGCGAGGCGCCAAGGTAGTTCTTGCGGCACGGCGCGAACATGAGTTGGCGACGCTCACGAGTGAGATAGAGTCGCGGGGAGGGAGAGCCAGCTTCGTGGTCACGGATGTGGCAATCGCGAAGGATGTCGAACGGATGGTGGCACATGCGATTGAGACATTTGGCCGGCTCGACTACGCCGTGAACAACGCCGGCATTGAGGGGAAGTTCGCACGCATCACGGATCTACCGGAGCAGGAATGGGATCGGGTTCTCGACATCAACCTGAAGGGCACCTTTCTGTGTTTGCAGTACGAGGCCCGAGCCATGCTTGCGGGCGGACATGGCGGTGCGATCGTCAACGTCGGTTCGGTAAACTCTTTTCTCGGCTTTCCCACCGGCTCAGCGTACGTCGCCTCGAAACACGGGCAAATCGGGTTGACCACGAGCGTTTCCGCGGAGCTGGCGCCGCAGGGAATCCGGGTGAATCTCGTGTGTCCAGGATTCATCGATACGCCGATGCATCACCGGGCGCGCGGCATCGTCGGCGACGACTTGTACGACAAGGTTCTGATACCACGTGTTCATACGAGGCGGGCAGGCCGCCCGGATGAGATCGCCCAAACTATAGTCTTTCTGTGCTCGGACGAGGCTAGCTACATCTCGGGCACCACGCTGACACCGGATGGCGGGTTCACTCTGACGATCTGACTTGGATTATTTCGCAGCATCAATCCTGTTCGTTGGTCCTTGAAAGGGAGCGCTTGATGAAAATGCCTGCATTATTTGACCTAACCGGTCGGGTGGCTGTAGTGACTGGTGGTAATGGCGGAATTGGCCGCGGCATTGCGCTCGGATTGGCCGAAGCCGGGGCTGCCGTCGCCGTGTTTGGACGAAACGACGAAAAGAACCAGCGAGTGCTTTCCGAATTGAAAGCAATCGGTGTTCCATCGATTGCTGTGATGGTTGACGTGACCAATCGCGCCGGACTGGAACCCGCGCTTAACAGGGTCGAGAGCGAGCTCGGTGGCATAGGCATCCTGGTAAATAATGCTGGCAATGTGTCGCTGAGCGGCGGTGTGTTGCAGGAAAAGCCTGAAGATTGGGACAACGTCATCGAGACGCAACTCAATGCAGTTTTCCTTCTTTCGAAGCTCGCTGCCAGATCGATGGTCAGTAATAAAGGTGGAAAGATTATTAACATTGGCAGTATGTACTCGTTCTTTGGATCTGGGCTCGTCCCTTCTTACAGCGCAGCGAAAGGAGCGATCGTCCAACTGACCAAGTCCATGGCCATTGAACTCGCCCCGCACAATATTCAAGTTAATGCGATCGCGCCGGGGTGGATTGAAACGGACATGACGGCGCCGGTACGTACAATGCCCATGAACGATGAAATTCTTGCGCGGACCCCCGCCGGTCGATGGGGCCAACCGGAAGAACTTGCCGGAACAGCTGTGTACTTGTCCTCGCGGGCCTCGGACTTCGTTACCGGTGCTACGATCCGTGTCGATGGCGGTTATGCGATCCGATGACATTCCGAACGTGACTCTGCATGCCTCCGACGACGCGCTTCGCCGCATGAGAAAGTCAAAGAGTGGCCCGAGTAGCCGGAAATTCATCGGGTTGTAACCTACCTCGGACCGCAGCAAATTATGCTTTTTGTGGGGATGTGTGCCACACTCCGGGTTGAAACCGCTCGCGTCCACCAGAGCGGATCCGGCATCCAATGAAGCAGAGCGGTGTTTGGTCTTTTGCCTATGAGTACAGCCAGTATAAAGACACCTTCGCCTGAGCCCTCACACTCTGTCCTGGTGCAGCGAACCGTAGAAGCCTGCGAACTAGCCCGCGAGGCCGCAGCCATCGCGGCCGAGGGCATTGCCACGGGATCCATGTCTCGCCTGAACGACATCCGGCGGTGCGAAAAAGAACTCGATGCCATTGACCTGGAAGTGGACATCGGTGTGACCTCGACTATCACCCGCGTCCCGGAAGCCGAAACCCGGCAACTGCTGGGGTGTATGAAAGTCATGATTGGACTGGAGCGCATAGGGGACCTGCTCTTGAGCTTTGCCACCAGTGCGCAAGCTGCGGGCGGCCGCATTGACTCCCAGGATGCTCGCGACTTGACGCAGATGGCTACGGTTCTGGAGAAAATGCTGGCCGATGTCGGCCAATCTTTTTCCCAGCGCGACGTCAAGAAAGCGATTGACGTGCTCCGCGCCGATGCCGAGATGGACCGCCTGCGCAATATCATCTTTCTGCGGCACATTGAGAATCCGGAGAACGTCGCGCACCACTCCAGCCTGCAGGTTATCTTCATGACGCAGTCTCTGGAACGGGCCGGCGACCATGCCAAGAACCTGGCGGAGGAAGTTTGCCACTTTGTCAGCGGACGCAGCATTCGCCACTTGCTCATGGCTTACGACAAACCGAAAGAGCAGATGTTCATCGAATGGCTGCGGCACAAGGACGAAAAATCACGGTAAGTACGGCATCGCCTCCTGTCCACATCGGCGATTTCTCCGCGCCCGGCGGTTTGACATATGTACGCTAAAAGCGTATAGTCATTCGGTATTACCCCGATAGCGTACACAACGGGCATAGAGTTCATCGAAGCGCCGGTATTCACGCGTCATTTGCCGGCCTATCTGATCGATGACGAATACAGAGAATTGCAAACCAAGCTGGGAGCCAATCCTGAACTGGGAGACTTGATGGCGGGCACGGGAGGGTTTCGAAAGTTGCGCTGGGCAGATGCGCGGCGCGGCAAAGGCCGCAGAGGCGGGTTACGCATTATCTATTACCACTTCAAATCCGATCGTCAGATATGGCTGATGACTCTCTACGACAAGGACGAAGCTTCAGACCTGACGGCGAAAGAGAAGAAGGCACTCAAAGCTTCGATAGAGAACGAATTGGCAGCACGTGCGGCTCGGCGGGTCACAGGGCCACAGAGCTTGGGGAGGATACGGTAATGGCGAAGAGAGACGTTTTTGGCGAACTGATGGACGGGGTGGCAGCGATGAAGAACCACCGCGAGGGCAGGATTACATTGCGCAGCTGCAAGGTGGATATGGCACCGCTCCCCAAGGTGGATTCAAAGCTGCTGCGAGACACCCGAAAGAAGCTGCGCTGCTCGCGAGCGGTGTTCGCCCGCAGACTCCGGATTAACGAAAGAACTCTGGAAAAATGGGAGCAGGGCCGAGCGAAACCGAATGCTCAGGCGGCCGCACTCGTCCTTCTTGTGCGCAAATACCCAGACACGCTGGCGCGGCTGGACGCGCTTGCCGCGCGCTAGCGCAGGAGGTTGACCGCTCGCAAACGGCGCGAACGGGATGGGCACACGGTGCCACCACCCCGCGCCCTCCGTCCCTTGACAGCGGGAGTCTCCAAGGCGAGACTCGGTTCAGCGCTCTCGGTGTAAACGTTGGCTTTCTAGCTGGGCTGTTCTAGACTGACGAAAATTGGCTTGCCGAAACGTGGGCTTTGACAGCGATTCCATGCGCGGAACCTCCCAACCCGGAGATCCATTCCCGTCAGCCGAGGACACGACTGCGGGGACGGATCGGTCGTCTGTGGCAGGAGCGGTCGGCGCAGTCGGCGATAACTCCAATGGGAGCCGCGCGCTTGAAGATGCAGAGCTGGACTCCGCACTGCAGTTGTTAGTGGAACGCGCGCAGTACATTACTGGCGCTACCGGGACTGCACTCGCTTTGCCCCGGGGGGACGAGATGGTTTGCCGCGCCAGCGCTGGTACTTCGGCGCCGGCGGTCGGGGCGCGGCTGCAGGTTCGTTCCGGATTGACTGGCGAAAGCATTGCCCGCCGGCAGTTGCTGCGCTGTAACAACGCGGAAACCGATCCGCGCGTGAATCTGGAAACTTGCCGGGAACTGGGCATTGCCTCCATCGTAGTTTTGCCGTTGGTGCGGAGTACGGGAGAGGTTCGCGGCCTGTTCGAACTGTTTTCCGATCACCCCTACGCTTTCGAAGAGCGCGATCTGGTGGCACTGGAGCGCATGGCCGACCTTACTTTGACGGCGCTCGATCTGGCCGAGCAGCGGCAGAAGTCCGCACCGGCGGCGGGGCCTCAGCGCGAACCGGAAAAGAGCGTCGAGATTTCGTCTGGACTTTCGTCTGAAGTTTCGTCTGAACTTGTGCCCGGACCTTTGCTCGGACTTTCGTCCGGACTTTCGCCCGGACTCTCCACGGCAAGCAGCGCGGCGGAGGCGCCCGCGGTTCCCCTTAACATTACCTTTAACATTCCTCTCAACCCAGAGTTCGCCGAGCCTGCAGTCCTTCCCGGCGAGTCGCCCGTAATTCCGTCGCCAGCGACCGGGGCAGTCCCCGAGGACATGCTCCTCGCACAAAAATGTGCCTCGTGCGGATTCCCCGTTTCCGAGGGGAGAACGCGCTGCCTGGATTGCGAGACTAAGGAGCGCGAGAGGGAGGAGCGGGGCGCTGCGCTCGACTCTGTGGGCGACTCCGCGGGCGACTCGGCGGCGTCGACTCCGGAGGAATTCGTGCCGGCCTTCCTGGCAAACTCGGCGCCCGCACAAGGATCCTGGCTGACGAACCCCATCAATCTGTTGGCGATCGTCGTCCTGATATTGGGCATTCTGGTCGCCATCGTCGTCTTTCGATGAGCAAACTCCGATAACCACTCAAGTACTGCCGGGTGCCGTTTTTCTTGACAAATTGCCGGTGGAACCATAGTCTGCGCTTAATCGCTGTTTCAACACACAGGTGCCCACGAATGAAGAATGTGTATGAAGTTTTACGGCAGAAGGAACTTGAACTGACCAGGCTGGAAAAAGAAGTTGAGGCCTTGCGCATCGCCGCTCCGCTGCTTTCGGAAGAAAAAGAGTCGCTGGCTGAAGCGCCCAAGCCGAGCTTAACTACTACCACGCCGCCGCAGCCAGTCCGGATTCCGCAGGCGGTTGCCGCCCAGTCTGGAAGCCAACCGGCACGCGCCGCCGGCTGGGAAGAGGCAGCTAAGCGCTGGCCGTAAGCCGATTCTTTCGCCGCTGCAGGCGGGGCTTGCCGCGCCTGCGTGTGTTGTCGGGGAACTGGGTCGTCCCTCCGGGACTTGCTTTTCCTCGCCACTTTTCCCAGCGCTGAAGCGCTGGGCTAAGCTGGTTCGCCCCTCCGGGGCTACCCGACGTCCTATCGCTACCTGCCAGGTTGGCAAGTTGCTAAGTTTGATCTCGATGCTGCGCAGGTTCCCAAGCCGGCGTCGTGAAGGCCAGTGCCAGCAGCGTCTTCTGCTCTACCTCGTGCGCCTTTGCCGAACCGGTAGCCGGACTTGCACTTGCGGAACGTTTCACCGAAATAACCGGCCGGTCGTTGGCGATGATTCTTAAGCGAGGCAGCATGTAGGAAAGCGCGCCCATGTTGGAGGGCTCTTCCTGCACCCACACAATATCTCGCGCGTCACTGTGACGCTCCAGTTCCGCCGCCAGTTCCGCCTCGGGGAACGGGTACATCTGCTCGAGGAAGACGATGGCGGTGCTCGAGTCGTTGCGCTTCTGCCGGACCGTGCGCAGTTCGTGTCCGATCTTGCCGGTGCAGACCAGAATCCGCTGGGCGTCCTGCGTTTCTGTATCCGGTATCACCGGCAGAAACTGCCGATGCGTCAGATCTTCCAGCCGAGACAGGGCATCCGGATGCCGCAGCATGCTCTTCGGGGTGAAGACCACCAGCGGCTTTCTCCACTTGCGCAGCGCCTGGCGGCGCAGGAGGTGGAAATACTGGCCCGCATTCGAGGGCTGACAAATCTGGATGTTGTCGCGCGCCGCCAGTTGCAAGAATCGCTCGATGCGCGCACTTGAATGCTCCGGGCCCTGGCCTTCGTAGCCGTGCGGCAGCAACAGCACCAGTCCTGACAGGAGCTTCCACTTCTCCTCGCCGGCGCACACAAACTGGTCGATCACAGCCTGCGCCACGTTGGCAAAATCGCCAAACTGCGCTTCCCACAGAACCAGCGTCTCGGGATAATCGCGGCTGTAGCCGTACTCAAATCCCATCACGCCCGCCTCCGAAAGCGGCGAGTTGTAGATGTCGCACGCCGCCTGGCCCAGCGCGATGTGGCGCAGCGGAATGTATTCCGTCTCATCCTCAATATCCAGCAGCACCGAGTGCCGCTGATTGAAGGTCGCGCGCCGCGAGTCCTGCCCGCTCAGGCGCACGGGAATCCCCTCTTTCACCAGACTGGCAAACGCCAGCGCCTCCGCCATACCGTAGTCGACGGGCTTCTTGCCCGTCCCCATTTCCTGGCGCTGCTCGAGTAACTTTTTCACTTTCGGATGGATGCGGAAACCCTCCGGATACGTGGTCAAACGCTCCGTGAGTTCCGCGAGTTCCTCGGGCGCCAGGCCCGTGGGCTGTTCGTACTCCGGTTTGTAGGGGCCCCCGAAATAGTCGTCCCAGTACTTTGGCAGATCGCGCATCAGCGGCTTCTTGGTGACTTGGGTTGCGCTCTTCTGCGCGGCCTCGTACTCGCTCTTGACCGCCTGTACTCGCTCCGCGATTTTGTCATCATTCATGCCGAGTTGTTTGGCGTAAATCTGATACAAGGGCGGATGCTGTTTGATCGCCTTATACATCAGCGGTTGGGTGACGGTGGGATCGTCGACCTCGCTGTGGCCATGGCGCCGGTAGCCGATCATGTCCACGACCACGTCGGTGCCGAATTGGTAGCGGTACTCGGTGGCGATGCGCGCGATGCGCATCACTGCATCCACGTCCTCACCATTCACGTGAAAGATGGGAATCGCCTGCCGCCGCGCGAGTTGCGCGGAGAAGCGCGAGGAATGCTCGTCGCGGGCATTCGTGGTGAAGCCGATCAGGTTGTTGACGATTACGTGGATGGTACCGCCCACGGTGTAGCCGGCGAGGTCCGCATAATTCAGCGTCTCAGCCGTGATGCCTTGCCCGGCGAACGCGGCGTCGCCGTGCACCAGCAGCGGTAGATACATTGCCTTGCCGCCGGCACCAGCACGGTCCTGCTTGGCGCGCGTGCGTCCCACCGTTACCGGATCGACCGCTTCGAGGTGGCTGGGATTCGATGCCAGGTGGATATGAATTTTCTTTCCGCTCCTGGTGACGTACTCGCCGGTCGCGCCCATGTGGTACTTCACGTCGCCCGACCCCAGTACGCTGCGTGGATCCACATCCTCAAATTCGGCAAAGACCTGCTCCGGCGAGCGGTTTGCCAGATGAATAATGGCGTTCAGCCGGCCGCGATGACTCATGCCCATTACCAGTTCCACGGCACCGCGCTCGCCGGCCACGTCCAGAACCTGATCCATCGCCGGTAATAAAGACGTGTTGCCTTCGAGGGAGAAACGTTTGTTGCCCAGATAGCGCTGCTGCAGCGTTTGCTCAAACAGTTCGGCGCGCACCAGCAGGTCGAGGGCACGGTCGTGGTAGAGCTCGACTGCAGGCGGTTCGGCCTCGATGCGATTCTGGATCCAGCGTCGGCGCTCCGGGTCGACGATGTGCATGAACTCCACGCCTATGCTTCCGCAATAAATGCGCCGCGCTTCGCGCGCCCACTGGTTGTCGATGTCGTTGTCGACACGCAGGTCGGGATGCGGTTGCGGAGGCAGCAGGCCGAGGGGGTTCAGTTCGGCCTCCAGATATCCAAATTGCCGGAACAGCTCAAACACACGTTCCCGTTCGTAGTTTTCGACGATTGCAGGGGCCGCGCTCTTGCTAGTATTTCGAGTTGAGGTCGCCATAGAAGGTGTCTACAGAATAATGGATGATCGGTCTTGTGTGGCCGATTCACTCGGAAGGCTGCTTGAAATGCATCGGAGGTGCAAGTATGGACAGCGGAATCATTGATGTGCCCAGTCGCTATTCCGTGCCCGACACCCTGGCACGGCTCCAGTCGATCCTCAAAGAGAAGGCCGTGACGGTGTTTGCACTTATCAACCACAGCGGTGAGGCAGAGAAGGCTGGCTTTAAAATGCGCCCTACGCAGTTACTGATCTTCGGCAGTCCGAAAGGTGGTACGCCTTTGATGGTTGCCGCGCCCCGGCTGGCTATTGACCTTCCGTTGAAAGCACTTGCCTGGCAAGACGAGCAGGGCCAAGTGTGGCTCTCATACAATTCACCCGAATACCTGCAACGGCGGCATGGCTTTTCCGCGGAGCTCGCGAAAAACATCGCCGGAATCGGTGCGCTGATTCAGAAGGCTGTGGAATAATAGCGGGCTCGCATGTTCGACTAGTAATCTTCAACAGGTGATGCATGGGCAATCCGCAGGAAAAAGAAGCCGCCGGCCGCGCGGGCGCCAAGCTGGTGCGTGACGGCGATGTCGTTGGATTAGGCACTGGCTCAACCGCCTACTTCGCGGTCGTCGCTCTGGGCGAGCGCGTGAAAGCGGGGCTGAAAATCGTCGGAATCCCAACTTCTGTGCAGACCGCCGACTTGGCGCGCCAGGTCGGCATTCCGCTGACCACGCTTGACGAGCATCCGGAGATCGACATCACCATCGATGGCGCCGATGAGCTCGATCCACAGTTGCGCTTGATCAAAGGCGGCGGCGGTGCGCTGCTGCGCGAGAAGGTCGTCGCGTCCGCTTCCAAGAAGATGATCGTGGTTGCGGACTCTGGAAAGGTTGTTCCTGTGCTGGGGAAATTTCCTTTGCCGATTGAGGTGATTTCGTTTGCGCGAACCGTGGTGGAGAAGAAGATCGTCGCGCTCGGGGCGTTGCCCAAATTGCGCACGAAGCCGGACGGCAGTCCTTACCTTACGGACAACGGCAATCCGATTCTTGATTGCAGCTTCGGGAAGATTGCGGATCCGGCGGCGCTGGCGCTTGCCCTTAGCAATACTCCCGGCATCGTCGAACACGGGCTGTTCATAGGGCTGGCGACGCTGGCGCTGATAGGACGCGGCGGGCGCGTTGAAGAACTGCGGCCCTAGCCCCCAACAGTGTGCGCGTGAGAGCTTCGGTCGTCCCTCCGGGACTTGAATCACCATTCCTCTTTACCCCACGCTGAAGCGTGGGGCTAAGCTAGGCCGCCCCTCTGGGGCTGTGTTATTCCGTGCTTTGTTTCCCTCGGTGGCGCGACAGACGAGTTCTTGAACACACGCCAGCGTTTTCGTCATGTCACTCCACAATTTCCCGCAGCGCCCCGAGCAGTCGCTCCACTTCTTCCGTTGTGTTGTAGTGCACCAGGCCTATGCGCAGAAATCCTCCCAGGCGCTCTACGTCTAACTGTTCGGTCAGGTTCAGAGCATAGTAGTTTCCGTCCCAGGTGAAGAAGCCGCGCTCGCCGAGCCTGGTTGCGAGTTCCAGCGGCGTGTGGCCTTCGATGCGGACCGCGAAGGTCGAGCATCTCTGCTCAAGGCGATTCTCGAAGCGACGCGGGTCGGTGATGCCGTAGAGCTTCAATCCGGGGATCGCCAGCAAGCCGGCGATCATCTTCTCCGTCATTTTTCGCTCGTACTGATGAATCGCTTCGTGCGCGGACAGGATCGCAGCGCGGCGGGTGGTGACCGCGGGACTCGCTCGGCGGCCGAGTTTCTCCCAGTAATCCACGCAGGGTTTGATTCCCGCGATGCCTTCGTGGTTCAAGGTTCCCCATTCCCAACAGTTCGGAATGTTGTTGGTGTTGGGCCGGACTTTATAGGGATGCAGGCGCTTCAGGTGCTCGCGCTTGCCGTAGAGAACGCCCAGGTGCGGGCCGAAAAATTTGTAGGCCGAGCAGACCAGAAAATCGCAGTCGAGGGCGCGCACGTCAATGGGGCCGTGCGGAGCGTAGTGGACGGCATCGATGTAACTCAGCGCTCCCGCTTGCCGCGCCAGGCGCACCACTTCGGCTACGTTGTTGATCGTGCCTACCGCATTTGACGCATAACCGACGGCGACGATCCGCGTGCGATCGCGGATTTTGGCCGCCAGGTCTTGCATGTCGAGCGTGCAATCGGCGCGGTTGAACTTCACTGCGCGGATGACTGCGCCTTTGTCTTCTTCTTGCAGCGCTTTCCAGGGCGAAAAATTGGCGTCGTGGTCGAGCAGGGTGAGTACGATCTCGTCGCCGGGGCCGAGTTCGCGGCCGAGCGCGCGGCTCATCGCGAAAGTCAGCGCCGTCATATTCGCGCCGAACACGATTTCATCCGCATGGCAATTTAGAAAATCTGCCATCGCCGCGCGCGCTTCCGCGATCATGCGGTCGGTGTTGCGGCTGGTTTGGTAAGCGCCGCCGGTGTTGGCATTGTTGCTCGCCAGGTAGTCCGCGATGGCGTCAATCACCTGCTGCGGTACCTGCGTACCGCCGGGCCCGTCCAGAAAGACGGCAGGATGCCCGTTGACGGTTTGCGCGAGCGCCGGGAACTGCGCGCGAACCCAGGCGAGGTCGAACGCGGTGGAAGAAGACGAAGAGGAGGCCTGTTCAACGATGGGCATGCAGACATTCTAATTCGGGACCGACCGCGTCGGCGGGAACTTTCGGTCGCGGTGGTTTTCGTGCGCGGATGAAACTAGCGGCAGGGGCGCGGTTACGCGAGGCGGTCGTTGGAACTGGAATTGGAACCAGGATTGGGCTGCTTGCCCTTTCCTCGGTTGGCGTCGTCCAACCGGATGCGCGTGACTCGCGTCGTTTCCTGGACTAAATCGCCGGTGGCGCGTGTTCCATCTCCTGCCATCACTGAACCGGCGGCGAGGGCGAAGCGCAAGGCATCCGCTTGGTCTTCGAAATACAAAATGACTTGTCCTGACATAAGTACTTCTCCCTGAGTCTGACGTCGACAAACCCGCATTAGGGCAAGCGCGGGCACATCTGAGAAAGAACAAACTAAGACGCAGGTGACGCTGCAGCCAACGACCGATGGCAGTAACTCTTATTGCTATTTTAATGATTGTCGGAGAATGCGTTCTCGGGTGATAGTGCCATTGTTGGTTCCCGGCAGCGGGACGGCGGAGCGCGGCGGCGAGGATGGCGCGTGCTGGCTCGATCCGCTTCAGCCTGGGGTCAGGCGCGGCGACAGTCGGGCTGCCAGGATGGAGGCGAGTTTGTCGGGTTCGGCGAGAAAGGCGTCATGCCCGTGGGAGGATTCGATTTCACGGTAGATGCAATCCACGCCGCAGCTTCTGAGCTCACCGGCCAACGATTGCACCTCGGAGGCTGGAAAGAGCCAATCGGAGGAGATGCCCACGAGGGTGACGCGGGCTTTGATGCGGCGATAGGTGTGGATGGAGCCGTACTTCCGGACGGGGTCGAAGGTGTCCATGGTTCTCGTGATGCAGAGATAGGAATTGGTATCGTACCTTTGTACGAATTTCTCGCCCTGATGATCGAGATAGCCGCTCACATCGAAGCGAGCGTTGGGTTCCGCCCATGGATTTTCGCCGTTCCGGTTGGGATTGCGCCCAAAGCGGGTGCTGAACAACTCCGCCGACTTGTAAGAGCACATGGCAATCTTCCGTGCCAGGGCTAGGCCGAGAGCCGGTGGCTGGTCGCTGTAGTCTCCATTCTTCCAACGGGGATCCAGTCGGATGACCTGGCGTTGCATGTGATTGAGGGCGAGTCCCATCGGCCCGAGCGGCGTGGCGGCGATGCTTACGCAGTTATCGACGCGGTCGGGGAAATCCATGGCCCACTGCAAGGCCTGCATGCCGCCAATCGAACCACCGATGACGAGTTGAATGCGATCGATTCCGAGATGATCGAGAACCTCTCTTTGCGATTGGATAATATCGCCGACCGTGACTAGCGGGAAGTCCGGGCCATAGGTCCTCCCGGTGCTGGGATTGATGGACTGTGGACCGGTCGAGCCGTAACACGATCCCAGAATGTTGATGCAGATTACGCAATGGCGTTGAATGCTGAAGAAGCCATTGTCGGCAAACAGCTCGGGCCACCAATCGGCAACCTCGGCGGAGCCGGAGAGCGCGTGACAGACTAGGACCACGTTGTCGCGCGCCGCGTTGAGTTCTCCGTACACGGCGTACTGAAGAGTCACGGGGCGCAGTTCGCCTCCGCATTCCAGGGCGAAGCCCTCCTTTTCAGCAAAAGAGTGCTTCGCCCGGACCGGCGGAGGGATGGTCATCCTACTTGGTTGCTCCTACGCTGCCGCTGCTTTTGGCGACAGCCCAGTTGCCTTCTCCAATCCCTGGGTCAGGTCGGCGACGATGTCGCGCAGGTCTTCTATTCCTACCGATAAGCGCACCAACTCTGGCGTAACCCCGGTATCCCTTTGTTCGGATTCGGAGAGCTGTTGGTGAGTGGTGGACGCGGGGTGAATGACCAGCGATTTCGCGTCGCCGATGTTAGCGAGCAGGCTGAACAACGACAGCGAGTTGATCAGCTTTCGCCCCGCTTCGTAACCGCCCTTGATTCCGAACGTGACCAGCGATCCCGAGCCATTCGGCAGATACTTCTGCGACCGCGCATAGTATTTGCTCGAAGGCAGGCCGGGATAATTGACCCAAACGACGGCGGGGTGGGTTCCGAGGAACCTGGCTACGGCAAGCGCGTTCTCGGAGTGGCGTTGCATGCGGAGATGAAGGGTTTCAGCGCCTTGCAGCAACAGGAAGGCATTGAACGGCGAGAGCGCCGCGCCCGTGTCGCGCAGGCCGCGCACGCGGGCCTTGAGGATGAAGGCCAATGGACCAAACGCCTCCGTGTAGGAGACGCCGTGGTAAGAGGGGTCGGGTTCCACCAAGCCCGGGAAACGGCCGGATGCCTTCCAATCGAATTTCCCGGCATCCACGATCACGCCGCCGATGGAGGTGCCGTGACCGCCAATGAACTTGGTCGCCGAATTGATGACAATATCGGCTCCCCACTCGATGGGACGAACCAGCGCCGGGGAGGCGGAAGTATTGTCGATGACGAGAGGCACGCCGTTTTCGTGGGCGATGCGAGCCAGGGTCTCGATCTCGGCTACGTCGAGTTTTGGGTTCCCTAGCGTCTCGGTGTAAAGCGCCTTGGTCTTGGAATTAAGCGCCTTCTTCAAGCCGTCGAAATCGTCCCCATCGGCGAAGCGCACCTTGATTCCGAGTTCCGGCAGGGTGTAGTGAAAGAGATTGTAGGTTCCGCCATAGAGCGAGGTGGTGGATAGGAGTTCGTCTCCTGCGACCGCCAGAGTAATCGCAGTCAGGGTCTCGGCAGCCTGGCCGGAAGCGGTGGCCAGTGCCGCAACTCCTCCCTCCAGTGCCGCGATTCTCTTTTCGAAAACATCGGTGGTCGGATTCATGATCCGGGTGTAGATGTTTCCGAATTCTTTTAGGGCAAACAGGCGTGCCGCATGGTCGGCATCGTCAAACACGTACGACGTGGTTTGGTAAATGGGGACGGCGCGAGACTTCGTGGTAACGTCAACTTCCTGGCCGCCATGAACGGCCAGAGTTCCTAAGTGCTGCTTTTTTTCGGGGTTGTTGTCCTGTGACATTACAGCTCCTCAGTTTTTAAATTATCCATCATCAATGCGAAACGAAACGACCAGCGATTGTAAGAACCATGGGTGGACTCTGCCGAGCTGGCCCGAAACCACCCCTAATTCCAAATACGATAAAGTCGATCTAGTTAATACAGATTATGGATTATAACAGCATATCATGCCGATTGGCCGCAAGGCCGGAAGACGGCACATTGCCGAGAACCCGGTTTATGCGATGCGGCGGGCCGGCAGGCTCAGGTTCGCCTTGGCGGTGGTAGTTTTCTATGGCTTAAGAGTTTATCTACGGGGTTTGGAAGGCGAAGTACCAGCCAAAGGTCAGTCGTCCCCGGTTACGGAAGTTTATCTCCAAACCGCCGAATCCTTTCCTGCCCCTCCCGGGCCTGTTATCAATGAACATTCCCTTGTTTTTTGCGCCTGGGAATCTGTGACCCGTGCCCTGGGGAGGAGTTCGTCTGGAATGAAAACTGGCCCTCAATCGTGGAGGGACATGAGCGCGGCGCCACGCTTCTTTGTTGCCGTGGTCGTGCTCTGCGGGACCGCCGTCCTGACCTATTCGGTCTCGCACGGGGGTAGTGAGAATCCGCTCAAGTTTTGCTGCTATCTCGCGATTGCGCTGGCAGCCTCGCGGCTCAAGGTGAATCTGCCTGGAACTGCCGGGACAATGTCAGTGAACTTTCTGTTTCTCCTGCTGGGTGTGCTGGAACTGAGCTTGCCGCAAGCAATGGCGCTGGGGTGCGCGGCGGTGGTCGTGCAGAGTTTAGGGGACCATCCGATTCCGTTGCAAGTCGCCTTCAGCGTTTGTTCGACGGCAACGGCCATCGCGGTGACCTTCGCTTCGTATCACTATTTTTTGGCGCATCACGCGGTGAATAACCCATCTACGTCGCTATTTCTGGCGGCATGCGTTTACTTCGTGGCCAACACGGTTCCGGTTTCCGCCGTTATCTCCATGACGGAGGGCAGGCCGCTGCGAAAGGTGTGGGCAGACTGCTACTGCTGGAGCTTCCCCTACTACCTGGTGGCCGCGGGCCTGGCGGGCGCGATGAGCTGGCTGCACAGCTTTACCGACTGGCAGACGTCGTTGCTGACGCTTCCAGTGGCATACCTCATCTACAGTTCCTACCGTCTTTACCTCGGCAAACTGGACGACGAGAAGCGGCATGTGCAAGAGATGGCCGAGTTGCATATCCGCACGATCGAGGTACTCGCGCTCGCCATTGAGGCCAAGGATCAGACTACTCACGACCACTTGCAGAGGGTTCGCGTCTACGCCGTCGAGGTGGCAAAGGAACTCAAAGTTGAGCGAAGTGAAATGGATGCGTTGCAGGCCGCAGCCTTGTTGCACGACATCGGAAAGCTGGCGGTTCCCGAGCACATCATCGCAAAGCCGGGCCGCCTGACGCCGGAAGAATTCGAGAAAATGAAGATTCATCCGATGGTGGGAGCGGAAATCCTGGAACGCGTGCAATTTCCCTACCCGGTTGTGCCCATCGTACGGGCCCATCACGAAAAGTTCGACGGGACTGGCTATCCGATGGGACTGCGAGGGACCGAGATTCCGATTGGCGCCCGCATCCTATCGGCTGTGGATTTTCTGGACGCGCTCGCCTCCGACCGGCAATACCGGCGGGCGTTGCCGCTGCATGAAGCGATGGCGCGGCTGGTGGATGAATCGGGAAAGGCTTTTGATCCGCAGGTGGTGAGGGTGCTCGAACGACGATACGTGGATCTGGAGCAACTGGTTCACTTGCGCACGGACGGCCTGGGCAAGCATAAGCTATCCACGGAAGTCAAAGATGAAGACGCGACGGAGGAGCCGTCCATCAAGCCGGCAGCCGGCTTCGCCGAGCAAGGACGGCCGCAATTGCCGGAGCGCAGTTTTCTGAGTTCGATCGCGGCTGCCCGCCAGGAAGCGCAGACTCTTTTCGAACTCAGCCAGGAACTGGGAGCTTCGCTGAGTCTGGACGAAACGCTCTCGGTGTTTGCGGTGAAGCTGCGGCGGGTTGTGCTCTACGATGCGATTGCGATCTACATCTGCCAGGGCGATGAGCTGGTGCCGGAATATGTGAATGGCGACAACTTCCGGTTGTTTGCTTCGCTGCGTATTCCGATTGGCCAAGGGCTGTCGGGGTGGGTAGCGCAAAACCGCAAACCGATCCTCAATGGCAACCCTTCGGTCGAGCCCGGTTACTTGAACGATACTTCGAAGTACAGCACGCTGATGTCAGCGCTCGCGGTTCCGCTCGAGGGCTTGCAGGGCGTGGTCGGAGTGGTCGCTTTGTACCACGCGGAAAAAGATTTCTTTACCTCCGATCACCTGCGTATTTTGCGGGCTGTGACTTCCAAGATGGCGCTCGCCATCGAGAACGCGCTGAAGTACGAGCAGGCGGAGAGTTCGGCGGTTACCGATTACCTCACCGGTCTTCCCAATGCACGCTCGCTATTCCTGCAACTCGACCGGGAAATGGCGCGCTGCAAACGCGACAACAAAACGCTGACCGTGATGGTCGCCGACATGGATGGGTTCAAGCAGATCAACGACCGGTTCGGACACCTGGAAGGAAACCGCGTGCTGCGGCGGTTCGCGCATTCCCTGAAGGAAACCAGCCGTGAGTACGATTATGTCGCGCGCATGGGCGGCGACGAGTTCGTGGTCATTGCCCCTGGACTCACACCCGAAGCGGCCGCACGCAAAGCCGAACAGATGCGAGACTTGGCAAGACAGGCCGGGAAGGACATCTGCAACGAGGACATTCTATCGCTGAGCGTGGGCAAGGCGGTGTATCCCGAGGACGGGATGGATGCCGAGAGAATCCTCTCCGAAGCCGACAAACGCATGTATCTGCAGAAGAAGCGGAGTCACTCGACGGAAAAAAACCGCCGTCTGTATCCGCGGGTGCGAGGCCAGCTCATCACGGAAATTTCCGGCGACGGGCTGGAACGGGCGATAGTGGGCATCGTTACCAACCTCAGCCTGGGTGGTTGCTATGTTGAAAGCGGCAGCCTCCTGCTGCCGGGATCGAAGTTGAAACTCACCTTCTCGCACGAACATACGAACGTTACGGTTGCAAGCGAAGTCGTGCGCATGGACATGGGTATTGGCGCGGCGCTCAAGTTCACTGAGGCGACGCATGAGGTCCGCGCCGCGGTGCAGCGCATGCTGGAACAGTTGACCAGCGCGGAAGCGGCCATTGACTCAAAGCGTAAACGCAACGCTGCTGCCGCGGGCATACTGTAACGGGCGCCCCGTATCATGCAGGAACGGCGACCGGCCGAATCTGGATCAGGTGTGCGCTATTGCCCGATATGGTGCGTGGTTTCGACAGCCCTTGCCGCAGCATGTTCGCCGTCGGCACGCCGGTGCGGTAGAACGACTTCTCGCAATCCGCGGTGGACGGGCCCCGCATACTTCCTTCCATATAGGCCAACCCGGGACAACGCGTGCAACTGCTGACGTGCGAGCACGACGAGCAGACGGTCAGATCCTTGGCCTGGATCGAGCGAACCTCTTTCATCTCTGGAGAAAGATTCCAGATATCCAAAAACTTCTGCTGACGGATATTACCCGTGGGAAGGGGAAACTGGACGCAGGGAAACACATCGCCGTAGGGCGAAATGTAGCAGAAGGAATGGCCCGCGCTGCACGAGTAACCCTCCAGATCCTCGGCCGACGGCGGCTTCGGCGGTTCGCAGAACTCCTCCTGGCTGGCGACCAGCGCCGGATTGCGGAAAACCTCCGGGAGTCCTTCTCCCGGAATGCGGAGCGCGAGAACGGAGGTGTCGCCGTCCATCATGGGCGTGATGGTGGGATCGAGCGTGTAATGAACGCCAAGTTCGGCGGCAAGTTTCTGCACCCCCAGATGATCGGAAGAATTCACGGTCATCAGCACATTGGCGATGGTGACTCGCAGCCCTTGTTCGCGCAAGAAGCGGATGGCTTTGATGGTGCGCTCCAAGGAGTGCGGCAGCTTGGTGATGGCATCGTGAACTTCGGGACGATGCGAATAGACGCTGATCTGGATGGTGTCTACGTCCAGTTCGCGAATTCTGCGCGCATCCTTTTCATTAATCATCACCGCGTTGGTCTTGATCTTGACGTTGAACATGAGACGCCGGGCGTATTCGACAAGCTCAAAGAAGTCGCGGCGCATGAAGACCTCTCCGCCGCTGAAAGTGAGAAAGAAAACGCCGGCCTCGGCCAGTTGATCGAGCACGTCCTTGATTTCGGCGGTCGTCATTTCGCCGTGGTCGTCGTGATCGAGATAACAATGCACGCAGCGCTCGTTGCAGCGATAGGTGACGTCAATGTGCACGGCGATGGGCACGCCCAGGTTGAATGCCTTCTGGCCCATTTCGGTCATCAGGCTCATCAGGGCGCCTCCCGGTTCGTCTCCTGGTTCGTCTCCGACGACAGCGGTTGACTCGAAACGAGAAGAATTCCGCGGCTGGAAAGCTCGGTGACGAATTGCTCGGCATCTGACTGGGCCTGTTCGGGATCGACTTCGAATTGCTCGCAGATCTTGTCGCGGACGATTTCCCGCAAGGGAGTGTGACCGTCGGCAGCTTGAAAGATGGCGGTTGCGACTTCGTTGAGCGTGAAGAAAGTCGAATCGGCCGAATTCATGACCATCATTTCGCCGGCCAGCGCGCGGGCGGCAATGGCAGAACTGCGCGCAATGTAAATGCAATTCTCAGGCATGCTCGGGCACCCCTTGAAAGTTACGGATTTCGTCCCACACCCTGACATCAGGATAGAACGTCAGGCGGCGAATTGGAACCCTTCCGACGAAATCGCATGCGGTGGCGAAAAGCTTTTCCACCAGGCCCCGGTCTTCGGCGAAGAACAGAATATTGCGCATGAGCCGGCGGACGGCTTCCGCGGAGCACAACTCATCGACACGATTCTCCGAACCCTTTTCCAGAAAAAACAGAGCGGAGACGGGAGCGGCGCAGTTTTCACCGGGCTTGGCCAGCTCTCCGGCAAAGGGAGTGCCGAATGCCGCGTACCCGTCCGCACTCGGGCGCAAGTAGGAAATTTCATCGGTGAGCAGGGTGATGTCCGCCGGGGCCAGGCGTGTCATCGTGGTCTTGCCCGCGCCGGACACGCCCGAGAACAGATAGGCCCGGCCATCGCAGATCGCACTGGCGGCGTGCAGCAGGAATCCGCCGCGATCGGCAAGAATCAAGCTGTGCAGAATACGCAGCACCGAATCTAGAGAATACGGGTTGGCATTTTGCCATACGTTGCCCTGTCCGGTGCTCGGGGTCCAGCGGGCGCGGAAGTCTCCGCGCTCGATGAGCCACTCGTCATCGTCAACATTGCGGAGGACCCGAACGTCGTCATCGGAAGCCGGTCCCGTGCCGGTGAGATCAAACTCAAGCTCAAACTCGGGAGGCGAAGAACTCAGGAACCCGTCATAGCGCTGGCGCAGCAGATCGAGAAAACCCTCGTCGCAGGTGGACAAGGCGATCGGGATCCCTCCGATTTCGACACACGCGACTTTTCGGGGCGCGGCCGTCATAGGGCTCCCAGCTCGCCGGAACCCAGCCCCGTGGCCTGTTCCGGGTTTCGAAATTCTCGCGCCGATGTTTGCCGGCGGCTGTGAAGTTTCAGAACAAGACGCTGGACCACGCCACAATGACAGAGCACCATTCCTAGCGCGCGAAACCATTTCACGCCGAAGCCGGAGACGCCTCGCCTTTCGCCAGCCTTGCTCACCAGCCGGCCCAGCAGCGCTTCGGCAGGGAACTGAGGGTCGGAGGCAGGCATGGAATCGCCGCGCAGCAGAAAGCCCTGCGGCTTGCAGGTGGAAACGAGGCGATGCAGGAAGAGGCGGCCATCACGCCGGGCGAGCACGATCTCACCGGGCCGGAGGTCCTGGAGCGAGCAGCTTGCGATTTCTACCAGATCGCCCGGCCAAAGAGCGGGCAACATGCTTTCCCCGTGAACTTGCAGACGTAAACGACCACTGAGACGCAAAGCTTCTGCCACCAAAGCTGAGCGTTCTGCGTTCCCATTCGAGCGGGCCGTAGTCGTGGTCGTAATCGTGGTGTTTTCCAGCATGAGGAAGTTTTTCGATGGCCCGGACATATGAAAGGGTTGGTTTCTCCATCCCTGTCCCCAGTTTTGATAAGAGTAAAGGCAGTGTACTACACGGCTTTCCCCGGTGCCAATGTGACTTGGGCGCAAATCGGAGAACGCGAATCAACATCCTCAATAAAATGACAGAGTTCCATCTTGCCGCGCGCGCCGCAAACTTAGCGACAAACCAGTGAGCGCGAGCGGCAGCAGGACCACGCCAAACCCGGCCAGGACGGCGAGTGTGGGAGCCATCGCTGACATGGACTGCCCCTCAAGCAGCGCCCGGCGCATTCCATCGATGGCGTAAGTGAGAGGAACGGCGCGAGCGAGAAGCTCGAGCGGTCGGGGCAAGCTCTGGATCGGGAACATGGTTCCGCTCAGGAACCAGAGTCCGGAGCCGAGCAGCCAAAGCAGCGCCGAGCCTTTCTGGAACGCAACCTGAAGCGTGGCCGCAGCGATCCCCAGAGCCAGGGCGATGGCCAGGGAGAAAATCAGTACCGCAACGCACGAAAAAAAGTTGGCGTGGATCGCTGCCCGGAAAACTGCCACTCCCGCGAAAAGATAGACGAGCAGATTGAGCAGGTTTCCGGCAAAGGCAGAAATGGAGCTGAGGATGACGAGCTCAGCCGGAGCAGTGGAGGTCGTCATGAGAACTTCCAGCGTCCCCGTCTGCTGTGCTTCTTGCATCGCGCTCAGAAAAGCTTGCGCGCTCATTACGAAGAACGTGTAGACGCCGGTGCCCACCAGAAGGAACGGGAAGTACTCGACGCCACCCGGTCGAAAGCTGGGACCGATGGCGCGGGATAGAAAATAAAAAGCCGCCAGTTCAGTGAACACTCCGACCAGGGTCACGACGAAGCCGCTGCGGTGGCGGACGGCCGTGAGCAGATCGCGCCGCAGGATGGCATGGAGCTTGTCGAGGGTCGATTTCATAAGTTAGAACGAGATTTGTAATTTGTAATTTCTAATTTGTAATTTCAAGCCGGGGCACTGTGAGCGGCCTCATCAACCTCGCCGGTCATGCGGAAGTAGAAAGCGCGCAGAGCGTCAGCGCTTTCGCCGTCGCCCAGGGAACGATCGGCGAGCACTTCGCCGCGATGCAGAAGCAGCAACCGATCCCCGACCGCGGCCGCTTCCGCGAAGCTGTGGGTGGCGAGCAGAACGCAGGTCTCTTGCCGTGCCAAGGCGCGGATCGTGGCCCAAAAGTGGGCGGTGGTGCCGGCGTCAAGGCTGCGCGTCGGTTCGTCGAGCAAGAGCACGCTGGGGCGCTTGACCTGGGCGCGCGCTATGCCCAGCCGCTGGTACATGCCGCTGGAGAACTTCATAACCAGCGTGTCGGCTTGCTCTTCGAGGCCGGTATCGCGGAGAACTTCTTTGATCCTTCGCGCTCGCTCGCTACGCGAGACCTCATCGAGGGCGGCGAAGAAATCGAGATTCTCGCGCGCGGAGAGACGCGGGAAGAACGAGCGCTCGGCGGCAACGGCGATGCCGACTTGGCGCCGGACTGCACCGGCGTCGCGCCGTGCATCGAAGCCGACCACGCTTATCGACCCGGCATCGGGCAGGAGCATGGTTGAGATCAGCTTGAGGGCCGTGGTTTTTCCGCTGCCGTTCGGGCCGAGCAACACCAGGACTTGGGCGCGCGCTGCCGCAAACGAAACGTCTTTCAAGGCAATGGTTTCGCCGCCCCGCTCCCTGCCCAGCCAATTGAACAGAGCGGGACGATGGCGAAATACCTTGCGGACGGATTCGAAGACGACGCGGTCCATGACGGGGAAACGACGAAAGTCCCGACGACAGTCCGAACGAAGCTTCGGACACACGCCGAAGACTCTGTATTATAGTGGCGATTCGCGATCCTTTTGATTCTGGCTTGCGGTCTCTTGTCTATTTGTCGGGAATCCGCCTCCATGACCGAACTCCTGCTTTCGTCTCCCGCGTCGGGCAGTGCGTCGCAGAGAGACGACGAATTTGAGTTTCTGTGCGCGTTGACTGGTGCGGAGTTGGCTCCGGAGCGGATCGAGCGCATTGCGAATTGGAATCGCTCCGCCCTCGACTGGAGCGAAATTCTGCGTCTGGCTGAGCATCATGGAGTGCTTCCGCTCGCGGCACGCAACCTGATCGAACATGCTCGCGGTCTGCCAGCGGAAGTCGAGCGCACGCTGCGCTCTGCGTATGACGCGAACTTGCGGAGCAGCTTGTGGTTAACCGGCGAACTGGCTCGCATCATGCGGCACTTCGAGCGCAGGCAGTTGCGGGCGGTCCCGTACAAGGGGGCGGTGCTGGCGCAAGCGCTTTACGGCGATCTTGGCCTGCGCAGCTTTTCGGACCTCGACTTTCTGATTTCTTCCGCCGACTTCGAGCGTGCCAAGCAGGCTCTTGCTGAAATCGGTTATCGCCCTGCTGCGGATCTTACGCCGGCCGTCGAGCGATTGTGGTTGCGGACCGGCTACGAGCGAGCGTTTGACGGCGCCGTGGAAAAGAACCTAGTTGAACTGCAGTGGGCTTTGCTGTCGCATTTCTATGGGGTTGATCTTCACTTGAACGATCTGGGCGTGGAAGATCTGATGGCGCGCGCCGGCCGCACTGTCGTCGGCGGGTGCGAAGTACCTTGCCTGGCTCCCGAAGACTCGCTGCTGGTGCTGTGCCTGCACGCCGCCAAGCATCTTTGGACGCGTCTGATTT
>Ga0187879_10000667_pt1 | contig 22839 bp, 29 predicted proteins | sample June2016WEW_19_1_FD_132423 | JGI IMG/M metagenome (GOLD analysis project Ga0187879, IMG submission 132423) | Peatland microbial communities from SPRUCE experiment site at the Marcell Experimental Forest, Minnesota, USA - June2016WEW_19_10 | ecosystem: Environmental > Terrestrial > Soil >... | reverse complement strand
TGATTGCCAAACAATACGGCCAAGACCCGCTGTTGTACCTTCGTAAACAATGCGTCCGCCACGCTGGAACCTACCGGCGTACGATTACTCGGTTTCCGCCTTTTAATACCCATTTTAGGTGTCTTACTACCCAAATTGGGTATTAGCCATGGAGGGGATTGAACAAGGTCCGGAAAGCCTATCAATCACGAGCTTTTTGAATACGCTAGAAAAGTTACCCTACCTATTACGCCCAGTTAATTTTGGGTATTTTGGCAACTGAACGCCGGACACTCTGAAGAATCCCTGCTACGTTTTGATGATGCAATTCGAATCGCCATTCGGCACATGATCGCCGCGCCCTACCTAAAGAACTTCACATAACTGTCGAACAAATATGTACGGCCCCGTTTTCCCCCCGTAATTTCTCGCAGAATCTTCAGCTTCTCTAAGTCGGCCACAAGCTTATATGCGGATGCCGCCGATATCTTAGCGATTTTACCCACGTCCGCGGCGTTGATCACGGGGTGTCGATAGAGCGCGTGGAGGACTTTCTGCGCGTTTCCAGCACGACTTCCGAGCGTGCCAATTTGCTCTTCGACCTTTTTTTGCAATTTCAAAATATTGTCAAATGTCACAATACCGCTTTTCGCGGTTTGAATTACCCCAACAAGAAAAAACCTGAACCATTGCTGCAAGTCGTTTTGCTCTCGCACTCTCATCAAGTTGTCGTAGTAGTGATTTCGGTTGCGTTCAAAGAAATCCGAAAGATACAGTATCGGCTGCTTAAGGATTCCCTTGCTTACCAGATATAGCGTGATCATCAAACGCCCGACTCGACCATTTCCGTCGAGGAAGGGATGGATCGTTTCAAACTGATAGTGCACCAACGCAGCTTTTAGCAATTCCGGAAAATAGTCCTTCTCGTTGTGCACGAATTCTTCCAGATCGGCTATTAGCTCAGGAATCTTAGTATAGACAGGCGGCACGAAAACCGCGTCGTTAACTGTCGCACCGCCAATCCAGTTTTGGCTCTGCCGAAATTCTCCCGGCAATTTGTCCCTTCCGCGTACGCCCTGCATTAGCGTTTGATGCGCCTCTCTTATTAAGCGCGATGAAAAGGGAATAGTTTTGAGACGCGAAATCGCCTTGTTCATGGCGGCCACGTAATTTTGTACCTCTTCCCAGTCGTCGCGCTTATTGAGCGCTACATCCTCCTTGGCACGCAGCGCTTCATCCACATTAGTTTGGGTGCCTTCAATGCGGCTCGACTGGGTCGCTTCCTTCAATACATGCATCTGAATGAAGAGGTCGATATTGGGAATGTAGTCCGAATACATGTCAATTCGGCCCAGTTCTCGGTCTGCCTGCCCTAGAAGTTGCAGAAGCTCCATGTTCTCTAGTTTCCAAGGTCGATTTATAGGCGTTGGGTGAAAGGACATGTATTGTGTCTCTTGCATTTTGCGGCCGGAATTGAAGGTTTTCATTTCAAGAGATTCTTTATTTAAAACAAGGCGATTTCTTGTTTTAGATTATACGTAAAAACTAAAATAAGACAATTGCTTATTATAGGTATTTGAGAACCTTACTAACGAGTTAGCGAAGCCGGCGCGGATGGACCTGTATCTAGGGCCTTTCGAGCGATCATCTTTGCTTAGGCTCCCGCGAAATGACGTTTGCCCATCAAGATCGTATCGAGAATTCGTTAATCCATCTCGGTTAGGTTGACGCGTTCGATTTCGAAATCGGGAATTGAGAAATTTGGCTAGACGCTAAGAATATCGGCACTTTAGGACGACTGGGGTCTGAGTTACCCTCACTGTTACCTCAAGACGTATGCTCTGATTGAAGGGAGTGAGCGCTCGGAGAGATTCGTGTCGCGCTCCCGGCCTTCTAGATCGTAGCTACTCGTACCTTTGAATTTCGATTATAGAAACCCGCTGATTCACATCTCGAAACCACGGAGCACTTATCATCTAACGTCTACGACAGTAACGTAACGCATTCGATCCTTGCCTGCGCTGATCAACTCACCGATTCCGCGATCGAAAGTGGCAAGCGCTCCCTTATGGTATTGCGCTAGTGCAACCACATACGCGTCAGTTATCTGGCGATAACCCACGAGAGCCAAACTTGCGAACGTCATTGCTGCGGAGGGCGCGAGATCGTCGGGCCAGAATTCATGTCCGGGAAAGGCTATGATTTTTTCCAGCATCGCAATTGCTTCGCGCGGACTGACGGCAGCAGGAATTATTTTTGCATTGGAGGAGATGCGTACAAATCCGAGTTGCGTAATCGGACACGTGGCCCACGCTTGGTGACCGGTCTTGCCGAACCAGGCGTGCGCCTGCGCGTGATGAATATGCTGCGGCCACGCCAGCGCAATCAAAAGATTGGTGTCTAGCAGGTATCGCGTCACGCCTCGTCTTCGTCCTCTCGCACTTGCTCGGGCGTCAACGCCGGCGCATTGGGCGGAACTTCAAATACCGGAAAACCATGCCGGGAGCCTACCTTCGAACGCGCTTCCAACCCGCGCCGCGCGAGTTCCGAGATCACTTCTCCGAGGCTGCTCGAGCGCGCCGCCGCGATCTTCTTTGCGGCGCTTAAGACTTCGGGATCGATGCTGAGGGTTGTGCGCATTAGAGAATTCCCCAAGGTAGAGGTAGCATCATCGCATCATAGCATCAACGCATCAGCGCATCCAATACGGGCGCGGCATGTCCTACTAGAATATTACGCGCACCTCGCGATGCAGCATTTCCGCTCATCCGATCGCGGACAACACCGCCGGATTGGACTAAATTGGGAAGCCCCTAATTTGCCCGACGACTCCTGGTGAGAGTTGGCCTTGAAGTTGGAATTGTCACTGAAACCAGTACATTACCGCGGTGTACGCACTCGGTCGGCCGGCGTCCGAAAGACGCCTACGGCGCCCGTCCGGTACACCGGTGTACGTTGGCAGAATCCTACTTTGGTAGTATAAAGGTAGGATGAAAGCAAAGACCTCATTGACCCTCTCAGAGGACCTTGTTGCCAGCATCGACAAGCTGGCCGGCCCGAAGGTTTCCCGCTCTGCATACATTGAGCAGATCCTGCGCGAATTCGTCGACCGACGCGCTCAGACTCGGAAGGACGCCCGCGAAACCGCATCAATCAATCGCCACTCGGCACAGCTCAATGCTGAGATGACCGATGCGCTTTCCTTTCAGGCCAATCTGGCAGATGAATGAAACGCGGCGAGTTGTACCGGGTGCGCAGACCTCCCGGTGATCCCAAACCCGCCCGCGTCTTTGTCATCGTCAGCCGACAGCCACTGATCGACTCGACTTTCTCGACGGTAGTCTGCGCTCCTGTCTTCACTCAGTATGTTGGTCTGCCAACGCAAGTTTCCGTAGGCATAGCCGAAGGCCTCAAGCACGAAAGTGCGATCCAATGCGATGGACTGATGAGCCTTGAGAAATCCAGACTGACCGACTACGTCGGCGAGTTGACGTTTGACAAGTTGCGGGAACTCGACGACGCACTTAGTGTCGCCCTCGCCCTGCCGGCCCCGAAGCCGAGGGCGCTATAGTCATCGCGTGGTCGTAGTCCTTGGCGCGCAGGGAGCGCACCGGACGGCCGATTATGGAGAGCCGCCTTTCCATGGCACCTTCGGCACGCGGTAGAAGAGGACCATCCCAAGGCCACACCGATGAGCGAATTGCCAACGGCACCTGCTATCGAGGCGTCGTCAGTCTGGCGCGCAGCCGCGGCGCTGCGAAGTCGAGAAACGCGCGCAGTTTGAGCGGCAAGCGTCGCTGGCTCGGGTAGACGAGACTGATCGGGGCCGGCGCGGGTTCAAATCGCTTGAGTATCGTCGCGAGCGCGCCTGCCCTGATCGCGTGTTCGATCTGATAGGAAAGCACGCGTGTCAGTCCGACGCCCTCGATCGCCGCATCGATGGCTGCCTCGGCGGTGTTGACGATCAGCTTCGGCCGGATCGGGATGGGGATCTCGGCTGAATCGGCTTTGAAAACCCAGGTATCCGGCGACGTGAGACCTTCGAATGAAATCATCTGATGGGCGGGGACTTCAGTCGGGTGCTTCGGTGTCCCGAACTCGGCGAGGTAGCTGGGACTTGCGCAGACGACGCGTCGCGTTGAACCCACGCGGGCCGCGATCAAATTACTGTCGACGAGTTCGCCGATCCGCACCGCCAGATCGACGTGCTCCTCGAGCAGGTTGATCAATCGATCGCTTTGCACGAATCGAACGCGCACATCAGGGTAGGCCTTGAGAAATGCGCCGATCGTGGGCAGCACGTGCAGGCGTCCGAACACGATGGGCGCTGATATCACGAGATCACCCCTCGGCGCATTGAATTCCCCGCTCGCGGATCGCTCGGCTTCGGTCACCTCTTCCAGAATGCGTTTGCAGGCCTGCAGATACGCCTGACCCGCGTCGGTCAATGAGAGTCTGCGCGTCGAGCGGTTGAACAAGCGGGTGTTTAGGTGCGCTTCGAGATCCGAGATCCTTCGACTCAGCGTCGGTAGCGGCATCCCGAGACGCCGCGCAGCGGCCGAGAAGCTTCCCGCCTCACCGACCGCGACAACGACGCTCATCGCATGGAGTCGGTCCATTTTTATTATTCCACTTATTGCAACAGTCTCTCTATAGTTTGCCAACTAGTTGTGATTATTGAAAGTCATTAATCTACCTCCCACGCGGCCAGATCGGCCGAGCCGAAACCAAGGAGATTTTCATGTCACGTATCTCGACCCCCGCCACAATCGAAGCCTCCCCGAGCGCCGCCCAGCCGCTGCTGCAGGCCGTCAAGAAACAGCTCGGCGTCGTTCCGAATTTGTTCCGCCTGGTCGCGACCAGCCCCGCGGCGCTCGAGGGCTATCTCGGCATGTCCGGCGCTTTGGCCAAGGGTGAGCTGCCGGCCGCGACACGCGAGCGCATTGCACTCGCGGTCGCCGAGATCAACGGCTGCAGCTACTGCCTGTCGGCTCACAGCTATCTCGGCAAGCATGTCGCGAAGCTCGACGATGCCGAACTCGCGGCCAATCGCGCTGGAGGCTCCGGCGATCCGAAGGCCGATGCCGCCGTGCGTTTTGCGGTCAGGGTCACCGAACAGCGCGGTCACGTCAGCGAGGCGGACTTCAAGGCCGTCAAGGCCGCAGGCTACAGCGACGCCCAGATCATCGAGATCGTGCAGCATGTCGCGCTCAACACCTGGACCAATTACATCAACGTGGTTGCGCAGACGGACATCGACTTCCCGGTCGTCAACGCGCGCGCCGCTGCCTGAACGCCATGGACGCCGTACCGGCCTATTCCAGCGATATCGCGTTCACGCCGACCGTGAAGGCCTTGCAGTCTCGCAAGGGCTCGCGAAAGGCGTACGCGCATATGGAAGAGGCCGGTTCCTGGAAAACGCGGATCACGCCGGAACTGAAAGCCTTCATCGAACAGCAGAACAGCGCATTCCTCGCGACCGCAAACGCCGCCGGCCAGCCGTACATTCAGCATCGCGGCGGTCCTGTGGGCTTTCTGCGAGTGCTCGATGAGAAGACTATCGGCTTCGTCGACTATGCCGGAAACCGTCAATACATCACGCTCGGCAACCTCGAAGAAAACCCGAAGGCGCATCTCTTCTTGATCGACTATGCGCGTCGACGCCGATTCAAACTCTGGGGCGAGCTGCGCGCCGTGGAAGGCGATCAGGCGCTGATCGCCCAGCTAATGCCCGCCGGGTATAAGGCCAGAGCCGAGCGCGTCATGCTCTTCTCAGTTTCGGCCTGGGATGCGAACTGTCCCCAGCATATCCCGACGCGCATCGACGCCGCCAATGTCACCGCGGCGCTGGCCGAGCGCGATCGGCGTATCGCGGCGCTCGAGGCGGAACTGCAAGCGCTGCGCTCGCAAGCGCATCCGGCGCCACCCTGATCGACAGCCGCGCGCCGCCCCGCGATCACCGCGTCGACGGTGCGTTCCGACTCGAAGCGGCGTTCAATGTTGGATCGCGCGCGAACACATCCGCGATGAAGTCCATAAAGACGCGCGCGCGGCGCGGCAACAGCCGATTTGCCGCATACACGAACTGAATGGGCAGCGGTGGTCCGAGGTGATCCACCAGCAACGACTGCAGCCGGCCATCGACGAGTCCGTCTTCAAACAGCCATCTCGGCGCATAGGCAATCCCTAATCCGTCGAGCGCGGCGCTGCGAACTCCGTCGGGCGTATTTACGCAGAAGCGTCCACGTACCGCCACGTCGACATCCCGAAATGACCAGATATTGCCGGCCGAGGAGAGGGTGTAGACGACGCACTGATGACTGCGCAAATCCTGAGGATGGAGCGGCCGCGGACGTTCAGCCAGGTAGTCCGTGCTGGCGACGCAGAATCGCTCGGCGGAGCCGATGCGCCTCGCGATGAGCGCGCTATCCTTGAGCGTACCGATGCGGATCGCGATGTCGATGCCCTCCTCGACGAGGTCGACATAGCGATCGCCGATCTGCAAATCGATTTCCATCGCGGGGAAACGCGCGAGAATCGCCTTGAGTTGCGGCAGAATGTGGGATCGACCGAGCAGCGTCGGGCAAGCCACTCGTAGTAGCCCCTTCGGCGCGTCGTCGCCGCGGGCGTTCGACTCCGCCTCCGCGATCGCATCGAGCGCGCGCCGCGCCTCGGCGTAGTAGCGCTCGCCTTCCGGGGTCAGTGTCAGCTTGCGTGTCGAACGATGCAGCAGCCGGACCCCGAGGTGCCGCTCCAACGCTGCGATGTGCCGGCTCACATTCGGTTGGCCGGTCGCGAGTTCGCGGGCGACCGCGGAAAAACTTCCGGTTTCGACCGCCCGGGCGAAACTGTGCATGAGCAGCAATCGGTCCACGCCTGACCTCTAAGATCGGCATTTATGCATTTTGGGCATCAATATTATGCCGGAAGGATGGACTATTCCCTATTTGCTCCAAGGTGGAAACTTTCGTCGCGAAAGAATTTGTCGCTGGCGGCGCGAGCGACTTGCCGCCAAAGGGAAAAGCCTGAGGTCTACAGTGTCCGCAACCATACTGCCGATGAACGAACGCGAGCGTCTGAACGAGCTCTATCGCCATGCAATTCTCGATACGCCTCCGGAGGAGTTTTTCGATCGGGTGGCGCAGGTTGCCGCGCAATTGTGCAACGCACCCATTGCGATGGTCAGCCTGCTCGATCACGATCGACAGTGGTTCAAATCCAAGATTGGGATTGCGCCCTCGCAGACGCCGCGCGAGAACTCCTTCTGCGCACAGACAATTCTCGGGACTGAACCGCTGCAGGTCGAAGACACGACGACCGATCCGCGCTTCGCCGACAATCCCCTCGTGCTCGGCGACCCGCATATTCGGTTCTACGCGGGCGCACCACTGATAAACCCGCGCGGTTTTGGGCTCGGCAGCCTCTGCGTGATTGATCGGCAGCCGCGGCAACTCTCACCGGAACAGCTCAGCTCGCTGAAGCTGCTTGCCGCGCAGGTCGTGCATCACCTTGAGTTGCGCTATCTCGCCGAAGCATTGCGTCGCCAGTCAATTCTACTCAATAAGACGCAGCGGGTCGCCCAGATTGGCGGGTGGGAGCTTGATCTGACCACGAGAGTACTGTCGTGGACCGATGAAACGTATCGCCTCCATGGTGTGGCACGGGGTGCATACGCGCCGACCATCGATTCGTCGGTTGAATTCTATGCGCCGGAAAGCATCCCGGTCATTCGACGAGCGATCGACTCCGCAATTGAGAACGGCACGCCGTTCGAAGTCGAAGGGCAGATTGTCCGTACCGACGGCGCGCGTCGTTGGGTACGCACGACGGGAGCGAATGACGACGACGCAGGCCCTGCGCCCGCGCTATTCGGTCTGTTTCAGGACGTCACGGAGCGGCGCGAGCTCGAGCGAGAGGTGGTGCGAATTTCCCAGAGAGAACAATCCCGTATCGGTTCGGACTTGCACGACGGGCTCTGCCAGGAACTGACCGGCGTTGCGCTGCTGCTTGGAGCGCTGGCATCCAAACTGCCGGCTGCCGAAGCGGTAATACGTGACGAAGTGCGCGCGATCGAGACTGTGCTTCGAGGCGCTCTGGGGACATGCCGAATGATCGCACAAGGATTATCCCCAACGGGCGCGGAGCAGGGTGGCCTGATTTCCGCACTCCGACGTCACGCATCGCGGCTCGAGAAGATCCACGGCATCCGGGTAAGCCTTCGAGCCACCGGCGAAGATGCCGGGCTCGACGGGTCTTCGGCCGATCATTTATATCGGATAGCACAGGAAGCAATGGCCAACTCGATCAAACACGGTCGTGCCAGCCAAATTTCCGTGTCATTTAGCGACGCTGCGGGACGAACGGAGCTGTCGATCAGCGACAACGGGAATGGAATGGCGGTGGCACCTCAGACCGATGGCATGGGCCTCAAAGTGATGCGCTATCGCGCGCAACTCATCGGCGGGACTTTGGAGATTGGGCCCACTGCGGAGGGCGGAACGCGCGTTCATTGCACCCTGCTGCATTCGAGCGACGCTGCCGGCACGCAGCGATGAGGCGTGCAGAGCGGCGCGACCGAAGAGAACACCAGAATTTTGTTTCGCCAAACAACCGACACTGTCCGCTAAAACCCAGAGGATTCGCACCATGATCAAGTTCTACTATCACCCCTCGCCGAACCCCGCCAAAGTGGCCCTGTTCCTCGAAGAATCCGGTCTGCCGTACGAAGTGGTTCCGGTCGATACCCGCAAAGGCGAACAATTCGCCGCCGGCTTTGTCGCGATAAATCCCAATAGCAAGACACCCGCCATCACGGATGGCGACTTACGCGTCTTCGACAGCACGGCGATTCTGCTCTACCTCGCTGAGAAAACCGGGAAGTTTCTGCCCGAGCACACACCCACGGCACGCGCCGAGCTGCTTTCGTGGCTGATGTTCATCGCTAGCGGCATCGGGCCCTACTCGGGACAAGCCGTGCACTTCAAACACTTCGCCCCCAAGGGACTTGGTTATGCCGTCGATCGCTACCAGTTCGAAGCTCGTCGACACTACGGCATTCTCGATGCGCAGCTCGCGAGCGGACCTTACCTGCTCGGGGCGAACTACACAATTGCAGATATGTCGGCGTGGGGCTGGACTCGCGCCGTGCCGTTCATCCTGGGCGAGGATGCTTGGGGCATTCTGCCAAATCTGAAGCGGTGGTTCGACCTTGTCAGCGCGCGCCCGGCCGCGGTTCGCGCCAACGCCCTCAAGGATAAGTATACGTTCAAGACGGCCATGGACGCCGAAGCGTGGAGCCACATGTTCAGGCATCTCGCGCGTGCCTAGGCGTGTCTTTGCAGCTTCGCGCAGCTTTTACTCAAGCCCTTAAATCTCTCGGAGCATTGCCACGCGTGTCCCCCCTGGGATGATCGGTTGGTCGGGTCCTGGGTCCTTCCCGTCCTCGACGTTCAAAATGCATCTTCTCGCAAGAATTCCCGCCGATTAGCGGTCTACTCCAAGAGTGGGAGAGGCGGAGGAATGGCACAAGAGAACTCAATTCGAAGGACGGCGTTCGTGCTCGCTGGAGGCGGTAGTCTGGGAGCCGTTCAGGTGGGAATGCTCGCGGAGATCATCGGCGCCGGCGTGCGGCCGGATATGATCGTCGGCGTGTCCGCGGGTGCCATTAATGGCGCGTTCCTGGCGCACGATCCCAACGCCCAGACCATCGAGAGGATGGCCGCTCTCTGGAGCCGGACCACCACGAAGGAAGTGCTGGGGCTTTCCTGGCGTTCGCTGCTGGGGCTGTTCGGTTTGCGCGATCATATCGCAAACCCGCAGGGTTTGAGTTCGCTGCTGCGCCGTGAATTGCCGTATCAAACGTTCAATGAGACGGCAATTCCGCTGCATCTGGTGTGCGCTGACCTCGTGACCGGAGACGAGGTGGTCATTTCACGGGGAAACGTTGCGCAAGCAATCATCGCGAGCGCGGCCATCCCCGGGGTATTCCCGCCGGTGCAAATCGACGGCCGCTATCTGGTCGATGGCGCCGTGGCCGCCTGCACGCCCATTTCCGTTGCGGCTGCTCTGGGTGCCTTGCGAGTGATCGTGCTGCCCTGCGGATTCGCATGCGCCCAAAACACCGTGTCGAAACGCGCGCTCGGGCGCGCCATGCACGCGATTACGCTCCTGGGGGCACGCCAGTTGCGGCGGGACTTCGAGCACTACTCCAAGTCGCTCCACATGCGAATCGCACCGCCGATTTGTCCGCTCGAACAATCCGCAATGGATTATTCGAATGGCGCCGATCTGATTGCGCGCGCCCGGGAGTCGACGCGCTCCTGGATCCGTGCCGGGGGACTCGACCGGGGCGATTTTCCCGATCAACTGGCCATCCACTCCCACCCGTAACGGACCCTTGTTCCGCGCGCGTAATATTCGAACCGCATCCACGGTCTACCATACACTCTCAAGTCTTCGGAGAACGCAATGAAACCCGCCGCTGCAGCAATTTATTTGTTCGCGTTGACCCTGTTATCGACCGTTGCCCTTGCGAACGAAATCCCCTTCAATCAGGCGCAATTCGACGCCGCCCGCGCCGCCGGGACGCCGGTCGCGGTGGTGTTCCACGCCGATTGGTGCCCCACCTGCCGCGCTCAGGCACCGGTACTGAAAGGGTTGACAGAGACGCCGGAATTTAAGTCCTTGACCCTGTACATCGCCAATTTCGACACCGAGAACGCGCTGAAGAAATCACTGGGAGTGACTAAGCAGAGCACGATCGTGGTGTTCAGGAACGGGCGCGAGGCTGCGCGATCGACCGGAGATACACAGCAGGATAATCTCGCCGCACTTCTACGCCACGCCATTTCCTGACGGCCGGAGATGCAGCGATGAATTTCGGACCCGCCACCTACGGACTCGGGCTGCTGGCGGGCGCCTTGTCGACCCTGTCGCCGTGCGTGTTGCCGCTGGTGCCGGTGCTGGTAGCCGCGGCGGTGAATGCGCACCGCTGGGGGGCGATGGCGCTCGGCGTTGGGCTGGCGCTGTCGTTTACGATTGTCGGGATCTTTCTCGCGACCCTTGGGCTAGCGCTCGGACTCGACCCGGAAACATTTCGCACCGCGGGTGCCGTGATACTCGCCGTGTTCGGCCTCATCTTGCTCGCGCCGAAGCTGCAGGATTTGTTTGCGCGCGCGACCAGCGCGCTCGGCAATTCGGGCAACCAATTGCTTGTGCACATGACGTTCGACGGCCTCCCGGGTCAATTTCTCGTCGGCATTTTGCTCGGTGTGGTGTGGAGTCCCTGTGTTGGACCGACGCTGGGGGCTGCGACGACTTTGGCGAGTCAGGGGCAGAACCTGGGTCAGATCGGATTTCTGATGTTGATCTTCGGGATAGGCGCCGCCGCACCGCTGGTGCTGCTCGGCTCCCTGTCGCGCGTCAGCATGATGAAGATTCGGGGACGCTTGTTGACGGCGGGCAAGTTCGGCAAACAAGTATTCGGACTGATTATGCTGGTCTTGGGAGTACTGATCGCGACGGGCGCCGACAAATCGCTGGAGGCGTGGATCCTCGATCGGACCCCAGATTGGCTGACCGCGGTCACCACTAAATTTTGACGGACCCGCGTCCAGGGCTATGCCGCAGCGGCTTAGCCTGCTCAAAAACGTGAATCGTGTCTTCTCCTCCAGAGGCCTCTCAAGCGCGGCGATGTACCGGCTCACATTCGGTTGTCCGGTTCCCAGTTCCCAGTTCCCAGTTCCCAGTTCCCAGTTCCCAGGCGACGGCGAAGAAGCTTCCGGCCTCGCGCATTCGGGCAAAACTGTGCATGAGAAGAAATCTATCCATCGGTGAGCCTCGGATCGCATTTTTTTATGCAATTCTCGCATGAGTATTATGCCGAATTGACTGGCTTATCTAAATCGGAATGGAGGAGGACACTGCGCAACAGGAATTCGGACGTCTAAGCCCGGCCAGCGGGGCCGGGACGCCATCCGCGATATGGCACGTTCATAGGAGAAGCGATGAAGAAGCTCGACAGCAAGGTGGCTGTGATTACCGGCGGCACCTCCGGCATGGGACTGGCCACGGCAAAGCGATTTGTCGCCGAAGGCGCCTATGTATTCATAATGGGTCGTCGCCGGCGCGAGCTCGACGCGGCGGTCGAAGACATCGGCACCCATGTCACGGGCGTGCACGGCGATATTGCCAAATTGGCTGATCTCGATCGGCTGTATGAAATTGTCAAAGCGCAGCAAGGCCGCGTCGACATTGTTTTCGCCAATGCGGGAGTTGGCGAATTCGTGACTACGGATGCGATGACGGAGGCTCATTTCGATAAGACGTTCGACGTGAATGTCAAAGGCACGCTGTTCACCGTGCAAAAGGCGCTGCCGCTCTTGAGTGAGGGCGGCTCCATCATCGTCACCGGATCAATCGCCTCCATCAAAGGCATTCCTGCGTTCGGCGTCTACTCTGCCAGCAAAGCAGCCATCCGTTCTTTTGTCCGCACCTGGACGCTGGAACTCAAGGATCGCAAGATCCGCGCCAACGTCATTAGTCCCGGCACCATCGATACGCCGATCTTGGCACCGCTTCCGAAGCAGGCCATCGCCCAAATCGTCGCTAGTATCCCGATGGGGCGCATGGGTAGCGCGGATGAAATTGCCAAGGTGGCGGTGTTTCTGGCCTCTGACGACTCGAGTTTTGTCACCGGCATCGAATTGTTCGTGGATGGCGGTACGGCGCAAGTCTGAGGGAAGTCGCGGTAAAGTACCGTCGAATCCGTCGTTGATCGGTCGCCTCGGTTTGGATCTACACGCAGTCTCGGAGGCATCTTGAAATTCTATCCGCGATTGATTGGACTGCTTGGCATGCTGGCGGCGGTACCGGTTCTCGCCGGCATCCCCGAGAGTCCTCAGCAGGTTCAGCCGCTGTCGGTGGGCGTTCGAGCGCCGATTTTTGCGGCCCGCACGACGCAGGGCGCGCTGCGGACCTTCGAGCCTGACAGGTACAAGAAGCCCACGGTCGTGCTGTTCTATCGAGGCGGTTGGTGTCCGTACTGCAATGCACAGCTGAGCGACCTGCACCTCGTCGAGCCGAAACTGCGCAAGAGCGGATTTGAGATCGTGTTCTTGAGTACCGATCGACCCGAGTTGTTGTACGCCAGTCTCAAGGCGACCCACATCCACTACACGTTGCTATCAGACAGTCACCTGGAAGCGGCGAGAGCCTTTCACATTGCCTACCACGTGGACGACGCAACGCTTGCCAAGATGCGCGAATATGGTGTGGATCTCGAGGCCACGACCGGCACCAAACAACACGAACTGCCGGTCCCCTCTGTATTTATTATCGACACGTCGGGCATCATTCGTTTCGTCTACTCGAATCCCGACTATAAGATTCGCTTGGGCGCCGATGCGCTTTGGGCAGCAGCGCAGCCCCTTGCCGCGGTCAAATGAGCGTTCCGCCACGACCGTTTGAGTTTGGAGCCGATGCCATGACTGACGATACCGCCTATACACCACCCAAGATCTGGACTTGGGCCAAGGCGAACGGAGGCCAGTTCGCCAACATCAACCGCCCGGTGGCCGGGCCGACGCACGACAAGGATCTGCCTGTGGGGCGCCACCCGCTGCAGCTCTATTCATTGGCCACGCCCAACGGCGTCAAGGTGACGGTGATGCTGGAGGAACTGCTGGCGCGCGGTCACGCGGGGGCGGAGTATGACGCCTGGCTGATTAACATCCGCGAGGGCGATCAGTTCGGCTCGGGCTTCGTGGGCGTGAATCCGAACTCGAAGATTCCGGCCCTGATGGACCGCAGCGGGCCGACCCCCATCCGCGTCTTCGAATCCGGCGCGATATTGATCCATTTGGCTGAGAAGTTCGGCGCGTTCCTGCCTGTGGAGTCCGCAGTGCGGGCGGAGTGCTTGTCGTGGCTGATGTGGCAAATGGGCTCGGCGCCATACCTTGGCGGCGGCTTCGGCCACTTCTATGCCTATGCCCCGATCAAAATTGAATACGCCATTGACCGCTTCGCCATGGAGGTGAAGCGGCAGATGGACGTGCTAAACCGGCGTCTGGCCGAGAGCGAGTACCTGGGCGGAATGCAGTACACCATCGCCGACATGGCGGTCTGGCCCTGGTACGGCGCGCTCGCCAAGGGCCTTCTCTACGAGGCCGGCGAGTTCCTACAGGTCGCCGACTACAAGAACGTCCAGCGCTGGGCCGATGCGATTGCCGAGCGACCCGCGGTACAGCGCGGGCGGATGGTCAACCGCATCTCTGGCGACCCGGCGAGCCAGCTGCGCGAGCGACATGAGGCGAGCGACTTCGACACCAAGACGCAGGACAAGATCGCTGCGGCGGGGTGAGAGTGACCAAGACACAGCGCAGGCAAACCGGCGGCCGAGATCTTCGAGTACCGCTCGAGTCCACTTAATTAGGAACCAGTCCAATTAAGGACCATGCGTGGAACTTGGCATCGATGCGGTCAATAAATTCGTCCGCTCGCGCCATGCTGTCCTCGGCGATGAATTCCCAGATCTCGCTCAAGTCCGCGCTAGCTCTCGCACCGGCGCACGATGATCGGCATTACGAGCCCGTCGATGCTTTCCGCGCGTCTCTACGCGCTCGGCCTTCGCGCTTGATCTCCTCCGGATCCCACGGTGTCGCAGGCCCACTCTCCAGACCCTCGCGAATATCCTGGCGCAACTGATCGAGCTTCGCGCCGAGTAGACGATCCTTTTCGTCCATTAATCGTAGCGCCTCTCGCACGACCTCACTCGCCGACGTATACATCCCCGAAGCCACCTTCTGACGCACCAAGTCCTCGACCTGAGGGGTGAGATTGATGTTCAAGCCCATCGGTTGAGAACTGTGTCGGGCCCGAAAGTTAGGCTCAAAGCTTCACCTTGGACAATGAACCGGACACACCGAATGTATAGAGCAAGGGCTTCGGCTCGCTGACGTTCATGTTGGCGAACTTGATGAGCAGCGGACAAATCGTCTGTGCCGTTTGTTGTGCGGTTTCCTGACCGCCCGTGAAGGCAAATACGGCCACTCCGTGAGCCTTAAGCGCGTCAGTCTCCAGCCGGCGGCGGCGAATTTTCTGGTCGCGCATCAACGCAATCCAATTATTTTTCCCAACGATCTCAAGCCACACTTCATCTGGAGATCCATAGGAGACATCGACACCGACCCGCCGAACGTTGGCGCCAGCCGCCTGCATCGCGGAAGCCAGCACGCGCGAGTAAATGGATTCGTCCAGGTAGTAGACGGCCTCCTTAAGCCGCTTCTCGTCGGTCAAGCTCGCAACGGATCGCCTCCTGGATGGCAGCGGGAGTGACCTCGAAGTCCCCGGCCAAATCCTCGATCGAGTCTCCCCCCTTGAAGCGGTCTGCCAAGACGGCCGTGGGGACAGCGCGCCCAATCAGTACGGGCCTCCCGAAGGCGACCCGCGGATCGATCTCGATCGGCGCCGGAGGATTCGCTTTCTCAGTGTCTTCCTTGCGCACAAAGGGATATAGCTTGACCGGAACCCCCCTGACGTCGCGACGGATTCGCTTCAAGTACGCGCGCATGATTTCTTCGAAGCTGTAGACGCGCGTCGTGACGTTCAAGACACTGGTGAGTTCCTCCACGAAGAGGTCCAATCCATCGGTTTGAAATTTTGGCGAGAGCAGAGGACGGTCGATCTTAAGATCGCTCTTCACGAAGTCGAGGGCATCTCGCACTTTGAGCAGCGAGACGTTGTGGATCCGGCGGATGGACGCTAGCACATGCGCCTCGACCAGATTCAGGAACGAGAGGCCTTCTTTGGGTGCCCCATCCAAATCGATGAGGCGCACAAATTCCTTCTTATCGCCCTGCTTCTGACCCACGCACCACGCGCGTAGCGTCGCCGTCGGCATCGAGAGGTAGTGCGCGGCCTCTCCGAAGGAGTAGGTCGGCGTCCGGCGCAGCCGTTCGAGATCTAGCTTAGCCATTGTGCCGACCCCGCTGCGAACTGGACGCGTTGCGGGCGAGAGGCCTCTGGCGCTCCGTGATCAAATGCATCACCGCTCGAACCACCAATGTCGGCACTGGCGCCCGGCCCGCCAAGTAACGTCGCACGGTTCGGTCGGAAATCTCAAGCTGGCGGGCAACCTCCGACTGGCTAAGTCCCGCCCCGTCGAGGAGTTCACGAAATTCACTGGGTTTCATCGCCCTAATCTAGGTCAACTTGTCCTAGGACACAACTTCCTAGCGCGAATTAGCTGACCTGCCGGCTTTCATCGGACCACATATCCCTTAAGAAATGGCAGCCTGCCGCAGCAGTAAGAACACTTGGGGAGAAAGCGGTGGAAACCTACCCCGTGCAGCAGCCTGATTTGCAGGCGTCCTGCCGTGCGTGGGATATCTTCAACTGCGTGCTGCCCTCATACGGAGACCCCTTGCCTGCTTCACGCAGGGCCTGCTTGTACGCTTCGCACTGCGGCTTATTGGCAATCAGCGCTATAAGCCCGTCCACCTCGTGCGACGCATCCTTTTCGACAAGGTTCTGCATCAGGGGCCGAGTTGCAGCAGTAGTCGCCGCGTAGAGAGCCTCTCCGGGGGACTTCGAGCAAGCCGCGAGCGTTAGTGGCGCCAGCAGAACTACAAGCGTGAAACGTCTCATGGGTTCGATAGTGGCGTATCTATGGCCGTGAATGCAGTGACGTGGCTCTCAAGAACTATCGCGCCGTGAGCTTGCCATTGGTACCCGATTCTTTCCACAAAATCGTAATCGCTAGATTGCCCCGTGACTTGAGAGTCGGTGAACCGCCCCAGCTTCTCGGGAGACTCCGGCCGGACTGAGTAACGCCGCCAGTTGCCGCGTAGTTGTCTGCCGCTAGAATCACCGAAAGTCAGTCTGGCGGGTTGGGGCCCCACTCGTGACAACATATTTTGTTGTACGCGTGCGCCATGAGGCGGAGCAGTGTTACCGCTTGCGCTCTCAGCCGACTTATTGGTCACCCCTCCAGTGCTCCTCAATTTTCCACATCGGAGCATCTCCTACTGCCTTTCGAATTGCAATAACAACGGCTTCATATTCATCGCATTCAAAGAGTGACCAACGAATTCGTCGCGCGATTTGCCAGGCTTGTTTCTGGTTTCCAATATTCTTTTTGTAAAGCGCATCTAAGAGAACACTATCGATCGGCGGATGTAGCGGCCGAAGCCGAAAATCGGTCTCCTTCAATTAGAATCGGCGGTCACGTTCGGTCGGAACGACCGGTCACGTTCAAACGGAATCAGCGGTCAAGATGGTCCGGAATACGCAGAATGATCGGCGCGCCCGATTAGGGCGCTACCAATACCTTGCCGCCGGCATTCTTCAGCTTTGTCATGTTTCCGGTTTTCTCCAACCTGCCGATTACCCTGCCTCCATCATCGCGCAGCGTTTCCATTATTGGGTTCATTCGGTTACCAGGGGTTCATGAAAAACACCTGCAGAGCAGATGGTGCGGGATTCTGGGCCCCATTTCTCTGCGGATATCCCGCCCACTTTGTGTTCTATAGACACCGACGCGGCTTGTGACCTAGTCCTTCGGATCCTTCTTCTCCAGATCCACAATGCGCTTGTCGATGTACTTAATTTCCGAATCAAGCCACTTGGCCTGGAACATCAGGATGCCCCTCTCCATATACAGCCAAAGGCGTTCCAGACAAATGATTAGCAAATCTTTCAATGCAAGAAGGCTGGCCAACGGAATGTCCTTGTCAACTGTTTTACCATCTGTTTCTGTCTTGTGCGGAACGTTCGGCAATCTTTCTCACCAATTGCAGGCGCTGTCAAAAGCGCGTTTCCTGGTAACACGTCGAGGCGGCAAATCCAAACCGAACTAGATCGCTTCCCTATCACGCCGAGCCCGTTACAGACCACTCATAAGTGATCACTCGGAAAGCGGCCCCTAGATGGGAGCGGCGCCCTGAGATTGAGTATCACGGATGCGTGCAAGCTCGGCCGCTATCATTCGTGCCGTGGTTGCCGCCGCTTTGATCTCTCGCTTGTTTTGCTGGGCGCACTGAATTTCGAGCACCAAGATCGCGGCAAGTGCAGTGAGGCCGCCGCTGAAATATCCGGTTCCTTTGTGGAAGAAGCAAAAAATACCCACTAGCACCGCGATGACCGACAGCGTCCTCGAGACGATCTTGTTTGCTTTAATAGAGGTCAGCTGACTTTGCAGTTTGGCGAAGTGATACGAGCGCCCGGCAAGGAGCTTCTCCGCAGCACCGGGGTTTGACGCGCTTTCCAGTATCTCGGCTTGCGCTAGAGCTTCGTCCACGATGGGAAGCATGTGCTCATGCGAAACGACGTAAGTCTGGGCAATTTCATTGTCGAGAGCTCCGGGAGTGAAAGCCAGTCGCGGAGCGGAGAGCAGCATCTCTGCGTTGGCCTTCTCGCCCACGTCCAACTTGACCTTCCTTGCCACAACAAATTCCTCTGCTAATTGTTCGTACCAGGTTGGGTAGTTCAACTTCCCGTCCGGACCGACGGTGATAATCCCTCGTTCAACGCTTTGCCTGACTACCTTGGCCAGAGCGTCAAAGCTCAACTTCACTTCCTGTATTCTGGAAACATGATAGTCCCACTCCTTGAGCACGCTCTCCGAGGTTAGCAACCCCTTAAAACTTGGATGCCAGGCATTTTGCCGACGGCCTGCGAGAGAAAGCGCGAACGACGCCCGGTTGGACGCCTGGAGCAAGGCGTCAGCCTGGCTTGAATACTCGCTGAGATTGGGGATCGAGAACTGGGACGCCGCCAGAACTTGTACTCGGCCCTTCAGAGCTGCCACCTGTCGCACAGTCTCCAAGTCCTCCACATCAAGTTCGTCGATCCTTTTCTCAGCCAGACTGATCATGCGATAGAGTGGCACCACGGAATCCGGGCGCGGATCCGGCGCGTCCTCGAATTGCTCCACTAAGCGCTCCAACTCCGGCAGCACGCGCGTCAGATCACGCATCCCCTGGGAGTGCGCTCGCTCCGCGGCCTCTCGGGCCGCCGCGGCCGACTGTTCGCGTCGCTCGTGGTCCCGCTCACGTTGTTCTTGCCGGGCCTCGGCTTGACGGGCTTCGTAGCGACGCGATCGATCCTGCTGTTCGGCGTCCCGGCGACTCTGTTCTTTCGCACGGCGTGCTTTGTTCTCCGCCTCGCGATTGGCTTGCTCGGCTAATTTCTGAGCGGCCTCTTTTTCATCTCGCTTCTGACGGATCTCTAGCGATGCCACCGAGGATTCCGCAGCGGCGCTGCCCTGGTAGTCACCCTCGAGTCGCTTCCTCTGGGCTCGGTCGCGCGCGGCGGCTATCTCATATTCGTACACAGGTAAATCCTCGATGATCGTGTGTATAAGATTCTCGGCGCAAGCCCAGAGCGTAATAATGACACCAGTCGCAAAACGCGAATGTCACTGCGGCAGGTGCAAAAACTGACATGCCGATCTTAGGCGATATTATGTCGCATACCGCGGACGGCCTGGTGTGTAAGAGATCTTCAGTGCACGTCGGGTTTTGCCCTGGCTTTACTTGCGACAAAGTGCCGGCGTGGAGCGCCCCAGGCTCGCCCCGGCAAGAGGAATGGCCGCTAAGCGCCGGCTAATACGGAACTGCCACTATCAGGTCATGGGCCGAATTGACACGGATTGATGCACCCGACTACCTTCTCCCGATCATCGAAATTGTGAATGATAACCGCCAATTATCATGACCAATATCTGAGTGCAGTGGGGTGTCCAATATATTCGCATCGTGTCTCATTGCTGCGAATGTCTCATTAATCGTGAGACGCTAACGAGACCTACAGTCAACGGGTTGCGCCAAGACTTGGATGGGCCAGTCTCACGATTGTGAGATCGAGAGACTGGCTGGACCCGCGGTCATCGCGGATTTGCGTGAAAATCTTACCCATGGTGAGACTGTTGGCGGTCCCGCAGACCATTCAACAGTCGTCCTGCAGTAAAAGGCGTGAATTTAGACCCGAGTGCGGTGGAGTATATTCAGAACTTCCTGCGTTGTGCCGCTCTCCCCGAGGCGCGGGAAGATTTTGGTGACGCTATGGATGTGTGGATCCATGCTCGCGTCTGTCATGGCATCGATCGCCAGTGTGACGTGAAACCCCAACTCATACGCCTGGCGCGCGGTGGACTCAACGCCGTTGCTCGTCGAGACGCCCGCGAGCACCACTTGCGTGACGCCGCGGCCTCGAAGATGCTCTTCCAGGCCTGTCTTCGCGAACGCACCAGGCGTGCGCTTCGTGATCGCGTGATCGGTGGGCTGTTGGTTCAGCTCGGGGATGAGATCGGTCCATCCCGCGGGGAGATCTCCCAGGTGCCGGACCTGCTCCGTTCGCCCCGGTGCCATACCGGCGACATTGACGAGCACCACAGGCAGGCCGTGGGTACGGAACGCATCCGCAAGAGCGCAAGCGTTCTTCACCACGTCTGTGACTGGATGTACGAGCGGGCGTGACACAACGCCCTTTTGCAAATCAATGATGATCAAAGCGGTTTTCGAATCAAGCGCGGTGAGTGCCATGGTGTCCTTCTATCAATAACGCGCAAGTGTCAATTAACAATCGGCCAGCCGTTGAAGCAGTTTGACCGCGGCCGCCAACTCGCCTTGTTCGCGTGGTGTGAGTTGTGCCTGCAAGGCAGGCGCCCACGATAGCCATCTTCAATTGTTGCGGCACGCGAATCAATGCGGTGACGCCGCGATCATGGGTCGGAACAGGCGATCCGCGGCACGGCAAATCGACTTCGCGACGACATGCAGCAGCAGCGGCAGCGCACCGACGAGCCCGAGCGTGTTGATTGCCGTGATAACTTCGATCGCGATCGAAATTCCACGCCAATACATGGCCACCGTGCGGCGGACCCGCGAGCCTGCGACGATCGACCATGAGTCGCTGCCGAGGCTCGCGTGCAGGCAGGGGCATACGGCGATCACGGCGCGCGTCCCAGGCTCATCGCCGTGGTTGCATCGGCCGGCTGCTGTCCGACACCGCGGAGTGCCCTGTTGATCGCGACCACTGCGAGGTTGACGTCGGTTTCCGCTTGCGCCACGGAGTCTTGCGCATCGAGCTGCGTGCGCTGCGGATCGAGCAACACGAGGAAGGCCGCGACGCCCTCGCGATTCTGCGTTTCGGCCAGCTCTGCGGCACGGCGCGACGCGCCCGCCTGCTCAGTCCGGCTCTTGAGTTGCCCTTGCCGAGCGCTATAAGCGACCAAGCTGTTCTCGGTATCCTCGGACGCCGTCTGTACAGCCGCCTCTGCGGCGCTTTCATCTGTCACGTCAAGAGGGACCGCGCGAACGCGGTTGCCGTATTTTATTACCAACTCATCAAGTCGCTTCGTGTCGCGTGCTGTGGCGACGAGTCGATCGCCGGATTCGAGTACGGCCTCAGCAATGTTTCGGCCCGAACCGCTCTCGCTGCCGGTGACTAGCCAAACGTTGTTCATCAATTCCCGCCCTTTTTCTTTGCACTTATTGCCTGGTTTCAGATCGTCGGAGCGCCGCCCTCAACTGGGAGGGTGTCGTCCCCTCCCACGTTCGGAAAGCTCGATAGAAAGAATTCGAATCCTCGTAACCGAGCAGAAATGCCACTTCCGTGACATCCATCTCCGGGCGATTGAGGTATTCGTGCGCCAGTTCCTGCCGCGCCTCGAGAAGCAACTGCCGGAACGTTGCGCCGTCATCGATGATTCGACGCTGCAAGGTCCGATCGCTTAGGCCCAGCTCGCGCGCCACGGCCGCGATCTCCGGCCGGCTTCCCGCGAGCAGGCGTTTGAGGATCCATTTCACCTGCTCACGGATCGAACTTTGCGCACGGCGCTCTTCAAGCGCGCGTTCGAGCTGCGGATTCAACATCTCAAGCAACTCGGCGTTGTAGGTAAGGAACGGCCGATCGAGATCGATCGCGTGCAGGACGAGCGCATTGCGTCGCGCTCCGAATGTGATCGGGCCCTTGAAATAGGCTTCGTGGAAGCCGGTCGCCTCCGCGCTGCGCTTCAGTTCGACCCTTTTCGCCGTCACCCAATGCCCTGTGCCGCGGCGACCCAGTTCAACGAAGGAGGCGAAGGCCGCGTCTGTCAACAAAGGCGGCGTTTTTTCCTGCGTGTGGAGCCATACAGGCTCGATCACGCACTCGTCCTTGCTCACCTTGATTTGCAGTTCCTCGGGCGAACACAGTTGCTTGAAGCGAGCAAGGCGCGTGAGGGCATCCCGGTAGTCGCGGGCGTAAAAGGCTGCCATCGTTGACGGTGGCCGATCACCAACGTCGATCTGGGTGGCGATTTTCAGGCCCGCGGCCGGATCACCGGAGAGTTCGCCCACGGCACGCCACAGTGCGAAGAACTGCGCCGTTGTGACAAGGTTCTTCTTGCCGTCGTAAAGAGTCACTGGCAACCGAGCTTGGCTAAGCACCGCCGCCGGCGTAAGTCCGATCTTAGCGAGCCCTATCCAAAAGGCGTTCGCGACTTTGAAACGGTCTGGCACGTGGACGGTCATTTTTTCTCTCGCCGGTATTGTGTCTGGAAGCAATCGGGCTGTCGGGACATTCCTCTTACTTAACCGATGATCGCTTTGGGTTCCAGGTACTCCTGCAGCCCGAAGATCCCGCCTTCCCGACCGATCCCCGATTGTTTGAACCCACCGAAGGGAGCAAACGGATCATGACTTAGTGTGTTGATCAGGACGCGGCCGGCGGCGAGTTTGCGCGCCACACGCGTAGCCCTTTCCGGGTCCGCCGAGCTGACGTAGGCGATGAGGCCGAATTCGGTGTCATTGGCGATTTCAATGGCCTCGGCTTCCGTCTTGTACGTCAGTATCGACAGAACCGGTCCGAAGATTTCTTCCT
>Ga0187879_10000666_pt1 | contig 22868 bp, 20 predicted proteins | sample June2016WEW_19_1_FD_132423 | JGI IMG/M metagenome (GOLD analysis project Ga0187879, IMG submission 132423) | Peatland microbial communities from SPRUCE experiment site at the Marcell Experimental Forest, Minnesota, USA - June2016WEW_19_10 | ecosystem: Environmental > Terrestrial > Soil >... | reverse complement strand
TTTCTGGCCAAACGCGACTCCTCCTTCGAAAAATCTGGCACACCACTGGCACACCGGCGCCGGCAGTCGCTCTTTCTATTCAAGGACTTGGGGGGAAGGAGGAGTGAGAGGGAATCAGTCAGCTCTGGTGTGTTGGGAATTTCAGTAGTCAAACTTAATGCCGTTCGCGATTTTGATCCCTGTAGTTGCACTCGCCCTATTGCCGGCGGCGAAAATCAGCATGAAGAGAAGCGATCCTCTTGAATTATGCAACAGCTTAGGCTCCGCAACGGCTTCGAATTCCTTGCGCAGTCGCGCCATGAAGAACTCGATGATCTCGCGGTGGTCTACCGACCTGTAGTCCTCTTCAACCGGCTGCCCTGAATTCAACAACGAAGGAAATTTCCTGCTTGAATAAAACTTCTGCCAGTCACCAGTGCCGAAGACCTTCGTCAAGCGTTCCGCTAATGCTCCTTCTGGCTTGCGATTCCGCATAAGCATCCGGTTCACTGCGGAATACGGGAACAGTATCCACAGGTCCACTGCGCGAGTCTTTGCCAGAGCAGAAATGACCTTCCACTCCACCGCCGCTCCGAACGGATCGAGGAATACAACCGCCCGTTCGCGCTCGGTATTCAAATTCGAGCACCACTTCAGAAGAGCGCTATTGGCATCTTCATTGACAACGTCAACCTTTTTCTTGGGAAACTCTGCAGCTAGGGCTCGCAGCTCCTGGCATTTTTTCGCGTTCTTTTCGATGAGCACGTATTTGTCGAAAGGTGGATCGACCTCAAGTGCCCGTCTCACACTGCCCTTCCGAAATTTCTCCTCTGCTTGCTCTATGCCTGGGAACAGCTTTGTCAGTCCACCCAGCGCCGGTCTGACGATCACGCCGGTTCCGGCGAAGGCGTCGACGTAGCTGGTCGTGTAGAACTGAGCCTTGCTGTTCTTTGCAAAAATTCTCGTGTAGGCGGAGAGATACTTGCTCAGCACTTCGAGTTTCTGTTGGGTCCAAGACCCGCCGAACATGGTCTGTTGGGTCAGAATCTTGATTCTCTCAGAAACACTCGTCACGTCAATGCCACCGTTGTGCCGCCGCGACTTAACAGAGAGTATTTGGATGGCGAACAAAAAACGAATCTCGCGTTATAATGTTCCCATGAATCGCTGCAGGGTCTCGTTTACCGACACCGACGGCATCCCGCATGACGTTGAAGTCCAAGCAGCATCTCTCTATGAAGCCGTTGCGCCGGCGGTCGCTGAGTTTCCAGCGGATAAGCTGACCGCTGCGTGGGCCCGATGACTGAGCTCGTCATTGCCATCCATCGTCCCGCAGTGGAACATCACATTAGGCTCAGTCAGGTCACACAATGGGCTAAAGGCACGCGGGACGGTGCGGAGGGTGTCATAAAGCGGCAACGCATTATGAGCCTTCTCAATAAGCAGCCCTGTTGCGACAGTCCTTTACTTAACGCCGAGCATTGGTAGTATGTAAGCCGACCAGCCATGAGCGAACATTCAGAGATCGAGTGGACCGATTCAACGTGGAACCCCCTCAGGGGGTGTACGAAGATCAGTCCCGGCTGCAAACACTGTTACGCTGAGACGTTCGCAGAGCGTTTCCGCGGCGTGAAAGGCCACCCTTATGAGCAGGGATTCGACCTTCGTCTCGTTCCGGAAAAGCTCGCCGAGCCCTTTCTCTGGTCCAGCCCCCGAGCCGTGTTCGTCAACAGCATGAGTGATCTATTCCAGCCCGGCGTCCCCGATGGCTATATCGAGGACGTAGTGCGAGTAATGGTCGAGGCCAACTGGCATACGTATCAGGTCCTCACCAAGCGCTCAGACCGTTTGCGGGATCTTCTTTCCACTAAACTGCGATTCGCCTCGAATCAAAGGCACATATGGTGGGGTGTCAGTGTCGAGGATAAAAAATACGGGCTTCCTCGCGTCGAACATCTTCGCGCCGCCCCCGCGGCAGTGAAATTCTTATCAATCGAACCGTTACTGGAAGATCTCGGCCATTTCGATATCTCAGGCCTTGATTGGGCCATTATCGGCGGGGAAAGCGGCCATGGTGCACGACCAATGAAAGAGGCGTGGGTTGAGAAGATATTGAAGCTATGTCGAAAGTCCGATGTTGCGTTTTTCTTTAAGCAATGGGGCGGCATTCACAAGTCCACCACGGGACGGCTTCTGCATGGAAGGACCTACGACGAGATGCCGACGCTCTCGGCCGCAGATATCCCGCTGAGAAAAAATCGGCAATCCGCAGCTCTGACGTGGCAAAACAGAGCAAATATCTGGCTGTCACCGCCGACACATGAGATTCTGGTTCCCCTTCAAGCCGCTGGCGCGTGACTTTAGCCGAGCCTCCAAAGCCGGCATCAGGTCCGAAAAGTCGGTGCGATCGGCGCGGCGAAGGAGTCGTTCATTGGCGAGGTGAACGGTCTGTTCCTTGAGAAGGACGAATTTCTGCTTCCACCCGGCGTGCTGCGTTTGCCGGGCGGCGGAGGTGGCTTTACCGACAAGAGTACGGTGGGACTGCCACAAGCAGCAGAGCCAGCAGGTAAAGCGGGTGACTTGAGAGGGTGGCGTGACCATCCCAGACCTCTCTCCTGTTGACGCAGGCTGTTCACTAGTACCGGACTCTCCTGTTAGCATCGGATGTTTCGGGACGGGAGGCTACTTGGAAATCAGGCCGGACAAATTGGGACAGCTCATAGCCGGATGCTGGGCTGAGGCCGAGTCCAGTCTCGCCGAACTCATCGCCCTGAAGCATCCAAATCCACCAGAGGAGCTGATAACGGAGCTTCTGGCGGGCGAACTCCGGCATTCCGTTGCAGCTGCGAGCGACGGCCACAAGTTCGAACATGCATTTCTAGAGGACCTCGAGGCGCAGATCCCCAATCTGAGTGTCAGTGACGCTCGACGGTTCGGCGGGCTGATCGCCAGTGTTGCCCCTCACAATAAATCCCACGAAGGCAGGGTGAGTGCTGCAGACCTAGGCATTCTGATCCTCCGTCCGCAGGTTTGGCTAAACGGATGGGGGAATGAGACCATCGAATGCAGCCGTGATCATGCCACAGGACTCCTGGCACAGGCTAAGCTCGGGCACCACAAGAAGCGTCGCAAGGGATACAGTTGGAATACGCTCCAGAAGAAGCAAGAGAAGTTATTCCCCGACCGCCGTGCATATTACTCCCTACTGTTGTACCGCCTGAAAGGTAAGGATCTGAATGAATTTGATCCCTTGCGCTGGCAGCTATGTCATGAGAGTAAGGTCGAAGACTTAAAAAAGTGGCTGCAGTCGGATCTTTTCCCGGAAGAGAAAACATCGTCCGATATTTTGAGAATGTTATTCGATGGACAGATCGGCACCGAAGATCGAGAGACCATTCAATCCGTTATCGCCCCACCCCAGGGAGACCCTCGCGTTATCGAAATTCGAATCTTCTGGCCGGATGGCTCGGGACCGCCTCCATCGTTCCATCTTGAGCAACAGCATCATCAACAAGAGAATGTACAGCGAATATATCAATGAGGTCAGATCTTCCCATCATCGCTTGCCTCACTAGGGCTCTCCATGTACGCCCATCGTGATCAGCGACGGAAATCCGCCGGCGATCAATCCCGCCAACAGCTGGAGCATCGCATATGAACCCTCCCAGGGAAAGTAAGCACAGGGTGCTATTTCCCGATGATGTGGTGAACCGTGCACACGAACGGCAGAGATCAAGACAATCACTCTGAAGCCTGCGCAGCTCCATCGTGAATCTGTGGGCCATTGGCTGCATATTGGCCAGAGTGTAGCATTGCCCCAACGGAAATTACGTGTTTGGGTCTACGTGGTCATATTCTTTGAGGAACTTTTCACATCCCGGAATTCTCTTCAGATCGACGGGAACATTTATGAACTGCTCGTCTTGATCAGAAACCAGCCAAATCAGCCTGTAGAGTGCGTAGCGGATGCGTTCAGGATTGTTTTCCTGTGCCTCCTCGATTTCCTTCTTTGCCCCGTCTATTCCTCGCCTGATTCCTGACAGCGTTACCGAATTCTCTGCCGCGGTGCGAGTTGGGTGCGCAAGCTCGCTTAGCAGTCCATAATCCCTGCCGATGTTGGGTCCAGGATGTCCCCTTTTCTTCGCGAACTCGATCAAAACGCCGATCTTTCCGCTCCAGACATCCTTGTCTCCGCGCAACCACGCATTCGCCTTATCAGCGCTAGCAGTCAATCGAAGTTCATGCGCTAAGTACCACGTTTCCTCGAATGCCCGCAGGACAGGATCGAACCCGTCAAAGTCCCCGGAGTCCAAGAGCAGCAATAGCGACCAAATAAGGGAGGACATCCGCACGAGCAAAAGCACAACAGCCGTCAGCTGCGTGTCCTTATGGAACTGCTGACACGCATCGTTATCCGCAATCCTGAATAGCTCGGCCTCTATTTCTTTGAGGCAGCCACGGACCTGTTCGGGATCGAATTTTGCATCGGCTTGCTTTTCCATATTTGCACCACTGTACACCGAAGGCGAATATATGGTGCCTACCCACTTGGCAAGTGCCTCGTACCTCCTTGTGACGGACGGCCAATCGTTTTGCTGCGGCTTCTGAATGGCGCCTCACGAGCCCCAGCTCGACGAGACCGTCCAGATAGGACACGCCCCATTAGAACCTCTTCCACTTTGATTGCTGCCTCTTCCTGCATGTGCGGGAGAACATGCGAATAGATATCGAGAGTAAATGCGGCACTAGCATGTCCCAGCTGCTCAGAAACGACCTTCGGTGGAACTGGGCCAGAAGTCGGAATCTGGGAAGTTCCGCTGCAGGTTGCGACGGCTGACCGACAGTAAGTCGCAATTCGGACGCGCCGGATGATCAGATCTCAGTTCATTTGTTATCCAGCTTCTGGCGTTGAACTTCTTGCCACAACACTGTGACGGCAGGCTCGTCAATTTTCAGTTTCGACAGCACCTCAGCAATTTCCTTCACGTAGTCTTCGCAGGAACTCTCGGTTCCCCTGGCATTGCGAACCATGGCTGCCTTTTCTTTGAGGCCGACACTGGAGATGAGATTCTTTCCATGATAGACGGGGACGTGCGCCTGCACTTCGGTATCATCGTCGAGGCGGACGGAGAGGAGCTCAAGCTGAAAATCCGCGCCTTCCCGTTTTCCAAGATAGGCCAGGACATCCCCGCGCCGCTCATCCGGAAACGCGAACGCCATTCCCTGGCATGTCCCGGCCGCCTCCTTCTCCAGATTCAGCGTTGGGCAAGGAGCCTTCTTGGTGCCGCGATTATGCGTTGATGCCTTGTTGAACGTCCGGCGGTAGCCTCTGAGCAGAGCGATGCACTTCCGCGAACAGGCGTAGCCGCTCTCCCAGTTATCCCACATCAACGATCCGTAACCGAATACCCACATCTTAGCTACCCCTTGTGAGGCTCACGAGCCTTGAGGACTGCACCGTAATCGGCCTTCAGCTCGTCGAGCGTCGGTCGAATGCCCTGCGTTTCGAGCGGCTGTGAATGGGACGCTACATAGCGACAGCATTTCTCGAAAATGGGCGTTATCGCGGCCATGCTCTCCTGCAGCTTGCCTACATTTATCTGGTCCAGCTTCGTCATCATCACGTTCGGCGCGTACCTTTGGACGACTCCCTTGAACATTTCATGCTCGACCACTATTTCGCAAAGTCCCCTGAGTTCCTCGTACCCTTTCTCGACCAGGGCCGCTTTTATCACGCCCTCTTGCTTCTCGGCGGCGTCAATCATTTTATTAACCCTGGCGCTGACCTGGGCGATGGTGTCGACCCGCGGATGGGCTGCCGCTGTCACCACACCGGCATCGCCGCCCTCAAGTCTGATGTCGTAATACTTCCATTTCTTCTTGTCTGCTTTAGCGAGTAACTCGGCTGCGAACCAGATATTGTGAGTGAATACGATAATCTGGTGATCTTCGGCCAGAGCTATGATCCGGTCGCAGACCTCATGGATGCGGCGATAATCCATGCTTGTTATCGGATCATCAAACACCACCGGCGACGACGCCGGCACGCACGTCACCTCTGCCAGAAAATCAGCCAACGCGAGCGCTTTCTGTTCCCCTTCAGAGAGAACTTCAGTGGGTTTGTATGAAGCAACCAGCTTCCGCCTTGTCACCTGCCCCTCACGGCCGGGAAAGTTCAATGTCACGTTCGGCGCCCGCAGCCGCTTGCACTCGTCTTCAAAGCGTCTCCCGAAATCCTTATTAAGGAGTTCATCGCCCGCCGCCTTGGCGGCTTCGGTCAGGGACCGGAGAACAGTAGTCAGGTTGTTTTTGACAATCGTCGCCCTGCCAACCCATTTGGCATCGGAAACCCGCTTCTCGATCTGCGGTAGCAGAGCATTGGCAGTCTTCTTTCCCTTTAACTCCGTTAATTCAGTCTGCTTTTCTTTGAGGGCCGTTTGCCGCTCGTTAACGGATTGCTGAAGAGCGGCGATAAGCGTGGTCAGCCTTGTTTCCTCCCCGGAGACGATGGCTTCAGCCGAGGCGAGCGACGCGTCTTTATCCTTCCACTCAACTAGGGAACCGCCCGCGACAGAGAGGTTGACCTGCTTTATCTGCTCTACGACAGCCCCGACAGGGCTCAGGACATCCGATCCCCCGTTCGTTTCAGCGGTCAGTTGCTGCGCAAGCGTGTCCGCCCGGATATTGAGAGTGGGGGCGACATATTCCCGAAGCTGACGTTCCGCTGTGTCGAGAGCTGCCTTGATTTCGTTGTTGGAAAAATCGCGATACTTTTTGACGAGTTCCACAGCCTTGGCGGTCAGCGGTTGCTGGCAGTAGGCGCAGGGATCGCCGGCACCGGGATATGTTGCCGCCGTGTTCTTCCTGATATATTCCTCTCCGGCTTGTATGAACTGTCGCCACTCATGGCTTAGAACTCCGGGAATTCCAACCCCGTCAAAGGCCTTGTTGCCGGCATCGTCGCGTCGCTGGGACGCCAGATCCCGCGACTGAACGCGAGAGCTGTATGTCGTGACATCGAACGCTTTCGCCGTCTCAATCGCCGATTTGAGGACCTTCACAAGGGCGACCCGATCGCGGGCACGCTTCAGTTCGCTCTGAATGTTCAACGACCTGAGGGCGTCGACCTCGGTAGTCAGGGAGTCAATCGTGGTGTCGATGTTCTCCGGCAGGACGGCGTATTTCCTTATCTCATCCAGGTCGGTCGCCGCGCCGAGAGTCTCGATGAGGGGATATATGGAACAGGAACGGTCGAAAGAGACCAGGATCGTATTCGGTCCCGGAGTCCTGGCTGTTATTGTCGTCTCAAAGGCGGTTCGCACGCGCTCAATCCCGTTCTGCACCATCGGGAAGAGAGTGAGCTCGCCCGGCGTATAGACGTAGGTGAGATCGTCCTCGACATGAAGGCGTGCACCCCTCGCGTCGAATATGCTCATACGATTGAGCGGCGCAATGCCGAATTCGTTTTTCCACGGAATCGTCTGTCCAGCAGTTCCAACGGTGACCGTGAAGCCCGCGCTTGGCGTCGGTTTCGTGTCCGCCCGCACATTGTGGAGAATGTCCTCGGCTGTCCTCAGGCCGGCGGCGCGTTTTAGAACACGAACGAAACCCGATTTCCCGGAACCATTCTCACCGAAGATAACCGTGACGCCCGGAGCAAAGTCGATTTGAGCGCCGACCTTGAGCGCGTTGACGCCGTCACCGACCTTGAGCGAGTCCAGGCGGACGGGATCGAGGGGATTGCCGGCGAGCTCCTTTTCCTCAATTTTCGGAACAGCTTCGAAGGGCTCCGGCGATAGCTTCTTTTCGGACAACAGCAGTTTCAGATATCGATCAATGTCGAGATCGGACGGACGTGCTCTGTTCTTGAGAACATTACCCGCAATGGCGCGGCACCATCCGTCCTGGTCATTCGCCCACCGAGGCAGAAGTGCATGCGACGACTGGGTGCCAGCGGATTCCTGTTGATTCGACATTAACCAGCCCCTTCCAACCTTACACTTTACCTGCAAGCACTAACTTAATGCATTGAGCCGACAAAACAATTGAGTTCATGAAAACGAATTCGTTCCGATTACTTCGTCCATACTCACGGTAAGAATTCTTTCGCGCCGTGCGCACCAGTTTGTCATAGGAACTGCAGACCTTATCGGCTGCCGCGTGAATCGCCTCCACGGCTTTCTTGAAACGCTCCGGCTGTTCGTCTTCCCATTCCTCCTGTATCCCCTGGCGGTCGCCGTTTCCAATCGGACGACATTGATGGCAGCGGTGTCGAGTGAAGATGTTGACGTGTACCGCGTAGTATTTCTCGATCATCCCGACGCTCTTGCGACAGTTTTGGCGATTTGATAGATGTCGGCCCTCTCCATCAACCGTCCGCTTCTACAATAAGGACAGGAGATTGCAGTGTCCGAGAGCAAGGCCCGAAAGAACCGTACGCGGCGATTCCTGGAACAACATCCCTATTGCTATTTTTGTGGCGGGGCACGGCCTGCTGTTACGGTGGACCACGTTCCGCCACGCGCCTGCTTTCCTGACGGGTTCGCGCCCGAGGGATTTGAATCTCCGGCATGCAAGGCTTGCAATCAGGGAACCGATAAGCAGGACCAGATCTTCGGGCTTTATTCGATGATCCTGGACTTTGATCCAGCAAAATTCGCGAGCGAGGACGACCGGAGGAAAATATCGAAACTAATTCAAGGGATTCGCAACAACTATCCGGAAGCCCTCCCCGATTTGACGAAGGCACTTCCCATGGATCGCTACGGCAGCATTATCACGCCAGCGCCTTACGCGCTTTCAGTAAAGATGACTCCCGCGGTTCAGGAGGCTATCGAAGTGTCAGGCGCTAAACTCGCGCACGCGCTCTACTACCGCGAGACCAAGAGATTCCTAACCGAGCGCCACCAGTTTTTTGCGGGGATGTACCAGCCTCAACAGGCGGAAACGGCCGACTTGACCAAACTACTTGTCTCCCTGGGGCTTTCTCGCGTGACTGGCACTCGACCCAATATCAAGCGATACGGGGAGCGTTTTCGGTACATGTCCGGTTATAAGGACGAGCAGGATTTCTTCATGTACGCGGCGCAGTTCGGACAGGGCGTTGTCTTCTGGGGCATCGCTTGCCGCGAGTCGGACAAACCGACGGGAAACAAACTGAGCGAAGTCCCCTGGATGGCGGGAGGTTGTGGGCCAGGCTCCAAGGCCTCCACCGCCAGTCCGCCTGATGAAGACGGCAGGCAGGTCACCGAGCCGCCATCACCTGTGCTGCAATCCCCAGGCCCACGAAAACCGTAACCAATTCTTCTCCCGTAATGTACTTCCCGATTGCGGACTCGCTCCACTCCGTGCCACTCTCGAACGCCTTCTTCTGCTGCCAGTTTCCCGCCAGGAGAATCTTTCCGACTTTCTCGATAGCCGGCCAGTATTGAGCGACGATCTCGTCCGCTTTCGCCTCCAGCTCCTCATGCACTGCAGGGATACTTTTGTCGCCCAGGTATGCGTTCGAGAATTTTGCCTCCAGCACGCGGGCGTCCTTCCAATCCGTGCTCCAGATGACGCCCAAGTACTCCCGAAGCTGAAACCCGCGCATTGAACGAAGGCGCTTTTCGGCGCAGAATCCGGCGAAGGACGCAAGGACGTTGGCCTCGACCGATGAATCCGTAAGGTCCGGCTCTTTCCAAGCAAACTCTCGGACCGAGAGCACGTCAACTGGTACATGTCCGGTCCGTTGAAGTGATGCCGGATCCACTGGTCGCAGGGATGTGCTGCACCCAGGTGGGTATGGACCCTCTGCCGTCTGTTTTTGAAAGTTCGAGCTAGTCGAAGGAGAATCCGAAAACGTTGGCCATTCTCTCCAGTTCGCGGTCGGGGAAGTGGCCGCTCCATGCCTCACGTACGGACAGCGAGTCGGTTTCCAATCGGTCGTAGATCATCAGCGCTTCGGGTTGGAACAGAAACACGCTGCGATCAGGCATTTCCTCCGCCTTGCCGTAAACGTCCTGCAAAACGTCTTCGTGTTTGGTGAAAAATTCATTGAGATGCTCGATGATCTGTGCCGGTGTTTTCTGTTCGTATAGAGGCGACAAGAGGCGAATCACGTCCAGGGACAGCTGTGGATCGCTGCGACGAACGGTCAGTTTGAAATAATGCCGTTCCAGCGACTTCAGCACACTGAGCTCAGCCACAGATGGCATCTCTCTCTCGATCTGATTGAACTCTTCGTCCGCCAACTCTACCACTCCCGCCAGTATATAGATCCGACGTTGTAGCGGATTGGGTAGAGGCGCGAGAAGGGCATCGTACTTGTAAATGGAATCATGCGCCATCTCAGCCCACAGATGTTGTGCCAATGTGCGCACCTGCAACTCCGCAGCAAATTTGTCGGAAGGAAACTTGGAGATTTGCTCATCGCCGGCAAGGAGTCTCACATCCGCATGGACGCTCAAGTAGCCGAAAGTGTTTGGCTTCAGTCGGCCAGAAGTATTCTCGGGATCGCCGCGCTGAAACAGGCGCTTAGCAATTTCTAAAACGGGAGTGATCTCGTCTTTGTAACGCACGATTGCACGAACACCAGTCTTGTCGCCGAGGGATTCATAGGTGTGTTCTGGTTTCAAAATCAACTTCTTGATCACGCTGTCAATGTCTTTGGGGCGGCTCGTTATATCAGCCAGGATTCCCTGGCGGCGGATCTCTGCTTTGAGTTTGTCCGCCAAGTAAATTCCAAACTCCCTGTAGGCAGGCTGCTCTTTCAGCCAAAGTTTCCGTGCTTCTTCTAGCGTCGTCATTTGTGATCGACTCTCACCAGGTTGTCATGCACCACAATCTGATCAGCTTTAACCTTGACCAGATTTTCTTCTTCTTCTGGAACTGTGACGCTGATCCCGTGGGACGTGTGGAACGCCTTCTTGCGCAGGCGTGTTTTGATTTCCGAAATGTCCTTGCCGAACGCTTGCAACGAAACCCGATGCTCTTCTAGAAACTTCTTGTACGGCACCCTAAGGGGAGCAGGCACGTAGTCTTCGATAAACTGTTTCGGCGATACGTTTTTGCGATTCGATTTCAGTTCAGAATGAATGTGTTCATAAAAATCGTTCATCTGGACTGGGTCGCCGATTTCTTCATTGGCGAATGCCAACGAAGCGTCAAACCACTTGCGAGTGCTAACCCTTGGTTCTTCTGCCAACTGGCAGCCCAAATAAGTTAACCAAAACCGGGCGACATCTTCGCTGGTGCCTGGCCCTTGGCTATCGCAACCGTGTGAATCGAAGTCGTCGTCACCAGGCGCTGTACGCACGAATAATGCGCTTTTGAAAAGGCGAGTTTTGTCAGTCAGAATCAGATTTTCCAGCACATCGAAATCGAAGACGCGCTTACCCTCTTCGCCACTAAACTTAATTTCAGCACCTTCCTGCCGCTCCAGTTTTAGTACTGCGATGCCTCGCTTCTGGCCCACTGCCACTTCCATCACACAGAGCAATCCTGGCGAGGTAGCGCCTGTGTGCTGGGCAAATAGATAGTTGGCCAATTCCCGGGACATCGCTATGAACTCTTCCGTTGTGCGATCCTTGCTGGTGAAGGCCCTGACTTCATCAGGCACCTTTGTGGGGGGGGCTGGAGAAAAGTGCATGGTGTAGGCGTGCTTAGAGCCGAGCACCTGGGTGATGCGGTCATAAAGGATCTTCGCCTTACCCACGTCGATCTTTGTTTCCAGATCGGCAAGAATCACTTTGGTTTCGAGGATCTTGGGGCGGTTGGGCACATCGTGAAAAATTGTTCGTTTTATCTTCAGCCGGGCTAAGTCGGCAGCGGTAATCATATAGGCGCGTTAAATCCTCCGAGAGAAGGACTGCAACAAATGGCCCGAAGCAAAGCTATCACAGGCACCTAAGTCTTGGGAAAAACGTACGGCAGCCGGCGTTCCACAATTTAACGCCCGAACGAAACGAATCACTCCCGATTGCTCGGCAACTCGAAAGCTTCGAAGAATTGCTACCCGGAAACGCGCATGGGACGTCCCATCCGGACCGGGACGCTTATCGTGGCGGTAAACGTGCCGTGCCGACTTGTCGGTCCTACTAAGTGCCTTTACCGACGGTTTGGGGTTTAGCCATCGCTGGCTGACCTGGGCTATCGGGATCGTATATATTGACGGCGACTCGGCGCACGATCGCTGACGCAGGCAGCGCGCGGAGTGCCAGCCGGCCCGCGAGCTCTCGTGAGCGAGTCGGCCAAGTATTCACGTGCAACGTCATTGGTAGGTGCGGGATCGGGGTGGGGTTCCATGTCGCACGACGGTGAACCAGCTTCTGGTCGACGAACCATCTGATCTCGCATGGATCCCATTCGATGGTGAATCGATGCAAGGCTTTTGACGCGTCAAATCCCAACTCGATGATAGAGGGCGTTCCCCGGTAGCCGTAGTCGAACTTCGCGCCGTCGGTGCCCGGATTGTAGAATACGTTGACCAAAAGGTGGTCTGGCCGATTCCCGAGGATTTCTACATCGATCTCCTGTCGGGGCGAGTCGCGATGCAGGAAGAAACCGGTCACTAGGCCCGGAACATTCGTGGCTTGTAGCGTCGCTTCAAAACGCCCGAACAGGAAACTGGCGCGGCTCGAGATCGCCCCTGCGCTAAGATTCCGAACGCCAAGTGGCTCCTCGATGACCGCAAGTGAGAGACCGCCGTTTGCTGCCGCGGTGACATTAGCCGGACGAAAAAGTCCGAGGTTTCCGGGGAAGGTATCATTTCGTAGCAGCCACCGCGCGGATGGCATTTGAGCAAGATCGTCTTCGAAGCACACCCGCAAAGCCCCCAACGATTCCTGCCGCTCAAGCGCACTCGCGCTGATGCCGCTCCAATCCATGCGTAGCTTCGCTATCCACGGGGACGGGTCATGCCGAAGCTGTCTCGCAGGAGCGACCATTTTGCTTCTTGGTGGCACTCGCTGACGCGTCCGTAGTCCGATGTCGTTGACAAACGGGTATTGCGCGTTCGGTGGCGCAAGCTTCAAGTACTCACATAGATCACGCCAAGTACTTGTGCGTTCACGACGTAGGCGCAGAAGATCGGCCCCTTCTAGCGCTGTTAGTATGGCATGGTTGTTGCGATCGGCAGACTTATCTACATCATCCATCACAATGTACTTCGCTTTTGGATAGCGCTGAATGAGGACGCGTATCTGCGTTTCCAGCGAACCTATGTTGACGTAAGCATCGAAAACGCGATCGGTGCGACCTGCGAGCAGGCCTTCAAATTCACATTCCGGAATACTGTCAAAGTCGCTGCAGCAGCGATAGCCAAGCATCGAGAGGGCCATTGCAAGGGATGACAGCCCTGATCCCGGCGCTCCGAATACGAAAACTGGAGAATGAATCGGGCGTCCATGAAACAGCGCCGAGTTGCCGTTATCAAGAACACCGATCCGGCTCAGTGCCGGCAGGATCGAGTAGGAATTTGTCGAGTGCAGATCGCGGCGTTGGTTGATCACTGAGCGGCGCAACGCCCGAACGTCCAGCTCTCGGAATTGATGGTTGATCCAGAGGTCGATCGGACCGCAGCACGGAAGAAGGTCAAGCAGCGCCTGAGCTCCCTTCTTCGAAAGTACATAACCGGACAAGTACCAAAGGCCCCGGTGCGGCCGAAACACATTCGTCGAAACTAGCTCCTTTGGAGCACCGTTGCGCACCTCCCCATACGAAACGTACAGGATGTCGAACTCCGGATTAGCCCGATCAGCGTCCTCCATCTCGCGCCACGCATGATCGAGGATGCGCCCAAAGCCGCGTTCGAACCGGACGTCGTCCTCAAGTACTAAGCTGTAGGGTGCGCTGGACCGCGCGATCGTTTTCCAAATGCCAATGTGTGAGCAAGCGACGGCGACCTCCGCCTGGCTCATCCTAATCGGGCGCTCAAGATCAAATACATCGGGGACCGCATTGGGCTGTGGTTCGACGAATAGCTGGTCGCCCAGCGTATAAAACGGTTGAACCATAGTGCCATCGACAAATTCTGGAGGATCGGCCTGCGCGTCGCATGCTGAGTATCGAACAACGCGGTCGGAAAGCGGCATGCCCTGAGCGTCTAAGATCCGGCCGAGTTCGCGCACCGTATCGGTCCAACGGTTCGTTTGTCGGTCCAAGTTGATGACAAAAATCGGACCGATTCCCGATCGCAGAGCATCAGAGTCCCCGCCAAACGTCAGGGACCGCTGCCTTGGGAGATGGAATCGAGCCTGCGAGAATAGCGAATGGATAGTTCGCGATGCTGAGGACAGCGGCTTCGAAAGATTCATTAAGGGCTATCCACCATGATCAAAATCTCTTTTGGTTAGATAATCGCCAATTCCTAGTGTCGCTGCGGTAACTCAACGGCCATTTTGAAACTGCGAGTGAATCCCAATCTTTCAGTGCAACTATATTACTTTCGATATCGCCGCTGGTCCTCGTCCCAAGATCGAAGATCGACTTCGAAATATTCCCAGGTCCGGTTGCCATCTGGATCTCGGGAAGTTCGTCCTCGCCAGCTAGCTCAAGAAGACGTGTCGCCTGACTGAGCGCATGTTCGATGACCGGATGCCCCGGACTTGCGATGAGTGGATTATTGTTGAAATAAAAAATCCAGCTGGGATCGTACGCATCAGCACGTAGAAACACAGCGGGCTTCACCATACCCCCAGTACCGAGGTCGTAGCAGAGGGGTTGAAGTTTGAGCCTCCCATCCTCGGCCAGCCAGCCGATGTCGGTGCCGATGCACACATCGTCAGCATCGACATAAAAGCCGCCTTCAGCTAGCACGTAGCAAAGCCGGAAGTAGTCCGCCTGCATCGCCGGGTGATAGCAGCGCTCGAAAGCCCGCTTGTGCCGCGCACTCAACGAACTACTGATGAAGGCGCCGGCAGTGCGTTCGTCGAATAACCTATGCTCGAAGCCGCTCGTCTCCCAAACGGTCCACGAGCGGACACATTCCTCGACGTCGGGCGGCAACTGCCCAAGGTCATGCCAAAACTGCACGATCGTCCTGGGGGTCGGCTGCTTGCAATGATTGTTGACCGAGCGCTGACTTAAGGGGCGCTGAACCAGCTCTCTGATGAATTCCGAGCGGCACCGGTGGTGTTCTGGACTATCGGATTCTTGCCACATCTAGAGCACCGTCTTAATAGTAAGCCTTCGCTCGCGACTGCAGATTCTTGATGCTTTATGATACGCACGATATCGTACAATTTCGCCTACTTTGTCCGAATAGGAAGGCAGGCGCATCGGCGCATCAGGTGCGCCTCGCCACCGACTGTCGAGCATTCCGATTGGGACAGGTATCGATCACAAAGAATCGTTCGAAACGGAGGCCGCTAGCAACGTGAAAATCCTGTCTTATAACCCGGGCCATGATGGCGCTATCGCGTTCCTTCAAGACGCTCACTTGATGATGTCCATTGAAGCGGAGAAGGACTCAAATTATCGATACTCGCCGGTCTCCAGCCCTGACGTGTTCAACGCCCTCGGCGACATCGACGAAATTCCGGACGTCATTTGTACGGGCGGCTGGTGGCCACGCGACCACTACGAATACTTACATGGGTCGGATGTTCGTGTCGGGTACCGTGGCGTGTCAAAGAGTGACATTATCGTAAGCCAACGACGCTTCTTAGGAAAGCAAGTCCACTACTTCTCATCATCTCATGAACGATCGCACCTACTTTGCGCTTTCGGCATGTCGAATCTACCGAAAGGTACCCCATGCTATGCGTTGGTGTGGGAAGGGGAGATAGGCGCTTTCTACGAGATCGATTCCGAACTGAACATCACGCTAGTTGCGGACGTTCTGAATCAGGTGGGGAATCGTTATGGCCTGCTTTACGGCTTAGCCGATCCAACCTTCCCTAAGAATGGCCCCTATCCTCGTACCTCGGACGCAGGAAAGCTCATGGCCCTGGCGTCATTTTCGAATCGCAGCACCCCTTCAGTACAAGAAAGGAAGCTGCTGAATTTTCTGTTGGATGGTTCATACCGAGAACTGAGCGCTTACGAGGACCTTGAGCATACACCTCATCTTAACGTGGGGGTGGATGATCCGGAGTTTCGCAACTTTGCAGGTATCTATAGCGATGCGATCTTCGATATCTTTTATGAGTTCGCAAAAACGAACTTGAAAAAGAAAAAACCACTGGTGATCGCAGGTGGATGCGGCCTGAATTGCGACTGGAATTCCAAGTGGAAGGAGAGCGGGCTCTTTACAGAGGTCTTTGTACCGCCCGTCGCCAATGACTCGGGGTCTGCAATAGGGACAGCGATCGATGCCCAGTTTCACTTCACAGGCAATCCCAAGATCGATTGGAATGTATATTCTGGGCGCTACTTCGTCACGGAGCCGTTCGATTCAGGGCCGTATGACGTCTATGAGACGAACTACGAATTGTTGGCCGACCTATTAGCTAACGACCTCATTCTCGGGTGGGCAAGCGGCAAATACGAAATCGGTCCACGCGCTTTAGGCAACCGTTCAATTCTTGCTGCGCCATTCCACGGCAATACCAGGATGCGGCTTAATGAGATCAAGCAGCGGGAGCAATTCCGTCCTATTGCTCCTGTCTGTCTGGAAGAAGATGCTGCGCAATGGTTTGGTTGCGAGCACGCGAGTCCGTTCATGCTGTACACACATCGTGCAAAAACGGACGCGCTCGCTGCGGTTACGCATGTGAATGGGACTGCACGTATTCAGACAGTTTCACCTGAAAGCAACCGGAATCTGTACGAACTACTTGTTGCTTTTAAGGCACGTACGGGATACGGGGTTTTGTGCAATACCTCTTTGAATTTCAACGGGTGGGGTTTCATAAACAAAATAAAGGACCTCTCTGCATACGCCATGGAACACAATCTGGATGGGTTTGTGGTTGAAGGACGCGCCTATCTTCTGAAGGAGTCCGATGGTTATCGGACCCACTTGAAGAGACCGAATTGTCTAAGCGGCACATTTTCGCTATCACAGGCCTAGCAGGAGTCGGCCAATATTCACAGAGCTCCGCGCTGCACATCATTTCCTGCACTTTGTTCTTTGCAGATACGAGCGTCCTCCGGGCTACCCAACGATAAGTCCCCATAAACCCGCTTCCGGGAACTGTCCGACCAACAGATTTCCCTTCCCGGGGCTATAAAGATGCACACGACCCGCACACCTGTGCAACCCACAAAGCAGCATTTATCTGGATGTTGGTTCAGGGACGACTGATCGGCCGTTAGTCGTCGAAATACTAGACGGCCTCTCAACACGATGGGGCTTTTCAGAATGCTTTTTCCGGTGTCCAGCCCTGCGCTCCACGTTTTCCGGCAACAATTCTGCCGATCGCTTCCTGTTCTTGAATGGAGTACAACAGACCTGCCTGGCGAGTTTTCAAACCTAACCAGTTCTTTGTTTCTACGCAGACAGCCAAATATTGTTCGCTCGGCGATAAGATTGCAGCCTCGACTTGCGACTTGGCCTTTGCGATTCTCGACATGTCTTCACCTATTCTGGTCCAGAGCTCCGGCTTGTCGCCCTTCCTTCGCAAGCCGTTCAACAAATTGACCAGTGGTTCCAGGCGGCATGCGCCATTTGTAGTCATGAATTCGAAATGTGCATTCATGCGCGTCAGCTCACATGTCCGGAGGTCGTCGGGGTGGATCTTCTTTCCACTCCACATACACACTTTTGCCTCGGTTGGGAGACAGTATTTTCCCGTCGCCGAGGCAACGCTCTCGTCCCGCAGTACCCGAACTCCTGAAACGCTGGTTGAGACGAAGAACTGTTTTAGAGCCCGCTTGCCTGTTAGGGCAGATCTCTCAACCAAGGATGGTAAGACTTTCTTGTCCGAAACTTCACATTTCACCAAGACACCGGGAACGACGATCTTTCCGGTGATATCGCACTTTTCGCTCTCTTCCACCAGTAGCGGCTGCCCCGTCTCTGCACACCAGACAAATTCATCGCGATAACCAGTCTTGCCGCTGACAATCGATCGTTGTTGCCTATCCCTTCGATATTGCTTGCCGGACACCTCGCTCGTTTCTAGTTCACTACTGATGGCGAGTGCTCCAGTAAACTCACATTTTGCAAAGAACTGGGGCTCAGCGCGTTTGCCGGACAACTCTGACGTTTTCAGAATCGATTTTAGGACCTTAAGATGAGTCACAGTTGATTCTTCCAGTTCATCTTGCAACGCACGCTTGCCCGTTGCAGCGCATTGCTCAATGAATTCCGGCAATGCCGCCCTCTCGCTCACTTCGGACCTTACGAGCAAATGCTTCAACACGGACAAGCCGCTAATCTTGCATTTTGCGAAGCATTCAACCGGAGCAACCTTCTGAGACACAGAGCAGCGATACAGTTCCGGGCACTTGCGCAAGCTGTCGACAGGAATGACAGCGATCGTGCTTTCGTACTCATGTTCGGATCCAAGATCGAAAAGTGTCTTCAGCCGTAGTTGCCTTCGTACCGTGCCATCCACGCCAACCAGAATTGTGTCCAACCGAGGCGTGAAGTCGTCTTCAACCTTCTTCCTCTTTCGCGCGTCTGCACCTGCGGCCGCCACTTCCTGAGCTCGCCGAGCGAGGTAGAAACGACAGAATTCAGACACACCCGGATCCTGTGTTGCCCTCGCGACGACGGAAGCACTGTTTATTCCGACCGCTTCTGGATTCTTTAGTGGGTCGGAGAGTGGACTTGCTCCCGTTAAGCCGGCTGGAATCCAGTATTCGTCCGGGCAAACGTTGACATCCACAAGTCGCTCGTAGCTGTCATGAGCGACAGTTGCCCGGACCCGCACAGTAGCGATCCCAGCAAATGATCGAAGCGTTTCGCTAATCTGGATGGAATGGAAGTTGCCGCCAAAGCCCTCGACCCATTCCTTCGCCATCTGCTGCGATTTAGAGCCTGGTTTTTCATCGAGGTCCAGTGCACGATGCAACCCGCTATCGATCATTCTCGTGACCAGCCGGCTGAAGGCTGATGTTCCGGGACGGTAGAGAACTGCATTCGAGGAATGCGCTTCGTCAAAACAGATTCGATCTACTTTCCCGTCACGTTCAACGACGTACACACCCTCAGATTCGAGAGTCAGCGGAGTTCCGAGACTAGCCATCGCCGCAAAAACGAATTCTGGTGCCCCCATCGACCTCGCGACACTAGGCAAGTTGGGGTATGGAATCTCCTCTCCAGCAGCGTCTTCCATCTTCCCGAACATCGCGTCGATGTTCTTTTCTTGGCTCTCGAGTTCGATCTTGGCCCGGGCTATGCTCTTCTCCGCAAGCGTCGTAGCCTCGTCGACGTCTTTGCCGGCGAGCGATGCGATGACGAGCTGGCGGATCATCTCTTCGAACGGTAAACCATCCTCATTTTGCTCATTCATACCCGCGGCCTCGAGCAATGCTTCTATGTCCCCGATGGCGTGAGATGCCAGCTGAAGTTTCTCCATCAGCCGCCCAACGATGTATTCCTCAAACGTCCCGCGTAGAATGATGTTGCAGATGCAGACGCTTGCGTGCTCTGAGGCAAGTCGCTGAATGCGCCCAATACGCTGTTCGACAATCATCGGATTCCAGGGCAGGTCGAAATTAACGAGAACATTCGCTGCCTGGAGATTAACGCCCTCCGATCCTGCTTCGGTTGAAACGATTACATGTATTTCGGGTGAGGCTTTCTTGAACTTGGCAATCGTACGCTGGTTTCGTTCACCCGAATCTCCGTTGATTAAGCCGCAAGTAATTCCTCCTGTTTGAAGAAACGATTCGATGGTCGTTTGCGTCTCGCGGCGAGTCGTGAATACCACTAGTCTCCATCGCTCAGGTTGCTCTGCCCGCAGTTTATCGACTAAAGACCCAAGCCCCCGTAACTTTGCTGTAATGCTGATTCTGCTAACAATCTCCTCAACTCGTGTGGCCAGACTTTGAGGTACCGTCTCGTTAGCAGCCATTTTCTTGAGTTGGGCAAGTAAAGCCTGTGGGCTGCTGATCACCGCTTGAAGGATCGAAATTTGCGATAACCGGTTCAGGCTTCGGATGGCGCTTGAAATCACGTTGATCAGTTCAAGCTCCTCAGGCATTGGATCAACCTTGTGCAGTTGGACGACCCGTTCAGGAAAATGTAGGTTTGCATCCGCTCGCCGAATTCTCGACATGTACCCGTACACGATCGATCGGAAACTGTCACGCATGTTGGGGGCAAGGTGACGTGCTTGCGTCCGATCGTCATCGATGAAAGTTCGAGCAAACACCCCCGCACTACCGAATGGATTCTGGTGTCCTCGCGCAACCGACAACAAGTCGACGAGCGAGTAGATATCCCACAGACGATTTTGAAGGGGCGTCGCCGTGAGCATGAGGACATACTTGAACATGCGGTTGGCCAGAGCATCCCGGAATCGCTCCGCTACCTGGGGGGGCTGGTTTGTTCCATATAGATTACGAAGCTTATGTGCCTCGTCTAGAATGAGCATTTCGAATCCGGCTTGGCTCAACGCTTCGAGATGCATGCGTGCAGAATGGTACGTCGTGATAATTGCGCCCCCGCCGTCCGGTACCTTCGCCTTCACAAGGTCGTTTCCTACGGCTTCAACGCCAGGGATTGCAAACTTGGTTTCTAGTTCTTCCTTCCACTGCGGCATTAACAACTTCGGACAAACAACGAGGATTTTCGACACTCGATGTCGCGCCATCAGCTCGCTGGCAATCAAACCAGCGCTAATTGTCTTGCCCAACCCAACATCATCAGCCAGGAGAGTAACGGGGAGGCGTCGACAGAAAGTCACCAAATTGCTGATCTGGTGATAGTACGGTTCGATGTGATCGTGCCATCGAGGCTCGGATTTTAGATCCTGGCGATCTCGGATCAGAATCGGATCTACCAGATCCCACTCCTGGGCAGCACGGTAAAGCTTGTAAGCGGAAGGATCCGGCGCCTTTCGGAGAGTCTTTGTTTGGAGTTTTGGAAGCTGACTTTCCATCGGCATCTAAGGGCTCTGAATCAAATTTGTTAAGGCACGCCAAATCGCGTACATTCCATAGGAATCCAGCGCACAATAATCTCTCAGATTTGCGCGCAGACGCGCACATTCTTGGTCATCGATCTCCCCCGAGATAATCCGGCCCCACGTCAATGACGCCACGGCGCCATCTTGGATTCCGAGGTTTGAATAACTGAGTTCGGGTGAAAGAACTGGCAGGACCTTTTTAATGGAAACCGACCCGCGAAGATCTCGATGGACAAAGTACTGTTTCGAAAAGATGTCCATCAGATCATAAAAGCGATCATTAAGCTCAATGGTGTATTCGCGTGCAGGTGAAAACCTGCGTCCGATGGCGTCGTTGACCTGGCACTCGAAAGCCTTGTTCCACGCAATCGTTGAACCAAATGGGCTAACGTGTTCTCGAAGCGAGTCTAGGAACGAACTGGTGGGATCGCCGCGCCCTGTGTGAAGGAAATCGCGGTGTATGGGTTCCTCGTCGGGTGAACCAACAATGTGAACCGAATACTGTAATGGAATCTGGTCGTATGGCGAAAAGTCCCTGAATAGGGGCAGGGCGGACGCAAATGTCTCGTAGTCGATGAAGTGAAGAGGAAAAGTGAGCTCGCTCAGCTCCTTCGCGATCGCTTCTTTATCGATTATCGTCTCGCCGGTTCGATATGCCCGAAGCTGATTGCTCTGGCCCTTCGTTAGCTTAACGTCAGAAGAAATATCCTCGAGCGTAAGAATCCCAGCATCCACCAGTTCCTTGAGTTTCCTCGGGCTGCTCCCGATGCGGGCGATATCATGGATTCCATAATCCGGCACGTCTGGATTCGAATAGTGGAATGTGCTGCAGTGCCGGGACCTTCCTTTATATATGCAGGAACAAGGGCCTTGAGGCTCAGACTCGTTCAGCAGATAGTTTCGTGCTTCTTGCATTTCTCTACTGACGGTCGCCGAGATGTCGTCCACATTTGCTGTAAGGTCAACGGGGGTGAATAGCTTCTGAATATCGAGATCATGCTGGCGCACGTAATCGGGATTAAGAACTATGAGAAAGGCCCGCTTGAGGTTGATACCGTGCTTTCGAAGAAGAGCAACTTGAAACGCAAGGTCGTAAACGTGCTCTTCCTTTACTTTGGTTGTGGACTTTACCTCATAGATCGACCAGTCGTTCGTTCCGGGTTCGCACCGAAGAACATCTACTACTGCCAGACACTCTTCTCGCTCGAATACCGGCTGGAATAGTGTGGGAGTGTTTGAAGCGATCAGTGCGCGAGTCTCTTGTAATGCGTCCGTTTGTGAACCGGTAACGACCGCGCCATCTGGAAACAAACCACGAGCCACGCGCTCCACCTCAATTCCCATTTCCATGACGGACTGTTCATATTCCGTCAACTCAGTCGACAAGTACACGTCAGGTTTGTGAATGCGTAGCCATGCGTTTTTCGCGCAGTCCCGCCAAAGTATGTAATCCGTCTTAGAGATGGACGAGACTGCACATCGACCTGATGGGGAACACTCGGATTGTGTGCGGGCTAACATTTATGCGCCCAAACCGATACACACTTCGCCTATTTAGGGAAATCGGCTAGCGGAAGCCCCCCCCAGATGAGAGGCCAGAAAGCCTTCATCCTTCGCTTCGCCGAATCGGCTTAACGATATCAGTACCTCATTGAATGTCAAACGGCTCGAAAGTGTTACCTATCCGCGTGGACCATAGACGGATCTGCATCTGTTGCCGACGGCTCCTGTTCATCGCCCGCAACTAGAGCGGCCTGCGTGTCCAGCACTTCGACTCCTCTGAGCCGGCGATTGATAGTCCGCGTTTTGCTATTTACTAATTTCAAGGTGCTCTGGACGGTTCCGACTTGCTTCTCGACCCTGGCCATTAAGCCACCGAACTTTTCA
>Ga0187879_10000664_pt1 | contig 22926 bp, 20 predicted proteins | sample June2016WEW_19_1_FD_132423 | JGI IMG/M metagenome (GOLD analysis project Ga0187879, IMG submission 132423) | Peatland microbial communities from SPRUCE experiment site at the Marcell Experimental Forest, Minnesota, USA - June2016WEW_19_10 | ecosystem: Environmental > Terrestrial > Soil >... | reverse complement strand
CGCCAGGTTATTCGGTGGCAGCAACGTAATCCACGCGTTGCAGGATGGCATTACCGCAATCAGCGAACTCGGCCGCCGAGTCGGCAGCTGGGATCCGTCTCCGGATGTCTACCGTTATATTGGCGTGGGCAACGCCAAACTCGGTGTCGGCTGGAACATGTCAGCGCAGATCTGGTCGGATCGGTTGAACGGGCGGCTCGGGGTGGTGTTTCCGGCGGAGGGCACGTTGTCTCGCGTCATTACGATCAACCTCGTCAAGGGGAGCCGTCAGCCGGACGCCGCGCGGCAGTTGATCACATGGTTGCTCGGAGCGGAGGCGCAACGAACCATGGTCGAGACGATGTTCCTCGGTCCGGTCAATGCACATACGAAATATATGGAGGGCGCGTTGCAACGGACCGCCAATACCCCGGAACGTGTGGCGCATGCCATGCCGGTCGATTGGGTTGCGATTGGCGCGACGCGCGAAGCGATTGTGCGGCGTTGGCACGAGGTCGTTCCTGACGCCGGTTGAATGTATTTCCGGTTGATGACAGGGTTCGCCAACAGGGAGGAAAATGCCATGACTTCTCGCAGGGGTACGCTGGCTCCAATCGCAGCCGGAACAATGTTTGGAGCGCGGGCGTGTGCCGCCGATTCAATCCGCATCGGTATGCCGTTGGCTCTGACCGGTCCGTTGGGTTCGGTAGGGGAATAAATGCGCCGTGGCGCAGAACTCTGGGCTAACGTCGAAAATGCCAAAGGCGGCGGGTTGGGCCGGCCGATCGAGCTGGTCATTTCCGATACCGGCGGCGATCCCACGACCTGCGTGCGAAAAGCCCAGGAGGCAGTGGAACGAGATGGATGTCATTTGCTGTCCGGAATGACGCTGTCGTCGGAAGCGCTGCGGTGGTACCGAAACCTGGCGAGTGGAACGCGATTTTCATTTCCTCGGACAATGGCGATGGGCGGTTGACCGGTGAGTCGTTCGTGCCGAATTTCTTCCGTGCAAATATCTCGGGCCCGATGGGGGCTCGGGCGGTTTCGCTGTAATTGTGGGAGGCGCCGTTCAAGCGGTTTTACGGACTGGAGATGGATTATGCGTGGGGCCGCAACAGCGTCGCGGTGTTCGCAGGTGAAATGAAACGGGCAGTGAAGGAGTTCGTTGGAGCGGTGTTTTCGCCGACCGGAACCAAGGACTTTTCGCCATATATCACGAAGATCCGTAATTCGGGCGCGGATGTGATGTATTTCGCATTGGCCGGCGACGACCTGAACGCCTTCCTGGTGCAGGCGAAACAATATCGGCTGAGCGAAAAAGTGCAGATGCCGACCGAGGTGGTCGATATGATCACGGTCCGGGCAGTAGGTAAGGCAGCGATCGGGCTGATCGGCTTGTCGCGGTACTCTGCCGAGATCGATACGCCGGCGACCAAAGCGTTCGTGGCGTTGTGGCAGAAAGAATATGGCAGAGCGCCGGATAGTAACGACGGCGAGCAGTGGCCGGCGTGTCAGATCCTGCCGGCCGGCATCGAGGCAGCCGGCAGCACGGATATCGAGCCATTGCGTGCGGCGCTGGCGAACGTTGCGATCGACGGCGTGAAGGGCCAGGTGGCGATGCGCGCGTGCGATCATCAGGTGGTGCAGCCCGGCTACATTCTGCGCGTCGAAAAAGGCGGGACCGGGCCTGAACCGAAGATCATCGCGACATTTCCGGGGGAACGGACGGCGCCGGCGTGTTTGAAGATGACGTATGACGATTGAGTCCGGATCGCCTCACTTCTGCCCCTGCATCCACTCCTGTGCCGCCTTATCCGCCCCAGACGGCAGCGGCGCCCCTGGGTCCTGCACCCATGCCACCACGTCATCGATCACCGTCTGCCGCCCCAGATCGCGCAGAATCAGATGATAATGCTCGGGATAGTACGCCAGCGTCGCATCCCCCTTCGGCAGTGCGCGCCACGTCGCCAAGGTCGCTTGTTTCGGGATCAAATCATCCTTGCCGCCGTAAATGAACAGCCCCCGCGCGCGAAAGTTCGCCGCCGAAGCCAGCGCCACATCCATCAAATTAACCAGCCCCTCGGTCGCATCCACCCGGGTTGCATGGATGGTCAGAGGGTCCTCCGACAACCGCACCAGCGCTGCATGATTGTCGCTCGCAGTGATTTTCACGTAGCCGCGGTTTTCCAGCATCAGGCCCGGCATGGTGTGGTCCGCGAACCACAGCACCCCGCGCAGAAAAGGGCTCATTTCGGCCCTCCCCCACACCGCCGGCGAGACCAGCACGTAGCCCGCGACACGTGGCGCATGCGGCTCGGTCGCCAGCACCATCAGCTCGGCCGCGCCCATGCTCTCGCCCATCAAGTACTCCGGCACCCCAGGATAGCGCTGTTCCAGCAGTCGGGCCATCACCCGAGCGTCGTCCACCAACCCTTGCGTGCTCGGCCAGTAGCCGCGTGAGGCGGTGCCGCCAAAGCCGCGCTGATCCGGCGAATACACCGCGATACCGGCATCGGCGAAGTCGGGCCCCGGGATCTCCCACGCATCGCGGCTGTCGTTCATGCCGTGCAGCGCCAGCACAACTGCCTTGGGTCGCGGCTCCGACGGCAGCCAGACGCGGTATGGCAGCCGGAACCCATCCGGCATCACAAAGGCACCTGCGGTTACGGCTGGCGGAACCACCGCCGGACCCGGCGGCGCCAGTTCGGTCATGCAGGCGGTCAGCGAGAGCATTGCCATCGCCATCAGGAAGAGCAAGGTTGAACGCATGCGTGGCATCGCTATCATCCCGCTCCGTTGCCCACCAGACCGAGGACCAAAATGTCGGACGGCACCGCTCTCCCACCGGAGACTTTTCATGTTGACGACCGCACGGTCGCCTGTGACGGAGGTCCCCTCGGCCACCCGCGGGTGTTCCTGTATATCGAGGACCACGAGGTGGTGTGCCCGTACTGCTCGCGCGTCTACATCCTGAACGAAGGAGCCGGCCACGGCGGACATTGATACTCAGACAGATCCCCTGACGACCGCGGCAGGGGACACTGCAATGCACCTGGTGCTGATCGACGGCTCCGGGTTCATTTTCCGTGCGTTCCATGCGCTGCCGCCGATGACCCGGCCGGATGGCACGCCGGTGAACGCCGTGTTCGGCTTCACCAACATGCTGGCGCGCCTGCTGAAGGACCACACCGGCACCCACATCGCGGTGATCTTCGACGCCGGCCGCCACACTTTCCGTAACCGGCTGTACGAGGCCTACAAGGCGCAACGTCCGCCGGCTCCGGAGGACCTGGTCCCGCAGTTCATCCTCACCCGCGAAGCCACCGAGGCGTTCGGTGTCCCCGCCATCGAACTGACCGACTGGGAGGCCGACGATCTGATCGCCGCCTATGCGAAGGCGGCCGAGGACCAGCGCTGGCGCACCACGATCGTGTCCTCCGACAAGGACCTGATGCAGTTGATCCGGCCCGGCGTGATCATGATGGATCCGCTGAAGCAGAAGCCGATCGGACCTGCCGAGGTGATGGAAAAGTTCGGCGTCACGCCGGACAAAGTGATCGAGGTGCAGTCGCTGATCGGCGACTCGACCGACAACGTCCCGGGTGTGCCGGGCATCGGCCCCAAGGGTGCCGCCCAGTTGATCGCCGAGTTCGGGAATCTGGAAGCGGTGCTGGCTGCCGCGCCATCGATGAAGCCGTCGAAACGCCGCGATGCACTGATGGAACACGCGGATAAGGCGAGGATTTCTCGCGAACTGGTGATCTTGCGGGAAGATGCGCCACTGCCTCTGCCGTTGGACGCGTTGGTTGTGAAGGAACCGGATGTGGTGCATCTGGCGGCATGGCTGACCGCCCAGGGCTTCCGGAGCACAATCGCGCGATTGGGGCTTGGGATTGCGGCGCAGGTGACCGAGGCTCCGAAGCCGGTGGATGCACCGCCGGTTCCTGCCTCGGACGTCGACTTTGGCAACTACGAGTCGGTCACTAGCGCCGAGGCCCTGCGCGCCTGGGCTGAGGCCGCGCGCGCCGCCGGTTGTTTCGCATTGGATACGGAGACCGATGGGCTGGATGCCATGCGAGCCTCTCTGGTTGGCCTGTCGCTGGCGACCGCCGCCGGCCACGCCTGCTATGTGCCGTTGCGTCACATTGGGCTGGCGGAACAGGTGTCCGTGGCGGATGCCATCGCGGTGCTTGGCCCGTTGTTCGACGATCCGTCAATTTTGAAAATCCTGCAAAACGCCAAGTTCGACATGATGGTCCTGGGGCGCGCCGGTTTCCCGCCGCTTACTCCGATCGATGACACCATGTTGATTTCCTTCGCGCAGGACGCCGGCGCGCACGGCCATGGCATGGACGAATTGTCCCGGCTGCACCTTGGCCACACCCCGATCCCGTACGACGAAGTGACGGGTACCGGGCGCAATCGCATCAGTTTTGCCCACGTGCCGATCCATAACGCGACGGCCTACGCGGCCGAGGACGCCGACGTGACCTTGCGCCTGTGGGCCTGTCTGAAGCCGCGGCTGCGCGCCAATCACGCGCTGGCGCTGTATGAGCAGGTGGAACGCCGTCTGGTTCCCGTGCTGCTGGACATGGAGCGGGCTGGAATAAAAGTCGACGCCGATGATCTACGTCGTATGTCGGTCGATTTCGAACAACGTATGGCAGTGATGGAGAGGGACAGCCACCGTTTGGCAGGCTTCGAGTTCAATATCGGTTCGCCCAAACAACTGGGCGAGGTGCTGTTCGACAAAATGAACCTGCCCGGCGGCAAACGGATGAAGACCGGCGCCTGGGGGACCGATTCGTCGGTGCTGCAGGGCCTGGCCGACCAGGGCCACGAGTTGCCCGGGCGTATCCTGGAATGGCGGCAGTTGCAGAAGCTGAAATCCACTTATGCCGATGCGCTGGTGGAACAAATAAATCCGGAAACGGGCCGCGTTCACACCAGCTACGCCATGGCGATCGCACAGACCGGCCGGCTGTCGTCTACCGATCCGAATTTGCAAAATATCCCGATCCGCACCGAGGAAGGCAGCCGTATCCGCCACGCCTTCATCGCCGAGCCGGGGAATGTGTTGGTCAGCGCGGATTACTCGCAGATCGAGCTTCGGCTGCTGGCTCATGTCGCCGACATCCCGGCCCTGAAGGAAAGTTTTGCTCGTGGCGAGGACATCCATGCCCGCACCGCCAGCGAGGTCTTCGGCGTGCCGATGGAAGGCATGGATCCGATGACCCGCCGCCGTGCGAAAGCCATTAATTTCGGCATTATCTACGGTATCAGCGGCTTCGGTCTGGCCCGTCAATTGGGCATTGGCCAAGGTGAAGCGCTTGGCTACATCAAACGATACTTTGAACGCTACCCGGGCATCCGCGACTATATGGAACACGCCAAATCGGTGGCGAAAGCGAAAGGCTACGTCACGACACCGTTTGGCCGCCGCTGTTGGATCTCCGGCATCAACGATAAGATGCAGGCGCGCCGGTCCTACGCCGAGCGCCAGGCGATCAACGCTCCGTTGCAAGGCGGCGCCGCCGACATCATCAAGCGCGCGATGGTGCGGCTGCCGCCGGTGCTGGCGCGCGAGTGCCCGTCAGCGCGGATGTTGTTGCAGGTCCATGACGAACTGCTGTTCGAGGTGCCTGCGAGCGACGCCCCTGGTTTGGCCAGTGTGGCAGCCCGCGTCATGGAAGCCGCCGCCACCCTGTCCGTTCCCTTGGTCGTTGAGACCGGCACCGGCCACTCCTGGGCCGAGGCGCACTGACGGCAATGGCCGCCGCGATCATCGTCGATTGCGTGACGGCCTGGCTCGGGATCGGCGTCCTCGTGGGCGTGGCGTTCCTGTTCCTGGGGATCGACAACGTCGATGATTCTGCCCGTGGGGCCTACGCGTTTCGACCATTGCTGTTGCCTGGCCTTGTGCTGTTGTGGCCGTTCGTCGTGCTGCGCTGGTATTTGCTGGCGCGGCCATGAGGCGGCGTCATCGTGATGTTCATCGTGTTGCCTGGCTCGCGTTGGCGTTCTTGCTGCCCGCGATCGTGTTGTTGTCGCTGATGCTGCGTCCCATTGGCCCGACCGAGGCGCCGCAAATCCAACTGGCACCACCGAAATGACCGAGCGTTACGTTCCGGTCGGCTGGAACATAAGCAAGATCGTGTACGATGTCATCGCGCTGGCAGTGATCGGCGGCTACATCAGCGTATACCTGTGGGTGGCGCCGGCGTTTCAACATGTGACGCTGCCGCTCGACGATTACACGATGCGAATGAACGCGTTCGGGACCTGTGCGTTCCTGCTGCTGTCGCTGATTTTGTCGATCGGGCCCGCTACGCGATTGGACCCTCGGTTCCTGCCGTTGCTGTACAACCGCCGCCATTTGGGCGTGCTGACTGCTGCGGTTGCGGTAACTCATGCTTACGCTGCGCTGGACTGGTATTTCAGCTATAGTCCCTACGACCGGTTCGAGATGCTGTTGCGCGGCAATACCAGCTTCTTCCAGCTGCATGGGTTTCCGTTCGAACTGTTTGGCATCTTCTCGCTGTTGGTTTTGCTGTTGTTGGCGGCAACAAGTCACGATTTCTGGTTGCGTTTCCTGACCCCACCGGTATGGAAGGCGCTGCATATGGCGCTGTACGCAGCCTATCTGTCTGTGGTCGTGCACATCTCGTTGGGTGCCTTGCAGGCGGCGCAAAACCCGCTGCTGGCAGCCGTGGTTTTGCTCTGCGCGACGGGGGTTGCCATCCTGCATGTGGTCGCGTCGCGCCGGCCGTTGCCTGCTTCTATGGTCGACGGCTGGATTTATGCCGGGAGTGCGGACGAAATCGAGGAAGATCACGGCATCGTCATCACGCCACCGGACGCCGAACCAATCGCCATCTTCCGGCACGCCGGTAAGCTGTCTGCCGTAACGAATCTCTGCGCCCATCAGAATGGGCCGTTGGGTGAGGGCAGGGTGATCGATGGTTGCATCACCTGCCCGTGGCACGGCTACCAATATCGGTTGGAAGATGGGCAGGCACCGCCACCCTACACTGAGGCGCTGGCAACCTTCCACTTGCGCCTCGTCGATGGCCACATATGGATCGATCCGGAGCCGAACCTACCCGGCACGTTCGTTGCACCGGTGGCCGTGTCATGACGCCATTTTTCGTTGGTTGGTCGGGACGCAGCGCTGCTCCGTTCCTCGGGTTTCTGGGGCTGATCCTGCTGACGCTGCTGGCCGGCTTCGGTGCGCTGGCGTTTGCCCTGGGCGTGACCGTGGACGATCCCGGGGGCGGCAATTTCACTGGCGACAAAGCGATCACCGGGGTTCTGATCGCCGATCCGTATCCAATGATCGTGACCGACAATGACCACCACACGATCCTGTTGTCGGGCGGCGGCAAGCGCGGCGTGCAGGCGGAAGCGCGTCAGTTGGATGGCAAACACGTGCACGCGACCGGCGCCGGTGTGAAACGCGGCGACCGTGACATGCTGCTGGTGGATCAGCTGCAACCGGCACCTGGTGAGGCTTTGCCACCGGTCCGTGAGTCCCTGGGTACCTGGCGTCTCACCGGGGAACTCTGTGATGGCAAGTGTTCGTTGGGCGTAATGCGGCCCGGCGACAAAGCGGCGCATAAAGCCTGTGCCAATGTCTGCCTGATTGGTGGTGTGCCGCCGGTGTTCATCACCACGACGCCGGTGTTGGGCACGCAGTATTTGCTGATGGGCGATCCGCAAAACCATGCGCTGCCTGACGCGTTGCGCGATTACGTTGCCATTACGACCAGGATGGATGGAACATTGGAACGGATCGGCGACGCATTGGTCTTCAACACCGACGTCACCAAAGCGGTCGTGCCATGATCTGGCGCTCGACAGCGATGATCGTGGTGGCGTTCGTGGCGGCCTGGAACACCGTCGAGTACAGCCCGGTACTGCTGGACTGGCTTGGTCTGGGGGAGTTTGTCTTTCTGGGCCAGCTTGGGTTACCGATCCTGGTGCTGTCGGTATTGGAAATGCTGTTCCGGCGGATATCCGGGCCGACGGGACCGCAGTTCATTCGTTACGGTCTGGTTTGATTCGTGGACGCCGTTGTGGCGGCGCCAAGCGGTGGAGTGACCCATGATCCAGGCGGCTGAGACGTTTGACGGCACCTGGCCGTGGGCACCGAAATTCTGTTCGGCGGCTGGGTTCCAGCAACATTATGTCGACGAGGGCCGCGGCCGTCCGGTGGTGATGCTGCACGGGCAGCCGACCTGGGGCTACATCTACCGCCGCTTCGTCGCGCCGATTGCGGCCACGCATCGGGTGATCGTTCCGGACCACATGGGCTTCGGCAAAAGCGAGACCCCGCCGGACCGCGACTACACCTTGTCTGCTCATGTCACGAATCTGACAGCGTTGATCGAATCGCTTGACCTCCGTGACATCACGTTCGTGATGCAGGACTGGGGCGGCCCGATCGGCATTGGTTACGCTGTGCGTCACCCGGAGCGTGTGCACAGTTTGGTGCTGATGAACACGGTGTCTGGCTACGGTACCGCGGGCCGTCGCGATCTGCCCAGTGCAACGGAGTCATCGTGGTTCCGGTGGATTTTGGAGGGGATGGAGACGGGACGGACCGAGGCGGTGCTGTCTCACCTTGGGTCGACCATCTTGTCGGTGATGCAGATCGTTGGGCTGGAGCGGCTGGACCACGTCGATCCGACCTTCATTCGTGCTTATGCCGCGCCTTTTGCGACGCCGGCGGACTGCAAGGGTGCCATTGCCTTTCCGCTTGATCTTGCGCTTGGCCGCATCCGCGAATTCGTGCGCGCCGGTTCGGCCGGCGTGCCGGAGTTGAGAGCCAAACCGGCCATTCTGATCGAGGGCATGCTGGATCGGGCAATCCTGCCGGAACTGGCGCTGGCCGATTTTCGCGGCCTGTGGCCGGACCGGCCGGTGATCGAAGTTCCCAGTGCCGGCCACTACATTCAGGAGGACGCGCCGGAGGTCGCTATAGCCGCGATCCAGGCGTTCCTGGAGAACGTCTCAATCCTGACGCGGCAATCGTAACGGCAACAACAACAGAGTTGCGAACAGTCCCAGACCACCGCCGATCAGGAACACGGACAGCGACGGCAACGCCGCCACCACCGGAGCCGCCACCGTCGGCGCCACCGCCTGGGCTACCAGCACTGGCACGGCTAGCCAGCCCAATACGGTCGCGTAACCGTTTGGCCCGAACAACGCCAGCGGCAATGTGCCTCGGTTGATCGTCATGATACCATTGCTCATGCCGTACAATACTGCGAATGCGGTTGCCGCGACCGGACCGCCAAGCGGCAGCAGCGCGGCGCCGATCGGAAACAGCAATGCCGCCAGTCGAGCGCGGATCAACAAGTGAAACCGGCGCCCGACGGTCCATTCCAGCATGCGTCCCGCGACTTGTCCCGGCCCGATCAATGACGCGACCAAGACCGCTACCGCCGCGTCCAGGCCGATGCCGTGCAACAGCGCCAGAATGTGAGCTGCGAGCGCCGAAGTAATGAACCAGCGCACCGTGAAGAATCCGGCGAGGCAGGCGATCGCCATCCGACTGACCGGCGTACGTTTGGCATCGGTGTGGCTGGCTTCCTTGCGGTTCTGATCCAGCCGCGGCACCAATGCCAAAACCATAGGCAGGTTCAGGCCCAACATGATGCCGACGTAGACCAGCATCAGGCCACGCCAGCCGGTGAAGCCGATAATTGCCGAGCCGAGCGACCAGAACACTGTGCTCGCGAAGCCGGCAAACAAAGTAACGCCGGTGATGGTCGGCCCAGCCTCTCGCCCAAGTAACGTTCCGACGGTGGCAAAGGCGGCGTCGTACAAGCCCATCGCCATGCCGATGCCAAGCACCCCCCAACCGAGATACCAGACCATAATGTTGGACGACAGCGCGAGGATCGCCTGACCGGCCGCAAGGACCAAGATGCTGGCGGCGATGCAACCCTTGCCGCCATTCCGATCGATCCAGCGTCCGACCCTGGGGGCACAGAAGCCGGCGAACAGCAGCGACATGGTGAAGGCGCCCAACAGCGCGAAAGTCGACTGGCCTAAGTCATGTGCCGCCGGAACGACGACCACGGCGGGGAGGTAAAAAGACATGCCCCAGGACAGCGTCTGATTGATGCCAAGCACCGCGCCAAGGCGCCGACGACCCAAGGATTGTCCGGACGAGCTCATAAGGCGTATACTTCCCGGGCTATCAGGGTTCTTGAGCGGGCTGTTCCCGCCAGGTCAGACCGTGCCGCCGGCGAGCGGCGTTCGGAAGGGAGACTATCCATGCCATATGCGTTCACGACCGAATCCGTTGAATATATCCGTCACGGCAGCACGCCGTACATGGCGAAACTCTACAAGCCCAGTGGCGACGGGCCGTTCCCGATGGTGATCGATTTGCACGGCGGAGCGTGGTGCAATGGCGATCTCGCCGATTGCGACCCGCGCGATCAGGTGCTGGCGGCGAGCGGCTTTGTTGTCGCAGCCATCAACTTCCGTCACGGGCCGGATGGGTATCCGACGTCGTTGCAGGACATCAACTATTGCATCCGGTGGATGAAATCCAACGCAACGAAATGGAACGGCAATCCGAAAGCTGTCGGGCTGTCCGGTACCAGCAGCGGCGGGCACCTCGCCATGCTGGTGGCGATGCGGCCGAACGATCCGCGCTACGCCGCCCTGGCAGGCCCGGCGGGAGTGGACCCATCGGTGCAGGCAATCGTGATGCAATGGCCGGTGATCAACCCGATCTCGCGCTATCGGCATGCACGGCGGCTGCTGGACGGTGCCAATCCGCCGGCTTGGCCGAAGGGTGTACCGGACCGGCATGAAACGTACTGGAAGACCGAGGCGGCGATGATCGAGGGCAACCCGATCACGATCCTCGAAAAGGGCGAGAAGGTGGTGATGCCGCCGACGCTGTGGATCCAGGGGCAGCCGGACCAGACGCACGACTACCGCGATCCGGAATCGCCGTTGGAGTTGAATGAACCGTTGCGGTTCTCGTTCGATTATCGCAAGGCGGGCGGGTTCATCGAGACGTTGTATGTCGATGATGCATCGAAGCGCGGCGATTCTTCGCACCTGCCGACCGCGGCGTTCTTCCATCGGTTCCTGAAGTAGCGGGTTGAACCCGGCGCGCGGGCAATCGCGCGCCGGTCGTTGTCGGGAATATCTTTCACCCAGGTGCCCATGGTCTCGTGCTTCTCGGCACGCCGAAATATGGAAAACACTGCCTGGCCCATCCGGCGCGCGATATCCCTTTCCCGTTCCGGCAATGAAAGAGCGCGACCGGACAGGAACCGATCGAAGGGGCGAATGCCACGCTCATTCGGCTCATAAAAGGTGAGGCCGACAAGCATTTCAATACTGGCTTCGCCGTGCGGCGGGTCGATCTTGCCGCCGACAAGAATACCCATGTTTTGCGCTGCGCGTTTCAGATCACTGGGCCCACAGCTCCTGCGAGCGGCTTCACGGACGCTCGTCACTGAGGTCGTTAAGGTCTCAATGGCCGCCGGCAATTCCTCGGCATTCATCGGCTGGTCGTGTCTCGTGTCGTTACGCACGCCGCCTGACTCGTTTCGGGGGCGCATTCCGTTCCAGTAGTGCCGCGAGGAACCGTCCGGTGTGACTGTTGGGATTGGCGGCGATGTCTTCCGGCGTGCCCTCGGCGACGATCAGACCACCACCGTCGCCGCCGTCAGGGCCCAGGTCGAGAATCCAGTCGGCGGTTTTGATGACTTCAAGGTTGTGCTCGATGACGATAACGGTGTTGCCTTGATCGACCAGCGCGTGCAGCACCTCAAGCAGCTTGCGCACGTCCTCGAAGTGCAGACCTGTGGTGGGTTCGTCGAGAATATACAGCGTGCGGCCGGTCGCCCGCCGCGCCAGTTCCTTGGACAGTTTAATCCGTTGCGCCTCACCCCCGGACAGGGTCGTTGCCTGCTGGCCCAACGCGATATAACCGAGCCCAACCTGTTGCAGGATTTTCAGCCGGTCATGGATGCGGGTCTGCGCGCTAAAGTAAGGCACGGCCTCGTCGACGGTCATCGCCAGCACTTCGGCGATCGATTTGTCGCGGAACTTGATCTCCAAAGTCTCCCGATTATAGCGACGGCCTTTGCACGTATCGCAGGTGACATAAACGTCCGGCAAGAAGTGCATCTCGATTTTCAGCACACCGTCGCCCTGGCAGGCCTCGCATCGACCGCCCTTAACGTTGAACGAAAACCGGCCAGGCTTGTAGCCGCGGGCGCGTGATTCCGGCAGCTCGGCAAACCAATCGCGGATCGGCGCGAACAGGTCGGTGTAGGTCGCCGGATTGGAGCGCGGCGTGCGGCCGATCGGCGACTGATCAATGTCGATGATCTTGTCGAGCTGATCCAGTCCCTCAATCCGGTCGTGCGGCGAAGGCGATTCGCCGGCCCCCATCAACCGCCGCGCCGCCGCTTTGTACAACGTATCGATCACCAAGGTGGATTTGCCGCCGCCCGACACGCCGGTCACGCAGGTGAACGTGCCCAGTGGAAAGGCAGCAGTGATGTGTTTCAGGTTGTTGGCCCGCGCGCCGACAACCCGCACAACCCGGTCTTTTTGCGCCGGCCGCCGCATCCGGGGGATTTCGATGCGGCGCCGTCCCGACAAATAATCACCGGTCAGCGACCTGGGATTGGCAGCGACCTCAGCCGGTGTGCCCTCGGCGATGATGCGGCCGCCATTCACGCCGGCTTCAGGACCGATATCGATCAGGTGATCGGCGGCGCGGATTGCATCCTCATCATGTTCGACAACCAGAACGGTATTGCCGAGGTCGCGCAGCCGCCGCAGCGTGCCCAAAAGTCGTTCGTTGTCACGTTGATGCAGCCCGATCGAGGGCTCATCCAGCACGTACAACACGCCGGTCAGGCCCGACCCGATCTGGCTGGCGAGCCGAATCCGTTGCGACTCACCACCGGACAAGCTGGCCGAGCCGCGCGCCAAAGTCAGATAATCCAGGCCGACATCGACCAGGAAGCGCAGCCGATCATGGATTTCGCGCAGGATCCGGCCGGCGATCTCGGCCCGTTGCGGGGTCAGCGTCGGCAGCACCCCGTCGAACCAATCCAGTGCCGCCCGGATCGACAATTCCGACGCCTCGGCGATGTTCGACCCTCCGACGCGGACCGACAAAGCCTCGGGCTTCAGGCGTGCACCGCCGCAGGTCGCGCAGGGTTTCTCGGATTGGTAGCGAGACAATTCCTCGCGCACCCAGGCACTGTCGGTTTCCCGCAGGCGGCGTTCCAGGTTGTGCAGCACGCCCTCGAACGGCTTGGTAACGGTGTACGACCGGGTTCCATCCTTGTAGGTGAACGACACCGGGTCATCCCGGGTTCCGGTCAACACCGCAGCGCGAAACCCCACCGGCAGGTCGCGCCAGGGAGTTTTCGTGGTGACGCCAAAATGCCGCGCCAGGCTCTGCAACGTCTGATCGTAATACGGACTTTGTGCACCAGACCACGGCGCAACCACGCCATCGGCCAGACCAAGCCGTTCATCCGGCACCACCAGATCGGGGTCGAAGAAATTCTCCACACCCAACCCATCGCACGCTGGGCAGGCGCCGTGGGGGGAATTGAAGCTGAACAGCCGCGGCTCGATTTCCTCGATCGAAAACCCCGAGACCGGACAGGCAAACTTCGACGAAAACACCGTGCGTTCGCCGGAGTCGGCGTTTTCCGCAAACACCACGCCCTCCGACAATGCCAGTGCGGTCTCGAAACTATCAGCCAGCCGCGAACTCACTCCCTCACGCACCACGATGCGGTCCACCACCGCTTCGATCTCGTGGCGGATTTTGCGGTTCAACGCCGGGACCTCGCCGATTTCATACAGTTTGCCGTCGACTTTCACGCGGGTAAAACCACGGCGCTGCAATTCGGCCAGTTCCTTGCGGTATTCGCCCTTGCGGTCGCGCACCACCGGCGCCAGCAGCAGCAATCGGGTGCCCTCCGCCATCGCCACGACGCGGTCGACCATTTGCGACACGGTCTGCGCCTCGATCGGCAGGCCGGTGGCGGGCGAATAGGGAACGCCCACGCGTGCCCATAACAGCCGCATATAGTCGTGAATTTCGGTCACCGTGCCGACCGTGGAGCGCGGGTTGCGGCTGGTGGTCTTTTGCTCGATCGAGATGGCGGGCGACAGACCCTCGATACTGTCCACGTCGGGCTTGCCCATCAGCTCCAGGAACTGGCGGGCATAGGCGGACAGCGACTCGACGTAGCGGCGCTGGCCCTCGGCATAGATCGTGTCGAACGCCAGCGAGGATTTGCCCGACCCGGACAGGCCCGTGATCACCGTCAGCGAATCGCGCGGGATCGTGACGTCGATGTTCTTCAGATTATGCTCGCGCGCACCCCGCACGACGATGGCATTGCCGCGCGCCGTCGGCGCGACATTGTTCCCGCGCGCCGTCGGCGCGACCGCATTTGCCCCGGTCCGGCCGGTCCCATGCTCCTGAGGCGCGATAATGGAGCCGTCCATCGGTGCTGATACCCCTGTTGCGGCGAGTCGATTTGTTCTATGGATGTTCCCTGGGACCATGACAAATTCCGGCCCATTCTGGAAGGGGGGGCGTGGAAGGGTTGTTAACCACTGTCCCGTATCCTAAGGCACTATCCGTCATGAAGGGAGCCGAGCAATGGCTGGCAGCGTCAACAAAGTGATCCTGGTGGGTAACCTGGGTCGCGATCCCGAGATCCGCAATACCCAGGATGGCAGCAAGATCGTCAATCTGGCCCTGGCGACCAGCGAGACCTGGAACGACCGGCAAAGCGGTGAGCGCAAGGAAAAAACCGAATGGCACCGGGTCGTGATCTTCAACGACCGGGTCGCCGACGTCGCCGAGAAGTATCTGAAAAAGGGCGCCAAGATCTACGTCGAGGGCTCGTTGCAGACCCGCAAATGGACCGACCAGGCTTGCCAGGAACGCTATTCAACTGAGGTCGTGATCGGCCGCTTTAACGGTCAGCTAACCATGCTGGACGGCCGATCGGGCGGCGAGTCGGGCGGCTATGCCGGCGGCATGGCGGAGCCGCCAATGGGTGGTGCTGCTCCGGCACGGGAACGCGCGCCCGCGTCACGCCCGGCGGCTGCGCGACCCGCGGCAGGGGGGGCGCCATCGTGGGATGCGCCACGCGGCGGTGATCTGGACGACGAAATACCGTTCTGAGCAGCAAGGGAGGAAATCCATGCCTGGAAAAATCGTGCACCTGGCACTGAAGGTGAATGATCTCGAGTCGTCGACGAAGTTCTATGAGGAAGTGTTTGGCTTCCGCGTGGTGACCACGCATCGTGGCAAGGGCCGTGAACACGTGTCGCGCCATTTGACCGATGGCACCATCGATCTGGCGCTGATCGTCTATGACAACGAGCAGGCGGAAGACGCGATGCTGTCCGGTTCCGGTCCATGCATCCACCATTGGGGCGCCGAGGTTGACGACATCCCTGCCGCCGCAGAAAAGATACGTGCCCTGGGCGGTGAGGTAATGTCGCCGCTGGATGCCGGGGTGATCAAGTTCCGTTCGCCCGACGGCACAATCGCCGAGCTGGTGCAAAAAGACCGTTACGAAAACCTGAAGAAGTTCCACGGCGTCGCCTGACCGTCACAGGCTGACGGAATGCCGCGGCCGGCCCCAGTCGGCCGCCATTTCCGCACATCTTGCTATATCTTCTTCCAGCAACAAGCCCTGGGCTTTTAATTCATGCGCCGCTGCAACGATCGCCGCCTGATACTCCTGTTTGGTGGCATAGCGTTCCAAAATCGAACGCCGCGGATCGCCGGTTGCCGTGCGCTCTGAAGGCGTGTCAGCAAACGGAATGTAGCTGCCTTCGAAGCGCCATTGCATCCCGTGACCGTAACCATGGGCGCGCGGGTTCCATCCCGTGTAGGTTCCAAGTGGTGCCGCCACCATGGGCGCGCGCAGCCCCGGAACATCGTTGCCATTCCGATCGACCGACGGCACCAGCACGGTATAGGCCAGACCCGGCCCGTCCGGATCGTTGCGCCCATGCATAAACGTCGGCGGCTCCCGCAGGATACCGTTATCGGCGTCCGGCCCGAAGTCCAGCAACGGCAACGGGTTCGGACAGGCGAGCGGCATGACGCCAGGAATATCCGGGAATTGCTCTCGCCAGGTCGCGTAATCGACCAGGGTATTCTCCGCCCGCGTTGGAATCCGACTGGGTGGCGGCTTCTTGCCGCTGGTGGCCCAGGCATCCATCGCGTCCAGCATGGCACGGAAGAACATGGAGGTGGCGACGTTGTTGGAATAATGCCGGCCGATGCCGGTGGCGGGCGCTTTCAACAGCGGCTCGGCGGAATGTTGCGAGCTCGACCAGAAATAGATCCGTACCGTTTCCGGCTGCGCCAGATCGTTGCCTTGCGTATCGGTGTGCGCCAGCGAACCGCGCCGCACCCAATATTCCGTTGCCGTTTGCGTATGGAACACCAGCGGATCGGTCTCCGGCCGTTTGAGGATGGCGTCATGCCGTCCGGTCAGATGATCGGTGGACCACGCGTAAGAGAACGGGAAAGAATCGGCGATGTTGAAATGGTCCTCATATTGCTGACCACCGGAGACAATTGGGTTGGCGAACCGGTGGTTCATCCATTTCCTGCCGGCGCCGGCCACGTGCGGCATGACGCCATCGAACACCCGGCGTCCTGTGGCATCGGCATTGTAGCCGCGATAGACGAAGTCCCGCAGACAGCGTCCGGTTTGCGAGCGGCCCCAGGCATAGGCCATTTGTGTGCCGCATAACGGGTTCGCTTGGCTCCGGTCATATTTCAGGAAACTGACGAAATCGCGCACCGCCACGTGGCCCAGTCCCATGACTTTGGGATCTTTGGCGGTGTAGAGCAATTCGTAGATCCAGCCAGGATGAAAACCGGCAGCGTAATGAATGTGGCAATCGGACGGCACGATGGCGCGTTCGGGGACTTTGGTTTCGGCACCCATTCCGAGAACCTCGGTGGCGAATGACCATTGGTCTGGAGAAATGACTTCGGGTTCGTCATACGGGTAGCGACGTCGGGTGAACACCGCGTCGCGTGTGTCCATTGACACAGTGCGGTACGAATGACCGGCGACGCGGCCACTGAGCGGGTAACTGGTGGCTCCTGGCGCATCCGGAATGAACTCGACGCGGATGCGGCCGGTGATGGGTTGACCGTTGTTGGTGGCGACGGGAACGTCCAGCACCATGCGGTTGTCGCCGGGTAGCATATCGCCCTCCCAGGCAACCCAGGCAACGGAATAGCCGCGCCGCATGAAAAACCCATTGCCGGCATGGGAAAGCGACAATGGGTCGTTGCTGTGTGGCGCATCGTTAAAGTATTGCAGTGCGCGCTTGTGGCCGCGGTTGCCGTAGTCATAGAACACCCGGTGATTGCCGCGGGAAAGTTCCGCTGGTTTCAGGATCATGAAATCGGCTGCGAAATGCACGAGACCTTGCGCGTCGCGCGGCGCTTTATCCAGATCGACCACGTCCTGCTGTGCCGGTGCCAAGGGATCGACCGCGAACAAAGCGCGCCCGGACAGGCGTTCATAGGGGCCGGTATCGCCGAAACTGTGGCCGCCCGCGAATGGGCGGGATTCGATAGTGTGCAACTCAATCATGGCGTGGCCCTCTGCCTGGTCAGTCCCGGCAGTGTATTGCTCCGGGCAGCGTTGAGGAAGCTGGGCGTTTTCGGTATGGTCGGGACAGCGGACCGGGAGGAGATTGCAGAAAAATGTTTCCGATAACGGACCATGTGGTGAAAACGCAGCGGCACACCAGCTTTTATCTTGCCTGTGGCGCGGCGGATGCGCCGCCAATCATTTTCGTGCACGGCTGGCCGGAGTTGTCGATCAGTTGGCGCCACCAACTGCCATGCTTCGCTGCACTGGGCTTTCGTGCGATCGCCCCGGATATGCGCGGTTATGGGCGGTCGAGCGTGCCGCCTCGGCAGGAAGATTACGCGATGGAACCCATTACCGGCGATATGATCGAGCTGCTGGACAGTCTTGGGCACGATAAAGCGATCTGGGTTGGGCATGACTGGGGAAGCCCAGTGGTGTGGAATATTGCGAGCCATCTCCCCGAGCGGTGTCATGCCGTGGCTTCGCTATGCGTGCCGTATTTTCCGTTGGGATTTGGGTTTCGTGCGCTGGCCGATCTGATCGACCGGACAATTTATCCCGCCGCCGAGTTTCCCGCCGGTCAATGGGAATACCAATTGTTCTACCGCGAGAACTTTGGCAAAGCGTGCAGGGTCTTCGAGGCTGACGTCGCGGCGACGGTAAAGGCACTCTTTCGCAAAGGCGACCCGGCCGGAAAAGGCAAGCCATCGCGGTTGGCGCTCGTACGCAAGGAAGGCGGCTGGTTCGGCGGCCGGCCGGGGGCACCCGATCTGCCTCGTGATGCCGATGTGCTGACTGAGGCCGACCTCAGCGCCTACGTTGCAGCGCTGACCCGGAATGGATTTCGCGGTCCGGCGTCCTGGTACATGAATCCAGACGCCAACATGGCGTTCCAGGCCGGCTCGGTAAATGGCGGGCAGTTAAACATGCCGGTGCTGTTTCTGCACGCCGCCTATGATTACACCTGCGAGACAGTCGATTCCCGCCTGGCCGACCCCATGCGGCGGAGTTGCACGGACCTGACCGAGGTCGTGGTCTCAACCGGCCACTGGATGGCGCAGGAGAAGCCGGCTGCGGTGAATGCAGCACTGGCGCGGTGGACCGCCACGAAACTGCCGTCGGTCTGGCGTGGCTGAGGAGATATACGAATGAAAATCACCAAAGTTGAACCGCTGCTACTGGATCGGTTCCTTTACGTGCGGGTCCATACCGACAGCGGCATTGTCGGCATCGGCGAGTCGGGCACCTGGGGCCAGTTGGAGGCATCTTCGGCCGCAATCGCCAAATATGGCGACTATCTCATCGGCAAGGATCCGTTTCCGATCGAGCATCACTGGAACGTGATGCTGCGCGCCAATCATTTCACTGGAGGCGCGATCACGGGTGCGGTGTCCGCCATCGACATCGCGTTGTGGGATATCAAAGGTAAGTTCTTCAATGTGCCAGTGTATGAGTTGCTTGGTGGCAAAGTCCGTCACAAAGCCCGGCTTTATGGCCACGTGAAAGGCCGCACGATCGAGAAACTCGTTGAAGAGGCAGTCCGGCTGAAGGAAGCAGGCTTCACCGCGCTTGGCCATCTCAATCCGTTGCTGGACGAAAGCGAGCACGAACCGTACTACAAATCGCATGCGGCGAAGATCGAAGGTGCGATCGACAATGTTCGCCGCCTGCGCGAGGCAGTGGGCAAGGAGGTTGATCTTTGCATCGAAATCCATCGCCGGTTGACGCCGCCGGAAGCGATCGCTCTGGCGCGCGGGATCGAGAAATACACGCCAATGTTCTACGAGGACCCGTTACGGCCCAACAGTTTCGACGCCATGGCACAGGTGGCGCGCCACATTGATATACCGATCGCCACCGGTGAACGATTCACCAGCCTGTATCAGTTTCAGACGTTGCTGACCCGCGATGCGGTGCAATATCTGCGGCCGGATGTGTGTCTGTGTGGCGGCATCACCGGCGCGAAGAAAATCGCAGCCCTGGCCGAGGCGCATGACGCCTGGATCGTGCCGCACAACCCGCTGTCACCGATCAGCACCGCTGCTTGTTTGCAGATCGCCGCCTGCATTCCCAATTTCGCCATCCAGGAGTATCCGTCCCGTACTCCTGATCTCGATGGAGGTAAGGAACTGCTTGGCAACGATCTCGCCACCGGCCTTTCTGAGCAGGTTGGCGGGTTCATCGCCATTCCCGGTGCGCCGGGAATCGGCGTCGAACTTGTGCCGGACGTGGAAAGGAAATTCCCGTATCGGCCGCGACCGATTTCGATGCGGCCGCATGTGGATGGCTCGATGGTGGATCAGTAGAGCATCCACCGTTCCATTTGCTCCCGGTCATTGCGAGCGTAGCAAAGCAAACTCCCTAAGTGGAGACCGGGAGATTGCTTCGTTGCAATCGCAATGACGAGGTGCCTGATCAGGCGGGACTCTGACTGCGGATTTCCGCGATGCTCCGCCGCATGGTGCCGTCGGGAGCAAAATTCTCCGGTGCCAGCCAGGCCTGGAGCGCGTCGCGCCGGGACGGCCATTCGTCTTCGATGATGCTGTACCAGTCGCTGTCGCGGCGACGGCCCTTCACCACCATGTGCATGCGATGGGTGCCCTCAGAGCTAAAGCCCAATCGCTCGGCGGCGCGTTTCGATGGCGCATTGAGAGAGTTGCACTTCCATACCAAACGCCGATATCCCAGATCATCGGCGGCGAGTTTCAGCGGCAGAAACATGGCCTCGGTCGCGGCACGCGTCCGTTGCATCACCGGTGCAAACCAGATCCCACCCAGTTCGATCGCGGCGTTGCGCGGCTGAATGTCCATCAGCGAGAGCCATCCGGACGCCACACCAGTGGCGATCGGACGCACGGCCCAGGTAATGCGGGTTTGATCGGAGGCGGTGTCGGTGATGTTGCGGAGCATCGCGTCCTGATTGGCAAATGGGCCATAGGGTAGATAAGTCCAGCTTTCATCAGCACCCTGGGCCGCTCGCCATAATTCGTCGCCGTGCCGTTTGTGCAAGGGTTCCAAAATGACGTATCGGCCGCGCAACGTTGTGCGCGGTGGCAGCGGACGTGGGGTGGCGTCAATCTCGGGTCCAATTGGCAGCGCCATTATACTCTCTCCCCTGCCAGACGCAGTGCGCGATCGATCCATAAGGCGGTCAGTTTCTCCTGCGTGCCGTTCTGCCGCAGCCGTTCATGCAGGGCGGAGAAATCCACCCAGTCGAGCGCCTGATCCTGGTTGAAGCAGGAAAACACGACCGTCCGCTCACCGGTCGCCGGATCGACATGAGGCTGCAGACATTGCGCGCAAACCTCTTTCATCATGCACTGCATTGGCGAGTTAATGGAAGCGATCGCCCGGTGCTCCGGGTTCAGCAACGGTGCCAGTTCGGCATGCCGCGCGGCACCGACCGCGGCCATCATGCGATCCGACCCAATCACGATCATGTGCGTGGCGTCTCGCAATGGCACCGCCTGCTCACCAAGCTGGCCAGTGCCATAGGCCTGCATCGCCTGCACGATGTTGCCGACGAAGGCTTTGTCCGAGGGGCGGGTCGGCACGAAGCCAGGCGCCTCATCGCAGCACCAGATGATGACATCGGCGGCGCGCTCGATCTCTTCAATTTTGTAACGGTCACGCATCTGTTTATAGCCGGCGAAATAGATGACTTTCGACCCGGCACCCCGCGTCGCCGCGCCGATCGAAAACAGCACGGCGTTGCCGAGGCCCCCGCCCACAAGAGCCACCGTCGTGCCACCATGGATTTCGGTCGGTGTACCGGTGGGGCCCATCAGGATCACCGGTTCGCCCGGTTTCAGCTCCGCGCAAAGATCGGAACTGCCGCCCATCTCCAGCACGATGACGCTGACCAGGCCCCGGGCTTTGTCGGTCCAGGCGCCGGTCATCGCGAGACCCTCCATGCCGAGTGTCGTCTGACCGACCCGTAAGGCCAGCATTTCGAAATTCTGCAACCGGTAGAATTGGCCAGGCCGGAAGGCGCGCGCGGCGGCGGGTGCATGCACGACGACCTCGACGATCGTCGGCGTCAGGCGATTGACCGCATGCACCGTGGGGACAAGGTCGTTGCGGCAACGCGCAATCAAATCGGAGCCGGACACCGCGGAAACCGGCGCCGAGGTCAGTATGCGCGAAACGACCGGGTAGCCGCGTTTGGCACCACCCATTGCCTTGACCACGTTGCCGAAGAAACTCGGGTGTAGGTCGCCAAAGAAGCTTATGAAGCGGCCATCGCCCGCTTTATGCATCAGCACGTGGTTGACATCCGGTTTGGCCAGGCCACGTTCCGGTGTGACGTTTGCGCCGGTTTCGTCGATCGCCTGGAAATACCGGCCATCGAGCTGGATTCTACCATCTTCCCGTGCCAACACGGTGTTGGGTTGCGTGCCGGCAGCAACCAGAATGGCTTTGGCCGGCAGAGTGAACGCTGCACCGTCAGCCCCTGTGACTTCCAGGGCGGCAGCGTGACCGAAACGATCCACTGTCACGGCGCGCTGGGTCAGGCCTTCGGCAAAACGCACGCCTTCTTCCAGGGCTTTGGCGACCTCTTCGTGGTTCAGCGTGTAAGACGGGCTGTCGATCAGCCGGCGACGATAAACGATGGTCGCGCCACCCCAGGAATTCAGTAAGGCAGCCAGACGCGGCGGTCGCCCTTCTGCAGCGGAGGCGGTACGTTCAGTGGCAATCGCGGCGGCATGTGTCAGGAACTCATCAGCAATCAGCCGTTCTTCCTCAGTCCAACGCACATCGGTCGCCAGCGCCTGATAACGCGCGGCGAATTTCTCGACCTGGCGGATGTAATAGGCGAGACTTTCGGTTGCCGTATCGATTGCGGTCAGCCCACCACCGATCACCACCACGGGAAGCCGCAGTTGCAAATTGGCAATGGACGACTTCTTCGCCGCGCCGGTCAGTTGCAACGCCATCAGGAAATCTGAAGCCTGGCGCACGCCTCGGGCCAACCCATTCGGGATGTCCAGCACCGTTGGCTTGCCGGCGCCCATACACAGTGCGATGTGATCGAAGCCCATAGCCCAGGCGTCGTCGATCGTCATGGTCGCGCCGCCACCGAAACGGATGCCGCCGAAATGGGCGAACTGCCGGCGGCGCTCCAGCAACAATCGCACGAGTTTCAGGTAGTTCTTGTTCCAGCGCACGGTGATGCCGTATTCCGCCACGCCGCCGAAACCGGCCATCACGCGATCGTCCAACGATTCGTAGATGGCGTTGATATCGCGGATGGGGCGGAACTTGCCGGGTCCGGCGACTT
>Ga0187879_10000659_pt1 | contig 22990 bp, 19 predicted proteins | sample June2016WEW_19_1_FD_132423 | JGI IMG/M metagenome (GOLD analysis project Ga0187879, IMG submission 132423) | Peatland microbial communities from SPRUCE experiment site at the Marcell Experimental Forest, Minnesota, USA - June2016WEW_19_10 | ecosystem: Environmental > Terrestrial > Soil >... | reverse complement strand
GAACTCGCCGCGGAGCTCGACATGACCCCGGAGAAGGTCATCGAGGTGCAGAAGTACGGCCGGGAGCCGATTTCCCTGCACACGCCGCTGGGCGAGGACGGCGACAGCGAGTTCGGTGACCTGATCGAGGACTCTGAGGCGATCCAGCCGGGCGAGGCAGTGAGCTTCACGCTGTTGCAGGAGCAGCTGCACTCGGTCCTTGACACCCTGTCCGAGCGCGAGGCGGGCGTCGTCTCGATGCGGTTCGGCCTGACCGACGGTCAGCCGAAGACGCTGGATGAGATCGGCAAGGTTTATGGCGTGACGAGGGAGCGGATCCGCCAGATCGAGTCGAAGACCATGTCCAAGCTGCGGCATCCATCAAGGTCCCAGGTGCTACGGGACTACCTGGACTAGCGGGCCGGCGGCCCCGGCCGGGCCCTGGCGCGGTGCACCGGCTGCCTGTGGATGAATAAAACCGCCGAGAAACGAATAAACCACCCAGCTCGCACGTCTGGCCAGGCGGCCGGCTGGCAGACGAGAACCGCCCAGCCCGGATATCCGGGCTGGGCGGTTGATGGCTCGTGATTAATCTCCTGGCGTCTCAGCCTTCTGCGGCTTAGAGAGCCGGCCGGACTCGTCCTGGATCTCGACCGCGATCTTGGCCAGCGCGTCCGCGTGCTGGCGGCCGTGGTGGGCGCAGAACAGCAGCTCACCAGCACCGGGAAGCACAACGCGCACGTAGGCCTGCGCACCGCACCGGTCGCAGAGATCGTGGCCGCTCAGTGGCTTGGTAGCGGCTATTGGCGCAGCCATCGCTCCGGTCATGTCGCCTCCCTCGCTTAGTGCCGCCCGGCTGATCGCCGGCTTCCATGTCTACCGGACCACAACGCCCGGTCTAGCGCCCCTCTTCCCCGCCGACTCCGCATACGCCGTGGGCGAACAGGATCTCTGCCAGGCTGATCCGGCCTGAAACACCTACGGTAGCGTACGCGTTGTCCCAGGTCGCCGGGTATGTCAGCGGCGTGCCTGCGCGAGGCAGCCGATGCGGGCCGCTAGTCTGCGTTCAGGCCTAACCGGGCGAGCCGCCCCAGCCCCACGTCAGGAGTGCCGTAAGTGACCGCCCTCAGCGCCGAGCGGATGCAGAAAGCCAGCGCCGCGGACAGCTACACCGCGCGCCACCTGACCGTCCTGGAAGGGCTCGAGGCGGTGCGCAAGCGCCCCGGCATGTACATCGGGTCCACCGACGGCCGCGGGCTGTCGCACTGCCTCTGGGAGATCATCGACAACTCGGTGGATGAGGCTCTTACCGGGCATTGCACCAGCATCGAGGTCATCCTGCATGCCGATCAGTCCGCTGAGGTCAGGGACAACGGCCGCGGTATCCCGGTCGACGTCGAGCCGAAGACCGGGCTGACCGGTGTCGAGCTGGTGATGACCCGGCTGCATGCAGGCGGGAAGTTCGGCGGCGGCTCGTATACCGCCTCTGGCGGCCTGCATGGCGTCGGCGCGTCGGTGGTGAACGCGCTGTCGGGCAGGCTGGATGTGGTGGTCGCGAGGGGAGGCCACGAATGGGCCGCCAGCTTCCGCCGCGGTGTGCCCGGCGAGTTCAGCGGCCCTGGCCCCGACGCTCCGTTCAAGCCTGGCCCGGGCCTGCGGCGGGTGCGGCGGGTCGCCAAGACGCAGACCGGCACCAGGATCAGGTTCTGGCCGGATCGCCAGATCTTCGTCCGCGGCGCGCGGCTGAGCTTCGACGCCCTCGCGCAGCGCGCCCGCCAGACCGCTTACCTCGTGCCCGGGCTCACCATCCGGATCCAGGATGAACGGCCGGCTGCCGACCGCGCCGATCCGGGCCATGCCGAACTCGCGCTCGCCGGTTTCGCCGGAGCCGACCACGTCTTCGCCGAGCATGGCGAGGAGAGAGGCGGCACCCGGGGTGGCCCGGATGGCGGTAAGGCCGCGGCTGGCGCGGGCACCGCCAAGGCGCCGGCAGGTGCGGACAGCGGCAAGGCGGCGGCAGGCGCGGCCGACCGGCCGCTGGCGGCCGAGTTCAGGTTCGACGGCGGGATCAGCGAGTTCTGCGCCCACCTGTCGCCCGGCGAGCCGGTCACCGACGTGATCAGGCTGGTCGGATCCGGGGTATTCAGCGAGACGGTGCCGGTGCTCGACGAGCAGGGCCATCTGACCCCGACCGAGGTCGAACGCGAGCTATCGGTGGATGTGGCGCTGCGCTGGGGCAGCGGCTACGACAGCGTGACCCGCTCGTTCGTCAACGTGATCGCCACGCCCAAGGGCGGCACGCACGTGGCCGGGTTCGAGCGGGCCATGGTGCGCACGCTCAACGAGCAGCTCAGGGCCGCGCGGCTGCTGAAGAACGGCGACGAGCCCGCCACCAAGGAAGACGTGCTCGAAGGGCTCACCGCGGTGATAGCCGTGCGGCTGCCCGAGCCGCAATTCGAGGGGCAGACCAAGGAGGTGCTCGGCACGCCCGCGGCCTCGCGCATCGTGGCCCAGGTCGTCGCGACGGAGCTGCGAGGCTTTTTCGAGGGCCGGGTGCGGGGCAGCAAGCAGCAGTCCCGGGCCCTGCTCGACAAGGTCGTCGCCGCGGCCCGGTCCCGCATCGCGGCGCGCGAGCACCGGGAGAACCAGCGCCGCAAGTCCGCGCTCGCCAGCTCGGCCCTGCCAGCCAAGCTGGTGGACTGCCGCTCCGCCGATGACCGCAGCGAGCTGTTCATCGTCGAGGGCGACTCGGCGCTCGGCACGGCCAAGCTGGCCAGAGACTCGGAGTTCCAGGCGCTGCTGCCGATCCGGGGCAAGATCCTTAATGTGCAGAAGGCGTCGCTGACCGACATGCTCAAGAATGCCGAATGCGCAGCGATCATCCAGGTGATCGGGGCAGGCTCGGGCGCGGCGTTCGATCTGGACGCGGCCCGCTATCAGCGGGTGATCTTCATGGCTGACGCCGACGTGGACGGAGCGCACATCAGGTGCCTGCTGCTCACCCTCTTCCACCGGTACATGCGCCCGCTGGTGGATGCGGGCCGGGTGTTCGCCGCCGTGCCGCCGCTGCACCGCATCAAGCTCACCAGCCCGCGCAAGGGCCAGAACCGCTACATCTACACCTACTCAGAGGCTGAGCTGCACCGCACCCTGCTGGAGCTGGAGCGTAAGGGCCAGCGCTGGGAGGAGCCATCGCAGCGGTACAAGGGCCTGGGCGAGATGGACGCGGCGCAGCTGGCCGAGACCACGATGGACCCGAGGCACCGGACCCTGCGCCGGATCAGGATCGAGGACGGCGCCGCCGCGACGTCCATATTCGACCTGCTGATGGGCAGCGAGGTGGCGCCGCGCCGGGACTTCATCGTCGGCGGCGCCGCCGAGCTCGACCCGGCCCGGATCGACGCCTGAGCGGCGGCCACGCCCGAGCGTCTGACCTTGATCCCTACCGTCGGCGGTAAGCATTCGAGCGATGTTGCATGTCCTGCACGACCACAACGCGCTTTGATTCTTCGATCCGGTGCAGGATGCGCCACTGGGTACCGAGCCGTGCACTGTGGGAGCCGGCGAGCTTGTCCCGCAGTGGCTTGCCGACCCGGTATGGCGCCTCCAGGAGCGGGCCGGTGATGAATTCGACGGCACGCTGCGATGCTCGATTTCAGGATTGTCTGGGCAAGGACGGTGTCGGCCCAGGTCCCTGGACCTCGGCCGCTGCGAACCGCGGTCAGCGGGTAGGGCCTGTTTAACAGGCTGGCCGCCGACGTCGCTACCTTGTACCTGTCGATCGGCCGCCGGGCTGAGCGAAGAGCCTGGTATCCGGCCGTCGCCCGCCGTAGTTGCGTGCCGAGATCGGAGGGAGGGACATGGAGAACGAACCGGAGAACCAACAGGCGGACACGAGACCGGACCGGTTGGCGGCAACCCTGGAAGCCAGAGCTGAGCGGGCGCTGGTCGCCTCTCTCTGGCTTGCGCTTATCCCCGTCGTGATCCTGCTTCTCGCGGCTCTCGGGGCGTTCGCCTACGGGACCGCCCTGTTCATCCACTCAGCCCGCGCCGTCATTCACCATCCTTTTCCCGTGGGCCACCAGATTGGCCTGTTCCTGCTGGACATCGACCTGTTTCTGATCGGAGCCACGCTGCTCATATCAGCCGTCGGCTTCTACGAATTGTTCATCAGGAAGGTCCACGTCAATCGAGCCGGGGGAATGCCTGCCTGGCTCGAAATGCATGACCTCAATGACCTCAAGGGCCGGGTCGTCGCGATGATCGTCATGGTCTTGTCGGTAAACTTCGTCGAGGTGGTGGTGGATTCCCCAGGCGGCCGCCAGGTCCTTGAGCTGGGCGGCGGGGTCGCCGTGGTCATCGTCGCCCTGACCGCCTTTCTGTGGCAGAGCGGCCATGTCAATGGAAAGAACTAGCCTCGTGCCTCGATCGTGACCGGCCCCCGGCATACAAATCTCCCGGGCAAGGTCCTCAATCACCGCGATGGTGCCAGCCGGGGTGGGCCGCGGGCCTCGCGGGAGGGGTGCTGATGGCGGCTGTGTCCCTGGTGATCTCCCAGCGGCCGGCCGTCCGCGGCCAGCGTGTTGGCCGGGCCGCCGGGAGATCACGACGGTTGTTACATGTTCGGGCACTTGTGCGTCTTCGACTTCGAAGGCGCCTGCGGATGTGTCGGCGTCGATGACGGCGTCGAAGGGGGTGATGACGACGCGTGGGTCGCCGTCGTCGCCGTCGTCGACGTTGTCGTCGACGGGGCTGACGAACCGGGTGTGGCCGCGCTGGCCACACCCGCCACTCCTGCCCCGAGACCGCCGGCCAGGGCCGCGGTCACGACCAGGCGCCGCAGCCGGGTGCCCGTGCTGGATGCCATCCAGTTCCTCCTTCCAGAAAGGGTTCTTGCGGGTCCCTGCCGGACCCGCGGGTAGCCCAAGGATGCGCAGGCGGACCAGGTCGCAAGCCGAAGTGCGGCTCTCCGGATCCTCTGAGTAACGCGAAAGCAGCGCAGGCCGAGCTGCCTCCGGGGCGAGGGCTCAGCCGGGCCGGACGGTACCGCCGAGCGCGGCGAGCGGGTGCCGGACCCGGACGCCTGAGCCGTCCCGCCGGCCATCGGGCGGCGGCAGCGGCACCGGTGTGCCCGCCTCAGTCGCGCCGCGTGCTGGCGGCGCCCCGGCCCAGGCCAGCACCAGGAGGTCTTCGCCCTTAAGGAACCGGTGGCAGCGCACCCCGCCGGTGGCCCGTCCTTTGGGCGGGTACTCGGCGTAGGGGGTTACCTTCACCGTCGCGGCGGACGCGCCGGGCAGCGCGCCCGCGCTGCCCGCCACCGTGACAACGACCGGGGCACCAGGGACGGCCACCGGGGCACCCGACGGCTCGCCGGCCAACGAGCCGGCGTCCGGCGAGCCGGACGGATCCACGGTGCCGAACCAGATCACTGACGCACGGGGCGCCAGCCTGATCCCGGCCATGCCGGCGGCGGCCCGGCCCTGCGGCCGCACCGCTGCGGCGCCGAACCTGAGCAGCTGCGCGTCGCTGGTGATGAACACCAGGTCCTGGTCCTCGTCGGCGAGCTGCACCGCGCCGACCACCTGGTCGCCCGTCTTGAGCGTGATGACCTCGAAGTCGGCAGCGTTCTGCGGGTAGTCGGGAGCAACTCGCTTGACGACACCGCCTGCCGTGGCAAGCACGAGGCCGGCGCCCTCGGCCTCGGCTGCGACGATGGCGACGACGGTCTCGCCGCGCCCAGTGGCGACGAACTCGCTAACCGGCGCTCCGCCGGCCAGCGCGGGGGAGTGCGCACTCGGCGGCAGCGCGGGAAGCTCGAGCACGCCGAGCCTGATCAGGCGCCCATGCGAGGTCAGCACGCCGATCGTGCCGCGCGCCGTCGACGGCACCGCGGATACGATCACGTCATGCGCAGCGCGGCCGGCATCGCGCGATCGCGCAGGCTCACCTGCGGCTGGCAGCGTCTCCTGCCCAGCCTGCGGGCGTGCGGCAGCCCGGGCGAGCAGGCCTGTTGAGGACAGCAGCACCAGGCAGGGCTCGTCGGCCACCTCCAGCGGCACCGCAGTGGTCCTCGCCGCGCCCGAGGCTTCGAGCAGCACCGTGCGCCGCGGGGTGCCGAACCGCTCGGCGACGCTCGCCAGCTCCGCCGAGACGACCTCGCGCAGCTTGTCCTCGGAATCGAGGATCGCGGTCAGCTCGGCGATCTCGCGCTGCAGGGTGTCTCGTTCCTTCTCCAGCTCCAGCCGGTCGTAGCGGGTCAGCCTGCGCAGCGGGGTGTCGAGGATGTACTGGGCCTGGATCTGCGACAGGTCGAACACCGACATCAGCCGCTCCTTGGCGGCGGCGGCGTCGTCACTCGACCTGATCACGGCGATGACCTCGTCGATGTTGAGCAGGGCGATCATCAGGCCGTCGACCAGGTGCAGCCGCTCTTCGCGCTTGCGGCGGCGGAACGCCGTCCGGCGCCTGACCACCTCGATCCGGTGGTCGACGTAGATCTGCAGCAGCTCACGCAGGCCGAGCACCCGGGGCTGGCCGTCTACCAGCGTGACGTTATTGATCCCGAAGGTGTCCTCCATCGGGGTCAGCCGGTAGAGTTCCTCGAGCACCGCCTCGGCGTGGAAGCCGCTGCGGATCTCGATCACCAGGTGCAGGCCGCGGTGCCGGTCAGTGAGGTCCTTGAGGTCCGCGATCCCGGCCAGCTTCTTCGCCTGGACCAGGTCCTTGATCCTGGTCACTACCTTTTCCGGGCCGATCCCGTAGGGCAGCTCGGTGACCACGATGCCGGTCCGCCGCGGCGTGATCTGCTCGATCCGCGCCGCCGCCCGGGTCCGGAACACCCCGCGCCCGGTCTCGTACGCCTCCCTGATCCCGTCCAGGCCGACGATCTTGCCGCCGGTCGGCAGGTCCGGGCCGGGCACGAAGCGCATCAGCTCGTCCAGGCTCGCGTCCGGGTCGGCGATCAGGTGCCGGGCCGCGGCGATGACCTCGCCCAGGTTGTGCGGCGCCATGTTGGTCGCCATCCCGACCGCGATCCCGGCCGCGCCGTTCACCAGGAGGCTGGGCAGCGCGGACGGCAGCACCTGCGGCTCCGCGTCCTGGCCGTCATAGTTGGGCTGGAAATCCACGGTGTCCTCGTCGATCGAGGCCACCATCTCCATGGCCGCCGCGGCCAGCCGCGCCTCGGTGTACCGGTAGGCCGCCGCCGAGTCGTCACCGCCGAGCGAGCCGAAGTTGCCGTGCCCGTCGATCAGCGGCAGCCGCATCGCCCACGGCTGCGCCATCCGGACCAGCGTGTCGTAGATGGCGCTGTCGCCGTGCGGGTGCAGCCGCCCCATCACGTCGCCGACCACCCGGGCGCACTTCACATGCGGGCGGTCGGGGCGCAGCCCCATCTCGTTCATCTGGAACAGGATCCGGCGCTGTACCGGCTTCAGCCCGTCCCGCGCGTCCGGCAGGGCACGCTGGTAGATGACCGAGTAGGCGTACTCGAGGTAGCTGGCCCGCATCTCCTCGGTGACATCGATGTCGACGATGTTCTCTTCGAAGTCCTCGGGGGGCGGGGTTGTCGTACGTCTGGCCATGACCGCCATTGTGCCGTCCGCTGGCGGCTGGCGGGGGCGACCGCCCCGGCGTGGCGCCTGGACCGGAGCCGGCCAGCTGGCCGCGGCGGGCCGGTCAGCTGGCGGAGAAGCCGCCGTCGACCGAGATGACCTGCCCGGTTATGTATTCGCTCGCCCGGCTGGCGAGGAACACGGCGATGCCCTCGAAATCGCCCGCCGCTCCGTTACGCCCGATCATCGTGCGTGCGGCAAGCGCGGCCGAGCGGACTGGGTCGCTTACTGTCTGCCTGGTCAGCGGGGTGGCCACAAAACCGGGGGCGAGCGCGTTGCAGCGCACTCCGCTGGGTGCCCAGGCCTCCGACTGGGACCGCGTGAGCGAGGCGAGGCCGCCCTTCGACGCCCCGTAGGCGCCGCTGTTGCCGAAGGCGCGGGCCGCCTGCTGGGACACGATGTTGATGATCCGCCCCCAGCCGCGGGCCGCCATACCCGGCCCGAACTGCTGGCCGAGCAGGAACGGTGCGGTCAGGTTCACTGCGACCGTCTGATCCCATTCGGCAATGGTCAGGCTGGTCATCGGCGGCCGCAGGTTGACGGCGGCGGAGTTGACCAGGATGTCCGGCTCACCAAACTGCCCGGCCGATTCCCTCGCGCCCCGTTCCAGGTCGGCGCGGTCACCGAGATCTGCGCGGACCCAGGCCGCCGTGCAGCCGGCCGCCCGCAGGTTACGCACCGTCTGGTCGAGGGCCGCCGCGCCGCGCGCGAGTACCACGACGCTCGCGCCTGCCCTGGCGAGCGCACCCGCCATGGCCTGGCCGATGCCGGAGCTGCCGCCGGTCACCAAGGCGATGCGGCCGTCCAGCGAGAAGAGGTTCCGGAGGTAATCAGTCATGACAACTATGAGTATGGCCGCCCCGGGCCGGTCAGCGCCGGGACGGCCTAGAGCGCCGGCCTGGCGCCGACGAGGCTGAGCGCGCGGGCCGCCAGCCTGCAGCCGCTTACGAGTGCCTCGCCCGGTGGCTTCTTGTCTAGCCACGGCGGCAGGAATCCTGCGCAGAACGCGTCTCCGGCCCCGGTCCCGTCCACGATCCTCTCGATCGGCGGCCCGGGAACGCGGAACGGATCGGGCCGGCCGTTGGCGTAGAAGAGCGCGCCGTCGGCACCGAGCTTCATGACCACCTGCGGGTACCAGGCATTCAGTACCCGCGCGGCCTGCTCGGGCTCCTCCCGGCCGGTGATGACCCGGGCCTGGTCGGTGTTGACGAGCAGCAGGGTTGCCCCGTTGGTGAGCTGCAGGAACGGCTCGGCCCCGGCCCGCTCGAGCGGAGCGGCGGAGGCGCCGTCGACCGACACGGTCATCCCGGCCCGCTGCGCGTGGCTGAAGGCGGCCAGCGTTGCCGACCTTGAGCCCTCGTTCAGCAGTGTGTAGCCGGAAATGTGCAGGTGGCTGCCCGGCGTGAACAGGTCCTTCGGGAGGTCATCCGGAGACAGCGCCGAGTTGGCTCCCGGGTCGGACAGCATGGTGTGATCGCCCTTATGGGTGACCAGCACGACGCAGGTGCCGGTCGGACGCTCGGGGTCCATGACGAGCCTGGCGTCTACGCCATAGCCCATCAGCTCCATGTCCCTGTTCCGCCCCGCGATGTCGGCGCCGCGCCGCCCGACGAAAGCCACCTCAGTGCCGTCCACGGCAAGCCAGGCGGCGATGTTGGCACCTGAGCCGCCGCCGTGCATGGTCACCGTGGCCGGCGTGTCGCTGCCCCTTGCGAGCGGCAGCGCAGCGTGAGCGACGGTGTCCGTCATAAGATCACCAACGACGACAACGCGCGTCAATGTCGTCACCACCTCGATCACTGGGCTGAACTGATGGCGCTGCGCTCAGCGCGCCCAGCTCAGGGCTAGCCCATCGAACTTAACAGTTTCAGGGGCCTGTCTCGTAGTGTTCGCGCGCTGAACCCGTGATTAGTGGCTATTCCGGTCAAGTTGTCACTGTCGCCAGACTATCGGCGACTGTCGGGACAGTTCCTGCCGGGCCGCTACCCGGCTGGAACAGGTCGTGGAGCACCAGTCATGCCGCGGGGAAGCGGGGCCGTGGCGGGCCGTCAGCGGCCGCGTCGTGCCTCTAGGTCGGCGACCAGGCGCCGAGGGGCCTTCCGGCGCCAGGACTCCTCGATCAGCTCCTGCAGGCGCCCTGCGGGACTTGCCGCAAGGTTGATGCGAAGCCCCCTCAGCCGCTGACCCCACCGCAGCGGCTCGAACGCCGACGGGTTCTCGGCCACCGAGGCCGCCACCTCAAGCTCGTCAACGAAGACGTGAAGGTGCGCCCCGGCTGGCGGCACAGTCGCGAAAATCTTGCCACGCACCCGGAATGATGACATGTCGAAGTGCGGCTCCTCGGTGGCTTCAGGCAACGACAGGGCGAACCGCCTGGCCTGCTCAAGATCGCTCACCCGGCCAGGCTAATCGCCGGTGCCCCGGTTCGGCCGGCCGGTGCGCCCGGCCGCGCGCCCGCCGCCGGCCGGCACCAGCGTGCCCGGGGCCGCCCGCCGGGCAGCACGCCTGGGCAGGCACGTACGATCCGAACCGCTATCAGGATCACGCCGTGCCCGGCACCAGCAGGGACGGCCACGAGGGAGGCGCGCATGACCTGGAGTTGGCAGCTTGAGAATGAGGACGGGACCGTCGCCGATTCGCGTGGCCTGCCGAAGGAGACCTTCAGCAGCCAGGGTGACGCCGAGACCTGGCTCGGCGAGAACTGGCGGACCCTGCTTGAAGCCGGCGTCTGCCAGGTGACGCTGCTCGATGAGGGCAAGACCGAATACGGCCCGATGAGCCTGCGGCCGGCCGAGGAGTAGCCGAGGAGCAGCCAGTCGCGTTAGCGACTCCCCGGCATTGGGTCCAGGGGTCCACGGGTCCACGGGCGTCCGGAGTCCAGGCCAGGGCGTCCGGAGTCCAGGCCAGGGGGCCCGGAGTCCAGGCCAGGGGGCCCGCGGAGTCCAGGCCAGGGGGCCCCGGGCCCGGGCCCGGGCCTAGGGGCGGTGCGCCGGGCTAACCGTCCGGGCCGGGTCGGTCTGGATGACGGGGCCGAGTACCTCGTCGATGCGGCCCATGAGCTGCGGATCCAGCCGGACTCCTGATGCCTTCGCGTTCTCGCGTACCTGCTCCGGACGCGACGCCCCGATGATCGCGGCCGAAACGTTCGGGTGCTGCAGCGTCCAGGCGACGGCCAGCTGGGCCAGGCTCAGGCCGGTCTCGGCGGCCAGCGGCAGGAGTTGCTGCACCCGGCCGAGGATGTCGTCAGTGAGGTAGTTCTGGATGAAACCGGAACCGGTCGCGTCAGTGGCGCGCGAGCCAGCGGGCGGCGCACTGCCCGGCAGGTACTTGCCGGTCAGTGCGCCCTGGGCGATCGGCGACCAGACAATCTGGCCGACGCCCTCCTTCTCGCACAGCGGCATGATGTCCGTCTCGATGACCCGCCAGATCATGTTGTACTGCGGCTGGTTGGAGACGATCCGGTCCAGGCCAAGCTGCCCGGCGATCCGGAGCGCGGCCGCGATCTGCTCGGCCCGCCACTCAGAGACGCCCACGTAGAGGACCTTGCCCTGGCGGACCAGGTCATCGAAGGCGCGCAGGGTTTCCTCGAGCGGCGTCTCGTAGTCATACCGGTGCGCCTGATAGAGGTCCAGGTAGTCGGTCCGCAACCGGCGCAGCGAGGCTTCCGCTGACTCCATGATGTGCTTGCGGGACAGGCCACGGTCGTTAGGCCCGGGGCCGGTCGGCCAGTAGATCTTGCTGAAGATCTCGATGGACTCGCGGCGCACGCCGTGCAGCGCCGTGCCGAGTACCTCCTCGGCCCTCGTTCCGGCGTAGACATCCGCGGTGTCGAAGGTGGTAATGCCCTCGTCGAGCGCAGCGCTCACGCACGCGATCGCCGCCGCCTCCTCCACCTGGGATCCGTGGGTGAGCCAGTTGCCGTAGGCGATCTCGCTTATTTTCAGCCCGCTCCGGCCGAGGTGACGGTGCCGCATCAGAAACTGTCGCCTGGCTTGATCCGCGGTGCAGGCATCCGCAGCTTGCGGATCTGCGTGGAGCGCAGGGCCGAGTACCAGCGGATGCCCCGGGTGCTCTCGGCAGGGAACCGCTGCTGCGCCAGCCTGACGACCTGGCGGCCGACGAACCAGCCTTCGGTCACCATCACCACGACGATGCCCAGCACCACGTAGTCGGCATACAACCGGAGCGCGGGGACGAACAGCAGGATGACGAGCGCTCCGACGGCGTACATGTAGTACTCGCTGATCCGCCGCCGTGAATCCACGTAGTCCCGCGCAAGCGCTCGCGCCGGGCCTTGGTCTTTCTTCGGCAGCGCCCAGTCCTCGCCGCGCTTGGCGGCCGCGTACCTGCGGGCGCGGGTCGTCCGGTCCTTATCCTTTGACTGCCTGACGGCATCTTTCCGGTCGGCCGGGGCAGTGTAGGGCTGCCTGCGGCGGCGCTCCGCCTCGCTGCGCTTGGGCGTCGGCCTGCCCTTGCCGGCATTCTGGCCGACCCGGCCAGGGCCAGCCCCGCCGGTGCCAGCCAGACCAGTGCCAGCCAGACCAGTGCCAGCGTCGCGCTGGTCGGCGCCGGCTGAGCCGGGAGTGGCGGCCGGTGCGGGATCCTGATCGAGGACGTCAGGCACGCCGGAAGAGCGTCGTCGGAACACCAGCACAGCTTACCGGGACGAAGCCCCCGCAACGCCAGGCCGCGGCGGCCAGCGGCGGCTAGGGGCTTCATGATGACGGCTGTTGCGCCCCGTCGTAGGCTGGAAACAAGCACCTACCGGCAACCTCCGTTGCCCTTCGCAGCAAGCCAGTTCCGCGGCGCCGCCGCGCAGTGCGGTAGCGGTGTACAGGATGAGGGGATGGTCGCGCCTATGAGCGTGATGAAGCGGGTCACATTGATCTTCCGGTCCAAGGCCAACAAGGCCCTGGACAAAATGGAGGATCCGCGTGAAACCCTGGATTACTCCTACCAGACGCAGCTTGAACTGCTGCAGAAGGTCCGCCGCGGGGTAGCCGACGTGGCAACGTCGCGCAAGCGCGTGGAGTTGCAGATCAACCAGCTTCAGCAGTCGTCGAACAAGCTCGACAGGCAGGCGCGCGACGCGCTCGCTGCCGGGCGCGAGGACCTGGCCCGCGAGGCGCTGCAGCGCAAGTCGGGAGTGCAGAGCCAGATTGTCGACCTGACCACTCAGTATCAATCGCTGCAGGGTGAGGAAGAGAAGCTGACCGGCGCTTCGCAGCGGCTGCAGGCCAAGGTCGACGCCTTCCGCACCAAGAAGGAGACCATCAAGGCCACCTACACCGCTGCCGAGGCGCAGACCAGGATCAACGAGGCATTCACCGGCATCTCGGAAGAGATGGGTGATGTCGGCATGGCGATCCAGCGCGCCGAGGACAAGACCGAGCAGATGAAGGCGCGGGCCGGCGCGATCGACGAGCTGATGGCATCGGGTGCTCTCGACGACGTGGTCAGCGGGCCGCGTGACGACATCCAGGCCGAGCTGGACCGGGTGGGCGCAACGAACGGCGTGGACGCCGAGCTGGCCCGGATGAAGACCGAGCTTGCGCAGGGCAGCGCGCCCAAGCAGATCGAGCCGGGGACGGCCGCCGCCGGGCCCGCGGTGGCCGAGCCGGTGATCGAGAGCCAGCCGGCCGGCGCTACCCAGTCAGCCGATCAGCCTCCGGCAGGTGATGGGCAGTGATCGTCCGCATCCTCGGCGAGGGCCAGCTGCGGGTGGATGACTCGGCCGCCGGCGAGCTGAACGAGCTCGACGCCAAGGTGGAGGCGGCCGTTGACGTCGGCGACGAAGCCGGTTTCGCCGCGGCGCTTGAGAACCTGCGGTCGCGGGTCCGCGCCATCGGCACGCCGCTGGCGCCTGACGCGCTCCATCCGTCTGAGCTGATCCTCCCGCAGGAGGGCGCGACCATGGACGACGTCCGCAGGCTGCTTGCCGGCGATGGGCTCATCCCCGGCTGACAAGGCCGGGAACGAACACGGGCTACGGCCCGTTGCACGGGATGGCCGGTACGCTCGAGACCGGTCTGCCCCGGGCGTGTTAACGGGCGAAACGGCTCTGGCGCTGCGGTGTAATGGAGTAACACGGCCGCATCAGCGGCCGGAACTGAACGGAGGCGTCGCCGATGGCGCGGACGCGCTATGCGACAGACAAGGGGCTGGTCGCGCGGATGAGCGCGACCATGTTCATGCTCGGACTGGTTTTCACGGCTTTCATAGCCGCACTGGTCTACCTGCTTTCCAGGTACAGCTCGATTTCCGGGGGCGGCATCATCTTCATCGCCGTGCTGTTCGGCGTGGCGGTGACATTCGGGTCTTACTTCTACTCCGACAAGATCGCCCTGAGCACCTCGGGCGCCAGGCTGGTCAGCCCGCAGGACGGGGAGCAGGCGGCTCGCCTGCATGCGATCATCGACCGGATCTGCGCGCTGGCCGACATGCCCAAGCCGCGAGTGGCGATCGCCCCGACAGATATGCCGAACGCGTTCGCCACCGGGCGCAACAGCAAGGTAGCGGTGATCTGCGCCACCCAGGGCATCATGCGCAGGCTGGACAACAACGAGCTCGAGGGCGTGCTGGCCCACGAGATGTCGCACGTCGCCCACAAAGACGTCGCGGTGATGACCATCGCCTCGTTCATCGGCATCATCGCGGCCCTGGTGGTCAGGTTCGCGTTCTACTCCGAGCTGTTCGGCGGTGGCGGCCGCGGCCGGGGCCGGGGCGGCAACAACAACCAGAGCACGTTCCCGATCATCCTGGCCGTCATGGTGGTCAGCATGGTGGTGTACGCGATCAGCTTCCTGCTGATCAGGATGCTGTCCCGGTACCGTGAGCTGTCCGCCGACCGGTCCGGCGCGCTGCTGACCGGCAACCCGTCCGCGCTGGCCAGCGCGCTGCAGAAGGTCACCGGCCAGATCGCGATGATCCCGACCAGGGACCTGCGTTCCGCCGAGCCGCTGAACGCGTTCTACTTCGCGCCCGCGCTGTCGGCCCGCAAGGGCGAGCTGAGCCTGTCCGGACTGTTCTCCACGCACCCGAGCCTGGAGAAGCGGCTGGCCGAGCTCGACAAGGTGGCCAAGCAGCTCGGCAGGTAACGCTCCGCCGCCGCGAGCCAGGTCGCTCGATGCCCGGGAGGTAGCAAGTGGGATTGTTCGACACGCTGCTCGGCAGGACCAAGCCGGTACCGCCTAACCTGGACGCGCTGTTCGCGCTGCCGTCGGCGGCCATCACGCTGCAGGCCGCAGCGAACATGCGCCCTACCGGGACCGGGTCGGTCTGCTTCCGGGCGGCCGAGGGCCGGGCGTTCAACGAGATCGAGTCGGACGTCCAGGCGCTGCTGAAGATGGGCCAGAGCAAGACCCTGATCGAGGTATCCACCGATTCGTACGGGTTCACCTGGCTGGTCTGCCGTCATTCGGCCGACGACGTCGAGGGCCTGGTCACCGACCTGCACGCGGTGAACTCATCGCTGGAGCAGGGCGGCTTCGGCCCGATGCTGCTCTGCACGATCCTGGCGTTCACCGACGACAAGGGCCGCCGGGTCGGGCTGGTCTACCTTTACAAGCGCGGCACCTTCTACCCGTTCGCCCCGCTGACCGGGGAGCGCCGCGACAATGCCCTGGAGATGCAGGTCCGCGGCGCGCTCGGCGACGATCTCAAGATCGAGACTGATCTCGGCCGGTGGTTCCCCGTCTGGGGTGCCCCGGGCCTGTGAGGCCGGAATGACGGCGCAGGGCATATCGTTGACAGTGGACAGAAGAGGCCGCGCCGGACGGGCGGCGGCCGCAGCCGGATGCGGGAGCTAACACAGATGACAGTTCAGGGCGAGGCGATCACGCAGGGCATTACCCTCACCGACGCCGCGGCGGTCAAGGTGAGCAACCTGCTCGACCAGGAGGGCCGCAATGACCTGCGGCTGCGCATCGCCGTCCAGCCAGGCGGCTGCTCCGGCCTGCGCTACCAGCTCTACTTCGATGAGCGGCAGATCGACGGCGACGTGGTAACCGACTTCGGCGGCGTTCAGGTTGTCACGGACAAGATGAGCGCGCCCTACCTGGGCGGCGCGACGATCGACTTTGTCGACACGATCGAGAAGCAGGGCTTCACGATCGACAACCCGAACGCGACCGGGTCCTGCGCCTGCGGCGACTCCTTCCACTAACCGGCCCGCGAGACCAGGCGCACGGCAGGCTCCGAACGGATAGCCTGTCTGCGCCCGTTCAAGGTGCCTCACAGAAAGTCCCGCCGTGCGTATTGCCGTGACCGGCTCGATCGCGACCGACCACCTGATGACCTTTCCCGGCCGGTTCGTCGATCAGCTGATGCCGGACAAGCTCCACAAGATCGCACTGTCCTTCCTGGTGGACACGCTGAAGATCAGGCGCGGCGGAGTCGCCGCGAACATCGCCTTCGGGATCGGCTGCCTGGGGCACCGCCCGCTGCTCATCGGCACCGCCGGGGCCGATTTCGGCGAGTACCGTCGGTGGCTTGACGAGCACGGCGTGGACACCAGCGGGGTGCGGGAGTCGCAGCTGCATCACACCGCCCGGTTCGTCGGCACGACCGACGCTGACATGAACCAGATTGCGTCTTTCTACCCCGGCGCGATGAGCGAGGACCGCGAGATCGACCTCGGCGCGTTCGCCGGCCAGGATGGCGCCGACCTCGTCCTGATCGGCGCGAGCGATCCGGAGGCGATGCTCAGCTTCACCGCGCAGTGCCGCAAGTACGAGATCCCGTTCGCGTCGGATACCTCATGGCAGCTGGCGCGGATGGACGGGCCCCAGGTACGCGAGCTGGTGGATGGCGCCGCCTACCTGTTCTCGAACGACTACGAGGCGACGCTCATCGAGCACAAGACGGGCTGGACCGCCCAGCAGGTCCTCGACCGGGTCGGCGTCCGGGTGACCACGCTCGGCGCGGAGGGAGCCCGGATAGAGCGCGCGGGCCAGCCGGAGGTCCTTGTCGCGCCGGTGACGGCGGTCGAGCCGAAGGAGCCGACTGGCGCCGGAGATGCGTTCAGGGCTGGTTTTCTCGCCGCTATCGCATGGGGCCTCAGCCTGGAGCGGGCGGCCCAGCTGGGCAACCTGATCGCGGTGCATGCCCTGGAGACCATCGGCACGCAGGAGTATGAGCTGAAGCCAGGCCCGGTGGCCGAGCGGTTCGCCGCCGTCTACGGAGAACAGGCCGCGCGCGAGCTCGCTGACCATTACTGCTAGCGCCCGGGCAGGTTCGGAAAGCGGCAGATAACGACGAACGCGTGCTGATCACGTGCAACGGCGGGGACGGTCCGGTGCGGACCATCCCCGCCGTATCGTTGCGATCGTCAGCGCCTCACCCAGGCACGCCGGCCTGGGTGAGCCGGCCCCTCACCGGAGCGCGCCGGCCTGCGGCGAGCTGAAGAGCTCTAGGTAGCCGCGCGGCGAGCCGACGCCGGTGGAGTCGTCGTAGCCGGGCACGGCGGGCAGTGCCGCGCTGCCTTCCCCGTCGATGCCGAGCGTCCGCAGCTTGTAGACCAGCGGGCCGGCCTTGGTGTACGGATTGGTGTAGTCGACGCGGACCTGCGCTAGCCGTCCGCTACCCAGCGGGTGATCGGTGACGTCGTGGAACGCCGCCGGATCGTGACTGAACGCCGCGTAGATCCACGGATTGGCGAAACCGAGCGGCCGCCTGGTGTGCGCCGCCCGCTGGTAGCCCTGCTGGGCGTCGGCCTCGATGCCGGCGAAGGTCGGGCAGGCCACGCTGGTCCCGCCGATCCTGCTGAGGGAGAAGGCGTAGGTCTTCCCGTTCGGCTGCAGCCCGGTCTCCCCGACCAGGAAGCCGGTGGCCGGGTCGGCATACGCCGAGACGTCGGGCACCACGCGCATCTTGGTCGCGGAGTGCGCGCCGCCGGGCAGGGTCTGCGACAGCGAGTCGGGCACCACGCCAGCCTGGTAGCCGGGCTGGGCGTACAGCGTGCTGGTCCCACCGCCGCTGGCGCCGTCGAACCCGGCCGGGTACGGGCCAGGAGGCGTGGACGACCAGGCCTTGCCGTCCTTGGCGAGCGGGTCGAGCAGCGTGCCCCACGACGTCTCGAACATGTAGTTGTCGTGGCTGCCGATGGCCAGGCTGGTGCCGCCCACCGAGGTGACGTAGGGGTCGGAGGTCGGGTAGTCAACCTGGAGCTTGTCCGAGTAGCCGGGGTCCTCGGCAGGGGACTCGTAGCCGTTGTCGCCCGAGGAGAACATGAACGCGATGCCCTCGATCGTCCCGGTCTGGAAGATCAGGTGGTAGACGTCGGTGAAGCCCGCCGCGCCATCCTCGGTGTCGCCCCAGGAGTTGCTGACGATGCTGGCGACGTGGTTATTGACGATGTAGGCCAGCGCGTCAGCGAGGTCCGGGTCGTTGCAGCTCGCCGCGGCGACGAACCGCACGTTGGCGGCTGGCGCCATGCCATGCACCGACTCGACGTCGAGGGTCTCCTCTCCGTACCAGCCCGCCGCGTCGCACTGGTTAGCGCCCGCGTCGGTGAACGTGGCAGGCAGGTGCTGCCGGTACTGGCCGGCCGCGAACGGCTTGTCGCCGACCACCTTCGCGTACTGGTTGGCGTCGGCCAGCATCGTCGGCGACGCGTAGGCGTCGACGATCGCGACGGTCTGGCCCGCGCCGGTCAGGCCGGACGCGGTGACTCCGTAGGCGCCGCGGACCTGCCGCGGGGTGTAGCCGCAGACCGCCCAGGGCTGGTGCTTGCCGTAGGCGGTGGGCTTGTGCCGCGCGATCAGCTGGCCGTAGTAGGCGGCGCACGGGCGCGCCACCCAGAAGTTCGGGGCCGGCGGCGGCAGCTTGGCTGAGCTGGCCGACGTCGTGCGAGCCGACTTCGTACGAGCCGGCGGGGTGCTGGCCGACGTCGCGATGGCCGGGCGCACCGCCTGCCGGGCCGTGGACAGGCCGGAGACCGTGAGGATGGAGCTGGCCACGCTGCCTGGCGCGCTGGCCGCCTGCTCCGGCGCCCGGGCGACGGCCCCGGCCGCTGGCCGGAAGGTGCCGAACGTCACGGCGAACGCGCGGCTGGCCGCGGCGACCGAGCCGCGGACGGCGATGTACCCGCCGGCCACGTGGTTGCTGACCGACGTGACGCTCAGGCCGGAGCCGCGCAGCCAGGACTCCACGGCGGCAAGCTGAGCCTCAGTCGTGCCAAACCGCGCCTGCACCTGGGCGGGCGACAGGAAGTGCCGGTACAGCGCGTTCCCCGGCGTGGTGGCGGCTGCCGCGTACGCGGCCAGTGCCGCGGGGTCGCGGCCGGCCAGGTAGACCCGGGCGGTTACCGTACCGGTGCTGACGGCACGGCTGCCGACCCGGTGTGACGCGGTGGCCCACGCCGGATGGGTGCCCGCGATAGCTCTTCTCGGTGCGGCCTGCGCGGCAGACGCCATGGCCACGCCGCCGAGCGTGAGCGCACCTGCGGCTACAGCGGCGCTGATCACCCGGAGCCGAGTGACGTGCGGCATACGCGATCCCTTCTGCGGAAGTTTGAGGTTGTGCCCGATTAGACCAGCTGGTCGGGCTCGGTGGGAAAGAACCCGGCATCGCGTGTCCGGAACGCAACACGAACTCGCTCGGCGTGCCGCAGTAACGTGGCAGGTATGGTCGCCACGCTCGCTTCCGGTTATCACGGACCGCCGGAGCTGACGCCGCTGCGGGCGGTCACCGAATGGACACTCGATCCGTGGGCGCTCGGGTTCATCGTGCTGCTTGGCGGGCTCTATCTGGCCGGAGTCCGGCGGGTACGCCAAAGTCAGCGCCCGCCGGGCGGGACCTCTGCCGCGGGGTCCGGGGCGCGCGGGACCTCTGCCGCGGGGTCCGGGGCGCACGGGACCTCTCCTGCAGGGTCCTGGCCGGCCGGGCGGGTGGTGGCGTTCTGCGGGCTTGGCCTTGGCTTCGCGGTGCTGGCGACGATGTCATTCGTCGGCGTCTACCAGCCGGTACTGTTTTACGTCCGGTCGGTGCAGACGATCCTGCTGCTGCTGGTGGTGCCGCTGTTCCTTGCGCTGGGGCGGCCGTTGTCGCTGGCCATCGCGGCGCTGCCGGGGCTCGGCCCGCGCTTGCAGGCCGGCCTCCGCAGCCGGGCCGCGGTGATCCTGACATTCCCCGCGATCAGCACCATGGTCCTCATCCTCGTCCCGTTCGTGCTGTACTTCTCGCCCTGGTACGCGGCGGGATTCGGCAGCCCGCTGGTCCGGGACCTGACCTACCTGGCGCTGCTGGTGCCCGGATTCGTGTTCTTCTGGACGTTGCTGCGGGTTGACCCGGTGCCTAAGGCCTATCCCTACCTGGTGGCCCTGTGGATCACCGGGGCAGAGGTTGTCGGCGATGCGGTCCTCGGGCTCGCGGTGATCGTCGACCAGAACCTGATCGCCGGCGCCTATTACCACGCGCTGGCCCGGCCGTGGGGACCCGGCCTGGCCGGCGATCAGGTCATCGGCGGCGGGGCGCTCTGGGTGCTCGGCGACCTGGTTGGGCTGCCGTTCCTGGCCGCGCAGCTGATCCAGATGATCCGCGAGGATGAGGCCGAGGCGGCGGCGATCGACGCGGAGCTTGACGCCGCAGATGCTGCCGCGGCCGCGGCTACTGCGGCCGCGGCTGCGTCGGCCGTGTCTGCGGCGGGCGCGGCTGCTGCAGGCACGTCTGCGGCGGCCGTGTCTGCGGCAGGCGCCGGCCACGCGGCCGGGGCTACGGCCGGGGCCGGCGCCGCCGGGGCCGCGAACCGGCCATGGTGGGAGTCCGATCCGCGGTTCGCCAACCGGTTCCGGCCTGCCGATGGCGGCGGCGAGTAGTCAGTAACAGCGCCTGACCAGGAACTCCCACCCGCTGGGCAGATCCGTGGCGTGCACGAACTCGTGCGACTTGATCATGCACCAGGCAGGGAGGTCGGTCTTGGCCGCAGGATCATCGGCCAGCACGGCGATGAGCTGGCCTACGGCTACTTCCCTGATCCGTTCGGCCAGCATGATGATCGGGATCGGGCATTTGCGGCCCAGCGCGTCGATTGTCAGTACTGGTGCGGGCAGATCAGCCGAGGGGAGCGGGGGCATCACGCCGATACGATACCCCTGAGTCGCCGTGGGTAAGCATCTGGCCGTCCGAGAGTAACCATGGTCGCGGCGGCGTCCGCCGCCGCATCCGGCGCCCAGCAGCGCCCGCCGGTGCCTCGTTCCGGGCCCGGAACCACCGCCAGGCAATGACAGCGATGGCGCACCGCTGCGATAACAACAGCAGCAATGTGCCCATCGCCGCCATTGCGGCGTGGCCTGCCGCCGCCGGTCCGCATTTTTCACGGTCCTGCACCGGGGGTCCCCCAAGGCGCGGCATGCTGGCGCGGTACTGTTTTCCACGACAGGCTGTAGGACGAGCAGAGACCGGCCAGTGGAGCCGGGAGTCATCCGCTGGGAAGGCAATCGGTGAGCCCACTCCGCAGAGCCCCGCGCCAAGGGGACGCCGACAGTCCGGGCCGCGCAGCCGGCCAGGTTAGCCCGCCGGTGCCGGCGACGGCGCCACGCCGGATCTCGGCGCGCCGGGCTTCCGTGCGCCCCGTTTCCGTGCGCCCCGTTTCCGTGCGCCCCGTTTCCGTGCGCCCGCGGCGGCGCGTGACCCGGGTCGCGGTCATGCTCGGCCTGGTGCTGCTGGCCACGACCGGCTGTCAGTCCACCGCGTTCAACCGGCTGGGCATGCCGTCGCCGGCCACCAAGCAGGGCCAGGTCGTGCTGACCCTGTGGCGGGGTTCCTGGGTCGCGGCGCTGGCCGTCGGGATCGTGGTCTGGGGCCTGATCCTGTGGGCGATCGTGTTCTACCGCAAGCGGTCGGACCGGGTGCCGCATCAGGTCAGGTACAACCTGCCGATCGAGATCCTGTACACCGTCGTCCCGTTCATCATGGTCGGCGTCCTCTTCTACTTCACCGCCAGGGACGAGAACTACATCGACAAGCTGTCCGCCCATCCCGCCGTGGTCGTCAACGTCTACGGGTTCCAGTGGAGCTGGGCGTTCGGGTACCCGCAGTACGCGGTGAAGAACCCGGCGTCCAGCTGTCCGGGCTCCGGCGTATGCGAGATCGGCCAGATGTGGAACCCAGGGACCAAGGCCCAGAGCCTCCCGCTGCTCGAGATCCCGGAGAACGAGACGGTCCGGTTCAATCTCGCGTCGCTCGACGTCGTTCACTCGTTCTGGATCGCCCCGTTCGACTTCAAGCGCGACGTGCTTCCTGACCACCCGAACCACTTCGAGGTGACGCCGACAAGCACCGGCACCTGGATCGGCCGCTGCAGCGAGCTGTGCGGCGTCTTCCACAGCCGGATGCTGTTCAACGTCAAGATCGTGACACCCGCGCAGTTCCGTCAGTGGATCGCGGCGCAACAGACCCAGCAGAATGCATCTGGGGGTGCTCAGTGACCACGTTCGATCAGTCGGCTGGCCAGCAGACGCCGATCGCCGCGCCGCGCCGCTATCGCAAGGGCTCCCTGCTGGCGGACTGGCTGTCGACCACCGACCACAAGGTGATCGGCCACCTCTACCTGATTACGTCGTTCATCTTCTTCCTGATCGCCGGCCTGATGGCCCTGATCATGCGGGTCCAGCTGTTCGGGCCGGACAACCACATCGTCTCCGACGAGCAGTACAACGAGCTGTTCACCATGCACGGCACGATCATGCTGCTGCTGTTCGCCACGCCGCTGTTCGTCGGGTTCGCCAACGAGATCATGCCGCTGCAGATCGGCGCGCCTGACGTGGCCTTCCCGAGGCTGAACCTGCTCAGCTACTACATGTTCGCCTTCGGCGGGCTGATCCTGGTGTTCAGCTTCCTCACCCCGGGCGGGGCCGCCTCGTTCGGCTGGTACGCCTACTCGCCGCTGACCAGCTCGCTGTACTCGCCGGGCATCGGCGGTGACATGTGGATCATGGGCCTGGTGCTGTCCGGGCTCGGCACCATCCTCAGCGGCGTCAACTTCGTCACCACGATCTTCTGCATGCGCGCGCCCGGCATGACCATGTTCCGGATGCCGATGTTCACCTGGAACATCCTGCTGACCAGCATGCTGGTGCTGCTGGCCTTCCCGGTGCTCGCCGCCGCGCTGCTGGTGCTCGAGATCGACCGTAAGCTCGGCGCGCAGGTGTTCAACGCCAGCAGCGGCGGCGCGATCCTCTGGCAGCACCTGTTCTGGTTCTTCGGCCATCCGGAGGTCTATATCGTGGCGTTGCCGTTCTTCGGCATCGCCACCGAGATCCTGCCGGTCTTCGCCCGCAAGCCGCTGTTCGGTTACAAGGGACTGGTGGCCGCCACCATAGCGATCGCCGGGCTGTCGCTGACGGTGTGGGCACACCACATGTTCACCACCGGCGCGGTGCTGCTGCCGTTCTTCTCCT
>Ga0187879_10000656_pt1 | contig 23027 bp, 14 predicted proteins | sample June2016WEW_19_1_FD_132423 | JGI IMG/M metagenome (GOLD analysis project Ga0187879, IMG submission 132423) | Peatland microbial communities from SPRUCE experiment site at the Marcell Experimental Forest, Minnesota, USA - June2016WEW_19_10 | ecosystem: Environmental > Terrestrial > Soil >... | reverse complement strand
GACGCAGGGAAAGTAAATCTTAAACGTCGCACCCTGTCCTGGTTCGCTGTAAACCCAGATGAAGCCGCCGCTCTGCTTAACGATCCCATAGACCGTAGCCAACCCCAGGCCCGTTCCCTTGCCTTTTGCCTTGGTGGTGAAAAAGGGCTCAAAGATATGTGCTTGCGTCGCCAGGTCCAGGCCGCAACCCGTGTCGCTTACGGACACCACGACATACTTGCCGGGCGTCATGGGCTTATGGGTGCGCGCGTAGTCTTCGTCCGCTTCAACATTAGTCGTCTCGATAATAAACTTCCCCCCTTGCGGCATAGCGTCGCGAGAATTGACGGCCAGATTCATGATGACCTGCTCGATTTGCCCCGGATCCACTTTGACGAGTCCCAGGCCGGGCCTCAGCTTCGTAACCAGCTCCACGTCTTCACCGATCAGCCGGCGAAGCATCGTTTCTGTATTGGCAAGGACGTTGCTTAAATCCAGGACTTTTGGCTCCAAGACTTGCCTGCGGCTGAAGGCCAGAAGTTGCCGCGTCAGAGAAGCAGCCCTCTCTCCCGCCATCTGGATTTCTTCGAACAGGCCCCGGCTCGGGTCTTTGGGGGAGCTCCGCTGCGTGAGAATCTGGGCATACCCGTTGATGACCGTAAGCAGGTTATTGAAATCGTGGGCCACTCCGCCCGCCAGCCGTCCCACCGCCTCCATCTTTTGCGCCTGGACAAATCGCTGCTCCAGTTCCTTGCGGGCCGTAATGTCCTGTTTCGTCGCAATAAAGTGGGTGACTTCCCCGTGCTCGCCCCGCACCGGGGCGATGTTCATCTGTTCGTTATAAAGGCTGCCGTCCTTTCGCCGGTTGATGAGCTCACCATGCCAGATCTTTCCTTGCAGAATAGTCGCCCAGAGCTGCTGGTACAGCGCCGGGTCTTGCTCGCCCGATTTCAGGATCCTGGGGTTCTGTCCTCGAGCCTCCTCGCGACTATACCCGGTGATACGACTGAAGGTCGGGTTGACATACTCGATTTCACCGGAGGTATTGGTAATCATCACGGCTTCTGCGGACTGCTCGATGGCGGTTACCAGCCGGACGTGCTCGGCTTCCGCCCGTTTGCGCTCGGTGATGTCAATCGCCACGCCCGCGTACCGAACAACCTGCCCGGCCTCATTGCGGACGGGAAAACCCCGGTCCCAAATCCAGCGAACGGCACCATCCGGGCAGACAATCCGGTATTCGTGATCGAATGACTGGCCTGACTTTTGGAACTGGTGATCGGCAAGCACCCTCTCCCGGTCATCAGGGTAGATAGACCCAGGGAAAGACCTGGGATCTCCGTACAAGCTGGCCACCGAACGGCCCCATATGCGCTCGTAAGCGGGACTGACGTAGAACATCTTCGTGATTTGAGGATCAGCCGTCCAAAAGACTTCATCGATGGTTTCGGCGATCTGCCGGAAGCGTTCTTCGCTCTGCCGCAAGGCTTGCTGAGCCTGCCGGCGTTCCGTAATGTCGCAAGCCACTCCGAACCTCTCAACAATTTTGCCGGCAGCGTCCGTCACTCCGTGTGCAATGTTGTGGATGTGGCGGATTGATCCGTCGGGGAGCACAATGCGATATTCTGAAGCTTCCTGAAGTCGCAGATTTCGCAGGCCCGCCTCAATCCTCGCACGATCCTCAGGGTGAATTCTCGCCAGGAAGGTATCGCTAACGGATGCCTTATCCTTTGCCGGATCAAAGCCAAAGATGCGGTAGGTTTCTTGTGACCAGAAGAGCTCTCCAGTGGAGACGTTCCAGGTCCAACTGCCGGTATGCGTGAGCTTCTCCCCTTCGGCAAGAGACGCTTCACTGCGCCGCAGGGCCTCCTCCGCCCGTTTGCGCTCGGTGATATCGCGCGAGATGCCGAAAGTTCCGATGGTGTTGCCGTTGGCGTCGCGCAGCGGCATCTTCGTGGTCGAGGCCCAAGTTACATGGCCATCCGGCCAGGTTTCCTTCTCCTCCTTGCCCACCACCGGCTGGCCCATCCTGATTATTTCCTGTTCATCCCTGTAGGCCTGTTCTGCGGTGAAGATGTCAAAGTCGGTCTTGCCGACTGCGTCGGCCGGGCGGTCCAGATCAACTTTCTTGGCGAGCGCCAAATTAACCCGAGTGAAGCGGCTCTCGCGATCCTTGAAGAAGATCACATCGGGGAGATTGTCCATGAGGGTGCAGAAGAGATGCCTTTCCTCCTTCAGTGCCTCTTCCGCCCGCTTGCGCTCGGTGATGTCCTGCACCGTCCCTCGGAGCCCCATGATGCGGCCACTCGCATCCCGCAGCGGCTCCCCACGGTCAATCACCCACCTCTTTGAGCCGTCGGGGCGGACCAACTCCATGTCGAGTTCGAAAGGGATTCCGGTGGCGAGGGCGTTCTCCCCTGCCGCCTTCAATCGCTCCCAACTCCCCGGGGCATACATCTGAGGGTGCTCCTGGGAGCCGGGGGCAAACAGAATCGAATCTCGACCGGCGATGCGATAGAGGTTCTCATCCCAGGTGACGGTGTCAGTCTCGACCGTCCACTCCCAGATGCCCATCTGAGCGGCCAGCAGCGCTTCTTTCAGCTTGGCTTCACTTTGGCGCAGCGCCTTGTCCGCCCGCTTGCGCTCGGTGATATCGCGGGCAATCGAGGCGGCCCCAATCACCTCCCCGCCGGGGCCGATGAGCGGGAACATGCTCAGCGAAACATCCACGAGGCTTCCGTCCTTTCGAACCCGTACCGACTCATAATGCTCGACGCGCTCACCGCCCCTCAGCCTGGCAAGGATACGCGGCAACTCCTCAAACCTGTCGAGTGGGACCAGAATGGAAATAGGTCGTCCCACGACCTCGGCGGCGGCATAGCCATAGAGCGCTTCGGCGCCTTTGTTCCAGCTCGTTATAACTTCTTCCAGGGTCTTGCCAATGATCGCGTCGTCGGACGACTCCACAATCGTGGCTAGTCGGGAGACGGCTCCGAACGCCCTCTGGTTTTCAGTGCGGAGGCGTTTCTCTTCCAGTACCCGCTGGACTGCGGCCGGCAGCCGGCTTGGCCGATCCTTGAGGACATAATCCGCCGCGCCCTGCTTAAGGCATTCCGCCGCGGCCTCGTCGCCTAGGCCGCCTGTGACCACAACAAGTGGAATACCCTTCCCCGAGCGCCTCATTATCTCCAGGGCATCGAAGGCAGTCCAATTGCGGAGGTTGAACTCGGCCAGAATCACATCGTACTTGGCTTCTTCCAGGCGCTTTCTGAATGTATCCGCCGAGTCTGCGACATCGAATTGCACTCTGAATCCTCCCCGCTCCAGCCCGCTCGCCATCAGCTCCACGTCGTGAGCGCTGTCTTCCAAGATCAGGACCCGCAGGGGGTCCGGTGCAAGAATTGTGCGATCTGGCCTTGTTATATCCAATTTGCACCTTACCTTTCAGAGCCTGTGCGAACCTCCGGCTCGGTAGCGGGGATCGGACCGTGCCGCAGCCTCAGGTCATCCTCCGCAGAATCTTCGCGGAAAAGCTTCTGAGGTAGGGAGCCTTCAAGCCGCTTGGCCCGTGAATAAGAGTGACTGTGCGAGAGAGGTAAATCCGATTGTCAACGGGGAGAGGAGGCACCGACCAGCGCCCGACTACGACGGCTGGCCTGAAAGCAGTTTATGCATGGGACAAAAACCGAGCGCGCCAGATCTTCACGCAAGGTTGACTACTTATAATATTACAAATTTTACACATGTCAAGTGGTAACTAAGGCCGGCAGTGGGTCAGTTCGACTTTTGTAGCGGCGGTCTCTGGCCGCCGGTGGTTCAGAGTTCGATAAACAATCCTACATAATTTGCCCTCGCGCTCGCCCGTGCTGACTGTCTCGTCTCGAAACAGTTTTGCGAAGCTAGACACTTACTTTTCATGCCTTAGTCGGTGTTTTTCGTGACACGACGCGTAACCGACAGAACCTAAACGGGTTAGGACTGATACGGAAGCCGTTCGAGCATGGCACCCAGATTGCTCTATCGAGGTAACGAGATTAATGACGTGAGAAGCCAGTACGGTACGGGAAGCAGATTTACGGTTTCGATGCCGGAGTAATACGTCAGGAGAGGTCATGGCTCGCATACTGGTGGTCGAAGACGATCCCAACAATCTTGAATTGATCACCTATCTTCTCAAGGCGTTCGGTCATGACACACTCGAGGCTCACGACGGAGAGCAAGCTTTGGAAGTTGCGCAGCGCGAGCGTCCCGATCTGGTCTTGATGGACATTCAAATGCCTGTCATGGACGGATACGAAGCGGTTCGCCTCCTCAAGAACAACAGTGTGTATGAAGCTACACCGATCCTTGCGCTCACCGCACTCGCCATGGTGGGAGACCGGAATAAGATTCTGCAAGCCGGCTTTGATGGTTACGTTTCCAAACCCATCGATCCGGAATCCTTCGTTCAGCAGTTAGACCCGTACCTCCTGAACCATCTGGGGGCTGCGTCACGGGCTACACCATTGATAGCGTTGGCGGCGTAGAACCCGATGCCTTTCCGTTATCTCGACGTAATTGCCGGAGTCCAGCGGACCCGAGGAGGCTGTCGGGACCGGCACCGCAGGACACGACTTTGGCGCGTGCATCAAAATACGATCAAAGAGGAAGTAATTATGACCAAAGATAGCGAGTTGAATGTGGCGCCACCCTCGAAGACTTTTCAGCCCTGAAAGGGGGCTCGTACTATGGATGCCGAAAAACCGGATTACACAACCGCCCTTCCGCCGCTCCGGCGGGTCCTGATCGTGGAAGAAAACAAGGGCGACGCGAAACTGATGGTGGCCGTGCTGGAGAATGGTGGCTGGAAGGTCCAATGCACGGTGTTGGACGGGCCGGAATCTTTCCAGGAGCACCTGGAGATAGCCGAGTACGATGTGATTCTGACCGATTTCCACCTTGGCATTTGGACCGCACTTGATGCCCTGGAGATTCTGAAGCGCTCAGGGAAGGATATTCCACTTATCATTGTCACAGGCAATCTAGGCGACGAGGCCGCGGCGGAATGCATCAAGCAGGGCGCGGCGGATATTGTCCTTAAAGACCGGCCGGAGCGACTGCCGCAGGCAGTCCAACGGGCTTTGGAAGACAAACGCCTCCGTACTGAAAAGAAGCGGGCTTTCGAAACCATCTGCCGACTGGCCGCCATAGTGGAGTCGTCCGATGACGCGATCGTCGGCAACACCTTGGAAGGCATCATCACAAGTTGGAACAAAGGTGCAGAGAAGCTGTATGGCTATTCGGCCGCCGAAGTCTTGGGCCAAGCTGTTTCGATGCTGGCCCCACCCGACCGGGCTGAGGAGGTGGTGCAGATCCTTGCCGGCCTCAAGCGAAATGAGCGCCTTGAACGCTATGAATCGGTACGAGTTCGGAAAGATGGGCGCCTCGTTGATGTTTCCTTGAACATTTTCCCGCTCACCGACTCTCGTGGAGAAGTGATTGGTAGCGCCTCAATTGCGCACGACATCACCGAACGCAAGCGGTTCGAGCTTGATCTGCATGAGAAAAACAAGGAACTTGACAACGCCAATCGGGCTAAAGACCGCTTCCTGGCTTCGATGTCTCACGAGCTGCGTACGCCGCTCAACGCCATCATCGGATTCACCGGCACCCTGCTGATGAGGCTGCCGGGACCCCTCACCGAGGCGCAGGCCGAGCAGCTCCAGACGATTCAAGCGAGCGGCAAGCACCTTCTTTCGCTCATCAGCGATCTGCTTGATCTCGCCAAGATCGAGTCGGGCAAAGTCGCTATAGCTTTGGAGCGCACCGTTTTGCAAAGTGTGGTGGAAGGGGTTCGCACCACGCTGAGTCCGCTGGCTGAAAAGAAGGGGTTGAACCTGAGGGTGCATGTTCCCGAGGAAGAGCTGGTTCTTACCACAGACCGCCGCGCCTTGTGCCAGATTCTATTGAACCTGACCAACAACGCCATCCGGTTCACCGAAAAAGGCGAGGTGGACATTGAGCTGCGAGGCGATCAGGACAACGGTCATCGCCGTTCTGAGATCACTGTCCGAGACACGGGCGTCGGCATTCCGGACGAGGACCAGGCCAAGCTCTTCCAGGCCTTTGCCCAGGCGGGAAACACAGGCTCGCGGCGGTACGAAGGCACCGGACTGGGGCTGCATCTGAGCCAGAAGTTGGCACAGCTGTTGGGAGGCCAGATTCGCTTCCACAGCCAGTACGGCAAAGGCAGCACGTTCACCCTGAGCCTGCCGGGGAAGTAAAGCGCCCGGCGGCAAACGGAAGGAATCGCGGGCGCCAGGGAGAGTGCTCCCGAGCTGATTGGTTGCGCCGCCTATCAGGAGATCGAATGGATAAAACTACACTTAATATTCTTGTGATTGAGGACAGTCCCGAATATGCCGAACTGATTCGACACTGGATCGAGATCAGTTCCGGGCGGCCAAAGCTGATCCCGAATTGGGCTGGCACGCTGCAAGCGGGCTTGCAACGCCTGGCTCAGGGAGGCGTGGACATCATCACACTGGATCTCGACCTTCCAGACAGCTCGGGATTCCAAACTTTCACGTCGATCCAAGCTCACGCTCCCAGAATCCCAGTCGTCGTTCTGAGCGCGGATGACAACCAGGCCCTGGCGCTTCGCACCATCCAGGAGGGAGCTGAGGATTACCTTATCAAGAGCACCTGCGGCCCCGAGTTGTTGCTAAGGACAATGCTGCACGCCATGGTGAGGCACGCGTCTCATCCCGCCCAAAGCAGCGCGGCGACCGCACCGGACCGGGCCACAGTCCTAGGCATACTGGGCGCCAAGGGCGGGGTAGGCGCTACCACGATCGCTTGCAACCTGGCCGCGGAGTTGCGCCGGCAAACCAGCCAGAGGGTTCTCCTGACGGGCGTGGATTTTCGTGCCGACCTGGCATGCTTCCTGATGGGCCTGAAAGCCAAGTACTCGATGCGTGATGCCGCTGAGGCAGCTAATCGTTTGGACCAGACGTACTGGGAAGGCATAGTGACCCATGGTCAGGATGGCCTGGATGTAATTCCCTCGACGGGCCAATTGGGAGGCGAAGAGTTACCGGCAACGGATATCCAACAGGTTCTCAATCAGATAAGGCCCTTCTATCAATGGATTGTGGTCGATCTGGGACGGCCTACCGGCCGCTGCATGAGCATGCTCTACAGCGTCGACCGCATATTTGTGGTTACCACCAGCGCTCTTTCCGCGCTCTACGAAACCAAGCAGCTCATCGGCTCGTTGAAAGGAGCTCAGGTTGAAGAGACGCAGCTCGGCCTGATTATCAATGAGATTGTGCGGGTGCCATCTCTGCCCGACCGCGAGGTTCCCAAAGTCTTTGGAGTTCGAATGTACGCGAGGCTGTCCAGTAACCACAGTGAGCTGGAGGATGCCTGCCTGCAGAGAAGACTGCCGCGTGAGAATAGCATTGTACGCAAGCAAACGGCCGCTCTGGCGCGAACAGTTGCGGGCCTTCCCGATCCGGGGCTCTCAAAGTCATGGCTCCTTTCGGCTGCCAGAAGAATTCGCTGGACTCAAGTTCGGCGCCCGCAAGCGGAGGCTATGTGAACCAAGACAATCTATCCATGAACACGAACGCTTTAATCCGATCCGTGATCGAGACGCGCCGCATGGAGGCTGCCTACGACCGTATCGCAGCGCCGCGGAAGCCAACCAAGGTAATCACTTTCATGGGCGCCAAGGGCGGAGTTGGAACAACCACCGTAGCCTTGAACACCGCTGCCGCCCTGGCCCAGCACAGCCAGGTTATTCTGGTGGAAGTGCGGCCGACACTCGGAACGCTGTCTCTTTATTTCAAAGCGCCGGCTCGGACCCTCACCATCGCCCATTTGCTCGAGATGGAGCCCACAGCCATCAAGCCAACTGAGGCCGAGATGTGTTTGTGGTCCTACGAAAGCATGCCGGGACTCTGGCTCCTGTTTGGCCCCCGGACCATGGAACAGTGCCGGGAGATCAGGCCGGACAAAGTGAAAGCACTACTCAAGGCCTTGGCCAAACTGGCGGATTACGTGATCGTCGATATACCAAGCTCATTGGGGGAAACCAATCGGGCGGTGATCGAGGATTCCAGTCAACTGGTGCTGGTCATCGAGCGGGACGCGATCTGCGTACAATCGGCCAATCTGATCCTGCTTTCTATCGGAGCGTGGAAGCCCCCGGTGCAGGTGACGGGGGCAATTATTGTGAACCGCGAAGCGCTCTCCACCCCTATCCCGATTCCCAAGATCGAAGCCGAACTCGAGGTTCCCACGCTGGCAGTGATTTCGCCTGCTTCGGATCTTTGCAACGCCGCTCAGAACGCGGGCTTGCCAGTGGTCATGTATGATCCGGAAAGCCTTGTAGCCGGTACTATGGCGACCCTCGCCGAACGCCTGGCCTCAGCCCCGGGCCGGCTCAGGAGCGCAGGTAGTCACATGCGGATGGCCGATCCGCTGGAACCCGCGAAGACATCAGCCAAGATCCTGGTTCGTGCCTCGAAGCACGTTCCGCAGGCGATGGTCTCGCAATACCTTTCCAAGTGCCGCAATCATCTGCCGGCACTAAAGGCCGCGCTCGAGGGATGCGAATTCGAAGCTGCGCGGAAGTTCGGCCACCAGATGAAGGGTACTGGCGGGGCTTACGGTTTTGAAGAGTTGACAGAAGTCGGCGCTTTGATCGAGCGAGCCGCGACGGATCAAAATATCAACGAACTCTGGAACCAAGTGGCCGATTTGGAGACATACCTGGGCCATGTCGAAGTCACTTTCGACGAAAGCCCTACATCCGCTAACCCTTGAGGCGCTCTCACTTGGCCATAGGTCGTGACCCATGCAAATGCAGCCAATCAACGAACCCGCTAACGTCAACCTGGCGACGCCCTTGGCCGGGTCTGAAAAAGCACATTCAACGATTCTGGTGGTAGACGACCGGCCCATCAACCGCGACTTCTTGTCAACCCTGCTGAAATACTTCGGATATTCGATTATTGAGGCAGCCTCGGCCGAGGAGGCGTCGGAAATAGCTGCGACCGGTTTCGTGGACCTGATCATTTCGGACGTCTACATGCCAGGAATGGACGGGTTCGCCCTTTTGGAGAAGCTGCGAAGCGAGCCTGCCACGTCAAACGTTCCGGTCATCTTTTATACGGCAGCCTACAAAACAGCAGATGACAGTGTGGTGAGTCGTGCGCGCGGCGCGTTTGCTGTCCTTAGCAAACCGTCTTCGCCCGAGGAGATCGTGAGTACGGTGCGATCTGCCTTGAGGGCGAACACGCCGCTGATCCCACTATCGGTAAATGGCTCTAGCGGGCAAGCGGACCCGCAGTATGCGGCGCTGGTGGAAATCATGCTTGACCTGGCTGGGGAGCGCCTGCCCACTCGACTGATGCAAACGTGTTGTGACAGCGCGAAGGCCCTTCTCAATGCCAGTCAAAGCCTCCTCTATGTCCTACCCTCCTGCAAGGAACGACAAGCACAAACTTTCTATTCTGCTTCATCCAACGGCCACAAGCCTGAGCCTGTGGATGAATTACGACTTGGGGCCGCCCTAGGACGCCTGATCGCCGGTCGTAGGCCCGTTCGTTTCTGCCAAATCGACGGCAAGGAGTTCGGCCTCGGTTCTGCAAATGGAAAGACCGTATCGCTTCTCTGCCTGCCCATTTTCACTAACACCCATGATTACGGCTGCCTTTGCCTGCTTGATAAGATTAAAGCCGTCGACTTCAGCGACGAGGATGAAAGATTGGGAGTCACTCTTACCTCGCAGCTCGCCATGGTCTATGAAAACGCGGCCTTTTACCAGCAGATCCAGGACTCTGCGGCGCGGCTGGCCCATGAGATGGAAGAGCGCAAGCGCGCGGAAGAAGAACTCGACCGGAGCCGTAAGGAACAAATTCGCCTGAAAGATCAATTTCTGTCACAAGTATCCCACGAGTTGCGGTCGCCGTTGATGGCTGCCCAGCAGTTTGTGGAAATTCTTCTGGAGGGCATCGCCGGTGAAATAAATGGCGAGCAGCGGGAATACCTGAATATAACTCTTCGCAACATAAATCAGCTTAACTCGATGATTGGGGACCTTCTAGAAGCGACCCGGATTCAAAACGGAAAGCTCAGAGTAGATTTGCGGAGCATTATCTTGCCGGAGGTTGTGAAGGAAGCTGTGGAGTCCGCGAGACCGGTGGCGCAAGAGAGACAAATAGCTCTCTCCTTGGATACACCCCTCCTACCACCGGTCCTCGCCGACCCAAGCCGCGTGAGGCAGATCGTCACTAACCTGCTTGACAACGCCCTCAAGTTCACCCCTCCCCACGGCGCCGTTCGAGTGCATGTCGCCCTGGATGAGCAGGACCCTAGGTTCGTGAGGGTAAAGGTGACGGACACCGGCTGTGGGATCAATGCAGATGACCTCGGAAAAGTTTTCGATCGGCACTACCAGGGATCTGGGAACGATTGTATGGCTCGTAAGGGGTTGGGGCTTGGCTTGCACATCTGTAAGGAGTTAGTCACATTGCAACGCGGACAAATTCTGGTCACGAGCGACGGCAATGCGGGAAGCACTTTTTCATTTACGTTGCCTTTATCCTCACGGGTAGGAGTTGATGATGCCGAGGCAGAAAATTCTGTTGGTTGATGACGACACTGACGTAGTTCGTGCGTTGAATATCCGCCTGAAATCCTTCGGCTACGATGTAGTTGTTGCGGGTGATGCGATGGCAGCTATAAGCATAGCGCTCAACGAAAAGCCTGATCTTATCGTGCTCGACATTAGTCTACCCGGCGGAGATGGTTTCATGGTGATGAAGTGGCTGGGGCTGCTGTCTGAATTGGCGCTGACTCCCGTCATTGTGGTGAGCGCAAGAGATCCCACTATCGCGAAGCAGAAAGCCCTCGATGCCGGCGCAAGTGCATATTTCCAAAAGCCAATTGACACCAATCGGTTTTTGCTCGCGATGCGCGGAGCACTTGAACAGGCAGCTTAGTAAATATGAACTGCGGGGGGACCTCCGCAATGAATGCAGAAGAAAAGCAACGGCTGGAGAGAATACTATGAAGAAAATCCTCATTGTGGATGACGATCGTGACCTGGTTTTGGCGCTTTCGATTCGCCTCATAGCTAATGGGTACGGCGTTCTGTCCGCTTCAGACGGTGCAGGCGCCATCTTAGCGGCAGCTAAGGGATCTCCGGATTTCATCCTTCTAGATATTGGAATCCCCGGCGGGAATGGAATAATTGTGCTCAATCTCCTGAAGGAGTCCCCCGAAACCGCGTCCATCCCGGTCGTCGTGATGACAGGAAGGAATCTGGCGAGGCTCCAGGAACAAATCCTTGACCTGGGCCCAGTGGCCTTCGTTCAGAAGCCCATGGCCACCGATGAACTGCTGGCGTTGATTCAGAAACACACGGGCGGCGGCGAGCAGCAGGCAAAGGCTGCATGAGGACGACCTCAGTTTCTCGTGTTGTGCTTCCCATCTAATGAATTCCCAACGCGAGTACAACTACTTCCAAGGGCGACTCCTTGCTAGCGCTATGCAGGAAAAGCCTCTGTATGGATTCTTCCATCTCCCGCGTGGTGGTGACGTGCTCAGGGAAATTGACCATACTGACGCTGAAGGTGATCCGATTACTGGCGCCCGCAACATCGTGAAGTCCCTCGATCAAGCGGTCACGCAAGCCATAAGCGTCGCGAGCGTTGACCGTGGGAAGAATGATCACATAGAAGCTCGATTCAAACATGAAGATGGAGTCTGCAGTGCGCAGCCTGCGCATCAGAGATTTCACGGCATCCCCGAAGGCAATCTCGGTTTCACCAGGATCGTTGAATGCGAGCCATGGCTTCAGTTCCACGGCCAGTAAGGAAAGGGGCTGCTGGATATGGGAAGCGCGGCGGAATTCCATCGCCAGGCGGTCGCGGAAGAGATTGGGCCCTGGAAGCGCCGTCAGCATATCGGCGCTCGCCTCCCGGCGAATCTTCGCGATTCGGCGTTCCTCGTTCTCCAGGCCTGCGCGCAGGTGTTCTATGATCATCTGGCGGTCTACAAAGTATCCGACTAGCAGCGCCGCAAGCCCGCAAAACCCGAAAAAGACGGGGTGCCGCGGGATTCTGGTCAGGCCTGCCGGATGGTAAAAAACCGTTGGGTACATCAACGAAGCAACTCCGAATGCCAGGACGAAGATTACGGCGAGCGCCAGGATCCAGAGGTGGAACTCGCGGCGATCCAAGCGAAGTGCGTCAACCCGATCAAACATTTGCATTGCAGTTTTCTCCTCTATTCTTGCGTTGGAGCCCATCGGCCGGTTCCTTGCCAACGATGCAAATTTGTGAACTCCGATAGGTCACGTACAGGCACGGCGGATTCCAAATCAGGGATGCATTCAGATTCACTCGGCTGTTTGATTTCAGTTAATTACGAGGAGAGCGTTCCGGATATGCGGAAGAATGTGGTCCGGAAAGTGTTCGTCACCGATGTCGGTGCCTCAAATCGAGCCACTCCCACGCTTTTGGACACGCTACGTCTGTTGGTACATAAAACGTTGGTCACCTTAATTCACCGTAACCTCTTCAAGGCATTCGGTATACAAGAAAATCCAGCCAGTCGCTCCAGTTGGCATCCCCTGTGCCCTATACCCATGCGGGAGAACAATTGATTTCAGTTGCGAGGCTCTATGAACACCTTGATCGGCGGAGCCACTCACCTAAGTGAGCATGGCGAAGCCTTACAACAAACCAAAATAAACGACGAAAAAGATGGTCGAGGCAGCGTGCAATTAGAACCTTCCCTCGCGCAGTGGTATGCCCTGCATACTTATCCTCGCCACGAAAAGCGCGTCTACGAGCACCTGGGGATGCACGCCATCGAGTGTTTCCTTCCCCTCTACGAGACCGTGCACCGTTGGAAGAATGGCTGTAAGGTGCGAGTCGAACTACCCTTGTTCCCCGGCTACCTCTTCCTCAAAATCGATCCCCGCGAGCGCTTCAAGGCTCTAAGTTTGCCTGGCGCGGTATCCATGGTGGGTTCCGTAAACGGTCCATGGCCATTACCGGATGCGGAAATAGTCGGCCTCCGCGCCAGGCTCAAGTCGCGCAAGTTTGAATCTCACCCCTACCTGGCAGTTGGCCAGAAGGTGCGGATCAAATCCGGCCCACTCACAGATTTGACAGGATTTCTAGTGCGCCAATCCGGAGGTTTTCGAGTTGTGGTTTCAGTAGATCTGATCCGGCAGTCCGCAGCCGTCGAAGTGGATGCCGATGACGTGGAACCGATTGGCCCCGCGCCCACGGGTGTCGATGCATAACCGCCTTCTGATCCGGCCCTGAACTGCCGTGTCAAGAAGTAGTAGGTGATCTTGTGGAATTAATCCCCAAAAAGGCCTGGCTGATCCTGACGGCAGCTTGGGCGGCCACGATTTTTGACCTTTCAACGGCGTCATACTCTTCGGCTGCCTCCGCGAGGTTTTTCTCGATAGAACTCGCTTGGTTATGCATCTCAATTCCTCCCCAGAATCTCGACCTGCTGAACGACTTGCTTCGCAAATCTGCGCACCTCGCGGAGTATGCAGTATTGGCAGTGCTGCTTTACAACGTCCTGAAACCGGCAGACAATCCTTTTTGGTCGCCAAGAGCTGCCTTCCGGGCGCTCGTGGTTTCGGGATGTTACTCGACCACGGATGAGCTTCACCAACACTTCGTCCCCGGAAGACACGCGTCCTTGTTCGACTGCGTTATCGATACAACGGGAGCTTTGCTAGGTCTTTTCGTGCTTTCTAAGGCCATGGCTGGGGTGCGGCGCAAGCAAACGGATTCGTGGGACAATCTGTGAAGGCCCTTATCCGATTGATCGGCCGGTGGAAATGAGGTAATTATGACGCAGACTCAATCATGCCCAACTCTACAAATCCCCAACTCAAAACGCAAAGTTCTGATTGTGGACGACGAGCCGAGCATCGTGAAGATGCTGGCTGAGAAGTTGCGGCCGGAGGGTTACCGCTGCTTTGGGTGCCAGAGCGGTGAAGAGGCGTTGCACTTGATGGGCATTCAAGTCTTCGATGTTGTTCTATGCGATGTTCACATGCCCGGAATGAGCGGCCTCGAGCTATTGCGACGGGTCCGGGAGAAGCACCCCTGCACGGCCTCGGTGATGATAACCGGCGCGGGTGACGTCCGATTGGGCGTGCAGGCAATGAAAGAGGGGGCGGACGATTACTTGCTGAAGCCGTTAAATCTTGACGCCGTGCTGGGCAGCGTCAGCCAAGTGCTGTCGCGAAAGAAACTCGCGACCGAACTGGAGAATCGTCGCCAGCGCATCGAGGAAGTGGCCGAACACAGAACTGCTCAGCTCCGCCACGCGATGCTGCGGATCGGGCAGACCTATGGAGAAACCTTGCAAGCGCTCGCCGGAGCTTTGGACTTGAGAGACAACGAGACGGCCGGGCATTCGGAGCGCGTGATGGCGTACGCCGTGGAGATCGCGATGGCAATGCGTTGCAGCAAAAAGCAATTGAACACGATCGCGCGGGGCGCTCTCTTGCACGATATCGGAAAAATTGGCACCCCCGATTCCATTCTGATGAAGCCCGGCCCACTGACAGTTGAGGAACGCTCGGTGATGGAGACGCACGTCGGGATAGGTTACGGCCTGTTGAAAAACATCGCATTCCTGGCGGGTGCCGCGGAGATTGTCCTGACGCATCACGAGCGATTCGATGGAACGGGCTACCCACAGGGCTTATCAGGCGCAAACATTCCACAGGGTGCCAGGATTTTTGTGGTGGCCGACACCTTGGATGCCATGACTTCCGATCGTCCGTATCGCCGGGCGTTGCCTTTTGCCGCGGCCCGGGAAGAGATCTTGCGGGAATCCGGAAAACAGTTTGACCCGGACGTGGTTTCTGCCTTCCTGGGGATTGATGCAGGAGTCTGGTCCAAACTCCGAGCCAGAGGAAGAATGCCAAGGTCATTCGGGATCGAGCACGGGAGAATCCTGGCGCCGACCCAATACAGCCACCTCGCCTGGTCGCGGTCCAGGACGATTCTGAAACTCGGCAGAAGGGGTCGGAAGCCGGCGCCACGTGCTTCGCTCGAAAGCCTGTTACCGCCAGAAAAGCTCTTGAGCACTGTGTAGGTCTTCGCCGCCAAAAGAAGATGGATTCTCGGACCGAGGACAGTAGGCCTGGGCTGGGCTAGTCCGCCCCTTCGGGGCTCTTTTTGGCACCAGGGACTAAATCCCAGAGTTGGCCGGTTCCTCAGCGGGAGAATCATCGGCCAAACCGTGCTTCATCATCAGGCGATAAAGCCGCGCGCGACTGATTCTCAGCTTGCGAGCCGCAAGGGCCTTATTCTTCGTCTCGCCAAGAGCTCGAATGATTGCTCGTTTCTCGGCTTCCTCCATGGTAGTCGCTGACTCGGCTGACGCCACGGATTGATTCCTTACTTCTACCGGTACGTCTTCCAGATCAAGCATTCTTGCCCGGCTTAGCATGCAACCTCGTCCGATAACGTTTTCCAATTCTCGAACGTTGCCAGGCCAGGAATATGCCAGCAAGGCAGACTCCGCGCGCCTCGAGATCCTGTGAATCTCCTTGTGATACTGGGAAGCGAAATCCAATAGAAATCGTTGCGCCAGCAGAAGGATATCTTCCCGGCGTTCCCGCAGAGGGGGGATTTGAATCTGAACCATATTCAGCCGGTACCAGAGATCCGGCCGGAAGCGGTTGGATCTCATTTCCAGGTTCAAGTCACGGCTGGTCGCAGCGATCACCTGCACGTCAACTTGAATGGCTTGCGGAACTCCCAACTTCTGCACTTCGCCATTCTGCAACACCCGCAAGAGCTTCGATTGTGCCGCCGAGCTTAAGTCGCCCACCTCGTCGAGGAGGACCGTTCCCGCATTGGCCCACTCGAAGATCCCAGCCTGATCGCTTATTGCCCCCGTAAAAGCCCCTTTCCGGTGGCCGAAAAGTTGGCTCTCGGCAAGGGTGTCAACGAGGGCGCTGCAATTGAACACCGCGATGCGTTGCTGGGACCGAGGGCTCAGCTTGTGTAATGCTCGAGCCACCAACTCTTTTCCTGTTCCTGTCTCCCCTGTGATCAGGGCAGTCCGGAAGTGCGGAGCTACACGGCGAACCAGGTCGAAAACCTCCAGCATCTTTGGGCTGCGGCCGATCATGCCCTCCAGGCTGAAAACTTCAGCGAACTCCTTTTCAAGCGTGCTCTCCCGCCGCGATAGTTCTACCTGTCCCCTCGTTTCCTGAACGATATTACACACCTTGTCCGGAGTGACGGGTTTGCACACATAATCTGTAGCCCCCGCCTGGATGGCTTTAACAGCAGACTCGATGGAATAATCCCCGGTTATCATAACCACAGGTACCTCGGGATTACGGATGCGAATCCGCCGCAGGGTTTCCATGCCATCAATGCCTGGCATGGTGAGGTCCAGCAGGATCAAATCAGGGTTGAGGGTTTCCAGTAAGTCCACTGCGTAGAGTGGATCGGTCAAACTTTCGACGCGGACGTCCTCCTCGGCTAGTGCGACTTTATAGAATCTGAGCATTCCAGGGTCGTCATCAATAGCAAGAACCACCAGCGGGGGACGAGGCAGGCCAGTAGTCTCGTCCCCTGAATTCCGTGCGGCCGCTGTAGTTTTGGCCGGCTGATCGACGTTTTTCTTACCCATTTTGTTGGCCTTTCAGATTGAAACCTGCCCCGCCGAGCTCCGCATAAGGCTCGAACCCCGACCATTCCCCGTGTGGAATTGTAACTCGGTTCAACTCTCTCCGGGTGAGGAACTTTATACTGACCCCGAGTCCCGTTTTCCGGGTGGCGGGTTTTTCTCTTGATCTGTGAGCTTAGGTAGGCTAGTATAGAGGACCTGTGCAAAAGGCAGGCACGGAGCGGCGGGCGGGTTTCGAGACAGGCGCGGGAGGTGGGAACGCTGGCGGGATGATCGAGCAGGATTCAGGATTCAGGATTCGGGATTCAGGGAAAAAGATCGGAACAAACCGGGAATGTCTATGAAAACAAACGGCAGGACTCAGGATTCGGGACTCAGGATTCAGAAAACAATCCGGCACGCGGCAGGTGTGCTCCCCGAACCCGAACGATGGCAGGCGCGCAACGGACATAACGTCCATTGTGGCAGCCCATCTGTTTCTTCCCTGACACCTGACACCTACTCCGCCGCCGGAAGAACCCGGTCACGACCCGCCCTTTTGGCCTGATAGAGTGCCTTATCCGCTGACCGATAAAGTGATTGCAGTTCAAGTCCGTCTTCAGGGTACTGAGCCACTCCCGCACTGAAAGTCACGCGAAACTCCATCCCCCCAGGGGTCGTGAACAGCTCCTCACGAAAAGCCTCCAACATTCCTGTCATCCGCTGCACCGCGTCCTGCAGTGGCATGCCAAACATGCCAACGGCGAACTCTTCGCCACCCCACCGCGCCACCACGTCCTCAGCCCGGAAGGTTTTGAGAAGTGTCTTCCCCAGCCTGCGCAGCACCTGATCTCCCACGGCATGGCCGTACGTGTCATTGATTCGTTTGAAGTTGTCAAGATCGAGCATGCAGAAGGTAAACGGCTGGTGGAAACGGCTGGCCATGCGTATCAAGTGGTTCAACGTGGTAGTGGATTTGCGTCGATTGGCCACCCCAGTAAGGGGATCGGTTTCTACGAACATGCGATAGAGGCGCGCGTTCTCCAACCGGTTGCCAATACGGGTCAACAGCTCAGGGCCGACGATGGGCTTGCGGACAAAGTCGTCCGCGCCGGCGGCGAACACTTGCTGTACGGTTTCCGCGTCCGTGTGCATGGTAACGAAAATGATAGGAATGCCACACCAGCGGGGATCATTGCGTATAACTCGACACAGCTCCAGTCCGTTCAGATGCGGCATTTCCACGTCCAAAATCAGCAAATTGGGCGAGGTCCGTTCGAACGTCTCCCAGAAGCGAAGCGGTTCATCCAATGTGATCACACGGATTCGTTTGGGTTCGAGTAAGGCCTTGAGAGTTGCCAACACCAGTGGATCATCATCCACAGCCAGAATCTTGGATTCCAGGGCGCTCGTGCGGCTGAGTAGTTGCGTGACGGCATCCAGGACCTCCGAGGGCGGAAGCGGTTTTTGGAGGAAGCCGCTCCCGCCGCGCCGGACCACTTCAACACGGTCGATCAGGCTATCGTGCCACGTTAGGATGAGGGTTGGCACGGCAGGGTCGCGGGCGGCCAACTCTTCCAGTAGTTGTAAGCTGTTCCGAGCATCTTCGGGCAACGACAAATCCAGGAGGACCACGTCTGGTCGGCAGCGTTCGAGCAACTCCCTGGCGGCGGACAAATCACTTGCCACTTCCACCCCAAGTTCCCTGCTGCGGGCTTCTTCGGCCAGTTGCTCTGTCAGTTCCTTGTCACTACCCACAACCAACAGGACGGGGCGGCTATCGCCCGCGGGCGCAGGGGGCTCGGTCGCCTGGCCTGCCGGTCTGCTCTCCAATTCCCGGCGAAGTGCCGCAGCCGTCTGCAAAAGTGACAAGGCTTGCGCCTCTTCCAGGGTTGATCCCGTTCTAAATGATCGCTCAATCTCAAGAGCCAGCCGTGAAGCCTCCTTGAAGCCAAACGATCCCACCGACCCGGCCAGTTTGTGAGCTTCCTGCTCCGCCTTCAGCCGCAGTTCGTCCGTGAGATCACCTTCCAACAGTGCCGATAAAGCTTGCTCCACCACCTCGACACGCCCCAGGACCGTACCCTTGAAGCGAGACCAGAGTCCGGCCACAGCGGCCAGCGCCTGATTCTGCACCGGACTCGGCTTTTCGTACGGCACAAAATCTGGAGAGACGTCTACAAGAATAGGAGTCATCGTCTTACACCTCGCAACCGCAAGCGGTCATGGGTTACATAGGCCAATGCAGGGCTTTCGCTACCTGGCCTGCTAACTCGAGGGGGTCGAAAGGTTTCGCCAGTACTCCTGCCACCCCAAGTTCAGCGAACCGTTTTCGATCGGCAGGCTGCAACTTGGCCGTCAATAGGACTACGGGGATATGCCGAATCGCAGGATCAGCTTGCAGTTTCTGCAAAGTGGTAGGCCCATCCATATCGGGCATCATCACATCCAGAAGGATGGCATCGGGCTGGTCAGCTCGAGCTATTCTCAATCCCTCACCACCGGAACTGGCAGTTAACACCTTCCAACCTGCGGTCAATTCCAGACTGATCTGCGCCACTTCCCGGATATCGTCCTCATCATCGACAATAAGAACCCTTGGTTTCTTCATCGTCGTCGCCTCTCTCTCTGTCCACAAGTCGCCCAGTTAAGCAAACCAATTGCCCGTTGCTCAAACTCCTGCGGGGTGAGGCGACTCTTGGTCATAAAAATGGACTCACCGAGCCGCAACCGCTCTTTCTCCGAATCATCCAACTCCTTCACCGTGTACACTGCCAGAGGCAGATGCCGCAAATGCTCATGTTGCCGGAGTTGTTGCACCACACCAAAACCGTCGAGTTCAGGCAAGATCACGTCAAGCACCAGCAGATCAGGAATAAATGACGGACAGACATGAACGGCCTCACGCCCGGTCCGGGCGTGGAGCACCACCGCGCCGTGCCGTTCAAAGACGGTCGTTAGCACTCGCGCCAAGTCAGCGTCATCCTCAACCACCAAGACACGTGGGCCTTCACTCAGTTTGCTCAAAACAGATTCCAGAACGGGGACCAGAGAGGCTTGGGTGAATGGTTTCGTCACCCAACCCGCCATTCCCCTAGCGGCCAGTTGGACTTCGTCCGGAGCCGTACCGCCAAGGCCGATCACAGAAAGATCCTGTGTGTGGGATTGCTGCTTCAGTGCACTAATGGCTTCCCCGCTGTCCATGTCAGGCATTGAGGAGTCGACCAGTACCGCGTCCGGTAACTCGATGGATGCCACGTCGATTGCTTCCTGCCACGACGATGCCGCTAACACGGTATAGTCCTGCTGACTCAAGACAGCTTGCACGGCGCCGAAGATATCTCCTGCAACAGCACACACCAGTACTATTCGGGCCCGGGAGCCGTCGCCAACCATGACAGTGTCGGCCGGCAGTGAGGGCAGAGTAAAAGAGAACGTGGAGCCTTGGCCCAGCGTGCTTTCAACCCAGATCCGCCCACCATGCTGCTGCACGATGCTGCGCGTGATCGGCAAGCCCAATCCCGTGCCGCCCTTCTCCCTGCGGTCAGAGGCATCAACCTGCTGAAAACGTTCAAAAATGCTTTCGCGCTTTTCCTGCGGAATGCCCCGCCCCTGATCCTTCACTTGAAACAGAACCTGATCTGCTTGGCGTGTTGCAGTTAGGCAGATGGTTTTGCCCCGAGGCGAGAACTTAATAGCATTGCTAAGCAGATTAATCAAAGCCTGTATAATACGGTCCGGATCAACCCACAGTCGAGCGGAGTACAGTGACACGGACAAGGTAACACCTGCCTTTTCCGCCAGGTCGCGTACACTATCCGCTGCTTGAGTCATCAGGCCGCGAGCGGTGCAAGTTCGTCTCTCCAGGTTCATCTTGCCGGATTCCAGACGTTCAAGATCCAAGATATCGTTGATAAGACGCACGAGGCGGTCGGTGTTCGTCACCGCGATCTCCAGCATCCGCTCCCCCTTTTCGGGTTGGGAACGCAACAGGCCCGCGGCCAGCAACCCCAATGCCCCGCGAATCGAAGTGAGCGGCGTACGCAGTTCGTGGCTCACCACCGAAACAATCTCACTTTTCATCCGTTCGAGCTCGCGACGCTCGGTGATGTCGCGGAAGTACCAGATTCTGCCGTAGAGCTTGCCCGTGGAGTCCTGCAGTGGAGAGGAGTAGTTGTCGAAAACCCTCCCATCTTTGAGCTCGATTTCATTCCGGGACTTCTCACTTTCGTGGGTGTAAAGATAATTCTCTCTTTCCAGGAAGGCGTCAGCGTCTTTGAGTTGCCCTAAAGCGTGCTCCATCAGCTTCTTGTCGTCCTTCGTGCGGAGTGCCTCCTCGGGGATGTTCCACATTCTTGCAAATTGTCTATTGGCCAGCAGTACGCGACCCGTCATATCGACAACAAAGATCCCATCGATCGTGGTCTCGGACTCCGCCTCCAGAAGCGCCGTCTTGAACAGGAGTTCCTGCTCCGCCCGCTTGCGGGCGGTGATATCGCGGGCGACCGTCGAAGCGCCCACGACCTCGCCGCTGACGTTCTTGAGCGGAGAAATGGTGACGGACACATCAATGCGCCTACCATCTTTGGCAACCCTCACCGTCTCGTGGGACTCAATCCGCTCATCCCGCTTGATGCGATTAAGAAAGTCCTCAACTTCCTTGCGACGCTCGGGCGGGACTATAAGAAAAACCGATTGCCCTATCACTTCCGAGGCCGCATAGCCGTATAGCTTCTCCGCCCCGGAGTTCCAAGTTCGAATGACCCCCTCAGGGTTCTTACCGACGATGGCATCACCCGAGAATTCGACAATTGAGGCCAGGTAGTCACGTGTCGCTTCGGCACGCTGGCGGTGCAATCGGGCACTTAGGATGGGGGCGACATGACTGGCAATATTGTCCAGCGCACGCACATCGACTTGCGTATAGTCCGTTTCCTTATTGGCCACCACGAGGAGACCGAGAGCCTCCCCGCGAAAGAGAATAGGAAGGGAGATATGCCGGCAAATGTGGATGTGCCCATCGGGAGTGGAAGTGGAAGGCTCGTTGGAGTAGATCGTTCTTTTTTCCTTGAGGGCACGAGCCCAACTGCTTTGCCACCAGGTTTCTCGCGGAAATCTTGTCGTTTTCCCGGGCATCTGGCAGATGCGCATTATCTCCTGGGTCATGCTGGGAACCTCGAGGCCTTTGTCCTCATCAATGAACCCGAAGAGGCCAAGCGGGCTATGCATTTCGTCCAGAACGAGTTTCAATATTTCGCTGTAAATTTCGTCGTCCGGAACGGAGAGGAAGATTTCATTGATTCTGGCTTGAGTGACCAGTTGCTCCTTCACCTGCTTGCGTTGGGTGATGTCTTCGTAAATTCCCATGACCCCGATCACATTGCCGTCGTGGCTATGCAGCGGCAATTTGCTGGTGCGGAGCCATATCTGACTTCCATCCGGCTTGTCTTGAATTTCCTCATAGTCAAGCCTGGGGGTGTCCTGCTCCATCACCAGCTTGTCATCGGCGCGGTAAGCTTCCGCCGTCTCTCCCCAGGCAAGCTCATAGTCAGTCTTGCCGATGATTTCCGCCGGGTCTTTCAACCCCGCATCAGTCGCCAGGGCTTTGTTACAGCCTAAATACGAAATGGTCCGGTTCTTCCAGAAGACGCGTTGGGGAATAGTATCCAGGACGGTTTGAAGCATCTGCCGCGACTGGTACAGTTCCTCTTCCGCACCTTTGCGCCTGATATATTGCGCAACATTGTCGGCCACGGAGGCAAAAGCCTGGAGTGTGGTTTCCGTAAGGGGTTGGCGCGCGAACGCGGCCACCACCCCCAACACGCGTCCCTCAACCTTCAAGGGATAGCCCGCGAACGCCACCATGCCTTCCCGCCGCGCCCATTCCGGGTCTCCCACCCAGGAATCATTCTGCACCGAGTTCGTCAAGTGGGGCTCACCGCTCTCGGCGATGCGCCCAATTTTGAACTTCCCGAGAGGTACCCGGGCGTGACCGCCGTCAATGTGCGTGTACAATCCGGCGCTCGCCTGTAGTTCAAGGACGCTCGCCTCTTCATTCACCGTCCAGACCCGGGCGAAGGCAGCGCCGATGTTGCGTACCAGGATCTCCGCGCATTGCTGCAAGCCCGGGCGCAGGCTCTCAGCCTGAGCAAGCGCCAACCCCACTTCAGCCACGAGCGTCGCCAAAAGGTGCCGTTCGGCCATTTCAGCTTCCGCCCGTTTGCGGAGGCTGTTGTCGGTTCCGATCAACAGATAGCCGATGATGGCGTTCTGCGCGTCGCGCAGCGCCGTGACCGACACGACTGCCGGAAAGCGGCTGCCGTCCTTGCGGATATAGGTCAGCTCGTAGATGTCCTCGATCCCGCGCGAGGCCTTGAACACCAATG
>Ga0187879_10000655_pt1 | contig 23030 bp, 15 predicted proteins | sample June2016WEW_19_1_FD_132423 | JGI IMG/M metagenome (GOLD analysis project Ga0187879, IMG submission 132423) | Peatland microbial communities from SPRUCE experiment site at the Marcell Experimental Forest, Minnesota, USA - June2016WEW_19_10 | ecosystem: Environmental > Terrestrial > Soil >... | reverse complement strand
GTGGAAGCTGTAGCGTGGCCATCGGAATCGCCAGCGCAAATTGTCACCCGACCATGATCTGCCAACCAGGAGAATTTTGCCATAGGCATTGAAGGCCTATGGATTGTGCAATACGAAGGTTTACAGGGCAATGGGTGGCGTGGCAGTTTTCATCAATGGAAAAATCTTGGGGGGAGATACAGGCTACACCTATGAGGGAATGTATGCACTCCAGAGGAACACAGTTACAGCTCCCGTTCGTGTTACTAACTTCCTAGCCAGTGTTCCGAATGTGCTCAGTGTGGTTGGTGCCACCCCTTCTTGATATAGACTTTATCGAAATCATAACCGAGGGTCTTCCCCATTTTCACCAAGAGCTCGGCCAGCAAACTCTCCGCAGTTTCGATATTCCTCTCACTCCGTACTGGTTGGTTACAAAGGAGTGTACTTCCCGAGCGAGCCGCTGGAGTTGTTCTGCTGGCGACAGTCCGTCGGGGCCGGCAAGTTGATTTCTATGTTCCACCTGCTGGAGAAGTCCAGCTACGCGCACTTCAACGAATTCATCGAGATTGCTGGCGGTGATGGCCAGGAACTTAACTCTCTCCAGAAGCGGATTCCCTTCATCCTGGGCCTCTTCGAGGACGCGCTGGTTGAAGGCCAGCCAGGATTGGTGGCGATTGAAATAGTAGCGGGGATCATCCAGGCGGATTCGAGCCATCGGCAAAGGCCTCCTGCCAAACGGCATCGTACCGCGCTATGGTTAATAGATTGTTACAGGCCAGCAATCAGCTTCTGTTACCGAAGAAGTAGTGATAGTTTCTCCGTGTCAAACTTTCTGCCCAATTGGGTTCGTACCTATTCTTGAAAAACGTTCCCAGCTGTTTGACCGGAGCTGAGAAGGTCCTTGGACGTGGAGATTATGGAAACCAACGAATATGACCTGGTAGTGATTGGGAGCGGGCCGGCAGGCCAGAAGGCAGCCATCTGCGCCGCCAAGATGCGCAAGAAAGTTGCCATCATCGACAGAAAGAAAACGATTGGAGGCGTTTGTGTTCACACCGGAACCATTCCCAGCAAGACTCTGCGAGAAGCCGTCTTATATTTGAGCGGCTTTCGCCAGCGCACGTTCTACGGTCGCGGGTACGTCCTGAAGGATCGCATTGCAATGTCGGACCTCACCTTTCGAGCGCAATCTGTCATGCTCCGCGAGGTCGAGGTGATCAAGGCGCAACTTCGCCGCAACTATGTGACGACTTTCGAAGGCGACGCACGATTCCTCGATCCCAATACGATCGAAGTCAAAGGCGATGACGGTTCCCAACTGATTCGTGGCCATCACATCCTGATTGCTTGCGGTACCCGCCCAGCGCACAGCGCTGATATTCCAATTGACGGCAAACGAATCTTTGATTCCGATCAGGTTCACTGTCTGGAAGAAGTGCCGCGCGACTTGGTGATCGTGGGCGCCGGAATCATCGGAATGGAATACGCGTCCATGTTTGCCGCGCTCGGGGTAAAAGTCACTCTGCTCGACCAGCGTCCAATTTTGTTGGACTTCGTGGACCGCGAAATTGTTGAGAGCCTCTGCTTCCAGTTGCGGCAGTTGGGAACGGTCTTCCGGCTGGGAGAAAAAGTCGTTTCGGTCGGTCTGGATGAAGCTCGAGACCGAGTGTTTGCCAAACTTGAAAGCGGAAAAAATGTTCACGGCCAGGGACTGCTCTACACCATTGGGCGGCAGGCCAACAGTGATCTGCTCAATCTCGAGTCGGCGGGCTTGGCGTCCGACGGGCGGGGCAGACTTCGGGTCAATGAGCATTTTCAAACCGCCGTCCCTCACATTTATGCCGCCGGAGACGTGATCGGATTTCCCGCCCTGGCCAGCACTTCCATGGAACAGGGGCGTCTCGCCAGTTGTCACATGTTTGGAACTCCAGGCAAGATGCCTTCAAATCTCATTCCCTACGGTATTTACACGATCCCCGAGATCTCAATGGTCGGATATACGGAAGAACAGTTGACGCAGGAGAAAATTCCCTACGAAATTGGACTGGCTCGCTATGCAGAACTGGCCAAGGGGCAGATGCTGGGTGACGAACAGGGTCTGCTGAAACTGATCTTCGATCCAGACTCGCTCAAGCTGCTGGGAGTCCATGTGATTGGTGACCGGGCGGCGGAAATCGTTCACATTGGCCAGGCTGTGCTCGCACTGGGCGCGAGCATCGAGTATTTTCGCGATGCGGTGTTTAACTATCCCACGTTGGCGGAGGCTTACAAAGTCGCCGCATTGGACGGGCTAAACAAGCTTTAAGCAGAGTGCGGCGGGCAATCGTCGTCGCCGCTTGTGACCATAGGTTCGCCTTCCAGGAACTCCATCACCAGACAGTCAATCACTCTTGATGACCGACGTCATGCAACGTGCTGATCCCGGCGAGCAGCGAAGAGAGCGCGCCTCACGGTCGAAGCGAGCTGGGTGTGATCCTAGCCGAAGTTCGTCACGGAATGATCGTGAAGCGATCTAAGTCTTTCAGAATCAGTTCAGGCTGTCGCGAAGTCTGCACTACATTTTGAAAGTGATTTCAGACGTTCCGGCAGACTGAGACGGAGCTGGTGCAGCAGGGATTTCTGTTCGGCCGTGGGTTCGGTAATGCGGCGCAAGCGGATCTCGCGCCCATCCGTGGTGGGCAGCACGATGTCGGCGCTCTGCAGGGTGGACAGCAGAGCCAGCGCCTTCATCGAGGATAAAGGCTGAGCTTTGTCCACTCCGCGGGCCGAAGGTTGTGGGACGATCGCTGGCCGTCGCTGCAGCAGATGCTTCAGCGTCACCCACAAGGCATAACCCAGAAAGGCCACCAGGACGTGGGCCTTAACCCGCGGCTCCTTCTGGTGGAACAAAGGCCGAATCGAAAGCTCGCTCTTGAGCGCGCGAAACGAGGCCTCCGCTTCGGTGAGTTGCATGTACATGGACCACATCTGCTCGGCCGAATCCGCCTGCAGATTGGTACGCAGCATGTACGCGCCTTCCCGCAGGTCCCGCCAAGCCTTTCGGTCTTCTTTCATCTTCCAGACCAGATGTACGCCGGCGGGTGTGTCCTGCAAACTGACTTCGAACAGATCGTTGACTTGCGGGTGTCGTGCTTGAATCCGTCCCAGTCTCCGCTCCATCTTGTAGCGGTCCTTCAGTCGGCCGCTGGCAATATTTTTCTTCAGAGCTTCTAAAGCTGCCTCCATGCGCGTGGAAAACCGTTTCCGGATCGCCTTCTCCTTCTCCTGGCGGCCCGCCGTGCGGCACAAGATGTAGGTTTCTTCTCCCCGGGGAATTGCAATCTGCTTGACCTCCACGTCGGGACGAACCTGGGTCCAGTCGTCTTGCAATAACTCGGCTTCAAACTGCTTCATCTGCCGGCGCGGCGTGCCCACCAGATACTGTCCACCCCGTTGGCGAATCGCCGCCAGATTCTCCTCGCTCACGATTCCACGATCCATCACCCAGATGCGCCTCGCCTTCCCGTACTTACGTTCCACCATGCGCAGTATGCTTTCCATGGTCGACACGTCGGCACGGTTGCCATCGAAGGTCTCATCGCTAAACGGGAATCCCTCGCGGTTCACGATCAATGCGATCACCATCTGTTCACAGTCGGGGCGATGATCCCGCGAGTAACCCCGACCCATCATCGGATTGTTCTCCGCCTCCCCTTCCACGTAAGTGCTGGTTAGGTCGTACAGCAGCACGTCGAACTCGGCTCCGAATAACTCCCCATAGCGCTGCTTGAGATGCTGTTCCAGCTTCGTCTTGTGCGGCAGAATCCGGTCCAGACAGCGATACAGGCGCGTGTCGTTGATCTTGCCGGCTTCGATTTCCAACAGATCATCCAGCGCCGTCGCTGGGTACCAGCGCTCCTCCACCGCCAGCTCGCTGCCCGGTGCACACAGCCGATTGATGGCCAGCACCGCGGCTACCCGCGACCAGGGCACCTCGGCCGCTTCGCCGTCCATCGCGTGCTCGTAGAAGCCATCCAGTCCGAGTTGTTTCCACAACTCCCAACCCAGAAAACAAGCGCCGACTGACGAGTTCTCTCCAAGCGGACTCGATCCACTAGCACTCGCGCTACCTGCGGATCATCGTCCGGCACCTCAACATGCGAAGGAAACAGTTTCAGTTGCTCGGCTTCGCCCTGCTCATTGAATACCTCTACGCTTTTCAGCCACCGTGTCTGCGCCGAACCATTCAGCTCCCCCAAGTAGCACAGCGTCCTCTGGCGAGGACCGTCGATCGTTCGCACCGTCTCTACCAACGACCAGTAGGTGTGATCCTTACCGTCCTTGCTGCGTCGATGGGCCCGCAAAAACATCTGCCAGCGAGTTTGTCATCAGCTGTGCTTGGGTTCAAGAGGGTAGGTCTGCACTACATCGCTTTTTCTGAACTCGCGATTGCAAAGACAAGACTTGTCTAGTTTCCAACATCAAAAATTGCAGAATTTGGCACTTCCGCGACGAACTTCGGCTAGAGGCCATCGCTATCATCGTAGGTGATGATAATGGTGCTCTGCGACCAGTACGTGCTGTTTTGCGATCGCGTTGATCGAGTCCGCCAGAAAGGCCTCGCTGTCTCGGCTGTGCCCCTTTTTACTAGTTATTATTTCGGTTTGGTTTTGGAAGCTTTTCTTGCCGTGGGTAGTCCGGTGAACGATCCCTGTTGCTGCAAGGATCCAAGAAATACGCCGTTGGTATCTTCGTCAAGCCAGAACAATTGTCCGCCACTAGCCTGATAGATGACCACATCGAAACCTGTTGTTGCTGCATTGATCGTAACGTCAAGCGGATTTGGCACAGCATTTGTAGAAAGCATCGTATAGCGCCCAACGTTGTTCGTGTCAGCAAACGGAGTTCCCGAGAATGTAACCCCGGAATCCGTCGCATTCGAGCTCAACGTGAAGAACGGATCGCTGACCAGTCCAATTCCGGTCAAAACCCCGCCGGTCACCGATCCCTGCCCGACAAAGTCGAATTCACCAGATGAACCAGAAAGGGAGTTGTTATCCTGCGCTGCAAAGGCATACTTGCCTGCAAAGCTGGCAGTTGAGGTGTCGGCTTGTGGAATCATGAGTCCGGTGCCGCCGGCAAGAGTGGCATCCATGTCGGCAACAAGGGCGCCTCCCAATCCGCTAGTCGTGTTATTCGGATCGGTCAGGTTAAGATTTGGGTCAGTTATATATATCCCCAAGGCGCTGACGTCTCCCAAGTTCGCGGACGTAATCATCAAATTACCGTATCCGTTGCTGCCGATGGAATACGTGCCTGAGATCTGGGATGCCTGCGACAGGATACCGTTGGTCAATTCGTTGTCATCCGCCACCCCAGAGAAAGCACCTGAAGAGGACGACGTGTTCAACATGCCAGCGAAGGCGTAGGTAAGCGAGAACAGGCTGCCTTCGACACCAAATACGGAACTTCCGAGCGATACGTCGCTGGAAGTGGTAGCGTTTGCGCCCTGGCCGAAGGCCGAGCCGATGGCCGAATCGGTAGCATCCACGTCGATGATCCTTATCGCTTCCAGACCAACAATGTAATAGTTCAGTGTGACTGCTGCGCCGCCGTAGTTGATAGTGGTGGTGATGCTGCCACGCCCGAAGGAATCGGGCGTGGAGAGCGTTCCGCTCAGAACCGTTCCTGTCGTCACAGTTCCAAAATCATTGGTGTCGACCAAACCATTCTCCATGGTGGTGCCGCCACTGATCGAGAATACGCCCCCGAACGCAACCGGCTCATAGCTGTTGTCCACACCGTAAAGGGTGAAGGCATAACCTCCGCTTAATGCACTTGGCAGTTTCTGCAAGTCCATGCTTCCGCTGGAAGTTGCCGTCCCATCAAACTGAACGATCAACGCGTGGTTGCTGTTCACAAACTGGACGCCGAGGGTTTCGGTCCCTTTCACGCCGACATTCGTGTTGTTCGTCTTCAGGGTGAGTGTTCCCTGGCCGGTGGTGGCATCTACTGTCAGTTTTCCTCCGCTGATTCTGTCGCCGGCAGGCTGGGGTGACGTCAGTACAGACCCGTCGTTATAGTCTTGTTCGCCAGCAAGGACGTTGCCGTTCGCTTCGATTTCCACCGATCCGGCGAGAGCATAAAAATTGGGCCCGATAGCTTCTTGCCCGCTCAAGTAGAACACATAGGTACTTGAAGCGACCCTGTTGGTCAGGCTAAAATTGGCCGGCGCCGACACTCCTGCAACCGTAGCCGTCACCGTGTAAGGTCCGCCAGTTTTCCCATCCGCTGAGAACGTCGTCGAGCTAGCCATGCCACTCGCGTTGGTCGTATCCATTTCCGTAGTCTTTCCATTCGCGAACGTGCCGCTGGCCTGCGTCGCCGGAGCCCTGAACGTCACCACGACGGCGCTTACCGGGTTCGAGCCACTATCGAGCACCGTCGCAACCAGCGGCGCTGCAAACGCCGTGTTGATCGGCGCGCTTTGCGGTGTTCCGCTCGTAGCCGTGATCGCTGCTGGCGCCCCCGCTATGTTCGTCAGGTCGAAGTTGGCCGGCGTCGACACTCCCGCCACACTGGCCGTCACCGTATCAGCGCCGGATGTCCCATTTGCGGTGAATGCCGCCGAGGTGGCGACGCCGCTCGCGTTGGTTATTGCCGTTGTGACATTGGTGGTGGTGTCGGCGAATATGCCGCTGGCTAACGACGCGGGAGCCGTAAACGTCACTATTGCGCCGCTTACCGGGTTCTGGCCACTGTCCACGACCGTGGCTACCAGCGGCACAGCAAACGCTGCGTTGATTGCTGCGCTTTGCGGGGTTCCGCTCGTAGCCGCGATCGCTGCCGGCGCACCCGTTGTGTTCGTGAGACTGAAACTGGCCAGCGTTCGCACTCCTGAAACCGCAGCCGTCACCGTATAAGCTCCGGCCGCTCCATTCGCGGTGAATGTTGACGACATCGCCACGCCGCTCGCGTTGGTCGTTGCCGTATTCACTCCACCCGCGAATGTGCCGCTTGGTCCCGTCGCCGGGGCCGTGAACGTCACCACCACGCCGCTCGCCGGCGCTCCGTTCGCTGTCACGGTCGCTACCAGCGGCTCTCCAAAGGCCGCGTTAACTGCGTGGCTTTGCGGAGTTCCGGCGGTCGCAGTGATTGATAGGATCGGAACAACATCATTACTATTACTGTGATTATTGTTTCCCGAACTACAGTTCGTGAGGCCCATCAAGCAAAGCATCGCGAGCGCGCTGCAGCAACCTTTGGGGTTCACAGCGTCTCCCCATTTCTGCGCAGTCTTCTGCCCGGCACGCTGGCGTGGCTGCGGCGAAACCGAAATTCCGTTCATATCCCTGCCAATGGCTGTTTCATCATTTGCCTGCGAGTTGAATTCTGGACGGGGTGGCAGTGCTGGCTGCTCCACTATCCGGCAACGAGCGAAGCTCGTGCTCGATCCATTCCAGTTGCCTCTGGGCACGTACAGCTGCGTTGAATTCTTCTGGGGTGTTATAAATTACGATGGTTGCACCGGCGGGGACGGCCGCCCGCAGCTTTGCTTTCGCGGCTTTGGGTGTATTGGGCTCAAAGATCGCATCCTGCAGGCGAAACTTCTTAACTTGGATTTTTGGCAGCCACTCGATAGGCTCGAGGGTAGCCGTTCTCTGCAGGAATTCGGGTTTAATATACTCCGCTCGTTCATCCTCGGGCACGAAGGGAGATGTTGCCATCCAAGTCGGCCAGTCGCCCCAGGGGTCCAGCGCATCCAGAACCTTGATTCGTGGATCGACTGCCGAAGTGAGAATCGCGATGCTGGCTCCCGATCCCTGCGCAAACATGCCCACGCGGCTCATGTCGAGATCATCGCGAGAGTCAAGATACTTCAGAACCATTTGCACATCGTGAGCTGAGGTCGCCAAACACTCTGGCAGTTCGCTGACGAACCATTCTCGCATCGGCCGGTCGTGATAGCGATGTCCGGTGAGAGCTGATACGAAACCCACCGCGGCAAAGCCGTCCTTCGTCACCGCTTTTTGGAAGTCTTCATTCTTAAATCGGTCAGTGCCCGCGGGATAACTATAAAGATAGAGGATCACCGGAGGCTTCCTGACTCCTTTGGGCTTCATCACATAGAGGTCGAGGGGATCCCCAAACCGCCACTGAACCTGGAGCAGTTCCACCGTGTAGCCAGGGTAATCGTTGATGTAGCCAACCAGCGGCGGAGCTGGGTTCAGATTGTTATTTCCCAAAGAAGGCGAAGTCCGGTCCTCCTTCACGCCACTGAAGCGCGTGTCGGCTGGATCGGCGATCGGTGGGGACGCTGGCTGAAATTGAGCGACCCCGATCTGCGACAAGAATAAGATCGCGATCTCAAGAGCAAGCGTTCTCACGAGCGCGAATAACAGAGGCTTTCGATGCATTATCTTCCCCACAATGAAATCCTTGCAGAAGCGAGCGAGACCCCTCGAACCTATACGCGGAACAAGAGAACAGGCGAACTCCTGTCTCCACAAGAGCTCGCCCTCTTTGATCTAGCGAAATCGGCCAACCAGCCTACGGGACAGAAACACAAGAACTGAGCGGAGCGGCCTGAGCCAGCTTGGTCGTTGTGTCGGACGTCGCCACGGTACCAGTGGTGGTGAGGATGCAGCCGCCCTCGTCCCCGCCTTTGTCTCCCGTGGGCGAGACATTAACCGGAGCCACGCCTTCCCGCGTGTAGTGCGAGCGCAAGAGCGATAGACCCGGGTCGGTTGATCCCACTCTTTGGGCAGGCACGTAGTCCGGAACAGTGTTGACAACGTAGGTCTGCGAGCCAGTCGCCAACAGGGTGGCATTGGCCAGCGCGGTTCCATTACTCACTATGCGTAGGGTCGACCACGCACGATAAGAGCCGTTGCGTAGGTTCGGGAACGACAAGTGGCCGCTCCAGATTTTTGACTCCTCACAGGGGAAGTTGCCGGCACAAGCCGCCGGCAGCGTTGCACTTGACGGCAAAGCCCCAGCGATCGATGGCTGTCCGGGATCAATTGTGGTTCCGTACTTGTGGAAGATCCCATCGATTCCGTCCAGTGTCAGGTAGCCGTAGCTGGCACTGTCTGCGATGCTTGAAACGTTTCCATAGCTGAAGAACGTGTAACCGATGCCGTCGGTGCCATTGTTCGTCCCTGAGTTGAGGACGGACTTCACCTCTTCGCTAGTCCCGATGGCACGAAAGCGCTTCCCGCCTACCGTGCAAGCCTTGGCGAGTGGGTTGGCATCAGCTACACCAGTTTCCTGGCTCTTGCCAGAAAAGGCAGGGTAACGCAACACAGTATATTCTGTGGTGTTCATCGTGCCAGAAAGAGGCTCGCGAAGGTACGCCTGAATATCCGCGGCAGGCGCACCGAACGCGCTGGCGTCGCAGTTAGATCCGCCAAACACAGCCTGGAGGTCTGCATCGGTGGCGTTGGTCACAGTCTTTAGCGCGCCGGTGCGCTGGGTAATAAAGATAATCGGAGCGGCTCCAACGGACACTGTGGTGGGTGTAGGGATTGCCGTGCCGGTGAAAGGATCTTTCCCACTGATGTTGAAAGCCAAGACATGAGCAGTGGATGTGCTACCTGGATAAGCGCTAAGGATGTCGCTTCCCTCCAAGTCCGCCAGCGCGGCCCCAAAAGCGGGGCAAACGCCAGAGACGTTAGCACCATAGCCGAGACCAGCGAGGCCGTCGGGCCCTCCTCCGAGCTTTGAGTTTGCGCGGCACGTTGCGAACAGGGCATCCTCCGGACGAATGTCGGTGGCTGCCGTGTTTATCTTTAGGCTTCCACTCGTGAATAGGGCGCTCACAGCCGCTGGCGGGGTTGAGTCTGAGGACTTGTCACCCCAGAGCGTGGAGCTGATCAGATTAGCCGCGGCCGGGAAAGTTGTGATGTTCACATTGCAATGGGGTTGAGCGAAGTAGCAGCGGTCTCCGACAGCGGAGTCCACTTTGATGTAGGCCCAAACGTTGGTGGAGGTGGTATTGCTATCCCACACGATCCACACGTTTCCCGTGTCGACCGCGATTGAACCGCCCTTAAATACTGACGGACGGCCATCCGCAAGATTAAAGTTGCTTCCCGTGTAGTGGAAACAAGGAGCTGTTCCACCCGAGACACATTTCCCGGCGTTGTAGGCGGCCAGCGCCATTGACTGCCACATGGCGGAAGAGCCCGCAAGTATCACTTTGACGGTTTGTGCGTGTGCCTGAGGCACAACGCTGACGATCGCGGTCACCAGCAGCGCCGCGAAGAGCGATTTCATACGCGTCATAGATATTCCTTTCCGACGTTGGGAAGCAGTACCTCTAGGAGTGCATGCGGCGTATTCGGCCGCACGCAGGTGGCTTAAATTGACAGAACCCAAGAAACTTGCGCTTGGAGGTTCAGGCGGGAGCATACCTGTTTGCTTGTTACATCAGGATGAAGAGTTTGTGAAAAGTTCGTGAGCGGAATTCACAGTCGCAAACCGTTCATCAAAGTTTCATATTCTTTTAATATTGCCGCACTTACGCCTGCTGTAGTATCCGCGTTCGATCCCCAAGCATTCCCTTGGCGCAGAGGTGTTCGTGAGATCTATCTCGCTTCGCGATCTTTTTCGCGCCGGTTGGGTCATTGCCTTGGCGCTGCTACTGTCTGGGCTTGTCGACGGTCAGGAGCAACAGAAAAAAGCGAACGCCAAGACTGCCATTCAGGGGACGATCACGGACCAAACTCAAGCAGTTGTGACCGGCGCAACCGTAGTTCTGAGTAACGGGGCAGGATTCAAGCAGGAAACCAAAACCAATGACAAGGGCGAATATTCCTTCACCGATCTCGAGGCTGGGACTTACAGCCTGTCGATAACGGCACCAAACTTTGCCCTGAAAACCTTGGATTACATCACCCTAACTGCGGGCCTTCAATCGACCTTGGACGCGCCCCTGGAACCGCAGAGTGCGAAAACCGAAGTGAACGTGGAATCAAGCGGTGTGGGAAAAGTGGAGGTCGAGACCTCCACAGTTTCCGGCACGATTACGCAGAAGGAGGTAGTTAGCATCGGGCTAAACGGCAGGAATTTCACGCAGTTAATCGCGCTCGCACCGGGTGTGAGCAACCAGACCGGGCAAGACGAGGCCAAGGTAGGGGTAGTCGGCAGCGTGAAGTACAGCGTGAATGGTGGCCGGGTCGAGTACAACACCTTTGAGGTGGATGGCAGCGACGTGCTGAATACCGGCCTGAACGGCGCTTCCAGCACACTCATGGTTTACCCAAGCCTGGATGCCATTCAGGAAGTTAAGGTCCTGACCTCCAACTACGGTGCTCAATTCGGGCGCACGGCGTCTGGCACGGTGCAGGTGACCACGAAATCCGGAACCGCGAAGCTGCACGGAAACCTCTACGACTTCATCCGCAACGAGGCATTTAACGCGCGTAATTATTTTGATCCTCCGGGTGGTGCGCCACTCTATCGCCGACAGGATTTCGGCGGCACTATCGGCGGCCCGCTGACTATTCCCGGGGTTTACAACACCAAAAAAGACAAGACCTTTTTCTTTTTCTCCGAGGAGTTCCGTCTGGAGAAAACTCCCACGGACTACAACCAGGCAGTACCTTCGTTGAAAGAGCGTGGTCTGGTAATGACGCCGCTAGGGATCCAGAAGAATTTGAGCCCTCCCAATGCGAACGGATTGGTTTCACAGGTTTTCGATTTTAGTGACGTTTGTCCGTTGCCTGGAACTTTCGCCTCCGGTTTCAGTCGCCAGAACTTTCCGGATTGTCCATCCCTAGGCACCGATCCTGATCATCTCCAAGGTCTTCCAGGAAACAATCTGCAGGGCCAAATGGTTGATGGAGCGCCGGCGAACATCGGCGTAGATAAGAACGCTCTAGTTATTCTGGAGTCGAACCTTGTACCGCTGCCAAACTCTCCCACTGGCTGCAATTACGTCGTAGCGAACCCCGATCCCACCGATCCAAACCATTGTTACAACGCCGCAGTCTCTCCTTCCACTTATTGGCGTGAAGAGCTGTTCAACATTGATCAAACCGTCACCGCTAGAATCAGGGCGGCGTTTCACTATATCCACGATGCTTGGAATACGAGTGTCCTTACGCCACAGTGGGGCATTGTGCGCAATACGTTTCCCACCGTACAAAACAAGTTTGCTGGGCCGGGTACAAGCCTAGTGGCTCGCCTGACCCACACGATTTCGCCCACGCTGCTGAACGATCTTGTCCTAAGCTATGTCGACTCGAACATTTCACTGGTCGACCAGAACGGGCCGGGTGGCGCCCAGTTCCAGCGCAATCCGACGCTGGATCTGCCGCTTGTTGAGGACCCCTCAACCCCCGGGCAATGCAATCCTCAGCTTAGCCTTGACCCAGCGAGCGGCATTCCACAATGCGCGATGGGATATCTGTTCAACAACGGTTTCGGCGGCAAGATGCCGGGAGTTTCATTCCTCGGCACGAATGCCGAATACGGCGGCAGGGGTTTCGCGGCAGATCCTTCATACATGCCTTGGAGCCACACGAATCCGACCTATGCACTGCGTGATGAGATTGGCAAATCGGTGGGCAAGCATACGCTGCATTTCGGAGGCCAATACGTACTTTCTCAGCGCAATCAGACCAACAACGCGATCGGGGCTGCTTCCGGCGACGTTCAGGGGCTGTTGACTTTCAGCAATCTGGCGTACAGCACGGGGAATGCCTTCGCTGACTTCCTGATTCAGGCGGTGACTACTAGTGGTGTTACCACAGGCTACATCCAAAGCTTCACTCAGGATTCGGCGCAACGTCGCTATTACCAGACTTACCAGATCGGTGAGCCGTACTTCCAGGACGACTGGAAAGTAATTCCGCGACTTACGCTGAATCTGGGCTTGAGGGTCAGTTTGTTTGGCACTTACCGCGAGAAATATCACAATGCATGGAACTGGGAAGCGACAAAATTCAATCCAACACGATTTACAGTAGACCCATCGAGTGGCGTGCTTCTCGATAAGAACGCTGGCTCGACCCCGGTACCGTTCAATCCGAGCACTTTCCAATTGAACTCCGGCGTAGTGAGCGACCTTGGTCTGGTTCAGTGCGGTGTCAACGGTATTCCGTCCGGCTGTATGAATGGGCATCTGTTTAATCCCGCTCCCCGGGTTGGTTTTGCGTGGGATCCGTGGGGTGATGGCAAGACGTCGATTCGCGGCGGTTACGGCATTTTCTTTGAGCATGGCACGGGCAACGAAGCCAATACCGGTTCCCTGGAGGCTAGCGCGCCTCTCGTCCTCAGCATGACGCAGCCGCTTCCTCTCAATTATCCGTGCATTGGCAATGTCGGCTATGGGGTTGCATTTGATCCTAGCAACAGCGCCTGCACCCTGGACCCCGTCCATCCCGCCCCACCCGCTGGCTCGGTGTTTCCTCTCGATGTGACAGGAATTCCGACCAAGGCAATTTGGCCTTACGCTCAGCAGTGGAGTTTCGGCATACAGCGAGAACTTCCCCAAAATGTCGTTGCCAATTTTGCTTATGTGGGTAGCAAGGGAACGCACTTGACCATCGAGCGCCAGCTCAACCAGTTGCCGCCATTGCCCGCCAGCGAGAATCCGTTCGGCCCGAACGAGCCGTTGACTCTGTCGGATTGCGACGTTTCTCCCGTAGCTGGAGCAGGCCATCCAGGAGACGGCACTACTCCATTCCTGCTGCAGAGCGGAACTATTGTGACGCCGCAAAATCCTGCGTACTTGTATTTGCAAGCGGCGTGCACTTCGCCGTACATACCGAATGTCAATTCGCTGCCGCGTCCTTACCCCGGGCTGGGGAGAATTCTCTCTCTGCAGAATGTAGCTGATTCCAGCTATCACGCATTTCAGACTACACTGCGACGCAGCAGCGGACCGCTCACCGCCGGACTCTCGTACACCTACAGCCACTCCATAGACAATGCTTCGGATCGAAGTGATCCCGTTCTGGTGAATTCGTACGACCTGCGTGAGAATCGGGCGAGTTCAAATTTTGATGAACGTCATCTTCTTACTTTCAACTACTTGTATCAGATCCCGAACTTCGCACGCTGGTTCTGGGAGTCGGCTTTGGCGCCTTTAGCGCCTGACTCGGAAGATACGTCCGTGCCTGCGGGAAACTGTTGCGCCAGAGCCTTGAATGAGATTTTCGGCGGCTGGGAAGTCTCGGGAGTAACCCTATTTCAATCGGGCACGCCATTCACGGTAATCAACAGCGCTGGCAATACCGGCATTTCGCTCACCGACAACGCCGGGGTTTCCAGCGGCCTCGGCATCGCAGCTTCCTACCCTGACGTGGTCCATGGATTGTCACAACCGGCAAACAATTATCAGAGCTTTGGCCCGCTGCTGGGTAATCCATCGCAATTCGTGGCACCGCGGGGACTGACCTTTGGCGATGCCGGTCGAAACTTCCTGAATAATCCGAGCCGCCTGAACTTTGATATGAGTCTGATAAAGCACTTTAAGATCACGGAGTCCACTCAGCTTGAGTTCCACGCAGACTTTTTCAATATTTTTAATCACACTGAGTTCCGAATATACGACCCCGATAATCCGGGCAGCAGCGGGAACAACGGAGTCAGCTGCTATGCAGGTCCAGTGTATTCCGCCGGCTTTCAAGCGAGTGGGGGAGCGGATTGCGTCACCGGGGCTTCCTTCTTGCACCCGCTCGATGCGCATCGGCCCCGAACCATACAGTTTGGCTTGAAGTTTTCGTTCTGAGAGGTGGGGCCTGGAAAGCTCGCTGAACCGTCGCGTGCCAAGCCTGACGAATCGTAACCGGATGAAGCATCAACCGTACGCGCCGATTTCTTTCGGAGGGAAAGTGAAGAGTCTGTTGCTTTTTCTTCCTGCCAGTCTGATGGTCTTATCAGCATGCGGAGGCGGCAGCTCCAATCCGTCGCAGAGCAGTGGTGCCCTTGCGGGCAATTGGCAGTTCACGATGGCCGCCCCCTCCGATAATTCGTTCCAGGGTGGTGTTGAGGGCGGATTTCTGTTGCAGAACAAGGGCACCGTGACGGGAGCTGTGGTTTACGCAGTCTTCCTGTCGGCACAATCGGGTGGTTCTCCGACCCTCTGTAACAGCGGATCGGCTCCGATCACAGGAACCGTCAGCGGTCAGAACGTCACTCTCACTGCCGTCGCCGGCACACAGACCTTTACCTTGACCGGAACCCTTAGTGCCGACAGCTCGACCCTGATGGGTACCTACACATCGACCGATGGCCAAGGCTGTGGAACCGCCCAAACCGGACTGCAATGGAGCGCAACTTCCGTGCCCCCGCTGACAGGAGCGATCCAAGGAAACTTTCACAGTGTGCTGAATCCAATTCTTGGAGATCAAGATTTCCCAGTTTCCGGGTTCCTCGCTCAAGGGGAAAACATCGGAGCGAGCAACGCGACGATCACGGGCACGCTTAATTTTCAGGGCTACCCTTGCTTGACAACTGCTTCTGTCAACGGCCAAATCAGCGGCAGCTCCGTCATTCTGCAGATCATCGCACCTAACGGATTGAACGTGGGCCAGATTGGAGCCCCGGCTGGCTTTTCAAATCCTTCCCCGGTGACCTTCGTGAGCTCCGTAGCCGGAGCTGTTCTAGAAGGTACCAACGGATATGGAGTGACCACGAATTCCTGCCCCGGCGGAAACCTGGCCGGAGACATAGGAGACGTGTGCTTGGGGTTGGGAAATACGACCAGCTGTACGCAACCAATAATGCTGGCTCCCGCTTCTATCACTTTCCCCGCGCAACAGGTCGGATCAGCTCCGACCATGCAGACGATCACGCTTACAAATACCGGTCTTTCAGGAACACCTCTTACCGGTTTGTCGTTATCGTTCAACCCCCAGTCGGGAAATACCAGCCTTTTTGGATTAAGCGACTTTGATGGACTACCGAATTTCACGGAGCAGGACAATTGTGCGAGTCCGTCCGGATCAGCATTTTCTCTCGCTCCGCAACAGAGCTGTTCGATCACGATCTCATTTTCACCACAGCAAAGCTGTCCCTGGCTACCGTCGACGGCACTCGGAGGAGAGCCACCGTCGGCCTGTCCGTTTCCTCTGGTTGCGAAGTTAACCGCTAACAGTCCTATCAGCGCCGATAACGATACGGCATTTGCCGTGCCCATCAGAGGCACCGGTTTCAGCGCTATCATACCCTCGACTCCGGAACTCGATTTCGGAGCTGAAGCAGTGACCGAGACGAGCGCGGCTCAACAATTGTCGTTTACCAATCAAGGCTCGTCCGCAGTCCAGATTCTGCCCGCGCTAAACAGTCCTTGTGTAAATCCGGCAATAGGGGTTCTCACGCTTCTGCGGCCGGCCACGCCAGGCGAAGTTGCGGGGTTGCAAGTGGTCACGGGGGTCATCACACCAATCCCCAGCAGTTTCACTATCAGCTATAACTGCGACAGCGATCTCACCAGTAAGCAGCCAAACTTCCAGATTTCCGCCGATGATTGCTCTGGGACATTGCTTGCACCCCGGGCCTCGTGCAGCCTCGAGATTGCATTCGCGCCGCAGCCAAGCACCCCTTTGAGTCCCGCTCTGGATTACTTCCTTGAGTTGAACACGCTGCAATGCACAAGCACCACAACATCGAACTGCGAAATCGATAGCGGCCGTTTTCCCGTGGAATTGAAAGCGAATCTACCGAGCCCACTAAGAATGTCTCCCGGCGCGGGATTGGATTTTGGCAGCCAAGCGGTCGGCCACTCCACTGCTCCACTGACGATTACTGTCTTCAACGACCCGAAGGACCCGAAGTCAGCGACGATCAACTTCACAGGGAATCTTCTAGAGGGCAGCGCCTTCGCGGAGAGTGACAATTGCGTGGGTAGCCTTGCTCCAGGAAGCAGTTGCACTTTCACCATCACCTTCACGCCAAAGAGCGTGGGATTCAATTCAGGCACGATCACGGTTGCGTATACGGTCGGGCAAACCCAGACCATTTATTTGCGGGGCACCGGGCAGTGATTCTTTGCAAGGTGGGGATTCGGGACGTGTACTTCAAAGGTCAGGAAAACTTCCGCGAGCCAGCTCTCCAAGTTGCGGAGATTGCCCGAATCAAGTCTCAGGATTGTCGAAACAGGGTCAGGCTGCTGAGGAGGCTTGTGGTAATTAGAAGATGGATTCTCATGTTCTCTTCCGCAGTGATGATTGCCGTACTCGCCGGATGCGCAGGCAGTACGACGGACGTACAAAATCCTCCTGCGCCGGCTATGACAGCCGTCTCCATAGCTTTTCAACCACCCCCTGCTGGATCGGTTACGCTCGACTCCACTACATCCATAACGGCGGTCGTCAGCAACGATCCTAGCAATGAAGGAGTGGACTGGGCTTTGTTGTGTCAGAACAATGTCAACTGCGGCACCCTGAGCCCTTTACACACGCAGAGTGGCGGAGCAGCAACTTATACGCCGCCTCAAACCATTTCCGGAAACATCCAGAGCGTCACGATTGAAGCCTTCGCGACCGCTGACCACAGCAAGAATGTCGTTGCTGCAATCACCGTCACCGGTTTTGCCGGTAACCTCAAAGGTACTTACGTTTTCCAGACAAAGGGAACTGACGCTAACGGACCTTTTCAATTGGCAGGTGTGATCCTTCTTGACGGCAATGGTGGAATCACATCGGGCGAGCAAACCCATAGCGACCCCTTGCTAACCGTGGCGGATCCGATCGCCGGAGGGTCATACTACATCGGTGCTGATGGGAGAGGAACCCTAACCATCAATACGATCGACACTAACATAGGCCAGCAAGGCATAGAAAATCTGAGTCTCGTGTTCCTTTCCAGTTCCAATGCGCTGATTGCGACACTCGATAATCCTAACCTTCCGGCCAGCTTTGAAACATCCTCGGGAGTCCTCGAGCTTCAGACAAGTGCAACTGCGCCAACAGGCGGCTATGCCTTTGCTGTTAACGGCACCGACCTTAGCCTTGGGCCAATGGCCATAGGCGGCGTTTTTAAAATTGATTCCCCGAACACAATTTCAGGAGCCGGCAGCGTGGCGGATCAAGATGACGCTGGCAACGTAGTTCACAGTGCAACACTCTCCGGGACCGTGACGAATCCCGACGCATTCGGGGCGTTGAAGTTTAACCTGACGACCTCTTTTGCCTCCACTCCCCTCCAATTCACCGGCTACATTGCCGATCCCCTGCACATAAAGCTGATTGAGAGCGACAATAACGGCTCTGGCATCGGTTTCGGTTCCACTGCCGGTTTGGCCATCGGTCAAGGGGCTGCCACGGGTACGTTTAAAAGCAACACGGCATTCTCTGGGAACTATGTATTCGGTATCTTGGGCCAGGACTTGACTGGGGCTCCGTCCTCATTGGCGTCGGTGGGACAATTCACGGCCGATGCTAGCGGCAATCTAAAAGATGGATACAACGACGAAATTTTGATTGGATTCCAGCAGGATATTAGCCACTCATTCACCGGAACTTATACCCTAGACTCCGCCGGGACTGGCCGCGTCGATTCTTCGATCACTTTCACCAGCAATGGTCCTGGACCGGAGTTCATTTTTTATCTCACCGGCAATGGAAACGCTCCCCTCGTCCTCGATGCGGAGAGTACGATCGGGTCTGTAGGAGTTGGACTGGTCCATCCGCAAACGGCGCCCCCATTTTCATTCAACGGAAGATACGGATTGAAGTTCACGCAAAGCAACGCTCAAAGCGAAAATGACGGCACAGGACAGATCACGGTGAATGGAACCTCCAACACTTTGTCTGGCATTGTAGATACCAATTTAAGTTTCTCACCGCAACCTAACACGACCATTTCCGGCAGCTTTGGTGCCATTTCCAGCAGCGGTCGTTCCACCGGGGGGTTAAACAACACATTCTTTCCCTCACCTGGCAGTGTTCTCAACACAATCGCAGTAGCGTTCTACCTCATCGATTCGGGCCATGGGTTCTTCATCGAAACAGACTCCTTATCTTCCGGGGAATTGTCTTTCGGATACTTCGCCATGCGAACTCCGGTTTGCCCAAGCTGCCCTTAGCTCGTCAAAGTGAAAGGACCTGACGTAAAGGCGGCCGTGAAGTTTGCTCCCGGTGTAATGTCAGGGGAGCGAAACCTGCCCCTTCAAGACCGCTAGACGGCCTGATTCGCTTTGTAGACCTTGTTAAAGCGCTCGTCTTTCTGTTTCAGGAAGAGAACGACGCGACCCCCCTTGCCCGTATTGGCAGAATCAGGCTTGTGCGAGTCTCGGGCAACTGGGCAACTCATTTTTGATGGATCGCATAGGATATGTGCCAATCCGGATAGCGCAGCCAGGAATCAAAACGTGCTTCAGACTGGGAGATTCATCGGGGTTATGAATTTGAAGTTTGCGCAAAGCAATCATGAGGGACCTGTATGGACGGGCAGGAATTCCTGCCAGTTGGTTCGCGTGACTGTTCACTCACCCTGACCGCCACCTACCGGGTGAGAGAAGTTCCCACTCCAATCTGTCCCGACCGCTTGGACAAAGACTGATCGCTCTGTTCGTCGTCGGAGATCACGTTCTCTCGGTCAAGGTGCAGCCTGGCGTGATTCACCGAATTGCGAATTTCACCGAGCGTTCAAATCCCTGTAATCGGCGGGTAACGAAGCTAATGTATCGTATAGCGAATCTGAAGGGGACGGAGGTCTATTGATGCTCGAATTTTTCCGTCATCCGAAAACGCGCAGGTTCGACTGGTGGTTGATCGCCCTGCTTCTCCTTTCGCTAGTCTGTTTCGCCGGAGCAGCGGTTACTGTCTGGACGCATTCCGGTTGAGAACATTAGCTTCATCAGCCGGTCGCAGAATGCGGTTCCGAAGAGCTGCCAGCACCTGAAAGTCAAGCCAAGTCGAGGCAAACTTTACGCTGCTCGGCTTTGCGTGCGGCATTCCCCAAACTCGACCTCAGCGGTGCGATCGTGCTCGGAAACAATGTCACTGTCAAGGATCTGAGTCTCGAGACTTTAATTGGGCTGATCGGGTGAACGTCACCGAATCGACGACGAATTGATGTTGGAGATTGAGCTCAAGCTTTATGGTCCAGATAATCGCATCGAAGACGCGGAGATGTTGCTCTATCAACCCAAAACGCAGCACCAGCAAATTCTCAGGCCGCGGAACCCTGTTTTCGCCAATTATCCCCACCCTGCCGTTTGTAAAACCACTTTCGTTCCAGAGGGATTACCTCTTGGTTGGCGTTACGGAGCCACTTACTCCGCCGACCGCCGTTGAGAACAGGTACGTGTGGAAGGCACCTTCGATAGAAGAAATCGACATGGCAGACCGGTCGGTAAAGACTCATGTGCTGGAACTCCAGACGTTACCCGAGAATTGCCTTCGAATCGCGATCAAAACGTGATCCGTGAACTTTCGTGCAAGCCCAGCGGGTATTAGTCATCGTCGTCGGGAGGCTTCCCCGGAGCGTCATTCGGTCGCTTTAAGCCTTTGGTCGCTGTCCAGGGCCGCTGCGGCTCGTCGACTTCTCCAGCATGCCCCAAGAAGCCATGCCCTCCACCCTTCAGTTCAGACGTGCCGGTCATCTTCGTGCGCTCAACCGTCCCTTTGAACTCGATGGTGTATGGAACTTGACCTGTAAAGGGAACATCGAAGGTGATGGCTTGACCCTGAAGGCTTCCCGTAAGCGGGTATGTTTTTCCATACTCCTCAAATGTGCCGGTGACTTGGTCAGCCTGCTGCTTCAGCACAAGAATGCCGCGGACGGTTCCTAAGCGAACGTCCCACGCGATTCGCCACTTCCCTCCAACCTTGACAGTCTTGAGCTTGACGTTCTTAAGCGTCGGAGGTTCATCACTGGGACTTGCCTGTGCGCCACCAGCGGATAAAGTGGCGAACGCAAACAGCAAAGAGAGGATCGGTTTACTCCATCTGCGTTGGTTCATAAGTAAGCCGTCATCAATATCAAATTAAACGGCTGAGAGTGAAGACCGGTCCGACGCCCTCCGCGCCGGACCGGCCTGTGATTTCGGGCCTCACTCCAATTGACCCTCCCAGGAATTACTTCTCGGCCACCGTGGCCGGTGTGGAGAAGTCGAAGGCGCCAAACAGATCGTCAATTGCCTGGCTGTTGGTCGGCACGTAAGGATTGCTGGTCGAATATGTCGGATTTTTCAGATTGTCGCGGCTGCGGGACGAAATCGTCGGCAAGCTCCAGTTTCTCTCGATGAACTTGTCGATCGACACGTGATCCGCATAGCCGTGATAGACGTTTCCGCCAGCCGTGTAAGGAGAAACGATCAGGCTCGGCATGCGCGTGCCATCGCCGAAAAAGTCCACCGGTTGGATATAGCCGGAATCATAGTATCCGCCGCCTTCATCGAAAATGAGGATGATTGCGGTGCTATTCCAGACCGTTGGGTTCGCCTGCACCTTGGTGATGATGTTCTGCACGAAACCTTCCCACAAGTCGATCTTGGAAGATGCAGGATGGCCGTCCACGAAGCCGCTGGGCTGAATGATTGAGACGTTCGGCAGGGTGTTGTTCTGGACGTGTTTGAAGAAGACGTTCATATCGCCAATGTGAGCGGCTCTCTGCGCCGGATTGGTCATGATGTCGGTCGCATACTGAAACGGATTACAAATGTTGCAGTAGGCGTCGAACGGGTTCTGCCCCGTCGGGTCAGGCACATACAGATTCCAGTCCTCGCCGAAGAAGGCGTAGCTGAGTCTGGCCTCGCCCAGCACATCACCGATGTGCCGCTGAGTGGTGGGCGGAATCGTGAACGGACTGTATTGCGCAGCGAGCGTGCCGTCGCCGTTGTAGCCAGGATTGTAATTGTTCAGCAGGTAATAGTTGCCCGGGGCGCAATTGGGACTAATGCCCAGCCTGCTCAGGTAGTTCACGATGGGGGCCACTCCAGGCTGTAGTGTATCGGAGCAATCGGTATAGCTGCCGCCGCTGTAGCCGTCCTCGGCCCACCAGTTGTTGGTGCCGGGCTGGGGAGTGGGATTTTCGATCTGGTTGTAAGGGGGCGTTGCAATACTTCCGTCGCCATTGGTGTACGCCATCGCGTCGCCATAGCCCAACGCGATGTGGTTGGCGCCAGTGCCGCCCATGACGCTCTGATGCATATTGTCCAGGAGGGTATATTGGTGGGCCAACGAGGTCAGGTAGGGAACGTCACCAGTCAACACGTTGTAGAACCCCATTGAAGTTGACCCCTCGCCGGTGGAGAGGTCGTTGAATCCAGACGCCTGCGGACTTCCGTTCGAACCGGTGCCGATGGTGACTTCGACCCAGGGGAACAGGTCACTCTTGCAGCCGCTCGGATTGGTGGCCGTGGCATGCCCTTTGGCGCAGTCTGTTTGTTGCCACATCTGATAGAAACGATGCACCGGGCTGTTCGCGTAGTCGTCATAGCTCAGGGTCGGTGAAGTGAGTTGGAATGGCCCCGGGGGCAGGTCGTTAACGTTCGGGATGCGGGTGTCGGGGATGCGCTTCGGCAGGCCGGTCGCGCCTGTGATCAGAAACTGATTGTAGCTTGGGGCCAGGTTCGGCTCGGCCTCTAGTGCCACCGTTAAGGTCGCGAAGGGCTCGCCGCCGGGGTCGCTGGCGAATTCGTTGCCACCGCTGAGCGGAGCCGGAAGCACGGGGTAGAGTGTCTTGCCGCCTGGAGTGATGGTGTAGAGCGTGGTGTCCAGTGCGGAAAACTGGTGGGCTTTCTTGTAATTTGGGCCAGCGGCGCCATTGACATCGACAATCCCTTCGGAAAGTAAGTTGTGTACGGTTTGGCCTTCGCGTGGAACAAAGGTTCCGAAGACATGATCGAAGCTGCGATTCTCGCCGAAGACGACGATGACGTGCTGGATCGGCGTGATGGGGGTGGGGGGGTCTGTGCCTGACCGACCACCGGCAACGCGGCGATCACGGATAGGATTAGTAACGTGCCCAGCACTGACTTGCCATTCGGCAAGCAAGAGCGTTGAGCGCTAGAAAATGACTTCGTCAGAGTTCTCCTACCTTCGCTCCTCATTTCGAAACAAACCTGGCATCACCTGGAAGAATGAACCAGCGCTGTCAGTCTAGCTTAG
>Ga0187879_10000654_pt1 | contig 23076 bp, 18 predicted proteins | sample June2016WEW_19_1_FD_132423 | JGI IMG/M metagenome (GOLD analysis project Ga0187879, IMG submission 132423) | Peatland microbial communities from SPRUCE experiment site at the Marcell Experimental Forest, Minnesota, USA - June2016WEW_19_10 | ecosystem: Environmental > Terrestrial > Soil >... | reverse complement strand
TGGGCTTTGAAGATCGTGATGTCCGAAGCCTGCGAAATTGGATACGTATAAAATCCCACCGGCAGGCCCTTGGTGAAATTCCGCTGCTTGATTTCATCCTTGAGAGTCGGATTGCGCTCGAGCGTCGCGGTGGTGACAAGGTTCATGAAGTAAATCGTCAGCTCGGTCAGCTCCGGGACCATCGATTGAACGACGATCTTCACCTTGTCCGGATCGAGGCCGACCGCCAGGTAGTCGAGCGCGACCTCGAAGATATTGGCTTCGAGCTTTTCGGGATGCTCGAAATTGTCGGTCAGCGCCTGGACGTCGGCGATTAGCAAGTAGGTATCGTATTCATCCTGCAGGCGTATGCGGTTTTGCAGCGATCCTACATAATGGCCGAGATGCAATGGCCCGGTGGGACGGTCTCCAGTGAGTATTCGTTTAATCATCGTTCAATAGTCAGTTCTTGAAGAGACTGCGCAAGGTAGCCAGGTTCTCGATATCCTCTTTCATGTCGTCACCCTTGGGCGTCTCCAGGCACATCGGCAGGCCGGAAAACCGCCGGTCGTTGAGGATGCGGCGAAACGCGTCGAGGCCGATAAATCCCTTCCCGATATGCTGATGGCGATCGACGCGCGAATGGAAGTCCTTGATCGAGTCGTTGAGATGAAACGCGGCAAGTTTTTTGATTCCGACCAGCTGGTCGAGTTCGCTGAAAGTATTTTCATATCCTTCCGGAGTGCGCAGGTCGTAGCCCGCGGCGAATGCATGCTCGGTGTCGAAGCATAGCCGGAGGCGCTCGTTTTCAACGACGGCGTCGAAGATTTGCGCCATCTCCTGAAAAGTGTGGCCGAGCGTACTGCCCTGCCCGGCCGTGATTTCGAGCGCGATCTTCACGTTGAAGCCCTTGCATGCGGCGTGCGCCTCGTCGATCGACTTTGCAATCGTCCTGATTCCATTCTCAACCCCCGAGCCGACATGCGCGCCCGGATGCGCGACCAGCGTGGGCACGCCGAGTACCTCGCACCGATTCAGCTCGTCGATAAATGCCTTGACCGACTTGACCCGCAGAGCTTCGTCCGGCGCGCCGAGATTGACCAGGTAGGAGTCGTGCGCGATGACGATCCCGATGCCGGTTTCGATTTGATTGCGTTTGAAAGTTTCGATTTCCTCTTTGCTGTACGGCTTGGACGCCCACTGCCGCGACGACTTGGTAAAAATCTGAATGCATTCGCATCCGACCTGCTTGCCGCGGGTCAGCGCCTCGCCGACTCCTCCGGCGATCGACATATGCGCGCCAAGGATTGGACGGCTGGATTTGCCGGTGTTTGCCATCGTGACATGCCGCCTTTTTCGCGCCGTGCTTTGCGGACGCGAGCGTATCGCGATTTTATACGAATGAACGCCCAAAGCGAGCGGCAGCAGCCCGCGCATCCGCTCTTGCCCGCAACGCCCATCGGTGGATACTTCATTACTCGTGCGAACCGCGATCATCATAATAGGACTGGCGATCGCCGCCGCGGGATGCGCCCACATCATTTCGCTGCCGCCGCAGGTGTGGATTACGGAAGTGGAGCCGTCGGGCCGTGCCGCCAAGCCGCCCGATTGCGACATGCCGGTTTTGCGCCATGAGCCGCTTAGGGATTTTCGCAAGGTCTCGATCGTCGAGGGATTGGGAAACGTTTATGCGAGCGAGGCCGACGTGCTGCCGGCCGTGCAGCGCAAGGCCTGTGAAACGGGCGCGGATGCGATCGTCGTACTGACGAGCAGGGCGCAGACCAGCGAAGCCACCACGGGCTACTACATCAATTCGGTGGCGATCATATACGGCAAAGAAAATCCGGCCGCGGCCGGCACCGCGTATAAAATTCTTCGGTGAGAGCACCAATGGGCATCCATCGGTTTCGCGTTGCCGCCGATTCCAGCGCATGATAAGTGCCTGAATGCGGTGGCGAAGCGAACCATAAAGACGGTCGGCTTGGTCGTCAAGTACGAGCGGCCCGACGCGATCACCGTCGCGCGAACCCTCACCCGCATTCTCCGCACCAGGCACAAGACCGTGGTCGCGGAAACCGAGACGGCGAAAAAGATCGGCGCCAAGGCCATCGAACGCCACGAACTCGCCGACCGTGCCGATCTGATCGTCGTGCTCGGCGGCGACGGCACGCTGCTCGGCGTCGCGCGCCTGGTCGCAGCGAAGGGAATTCCGATCCTGGGCGTAAATCTTGGCGGACTCGGCTTCCTGACCGAAGTGACCATCAAGGAGGCGCCGGCCGCGATGGGACGCATCCTCGACGGCGACTACGAAGTCGATCGACGCATCATGCTCCAGGCAATCATCGAACGCGCATCCGAGGAGTTCACCACCACGTTCCTGGCACTGAACGACGTGGTCGTCGGCAAAGGCCCGCTGGGCGGGATGCTGCGGCTGGACGTATTCGCCAATCACAGAGCCTTCTGCACGTATCGCGCCGACGGATTGATCATCGCAACTCCCACGGGCTCGACCGCATACGCACTCTCCGCCGGCGGGCCGATCGTTTTTCCGACGGTGGGCGCGGTCGTGATCGCGCCAATCTGCCCGCATACTCTGAGCAACCGTCCGGTGGTGCTGCCGGATTCGTACGAAATCGAGATTCACGTGAAGGCGCCGGATCACGACGCGGCTTTCACCGTCGACGGCCAGGAATCGGCGCAACTGGGGCCGACCGACGTAATCAGGATCAATCGCGCACGGCACGTCGTATCGCTGGTCCGCTCCACTCATCCGAATTTTGAAATCTGGCGTGACAAGCTTCACTGGGGATAGGCGCGCGCGGCCCAGATGCTGCTCGAACTGCACATCCGCAATTTCGCGATAATCGAGGAAGCTCATCTCGAGTTCGGCGCAGGCCTCAACGTGCTGTCCGGCGAAACGGGCGCCGGCAAAACGATCATCTTGAGCGCGCTCGGATTGCTGCTCGGCTCGCGCGCGTCGCCCGATATGATTCGCACCGGCGAGAAGGAGGCGGTCGTCGAGGGACGGTTCGAGCTCGAGGGCGAGGCCGCGGCGCCTGAGCCGGCCGGGGGCAGGCGCGACGGCGAGCGCCGCGAGTTGATCGTGCGCAGAGTGATCGCCGAGGGCGGTGGGCGCTCGCGCGTGACGATCGACAGCGAACTCGCCACGGTGCAAAGCCTCGGCAAAATGGGCGCGTCGCTGGTCCAGGTCTATGGACAGCACGAGCAGCATTCCTTGCTCCGTGCCGAGAGCCATCGCGAGACTCTCGATCGTTACGCGAACCTCGATGACGAACTCGCGTCCTACCGCGAACGCTACGCGCGCGCGCAAGACCTCCAGTCCCGGCTTCACGAACTGAACCGCCGCGAACGTGAACGCGCGGATCTGCTGGAGCTGGCAAGGTTCCGCGCGAGCGAGCTCGAGCGCGCCGGGCTGGCCGCGGGCGAAGATGAGCTGCTGTCGCGCGAACGAACCGTGCTCTCCAATGCAGGCAAGCTCGCCAGCGCCGCGCTCGAGGCCGAGCAGGCGCTCTACGGCGCCGACGGCGCGGCGACAGATACGGTGGCGCGAGCCGAGGCGCGATTGGCCGATGCGGCGGCGCTCGATCCGAAACTCGGCGATGCGCTCGAGATGATCAAGTCGGCCCGCGCGAACCTCGAAGAAGCGGCGCGCACGCTCGGCGCGTACGCGTCGAGGATCGAGGCGGATCCCGCGCGCCTGGAAGAAATCGACAACCGGCTTCAGGAACTGACGCGGCTCAAGCGCAAATACGGCGGGTCGATCGACAGCGCGATCGAGACGTTGGAGCGATCGCGGGCCGAGATTGGCGAGCTCGAAGGAATCGGCGAGTCGAAAGCTCAAGCCGAAGCTGCGATGGCGGCGGCGCTCGACGAACTCATCGCGCATGCAAACCGGCTGTCCTCGATTCGCCATCGCGCCGGCGCCGAGCTTGGCCGCAAGATGGAAGCCGAATTGAGGACGCTGGGGATGCGCTCGCCGGGTTTCGAGCCGCGGCTCGGCGCGCTTGGCCCGGACGAAGCCGGCTTCGTGCATGGCGGCATTGCGCTCGGTCCGTTCGGCATCGATACGATCGAGTTTCATCTGTCGCCGAACGTCGGCCAGCCTGCGATGCCGCTGCTCAGAATCGCGTCGGGCGGCGAGCTTTCGCGCGTGATGCTCGCGCTCAAGCGCCTCGAGGCGCAGCGCCGCGGTGTTGCCACGATGATTTTCGACGAAGTGGACGCCGGAATCGGGGGCGCAGTTGCCCAGGTGGTTGGCCGCAAACTGAAACAACTCTCGCGCTTTCATCAGATTTTGTGTGTCACGCACCTGGCGCAGATCGCGGCGTTCGCGGACCGTCATCTCACCGTCGAAAAAGAAGAGCGGCGCGGTTCGACTCGCAGCCGTGTGGCGGTTCTGGAACCCGGCGATCGCACCGAGGAGATCGCTCGCATGCTCGGCGGCGAAGTATCCGACAAATTCCGCCGCGCCGCCCGCGAACTGCTTGATCGCGCCCGGGAATGACGCGCGCTTGACCCCGATTGGCTGCCGTTATGAAACCGACCCCCAATGACCAGCGCGGACCCGGTCGGTTGACTCCACGGACGCTATCCGGTTAGCTGAAAAATCTCGCCTGCGGTGGGGCTGTAGCTCAGTTTGGGAGAGCGCCTGAATGGCATTCAGGAGGTCGCGCGTTCGATCCGCGTCAGCTCCACCAATAAAATCAAGCATTTTAGCTTAGTCTATGCTTCGACGCTCACAGTGACTGTGCCCAATTTTGTGCCCTCTCCTCGATCCGATAACTTGCCCTGCGATATGGTATTCACGGAAGCGATGCGATTGGGGCTGGCAAACGGGCCGCTCTTTCGCGTCTTCGACTGCGATCTCAACGCACACTTGAATGCCAAATGCCGAACCCGCCAGCCAACCCGGAAATCTATCACATAACGCACGTCAATAATTTGCCACGAATCATCGCAGACGGCTGCCTGCTCTCCGACGCGGCAATGAACTCGCGCGGAGGGCCCCAGACGATGATCGGCATGTCGAATATCAAGACAAGGCGTTTGTCACTACCCCTCAAATGCCATCCCGGTGATTACGTTGGAGAATACGTGCCCTTCTATTTCTGCCCGCGTTCAGTGATGCTTTACATCATCTACCGAGGTAACCATCCGGATATAACCTACCGGGACGGTCAAGGGCCAATTATTCATTTGGAAGCGGATCTCAATGCGGTGGTCGCTTGGGCAAATCGCAATAACAAACGGTGGGCATTCACGCTGTCAAATGCAGGCGCGTCTTACACGGAGTCCCGCTCAAGTCTGGCCAAACTCGACGAGATTGATTGGGAAGCCGTCGCGGCTCGTGACTGGCGCGCGCCTGAGGTAAGAGAAGGTAAACAGGCCGAATTTCTTGTGTACGAACAATTCCCCTGGCATTTAGTTGAACGCATTGGAGTCTTGTCAGCGAGCGTTCATTCGCAAGTTCGTGCTATTCTTGGCGGCGCGGCGCGACCGGTGGTGGAGATCGAGCGAGACTGGTACTACTGAGGGAGCCCACATGATCGAGTATAAGACGGGCGACATCATCGGCGAGGACGCAGAGGCTCTGGTCAATAGCGTCAACTGCGTCGGGATTATGGGCCGCGGGATCGCCCTACAGTTTAAGAACGCGTTTCCTGAAAACTTCAAAGCCTACGAGTCGGCGTGTCGCCGCAACGAGCTGCAGCCGGGCGGTCTGCTTGTATTCAGAACGCAGGGGCTTTCGAACCCGCAATACATTATTAATTTCCCAACCAAACGGCATTGGAGAGGTAGAAGTCGGATATCCGACATTGAGGCAGGGCTCAAAGCACTCGTAAGAGAGATTAGAAGGCTCGGCGTTCGCTCGATCGCAATTCCACCTTTGGGGAGCGGGCTAGGCGGCCTGGAGTGGTCAGATGTCCGGCCGAGAATTGAGGCAGCGGCTCGCGATCTCGACGACAAAGTGCGAGTGACGATATTCGAGCCGAGAGAAAGCGATCGTGTGCCGATACGTTCCGCAAAAGTGCCGTCTATGACGCCCGGCAGAGCGGCTCTAATTGGGCTGATTCAGCGGTACCTCAGCGCACTTATGGACCCGTTCGTCACTTTACTCGAAATACACAAACTCATGTACTTCATGCAGGAAGCGGGCGAGCGGCTCAGACTCAATTATGTCAAAGCTCCATATGGTCCGTACGCGGAAAATTTGCGTCACGTCCTAACGGCGATCGAAGGATATTACCTGTCCGGATATGCTGACGGGGGCGACGAACCAACGAAGCAGCTGGAGTTAGTACCTGGTGCCACTTCCGATGCCGAAGCGTTTTTGCGAGACAAAACGAAAACGCAAGCACACTTCAATCGCGTCGCTGGGTTGGTCGAAGGTTTCGAGACCCCACTCGGGCTTGAACTTTTGGCCACTGTTCACTGGGTAGCCGCGAAAGAGCAAGCGAGAAGTGAGGGCGATATTATCGCCCTTACTTACGCTTGGAATGAACGCAAGAGACGCTTCTCCGAGCAACAGATTCGCTTAGCTCTCGAGGTGTTGAAGAGCAAAAATTGGATCAGCGACAGGTCGCCTCGAGACTGAACCCACGCTTTGGGGTGATCGTTTGTCGTCCTGGGCCGCGTTTCTGTAGGGACTGGAGTTCGCTAGGCTTGCGTACTCCTCTGCCTTAGCATTTGAGTGCCCGCGTCCGATTCGTCGGCATCCATGCGTTCGTTGTCCAAGCTGCGCCGCCAGCTACGCAAGTCAGCTTTACTTCGATATAATCGCGCACAGCGTGGGACTACCGCGCGCCAACTGCCGCGGCCCTGACGACTACCGATACTGAGATTCGGGCGGCCGTACAGGCTGGGAGATGACTGATTAATGCTGAACAAGCCGCAAATGCTGGAAGGCTACCGGGTTCTGGATTTCACGCAGTTTGTCGCGGGGCCGACCTGCACGCGAATCCTGGCTGAGATGGGCGCTGAAGTGATCAAGGTCGAACTCGCGCCTGACGGCGATCGCATCCGCGCCGACGGACTCAGGTCGCTCGCGCCGGAATTCAGGAACTCGAGCCATAGCACCTATTACCTGCAGCACAACCACTCAAAGCTAAGCTTTGCTATCGATCTCAAAAAACCCGGCGCGCGCGAGATCGTGATGTCGATGATTCCGCAGGTTGACGTGGTAGTTGAAAATTTCGCGCCGCGCGTGATCGACCGGCTCGGATTTGCCTACAAGGACATCAAGGCAGTCAATCCGAAAATCATCATGTGCTCGATTTCGATGGCGGGGCAGACCGGACCGCTGTCGGTCAAGGCCGGTTACGATTTTATCGGCCAGGCATATGCGGGGATTACCGACGGCATCGGGCAGGCCGATGGGCCGCCCGCGCTGACGACGATGGCCATCGGTGACGTTTCCACCGGCGTCGCCGCGGCGATGGCTGTCGGCTTCGCGCTGTTGCATCGCGAGCGCACGGGAGAAGGCCAGTATCTCGACGCGTCGCTGCTGGATACCTACTTCCACATGCACGAGAAAACCGTGCCGATCGTGTCGATCCGCGGCGACAAATTTCGTCCGACGCGAAGCGGTTCGATCCATCCCGACGGCGGCACCACCGGCATTTTTCATTTCCGGGGCGACCAATACATTCTGATTGTGTCGACGCCGCATCAATGGCCGCAGCTCGTGCGCGCTCTCGGGATGCCTGAGTTGGCGGCCGACCCGCGCTTCAAGGATGCCCGCGGGCGTCGCGACAACAAGGAACAACTGAGAGACGTGATCGAGAAGTGGCTCACGCGCTTTCCGACTCGCGACGATGCGATCGCCGCGCTCGATGCTGAACGCGTGCCGTGCGCTCCGGTGCTGACGGTCAACGAAGCCGTAAAGCATCCGCATCTCAACGAGCGCAAGACGGTTCGCTGGGTCGAGGATCCGATCCTGGGCAAGGTCGCGATTCCGGGTGTGCCGGTGAAGTTCTCGGCGTGGCCGGACCGGACCGAAGTGCGTTCGTCGAGACTGGGCGAGGACAACGAGCGAGTTTTGCGCGAGTTGCTTAAGATGCCGGCGGAGCAGATTCGCAAGCTCTATGCGGAAGGAGTTCTGGTCCGCGATCCGACGCTCGAAAGCAAGGGGTCGTAGCTGAGAAGAATGGGAATTACATACTTGACTCTCTCGGCTAAAGACCCAAGCCGCCGGAGCGTCAACTCCGACGGCCCGAATCTACGGCAGCGATTGCCCGCCACCGCTAGAGATCAGTCTTTAGCGAACGGAATAGCGGCCTGACCAGGCGCTTGAACTTTTCGGGATCGGCCTCTTCCAGTTCCCGCCTTAAGCGCTCGCGGCTGGCACGCATCACCATCCTGAGCTATTCAGCCATCCGACGGCGCCGGTCAGGTCAAATGATTGTGCCAAGTCCATCAAATCTACGATCTTGCTGACATCGTCCATGGGGAACGACTTTCCGGCTGGGAATATGGGCTCGAGACGGCAGTAGCGATTGCCGAGTAGTTGCGCGCATTGGAAATCGGCTACGCCTACACCGCCGTCCATCATCACGTTGAGGATTGGCTTGATCCATTGCGCGTCGCCCCAATCGTGGTCCTGCCCCTCGATGTATTGCAGCGACGCGCCCGTACCCACCGACAGTAGCTTGATCCCGTCCAGTGTCGCGCGCTCGCCGGCTTGATTGCGCCCATCGAGCGCCTGCACAACGGCAGCCATGCTCGGATTGTTGGCGATCACGCCGCCATCGACGTACACGCCGTACGATGGGAAGTAGGTTGGGGCAGCGCTGGTGGACATGGCGACGTCAACCAGGAGAGATTCGCCGTCGCTATCCGCGCCGGGAAAATTGTGGAAGAACTTGGGGTTCCAAGTACGGGAGGAGGGATCGGGCGCCTGATTGTCCAGGCTGAACGATGCGATCAGAACGCGCGGCTTTAGATCCTTGAGTTTCAGAGCGCCGAAGGTCTCTTTCAGGATCTGCTTGAGATTCACGTTGTCGTACTTCGCACCGCTGAGACCGCCTATCTCGACCACATCGCGCGTCCATGAGGAATCAAAAATCAGCTTTCCGTTCGTAACATAGAGGTCGCGGATCTGCGCGGGCGTGAGACCAGCGGCCATACCGAGAGCCAGGATTCCGCCCGTCGAGGTCCCGGCGAACATCGTGATCGTGTCGGGTCGATCCTGCAGCAGCGCCGGATACTCGCCTAGAAGTCGATCGAGCAGAACCGCGGTCAGCACTCCCCGGATTCCACCACCATCGAAGGATAGAATTCGAAAGTTGGGCACGCTACTTCACCTCCCCGCAGGATTTTTTATCCGGACTCCTTAGCGGCTGGTTGGAAGACACAGCATTGATTAATTCGATAGCCCGCTTGACTATAACTCAGGTCATGTCAGAAAAACATTCCGGGTGCATTCGTTTCATAGTTAGCAAGAGCTTCGATTCGAGTCCGGGGATAGTTACGAAAGCCGATAACAGGGGCGCTATAGGTGGACTTCGGTGAGGCCGCGAACGGAATTGCCGAGAAAAATACGATCCGCCGACGCAAGGTCCGCGACCGTCAACACGCATTCACGCGTGCGCATCGCCTGACTATCGAGCATCCATCGTCGCAGCGTGCCGTCAAGCAGCCCGCATTCGAGCGGCGGCGTAAGTATCGCGGCGCCGCGCTGGATAAACAGGTTGGTGCGCGCGCCTTCGGTAACTTCGGCGCGTTCGTTGACGAATATGACGTCGAAGCATCCCGTTCGAGCCGACCAGGTCTTAAGCTCGGCGTCGTACAAGGCGCGCCGGGTCGTCTTATGACGCAGGATAGGGTCCGCGCTCGAAACCGCGGTGGTGGAAATCACCGCGCGTGGCAGAGGTTGCTTATGACCGGGTGGTTCGATTGGTGTGGCGGATACGGACCGCCTACCGTCACGCGCCAGCATCAATCGAATCCGCCAGAACTGCTCGGCGGACAGATTATCAGCGCATCCTTGCAGCGTGCGGACGATCTCGCCCAAGTCGCAGGCAAAGCCCGTGCATCCCGCCGACGCCGCTATGCGCCGCAGATGGTATTGCAGGAGCACATAACCGGACGACCTCGTCCAGAGGATGGTTTCGATCAGGCTGAATTCCGCGTCAGCGGCCATGTTATCGAATGTGAGGTTATGCAAAGGTCTCTTTCACTCGCGGGTCAACGCAATCGCGCGTACCGGCGCCTGAGCTTTCAGCATCGCCTCCTCGAGCTCGCGCGCGGGTTCCGAGCCGACCACGATGGCGCCCCCGACGCCGATCGAAATCGCGCCGTCGGCGACAACGATCGTGCGTATAACAATTGAAAAATCTGCCGCACCGGAAATCGAAAGGAACCCCAAGGCGCCGGAATAAATTCCCCGCGCCTGGTTCTCGAGGCGATCGATGATCTCCATAGTCCGAAGTTTCGGCGCGCCGGTCATCGAACCACCCGGAAACGCGGCCCTCAAACAGTCCGTTGCGGTCACTTCCGGCCGCAGGCATCCGCGCACCGTGCTCACCAACTGATGGACGGTGGCGTAGCTCTCGACTTCCATCAGGCTGGGCACCTCGACCGTGCCGATCTTGCAGACGCGGCCCAGATCGTTGCGCATCAAGTCCACGATCATGAGGTTCTCGGCGCGCTCCTTTTCGCTGGATTGCAGGTCCCGGCGAATGCGTTCGTCGTCGGCAGCGGTCCGACCGCGCGGGGCGGTGCCCTTTATCGGCCGCGATTCGACATTGCCGACGCGATCGATTTTGACAAAGCGCTCGGGTGACGCGCTCAGGATCGACAGCCCCGGAAAACTGAGAAAGGCCGCGTACGGTGCGGGGTTGATCGCGCGCAGCACGTTGTAAGTGGCCAGTGGATCGATTCGCGCCTGCGGAAATATTTTGTTGGTCAGGCAGATTTCGTAGGATTCGCCGCGGCGCAGCTCGTCCAGGCATCGCTCGATCAGTTCCAGGTACTCCGGCGGCGAATGCTGATAGCGCAGCGGGATTGCGGGCACGGGCGCGGCGAGTACCGGCGCGGGCGCGGCAGGCCCGGCTGCAACGCGGCGCAGATGCGCCTCGATCGCATCGAACCATCGCTCGCTTTCATCGGCGCTATCCCCGACGGGCGCCAGGCAGACCAGATATGTGACGGCGGCCAGGTGATCGATTGCGATCAGCCGGTCGGCGAACAGGAAGCAAGCATCCGGAGTGGCCGATTTGTAGGCGAAGCCGGCGCCGCATTCACGCTTCAGTTCATAGCCGAGGTAGCCTACAAAACCGCAAGTGAAATCAAAGGGCAAATCGGCGGGAGCAATGACCGCCTGCTCGACAAATTCCCGCAGGTACTCAAACACACTCTGCTCGATCCGGCGGATGCCCGATGAATCGGCGATGGTAAGCGCGCCACTGTGAGTATCGTACAGAACTCTGAAACTGTAAGGACCCGAAGAATCGCCGAGGAAGGAGAAGCGCGACAGGCCGGGAACGATCAGGCTGCTATCCAGCCAGAATGCGCTTGGTGAACGGCTATACGTTGCCGCATACACGGCTTGCGCGTCGGGACAGATATCGAGGCGCCGCGAGCGAAGCTGGAACTTAGCAGCGCGATCGGCAGTCGGCTCGGCGCGCGGCCGGAGGGCGGACTTTGCGGGCGGAGAAGACGGCTGGGGACGGCGTTTGTGCGTCTGTTTGAAGGAATGGGACAGATCGCGAAAATTCGCCAATATCCGATGGCCATAGTCGCTGCAGATCGATTCCGGATGAAACTGAATGCCCCAGATCGGCCGATCCCCGTGGCGGAGGCCCATGACCACGCCGTCGGCGGTCCAGGCAATTGCAGCCAAGGGCGCAGGCAGAGGAGGCACGACGCATAGCGAATGATAGCGGACGGCAGAAAATGGGGAAGGCACGCCCGCGAACAGAGGATCGCCATGATGATAGATTTGGGCGATCCGGCCGTGCATCGGCTCCGGCGCAAGCGCGACCGCGGCGCCAAAGGCATCGCCGATTCCCTGATGACCGAGGCAGACGCCAAGGATCGGCGCCGGGGCGAACAGGATCGCGTCGCGGGAGACGCCGAAGTCGCGATGGTTTTGAGGACGCCCGGGTCCCGGCGAAATAACGATATTGTCGAAGCGGTAATTTTTCAGATCGTCCCAGACAAGCCGATCGTTTTCTATGACGATGGGTTCCTGTCCGTTCACCTCCGCTATGAGCTGAAACAGGTTGAACGTGAAGGAATCGTAATTGTCGATCAGAAGAGTTTGAATCATTCAAGCCGCCCCAGTCTGTCTGAGAAATTACCGTCGCGAAATTCGCAACTCAACCTCCAAGCGATCAGGGTTGGCGCAGTATGAACGACCGCGCCGAGAGCCTCCACGCTCCAAGTGCAGGTGACACAAGCTTAACGGGCGCGCGCCCGCGGTTTGCGTGCGGTGCGAGCGGCGTTGTAATGAATCAATTACATTTGCCCGCACGGATTGCGCATAAGAGGAGATTCATAATGCCCGGATACAGCATGACTATCGACGGCAAGGCGGTGAAGGGATCGAAATCGACCGGAGTGATCAATCCTGCCACCGGAAAGGTCTTCGCCGAGGTTCCCGATTGCACCAAAGCTGAACTCGATCAGGCGATGTCCGCCGCTCAGCGCGCGTTTCCCGCCTGGAGCCGCGACATCAACGCGCGGCGCAAGGTCCTCCAGGAATGCGCGACTGCGTTGCAACAACCGACTGAAGGGCTGGCGCGGACTCTAACCCAGGAGCAGGGCAAGCCGCTGGACAAGGCGGCACAGGAAATCATGGGCACCTCGATGTGGTGCGCGTACACGGCAATGCTCGATTTGCCCAGCGAGGTACTTCAGGACACGCCGCAGGGCAAAATCGAAATAAAGCGCAAACCGCTCGGCGTCGTCGCCGCGATCACGCCGTGGAATTATCCGCTGATGCTGGGGATGTGGAAGATCGCGCCGGCGCTGCTCGCCGGCAACACCATCGTGCTGAAGCCCTCGCCGTTCACCCCAATCACCACGCTGATGCTTGGCGAGATCCTGCGCGACATTGTTCCGCCCGGAGTCCTCAACGTGGTATCGGGCGGCGACGAGCTCGGTGCGTGGATGACCAGTCATCCGGTGCCGAGAAAGATTTCGTTCACCGGCTCGGTTGAAACCGGCAAGAAGGTCGCTGCGGCCGCCGCGCCGGATCTGAAGCGGATTACGCTCGAGCTCGGCGGCAACGACGCCGCGATCATTTTGTCGGACGTGGATCCCGCGGCGGTGGCGCCGAAGATTTTCTGGGGTGCGTTCGAGAACTCCGGGCAGATCTGCAGCGCGATCAAGCGGGTGTACGTTCCAGAAAAGATGTACGCCGCGTTGCTCGAGAAGCTTGGCGAGCTCGCACGCGGCGTCAAGGTGGGAGACGGGCTCGAGGCCGGCACCCAGCTCGGTCCAATCAACAACAAGCCCCAATTCGAGCGGGTGACTGAACTGGTCGAGGACGCCAAGAAGCACGGCGCGAAGATTGTCTGTGGCGGCGCGCGCGTCGGCAAGGAAGGTTACTTCTTCGCCCCCACCATCGTCGGAAATATTTCCGATGGCGTGCGGCTCGTCGATGAAGAACAGTTCGGCCCCGCGCTTCCAGTCATTGCCTACAAGGATGTCGATGATGCGGTCCGCCGTGCGAACGCGACCCAATACGGGCTGAGCGGTTCCGTATGGTCCAACGATTCGGCGCGCGGCGCCGAGGTGGCGTCGCAACTGGAATGCGGCTCGGCCTGGGTCAATCAGCATCTTGCGATCGCACCGAATCTTCCGTTCGGCGGAGCCAAGTGGTCCGGGGTTGGCGTAGAGAACGGTCCTTGGGGTCTGCTCGGCTTTACGGAAATCCAGGTGGTTAACTCGGTCAAGCTGTGAGGCGCGCGCATCGAAGGCATCTTATGGTGTGTTAATAACTGTTGCTTTCGCGGTATCGTGAAATTCGAGCGATACGCGGAGGGCGGCGTTTTTCTGAAATGGGACACTACGACGAATACAAGCGGCGAGTCCTGCGCATCAGCCAGCGGCTGTCCTCCGATGGTTACTTCGGATCGAAGTCCGGCAGCGCGGGCAACGTCTCGATGCTGGTCGAGGACGAGGACGCCGTCGTCGTCACGCCGTCGCACCTTCGGTACGACGTGATGACGATCGAGGACATCTGCGTCGTGGACTTCGACCTCGCTCGAATCGAAGGCGAGCGCAAACCGTCGATCGAAACTCCGATGCACGTGGCGACCTACAAAGTGCGCGCCGACGTCAGCGCCATCATTCATACCCATCAGACGTTCGCGAGCGCACTCAGCGTGCTGAATCAGCCGATCCCGCCGCTGTTCGACGAAGTCACGCTGGCGATCGGCAAAACCGTCGAGGTCGTGCCCTACGCGCTGTCAGGCTCGCGCGAACTGCACGACAACGTCGCGCGCAAGCTCGCCAATCGATGCCATTGCTACTTAATTCAGAACCACGGCGCGCTTTGCGTCGGTACCGATTTCGACGAGACTTTCACTTTTGTAGAGTTGCTCGAGAAGTCCGCCACGATCTATATGCAGGCGCTGGCGACCGGCAAGCCGGTGACCATTCTTCCCGACAAGACCGTCGCGCAGCTTCACTCCGCGGTGATCGCGCGCCAGGATCGCGAAATCGCGCGCAAGGAAAAATGCCGCATCGCGCGGATGAAGGCTGTCCCCGAAGCGGAGCCGAGTCACTGATGAGCGGCCCGGTGGTGACGCTCGGCGCGCACGTCCTCGACATCCTCGGCCGCTACGTGACTCAGATCCCCGAGGGGCAAGGCAGCGTGTTGCTCGACGAGATTCGGCTCGCACCGGCTGGGTCTGCGGCGGGCACAGCAGTTGGCCTGGCGAAATTGAGACTTGCGGTTGCGACGGTGGGCGCCGTCGGCGACGATGCCTTGGGAGACGTACTTATCCGCGCGTTGAACGGCTTCGGCGTCGACACCAGCCACGTTATTCGCAAGCCCGGCATCCAGACCTCGGCCAGCATTTTGCCGATCAGGCCAAACGGCGACAGACCTGCGCTTCATGCGATCGGAGCCAACGCCTGCTTCGCGATTGACGACGTTCCCTGGCCGTTGATCGAGTGCGCGGCGCATCTGCACCTCGGCGGCAGCGATTCGATGCGCGGACTCGGGCGCGATGGAGCCGCGCAGATACTCCGGCGCGCACGCGACAGCGGCGCGACCACCAGCATGGACATCCTGAGCGAAGGCTCGCCCAAGCTCCTCGCCATCCTGAAGCCGTGTCTGCCATTCGTTGATTGGTTCATGCCCAACGCCGATCAAGCTTGCAAGCTCACGGGATCGCACGCGCCCGAAGAGGCAGCGCATCACCTGCTCGACCTCGGCGTGCGCGGAGTTGTGCTCACGATGGGCGGCGACGGCAGCCTTCTAACGACTGCGCGCGAGAAGGTGCATCTGTCGGCGCACGATATTGCGGTGGTTGACACGTCAGGATGCGGCGACGCGTATTGCGCCGGCTTCATTTGCGCGATCCGGCTGGGTTGGCCGCCATCGGAATGCATGAAGCTCGGCAATGCCGCGGCAGCGTTGGTGGCACAAGGCCTGGGCTCGGACGCCGGCATCCGCGATTTGGACGATACCGTCGGCTTCATGCGCGAAACTCCCTTGCGTTCCAGCTGACGGTCTTGCAGAAATTGAGAAGCAGGCAACCAGCCTAACTTTATGCTGGGAATAAGACGGGGAACCAAAGATGGATCGAGCGGACGACGCAGAGGTCAAGCGGCCGATATCGCAACCTCAACTCTCGCGCCGCGCATTCGTGGTGGGGAGTCTCGCGGCCGGCTTCGCGCTGGCGGTGATGCCGGTGTCGGCCGACACGATTACGACCGATAGCAACGGATTGGTTGCCGGTGAGGTCAAGATTCCGGTCGAAGGCGGCGAGATTCCCGCGTATCGCGCGATGCCGGCGAACGGAGGGCCTTTTCCGACCGTGCTGGTGGTGCACGAGATTTTTGGCGTCCACGAACATATCAAGGACATCTGTCGGCGCCTGGCCAAACTTGGCTACTTCGCGGTGGCGCCGTTGCTCTATGCGCGTGAAGGCGACGTCGCGAGCATGAGTGACGTTCAGCAGATCATCGCGAAGGTCGTCGCCAAAGTGCCCGACCAACAGGTTGCCTCCGACCTCGACGCTACCGTGGCATGGGCGAAAAGCACGGGTAAGGCTGACACCACGAAACTCGGCATCACCGGGTTCTGCTGGGGCGGCCGGCAGGTCTGGCTCTATGCCGCACACAACCCCTCTCTGAAAGCCGGGGTGGCGTGGTATGGGCCGTTGCAGCCTCCAGCGGCCGCCATCAGGCCGAAGAATCCGATCGATTTGGTGGATCAGATCAACGCGCCGATTCTCGGTCTCTACGGCGGCGCCGACATGGGAATCCCGGTTGCGCAGATCGAGCAGATGCGCGCCGCGCTCAAGGCGGCGGGCAAGCCGTCGGAGATCGTGATCTATCCCGATACCCCGCACGGCTTCAACGCCGACTATCGTCCCAGCTACAAGCCGGAAGCCGCCAAGGATGGATGGAAGCGGATGCAGGCCTGGTTCAAGGAACACGGCGTAGCATGAAATATATAATTGCGAGTGGCTATTGGAGTGGCTAATCAGCCAGGATATGGATAGCCATTCGCCAGCGCCCTGGCCAGCGACGCATCATAGCCATATATGTCGTCGAAGAAGCGGACTTCGCCATCCGGCTCAACTACAGCCGTACTATAGAGAATTAGTACCGGAATAGGCTTGTCGAGATTCACCTGTACGGTGGTATCGCCATTCATCGTGGCGCGAATTCGATCCACCGTCCACTCGGGCTTGTCGCGCAGCACCCACGCCGCTAGAGCGACCGGATCTTCGACCCGGATGCATCCGTGACTGAAGTCGCGGCGGGAACGCGCGAACAGTTCCTGCTCCGGCGTGCCGTGCATGTACACGTTATATTGATTGGGGAACATGAACTTGACCAGGCCGAGCGCATTCTTGGGTCCGGGTATCTGCCGAATACTCAGTGCGCCGGAACGAAGGCCGCTTATGACCTCGTCCGTCGCCGGAGATGACGGAACAACGTTACCATTTCCATCTACTACTTCGAATCCATGATCCGCCAGATAATCGGGATCGCGACGCGTCTTTGGGACCAGTTCCGCGCGCTGGATCGATGGCGGAACAAGCCAATACGGGCGGAAGATTACATACCGCATGCTGTCCGCGAAGACGGGCGTCTGCGTACGCATCGCCCTGCCGACGACTACTCTCATCGTTAGGTAGTTGGCCGGCTGATGGCGCATCGTATGTAGTTGGAATTCGGGGATGTTGACGACGATTGGCGGCTCGGGGAAGTCCGGCCGTATCCAGCGATATCGTTCCAGCGTGAGTTGGAGCTGTTGCACGCGGGTTTTGAGCGGCACGTTCAATTGGGTCACGGTGCCCTTACCCAACACACCGTCGATATCAAGGCCATGGCGCTGCTGGAAATGTTTCACGGCGCCGACGACGGCCCCGTCGTAAACGGTCGAGTCAGCGGACGCGCCGGCGTCGGATGGGAGGTCGCCAAGCTGGCGCAACCGCGCGACTAGCTGAGCCATCGACGCAAAGGAATTTCCGGGGCGCACGCCCTTCGGCGGTACGGGCACCAGCGGAGCGTCGGCCGCGCTCGCCATCTTCGAGTAGGTGAGGAGCGCATCTTCGGCTCGCCGATACCCATCATAAGGTGGTTCGACTTTCGCGATGACCGCGGGGATGTCCGGCGCCGGAAGCACCTGCGTTCTCAGCAGTTCGGCCAAGTCAAGCCGTTTGGGTCCGACGACCAGGCCGAACTTGAAGCGTTGAGGGTTCACCCTTCCAACATGCAGGTCGGAAATGTAGCGCATCGCGCAGACCGTCAGCGCCAGATCGATATGTGCAAGGTCGGCATCGGAGGCTCGTGGCACCGACGGTTGCAGCCGGGCCAGTCGCGCGTCCCATAGCGAGGCGTCGTAGTCGTCGGGGTTGAGGCCTTTCGAAGAAGCCTGCTGAAAGAGCAGGATCATGGAGACGGCTTGGGGGCTGGCCTTGCCGTTCTGGATCCAGGCCAGCGAATTGCCACCCGAGTCGTAGAATTTTTTTACATCGTCGCGATAGTCGGTGAAATTGGGCGAGCGCAAATCCGACAGCGTGCCCGCGGCGATCAGAGCGCCGAGGTTACCGGGGCCTTGAGCCGCGATGCTGGCAGCTGGTGCCGCGTTGGGGGTCGGGGTCGCCGCGGGAGAACTGGCGGCGAAGGCCACGCTGGGCGACGCGCCAAAGCACAGCGCTGCGATCAGTGCCGCCAACGCTGATTTATGAATTTTCATGCTTGCCTGCCCCTCGCGATGACACTGTACATAAGTTGCGCGCCGATTCGTCGCAAGAGCGGAGCTGTGGTCGAATTTGCGACAATCCGGAGGCAGCCGTAGTCTGAAGAGCGAGATTTTGCCGCCAGCGAAGCTATGTTCGATTTTTTACAGACGGGTTAGAAATGCCGAGTATCGCTACGTGGATTCGCCAATGCGACGAACATTGGTTTGCGCTTATATTCAAGCGTTATCCGCATCTGACGGTGCATAACGCGCGAACTCATCCGGTCGATCTGGGCCAGATGGACGCGTTGATGTTGACGGGAGGCGGCGACATTTCGCGGAGCTTTTTGCGCCAGCCGATCGCGCAGCCATCGTTGATTGTAGATACCGATTGCGAACGCGATGAGTGGGAGTTCAACGCGGCCAACGAGATCCTGCTTTCAGGAAAGCCTATCCTGGCGATTTGCCGAGGTCTGCAAGTGCTGAATGTCGCGATGGGCGGGACCTTGCATATTGATATTCCAGGCCATGACAACGCGGAGAGAGCGAATATACAGTCGCTCAGACATAGCTCGACGGCGATTCATCGATTCGCTGCGGTGAACAGCTCGCATCACCAGGCGCTCGAGAGGTTGGCCGACGGAGTTGAGGTCGAGGCCTGGTCCGTGAGCGACGGAATAGTCGAACAGGCACGAATCCGCTCGCACCCTTATGCCATCGGGGTGCAATATCATCCTGAAAGAGCTGCGCTTTATCTTCCATTGTTCGCCGATTTCTTCGATCGAGTCCGCAAGGGCCGATAGCTAATCGGCCTACCAGGTCGATCCTGGCGAGGTCAGAGTAGGCGATCCGATTGATCTGTCGAAGTGATTGGACGGATCTGAGGAAATCCAGTCCTAAGCGGCGGCTACCGGGCTCACTTCCAACTCATAGGCCATGCGAAGGCCGCCTCCCGCGCTGTTATACACGCCCGACACGGGAGGTAAGTCGTTGTAGTCTCTGCCGACCGCAACGCGTATGTGGCGAATCATGGTGCGGGTCCTATGAGTAGGATCGAACCCGGTCCATCCGGCGCCGGGCAATAGCGCCTCGATCCACGCGTGGCTTGCCAGTTCAGGAGGCGGAGACTTAGCATCGCGGTCAGGATCAGGAGCTAGATAGCCGGAGACATAGCGGGCGGGAATTCCGGCCAGGCGGAGCAGACCTATGCTGAGGTGCGCGAAATCCTGGCATACTCCGCCGCCGGTGGTAAGTATGTCGTCGACGGTGGAGTGTACGTTGGTGGTCGCGCCGTTGTAGCCGAATTGATTGCGCACATAGAGGATCATGCGCTCGGTGTAGGCCGTGATGTCTTCGGATAGCTCGGGGCGCACAGACCAGAAAAATCTTCGCAAGCGATCGCTGAATGGTACATAGCGGCTCGGATTCAGAAATTCGCCGTATTCCATCATCCTGGCGGAATCGCCAGCCAGATAGTCGTGAACCGTGATCCGATCCGACGGTTGAGCAGGCAGCGCGACCCGTTCGACTATCGAATCCGAAGTGATTACGAGCTCGGTGTGGGGCGGTTGGATGTTGACCGAATGCGTGAGATTGCCGAAAGAGTCTCGATACTCGGAAATCTCGGCAGCCGGGCTGACCTCGAGGCTGAAAGCGATGCGCTTTTGATCGGGCGCGTCGATTGGAGTTAGTCGCACATCGTTATGCGAATGAGAGGCCGGCCGTTCGTAAACGTATCGAGTGACGTGTTTGACGCGGAATCGCATACGATCAGTCATCAAGAATTATAGCCGTGCCGCGGCACTCGCTTCAACGTGGTCGGTCTGGCGGGGCCGGACGCGGCGCTTTCGCGCAGCCGGCCCATCATGCTTTAGATACAAATTCAGGCGAAGGATTTAGCGTACTGAAAAGAGACGAGAGAAATATGATTCCGAGCAGTCTTCTGATCGCCAACCGTGGTGAGATCGCAATTCGCATCATCCGTGCGGCCGCCGAGATGGGCATCCGGACGGTGGCCGTTTTCGCGGACGACGATTCCACGTCGCTGCACACGCGAAAGGCCGACGAGGCGCGTCGTCTGAGCGGCGCGGGCGCGGCCGCGTACCTCGACGGAGAACAGATCATCGCGCTCGCCAAAGAGGCGGGCTGCGATGCGATCCATCCCGGCTACGGGTTTCTCAGCGAGAACGCCGGCTTTGCGCGGCGATGCGCAATCGAGGGCATCACGTTTGTGGGACCGCGAGCCGAGATACTCGAACTATTCGGCGACAAGGTGCAGACGCGGCGGCTGGCCGAGCGATGCGGCGTGCCGATCCTGCGCGGCAGCTCGGCGCCGACGAGCCTCGATGAAGCGCGGCGTTTTTTTTCGTCGTTGGGCGAGGGCGCTTCGATGATGATCAAGGCGGTGGCCGGCGGCGGCGGCCGCGGGATACGCGCCGTCTCGCGCATCGAGGAAATCGAGAAAGCATACCAGCGCTGTCAGTCCGAGGCGCGCGCGTCGTTCGGCAACGGCGACGTGTACGTCGAGCAGTTGATGCCGCGCGCACGTCATATAGAAGTGCAGATCATCGGCGACGGCTCAGGTGACGTCAGCCACCTCTGGGAGCGCGAATGCAGCATCCAGCGCCGCAATCAGAAGATCGTGGAGATAGCGCCGAGCCCGGGACTGGAGCCGGCGCTTCGCGATCGGCTGACCGCGGCCGCGGTGCGGATGGCAAAAGAGGTGCGTTACGACAACCTCGGCACGTTCGAGTTTCTGGTCAATGGCGATGCATCCGCGAAGAAGGACGAGGCGGGCTTTGCCTTCATCGAGGCCAACCCGCGGCTCCAGGTCGAGCACACCGTCACGGAAGAGGTGACCGGCATCGACCTCGTCAAGCTGCAAATTCAACTGGCGGCAGGCCGCTCGATCGCGGAGCTCGGGATGCAACAAGCGGACATTCCCAAACCGCGCGGGTTCGCGATGCAGGTGCGAATCAACATGGAATCGATGCGCGCCGATGGCAGCGCGAAACCGGCGGGCGGGACGATCACCGCGTTCGAGGCGCCGTCGGGACCGCGCGTGCGGACCGATTCGTTCGCCTATGTGGGATATACGACGAGCCCGAACTTCGATTCGCTGCTCGCCAAACTGATTGCGCACTCGCACTCGGCGGACTTCGCCGACGTGGTGACGAAAACATATCGCGCGTTATGCGAATTCAGAATCGAGGGCGTGCCGACCAACATTGGATTCCTGCAGAGCCTGCTGCGGCATCCCGAGTTCATCGCGAATCGCGTTTACACCCGCTTCGTCGAGGACAATATCGCGGCGCTGGTTGGCAGTGCAGAATCCGGGCATCGGCGGCTGTTCTTCGAGCATTCCGCGCCGGCTCCCAGAGCGGGCGCCGAGCATGCCGGTGCACGGCGGGCGGGAGCCAAGATCGACGCGAGCGATCCGCTGGCGGTGCTCCATCATGGTAAATCCGGGAGTAACGCGCCGTCGCCATTGGCGGCTTCCACCACGGTCGTGACCCCGCAAGCGCACGACCTCGCGGGGCCTGAGAACACGGTCGCGATCGAGGCTCCGATGCAGGGCACGATCGTTTCCGTCGATGTCAGCGAAGGCGACCGGGTGCATCGCGGCCAGCAACTGTTCGTGATGGAAGCGATGAAAATGGAGCACGTCATCGCAGCCGACAAGAGCGGAATCGTGCGGCGCATCACGGTTGCCAAGGGCGACGCAATCTTCGAAGGACATCCACTCGCTTTTATCGAGGAGGCCGACGTCGAAACGACGCATAGCGACGCGACCAAAGACGTGGACCTGGATCGCGTGCGTCCCGATCTCGCGGAAGTGGTCGAGCGTCATGCGCTTGGGCTCGACGCCGCGCGGCCCGACGCGGTCGCGCGCCGGCGCAAGACCGGGCAGCGCACCACTCGCGAAAATATCGACGACCTGTGCGACCCAGGCACCTTCGTCGAGTACGGTCCACTGGTGATTGCGGCGCAACGGCGGCGGCGCACGATCGAGGACCTGATCAAGAACACGCCGGCCGACGGAATGGTCGCGGGAATCGGATGCGTCAACGGCGACCTGTTCGAGGAATCCAAAGCGCAATGCATCCTCATGTCGTACGATTACACCGTGCTCGCCGGAACGCAGGGGCAACAGAACCATCGCAAGAAAGACAGGATGTTCGAAATCGCGCAGAAGTCGCGCATCCCGGTGGTGTTCTTCACCGAGGGCGGCGGCGGGCGTCCCGGCGATACCGACGGGCTTGGCGTGGCAGGACTCGACTGCATGGCGTTCAACTACTGGGGAAAATTGAGCGGCCTGGTGCCGCTAGTAGGTATCAACTCCGGCCGGTGCTTCGCCGGCAATGCAGCATTGCTGGGATGCTGCGATGTAGTAATCGCCACCAAGGGATCTAACATCGGGATGGGCGGTCCCGCGATGATCGAAGGCGGCGGACTGGGTATTTTTCGACCGGAAGAAGTAGGACCGATGGACGTGCAAGTGGCTAATGGCGTGGTAGATATTCCGGTCGCCGACGAGGCCGAAGCAGTACTAGTGGCCAAGAAGTACCTATCGTACTTCCAGGGAGAGGTGCGCGACTGGGAATGCGCCGACCAGCGTTTGTTGCGCACAATCATTCCCGAGAATCGACTTCGCATTTACGATGTCCGATCGGTCATCGAGACTCTGGCCGATACCGGAT
>Ga0187879_10000652_pt1 | contig 23102 bp, 24 predicted proteins | sample June2016WEW_19_1_FD_132423 | JGI IMG/M metagenome (GOLD analysis project Ga0187879, IMG submission 132423) | Peatland microbial communities from SPRUCE experiment site at the Marcell Experimental Forest, Minnesota, USA - June2016WEW_19_10 | ecosystem: Environmental > Terrestrial > Soil >... | reverse complement strand
CGGCTGAGGACGGACGGGTCCCCGCCCGCTACATCGACGATCTTGGTACGGCTCGCGGCCCCGGTCACCAGCGTGACAGCATCACGCCGGACGCCGAAGGCGGCAGCGATCGCGGTCAGCGCGGCCGCGGTTGCCCGGCCATCGACGGCGCGGGCGCTGACCCGGACAACCAGGGCGCCGTCGTGCTCGCCGCCCACGGCCGTGCGCGGCGCGCCAGGGCGTACCCGCACGGTGATGCGCATACTCCCAGTCTGCCCCGGCCGCAGGAGCGGCGCCCGGTCAGCCGATCAGCATGCCGCCAGCGAGGACGGCCGACGCGGAGCCGGCCGTGCTCGCTGAGGCACGCGCGTCGCTCACGGCGCCGCGCACCTCCAGGTGCTGGGGACGGCCTGGCTGGCGGCCATCGGCTCCAGCATGACCGAGGCACGGGTCTCGTTATCGGAACCGGTCCACCGGTCGATCCACTCCCATGCCTGGCCGTCGGCGGAGAACACAGTCCGCGGCTGCCCGGTGCAGTAGGCGGTGGATAGCAGCCCTCCGTTCGCAGGACCCGGCGTCCATGGCCCGAGCATGGTCGGCGCGGTCGAGTACCCGGCCTGTACCTCGGTCGCGCCGCCGGCGGTTTTCAGCTGCGGCGGCCCGGTGCAGTACCCGCAGCCGGGCGTCGAGTACACCATCTCCCACGAGCCGCCCGGAAGCTGATACGCGCCGACCCCCTCGCCATCGACGGCGGCCGCGGCGGCGGACGCGGCCGCGAAATGCACTCCGGCCAGGCCGGTGCTGCCCTGCCCGGTCCCATCGGTCCACCAGTAGTTGAGCTTCTGCTCCGCCAGGGTGCCCTGTGAGCAGATGATCGCCGCGGCCCGCCCGCTGGTGATGATCGAGAAGTCCCCGTTGTCGTCGCATTGCCTCAGCGCTGGCTTGTGGGTCGACCCATGCGGGCCGCCTGCCTGATAACCGCACGGCCCGGCCGGCCCGTTGCATCCCATCACGTAGTAGGCCGGCGCGCGATAGGCCAGGCTGTCACGCGGTGCGTTGAACCACAGCATCCACACCCCGTCCGGGCGGCGCACCATCCGCGGATTGAAGCATCCCGTCCCCGCCCGGCCGCACACCCAGTCCCACGTCCTGCCCCGGTCCGGTCCCCAGTTGTCCAGGGCCCTGGGGGAGAACAGCAAGCCCCGGTAGGTCCACGGACCGGACAGCGACCTCGCCGACTCCACCCCGAAACCGCAGAACGGCGTGTTCCTGTGGTTCCACTGGAAGCCGCACTTATACATCGTCCCGTACATGTAGTAAGTGGGGCCGGCCTGCACGATCGTCCCGTCATGCAGGTCATGGCCGGTGAGAACGATCGCGGTCGCGGGAGCAGGACTGGCGGCGCGAGCCGGCCGGGCGGTGAGGCCCGCGCCCAGCAGCGCCGCCAGGCAGCAGCCGATGACCGCCGCCGACCTGGCCCGAGCCAGCGTCCTGGCGGCAGCGGCTGGCGCACGTTGCCGCAGCCGGCCCGGCCGGGCAGGTCCGGTGATCATCGTTTGCCTGCCCCCGCTCCGGTAGCGCATCTGCGTCGCAACGCTGCTAAGACGCCTGGCGGGCACCAGCGGTTAACAGCCCGGCGGCGGAAATCGCGGAAATCCCGAAGATGGCCCGATGTCAGAGTGGCTGGCTAGGGTCAGTGCTCGTGACCGCACCGGCCAGCATGCTCGAGCGACTGAATGATGAGCAGCGGCTGGCGGCAACACATCAGGGTGGCCCGCTCCTGGTGCTGGCCGGGGCCGGCACCGGGAAGACGGGCACGCTGGTGGCCAGGGCCGCGTGGCTGCGCGAGCAGGGCGTGCAGGCCAGCAGGATCCTGCTGCTGACCTTCACCCGGCGAGCGGCCGACGACATGCTGGCCAGGGCACAGCCGCCGGGCACCGCCGCGGCCGACCGGATCTGCGGAGGCACCTTTCACGCCGTCGCGCATCGCATCATCCGCGCGAATGCGGAGTCGTTCTCGCTGCCGCCGGAATTCAGCGTGATCGATCCGGCCGATGTGGCAGGCGTCATGGACACCCTGCGCAGCGAGCATGATCTCGTCGCGGTCGGCCGCCGGGCACCGCGGGCCGCGGTGTGCGCCGATATCTACACGCGGTGCGTGAACACCCACACGCCGGTGCCGGAGGTCGTGGCCGCGGGCTTCCCGTGGTGCCGGAACTTCACCGTCCAGCTGGGCGCGATGTTCCGCGACTTTGCCGGCTACAAGCGGAGGCACGGGCTGGTCGACTTCGACGACCTGCTGCTGCTGTGGCGGGCAGCCCTGGCTGACCCGGCCGGCGGCCCGGCGCTGCGGCAGATGTTCGACGCGGTCCTGGTCGATGAGTACCAGGATGTCAACGCGGTCCAGGCGGACATCGTCCGGCTGCTGCGGCCCGATGGGCGCGGCCTGACCTGCGTAGGCGATGACGCGCAGGCCATCTATGCCTTCCGCGGCTCAGATCCCGCGCACCTGCGGCAGCTCTCCGCTGACTACCCCGGCCTGACCATCGTCAGGCTGACCAGGAACTACCGGTCCCGGCAGGCGCTGCTCGCGCTGGCCAACCAGGTACGGCCGCAGTCAGCTGGCCTGGAGCTGGCACTGGTGGCTGACCGCGGCACCGGGGCACCACCCCAGCTGGTGCGCTGCCATGACGAGGCGACTCAGGCGCGCGAGATCTGCGGGCGGGTGCTGGAGGCCTACGAGTCCGGCATCCGGCTGCAGCAGCAGGCCGTTCTGGTGCGGTCGGCCAACCATAGCGACGTGCTCGAGATCGAGCTGTCCGCCCGCGCCATCCCGTACGTGAAGTACGGCGGACTGCGCTTCACCGAGGCCGCGCACGTCAAGGACTTCCTGGCGGCGGCCAGGATCGTGGCCAATCCGGCCGATGACATCGCCTGGTTCCGGCTGCTCCGGCTGCACGAGGGCATCGGGCCGGTACTGGCCAGGCGCGTCATCGACGCGCTCCGGCTGCCGGAGCCGTCGCCGCTGGATCGCTGGCCGGAGGCGGCGCTGCAGCTGCCACCGAGGCCCGAGCCAGCAGTCTCGGCTACCGTCGGCCGGCTGACGGCCGCCGCGGCCGTGGAACGGACAGCGGAGCGCGCCACCGCGATCCTGGCCGCGCTGCATGACCCGCTCCGCGCGCGGTACGCCGATGCCGACATCCGCCTGGAGGACCTCCAGCGGCTGGCCGACGCGGCGGCCAGCAGGCCGTCCCTGCAGGACGCGCTGGTGGAGCTGACACTCGATCCGCCGGTCTCCGGATCTGACCTGGCCGGCCGTCCCCGGCTGGATGACGACTACCTGATCATCTCGACCATGCACTCGGCCAAGGGCCTCGAATGGCCGGTTGTGCATCTTCCGCAGCTGATTGACGGTGCCGTGCCCAGTGACATGGCGCTGTCGAGCCGGGCCGGACTGGCCGAGGAGCACCGGCTGTTCTATGTCGCGGTCACCCGGGCCCGCGACCAGCTCTATCTCTACGCGCCGCTGCGCCTGCATCACCACCGGGCAGCGCGGGATGACCGGCACAGCTACGCACAGCTCAGCCGGTTCCTCGGCACCGCTGAGCTCGCGCACTGCGACATCGTGGAAGCCGTGCCGCCGCCCCCTGTCGTGCCCAGGCTCGGGGCGCTCGCCGCGACCGTGGACAGCTCGCTGGAGTCACTCTGGGGCACGTCCTGAGTTACGTTCATGAGAGCATCAGGGACCGGAACGCGACTATCGGCCGGGCGGACGCATTCATCTTTGTCGTGCCCGAGTACAGCTACGGATTCAATGCGGCGATAAAGAACGCCATTGACTACCTGAATGCCGGGTGTGACTACCTGAACGCCGAGTGGCGGCACCACCTCCCGATCGTGGAGCAGCCAGCGCGGCCGGCTGGGCCCTGGTCAGTGGCGCGACGGCGCTGATCCGCCGGCGGCACCCGGCGGGTACCGGCGCTGCGCCTCGGTGAGCTTGGCGTTCGCCGCCTCGGCGAGATCGATGCCGAGTACGTCGGCCAGCAGCACGAGGTACAGCAGGACGTCGGCCATTTCCTCCGCCGACCTGGTCCGCAGCGGCTCGCGCCGCGCCAGGTCACCGACCGATTCGGCCGGCAGCCACTGATACAACTCGGCGAGCTCGCCCACCTCGCCGACGAGCGCGAGCAGCACGGACTTAGGGTCGTGGAATCGTCCCCAGTCCCGCTCCTCGCTAAAGGCGCGCATGCGGTCCCGGAGAGCCTTAAGGTCAGACACGACCGAAGCATCCCACGCTTGCCTGGATGCGGTGGCGCGGGCGGACCAGGCCCCGCCATCAGCCAGGAAGTGTTTCAGGTGACGGGAAGCGGAGGGAATGCGCGCGGGAGTCGCACGGTTTGCCCTTTGCCGGGCAGCCCGGATTAACCGAACCTCAGGGAACGTTGGAAGATAGCCGTATGCAACCACTTCGGCCGCTCTCGCTGGTACTGCTCGCGTGCGCGGTTGGCCTCGGTGCGGCCGCATGCGGGAGCAGCAGTCCCAGCAGCTCCAGCTCAAGCTCCAGTTCCGGCGCGGCGTCCAGCAGCGCCCCGGCCACCTCGGCCCCGGCGAGCAGCTCGGCGTCCTCGTCCAGCACGTCGGCTGCCGCCAGTCAGGTAGCCGCGAACTGGGTGGCCTTCTTCGATGCCAAGACCCCGGTTACCAGGCGGGTCGCGCTGCTGCAGGACGGGTCCGAGTTCGCCGCGGTGATCAAGTCCATGGCCGGATCCAGCCTGGCCAGCGAGGCCAGCGCCAAGGTCAGCAAGGTCACCGTCGTCTCGCCAGCCGAGGCCAAGGTCAGCTACTCGATCCTGGTCAGCGGCTCGCCCGCGCTGCCGAACCAGGCTGGCACCGCCGTGTACCAGGACGGCACCTGGAAGGTCGGCGTCGCCAGCTTCTGCGGCCTGCTGGCGCTGGAGAACGGCGGCAGCACCAAGTCCCTGCCCGCAGCCTGCAAAGCCGCGAGCTAGCCGGGTGGTCCGCTCGGCAGGAGCATCAGCCGAACAGGCGGTGACGTCGCGCCACGGCGGTCGCGCGATGGCGCTGGGCGTGCTCGTCGCCGTGCTGTTCCTGACGTTCCTCGATAACACGATCGTGAGCGTGGCCCTCGGCAGCGTGCAGGCTGACCTGCACGCTGGCGTGACGGCGCTGCAGTGGGTGGTCAGCGCGTACGCCCTGACCTTCGCCAGCGCCATGCTCGGCTTCGGGATGGTGGGCGACGAATTCGGCCGTAAGCGGGTCATGCTCATCGGCATCGGCATCTTCTGCGCCGGGTCGGTGCTGTCGGCGCTCGCCCCGAATCCCGGCGTGCTGATCGCGGGACGGGCGGTGATGGGCCTGGGCGCTGCCGCGAGCGAGCCGGGCACCCTGTCGATGCTGCGCCACCTGTACGCCGACGAGCGGACCCGGACCCGGGCGGTGGGCGTCTGGGCCGGCGTGTCCGGCCTCGCCCTCGCCGTCGGCCCCGTCATCGGGGGCGCCCTGGTGGGAGTCTGGAACTGGCATGCCATCTTCTGGTTCAACGTGGCGTTCGGGCTCGTTGCCTTCGCGGCCTGCCTGATCGTGCTGCCGGAGAATGCCGATCCGGACGCGCACCGGGTGGACATCGCCGGTACGGCGCTGGGCGCGGGCGCGCTGAGTGCCCTGGTCTTCGCGATCATCGGCGGCGAGGATTCGGGATTCGGGTCACCCGCGGTGCTCCTGCTGCTGTGCGTCAGCGCGATCGCCGCCGCTGCGTTCTTCTGGTGGGAGAGCCGGGCCGCGTACCCGCTGCTCGACCTCAGATACCTCCGCGTCCCGCGTTTCCTGAGCGCGAATATCGTGGCGTTCTGCGCATATTTCGCGACCTTTGCCGTCTTCTTCTTCACCGCCCTCTACCTTGAGGAGGTCGTCGGCGACACGGGCTATCAGATCGCCCTGGTGTTCCTGCCGATGACCACGCTGATGATCGCGGCATCCCTGGTGGCCGGCCGCTGGACCACCACGGCGGGCCCGCGGTGGTCCATCTTCATCGGCTGCCTGCTGTTCAGCGCCGGCCTGCTGCTCACCACGCTGACCCTGAGCCCCAATCCGCCGTATGGCCCGCTGGCCCTGGCCCTGGCCCTGACCGGCGTGGGAATCGGCACGACCGTCGTCCCCATTACTTCCTCCGCTCTCTCGGCGGTGCCGCCCGAGCGCTCGGGCATGGCGGCGTCGGCCACGAATACCAGCCGGGAGATCGGGGCCGTGACGGGCGTGGCGATCCTGGGCGCCCTGGTCAACGCGCAGCTGCACTCCAGCCTCATCAGCAGGCTGCAGCATCTCGGCATCCCGGCCACCTTCCAGTCGATCGTGATTAACGCGATCGAGACGGGCACCGTGCCGTCCAGCAGCCATGCCAAAGGCGCGGGACCGGCAGGCGAGGGCAAGCTGGTGCAGGAGGTCATCCACGCCGCATACAGCGCGTTCTACGACGGGCTGCACGCGGCGCTGTTCCTCGCCGCCTTCCTGGTCCTGGCCGCCGGCCTGTTCACGTTCGTGCTGCTCGGCCGGCGCCCGCCGTCAGCCGACGCCAGTGCTACAGAGCAGTGACGAGGCCACGCAGGTAAGCCGCCTGCCCGGCGTGCTGGAGATCATCGGAGATGACGCTGACCAGGCGCACCCCGCGCGTCACCGGCGGATCCCATGAGTCATCGATAACCCGGTCCAGGTCGCCGCCGGTGAGGCTGCGGACATAACGCAGCGTCTGCTCATGAACGGCGTCGAAATAGCCGGTGAGCAGCTCGGCGGAGTCGACGGTCACCTGGGCGACCTGCTCAGCCGAGTGTCCGTAGCCCGTCTCGGCCGGGTCGAACGGCAGCCCGAACTGTGCTGCCCAGCCGCCCGCGGTCCAGACCTGCTCCCGGCCGGCGAGGTCGGACACGTGATCGTCCTGGATCCGGGTCAGGTGCCATACCAGCCACGCGAGGGTGTTCGCGTCCGGCTCGGGCCGGAACGCGAGCTGCTTCGCAGTCAGGCCGTCCACGGCAGCGTGCGTGACCTGGTGTATCCGGTCGAAGGCATCGGCGAGCAGGTCAGCGACCGTCATCGTGATTGCTCCTTACGCGTGAGGTCCGGGCGGCAGCGCGCCATCGTGACACAGCGCCATCGTGACACAGCGCCATCGTGACACAGCGCCATCGTGACACAGCGCCATCGTGACACAGCGCCATCGTGACACAGGGCAACCTGGGCCGGCCGCATGGGGCACAGTGGCATGGTGACCCCAGTGACCCCTGACGCGTCGATCCGGGCCGGCCTGATCAGCTACGCGGGCCGCCTGCATGCCGCTATCGGCCAGCGGCACCACGTCGCATCCCCGCTGGCGGCCTGGCTGCTGCTGGCACTGTGCGCCCCGGCCGCCGGCGGAGCTGATCGCGCCATGCTGGCCGAGGTGCTCGGCTGCGATCCCGAGGCCGCCCGGCAGGCTGCAGCCGACCTGCTTTCCCGGCCGCACCCTCAGGTCGCGGCCGCGGCAGCCGTCTGGCAGGCTCGCCATGTCCCGGCCGGGCCGCGGTTCGAGCAGTGGCGGGCCGCCCTGCCCGCAGCCGTGCAGACCGGCGACCTGCCGGCCCCGGCCGAGCTGGACAGCTGGGCGCGGCAGCACTCGTTCGGGCTGATCGAGCGGTTTCCCGTGCAGGTCGATCCGCGGGTCTACCTGGTGCTGGCCACCGCTCTGGCGACCAGGGTCTCCTGGCAGGTCCCGTTCGGGCTCGCCCCGGCTCGCGAGCTGGGCGCGGCCAGCCCGTGGGCATCGCGGCTCCGTCAGGTCCTGCGCACCCCGGAGCACGGGCATGTCCAGTTCATCGCCGCGCAGGACCCTGGGGACCTGGCCGTCCACATCGCCGCCGCCGACGGCCTGATCGTGTGCTCGGTGGCCGCCGCTCCCGATGTCCCGGCGGCCGGCGTGCTGGCCGCCGCCTACCGCATCGGCTGCGCGCACGCGGACGGCGCGGACATCCGGCGCCGGCCACTGTCCGAGCTGCCGCTGGGCGACGGGCCGCTGTGGGCCATCCGCGAGGAGCTGTCGGCACGGGACAGCCAGGATGCCTGCACCGCCGTTCTCCCGGCCTGGTCCGCGCGCAGCCATCATGACCTGGGCAGTGATCCCGCGCTCGGCTTCGCCGCGGCCGCCCGCGCGCTGGCCGGCGCGAATCCCGCGGAGGCGAGACAGGCAGCGATGGCCCGTTATCACCGGACCGGCTTCGAGGCGGCGGCGGTCACCGCCACCGCCGTCCGGATGAGCGTCGTGCGGGGCCGCGGCCCGCGCCGGGTCGCGGAGCTGCGCTTCGGGCATCCGTACGCGGTCGTGGCCGTCGCGACCAGCCAGCCGGAGCGGCCGGCCCGGCAGCACGGCCGCAGCCCCTGGCACGGCCTGCCCGTGTTCTCGGCCTGGGTTGCGGAGCCGGAGGATGCCGGGCCGGAGGATGCCGGGCCGGAGGATGCCCGGCCAGGGGATGCAGGGGCTGAGGGGTCCGGGTAGTTTCTCGCCCATGCACAGCGTGGACTCGACGACAGAGCAGATGATCAGGTCGGTACTCGCCTACGCCGAGAACCGGCTGCGGCTTGACCCCGTGCCGCTGGACAAGGGCTCGCGTGACCCGGCCCGCCTGGACGTGGCCCTGGAAGGGCTGCTCGGGGACAGCGGTCACGACCCTGACCAGGTGCTCGGCGCCTACGCGGCGACGCTCGCGCCGGCCGTCATCTCGGCGGACAGCCCGCGCTTCCTCGGCTTCATCCCGGCAGCGCCCACCAAGGCCGCGCTGCTTTTCGACATGCTCGTCTCCTGCGCCTCGATCCAGGGCATCTCGTGGCTGGAGGCGGCCGGCGCCATTCACGCCGAGAACCAGGTGCTCCGGCTGATCGCCGACCGGGCCGGGATGCCGGCCGGGGCCGGCGGGTGCTTCGTCTCCGGCGGGTCCGCCGCGAACCTGTCGGCTCTGGCCGTCGCGCGCGAGATGGCCAAGCGCCGGCCCGGCCAGCAGGAAGGACAGCGGCGCTGGCGGGTGCTCGTCAGCGCTGACGCGCATTCCTCGGTGCTGAACACGCTCCGGCTGCTGGAAATGGACGCGCTCGTGGTCCAGGCTTCCGGTCACCGGCTGACCGGCACGGCCACGGCGCAGGTGATCGACGCGGACGCCGATCCGTCGTCCATCGCGGCGGTGGTGGCGACATCCGGCACGACGAACGCGGGCATCATCGATGACCTGGCGGGCGTGGCCGAGGTGGCCCGGCGCCACCGCCTCTGGCTGCACGTGGACGGCGCTTACGGCGGCGCGGGCCTGTTCGCGCCGAGCGTCCGGGACCGTTACGCCGGCATCGAGCATGCCGACTCCTTCGTGGTGGACCCGCACAAGTGGCTCTTCGCCCCGTTCGACTGCGCGGCGCTGCTGTACCGGGAGCCGGCCCTGGCCAGGTCGGTGCACCGGCAGGACGCGTCCTACCTGGATGTCATCCACGATCATCCGGCCGAGTGGAACCCGACCGATTACGCCTACCACCTGACCCGGCGGGCTCGCGGCCTGCCGCTGTGGTTCTCGCTCTGCGTGCATGGCGTCCGTGCCTATTCCGAGGCCATCGAGCGGGCGATCCTGCTCGCCAGGCAGACTGCCGCCGAGATCTCCTCCCGGCCGGACCTGCAGCTCATCCGCGAGCCTGACCTGTCTGTCGTGCTGTTCCGGCGGCTCGGCTGGGGGCCGGCCGACTATGCGCGCTGGGCCGATCAGCTGCTGGACGATCAGGTGGCCTTCATGCCGCCCACGTCGTGGGAGGGAAAGACCGTAGCCAGGTTCGCCTTCCTGCACCCGCACACCACGATGCACCTGGTCCGCGAGATCCTCGACCGGATGGCTGACGGCTAGCGATTCCCGGCCCTCAGCGCGCCCGCCCGGTGGTCTTCCTCAGCGCGCCCGCGCGGCCATAGGATCTGCGTCAACCGAGCGGAGGGAGGAGCGCCATCGCTACAGCGACGCCGGGGCCGCAGGGGCCATCGCGGGGATCGGCATCACCCCAGCCGCAGACGTCGCCCGACCCGGCGCGGCTGGCCGCCGAGCAGATGCAAGTCGCCCGGCTAGCCCGGCACGCGGACGTGGCGCTGCGCTCCATCGGCCAGCCCAATGCCGTGGCCCGCCAGTTCGACTTCTGGGACGAGAGCTATGAGTGGCGGCGGCTGTTCTCCGAGCTGCTCGGCACCTTCCTGCTCGTGCTGGTCGCCGTCGGCGCCGGCCAGGTGAACGCCAGGTTCGGCGGCCACGTCATTCCTGTCCCCGCCCAGGTGGTGGCGCCCGCGCTGATGGTCATGGCGATCATCCTGTTCATGGGCGCGGTCTCCGGCGCGCATCTCAACCCGGCGGTCAGCATGGCGTTCGCGATCCGCGGCAACTTCCCGTGGAAGCGGCTCCCTGCCTACGTCGTGGCCCAGCTGGCGGGCGCCGTGCTGGCCACGCTGCTGCTGTGGGCCCTCATCGGCAGGCACGGCGATGCCGGGCTGACCATGCCCGGTCCAGGCGTCTCGGCGGTCACGGCCATGCTGTGGGAGGCACTGCTCACGTTCGGCCTGGTCAGCGTCATACTCGGGACCGCTTCTGGCGCCCAGCAGCTCGGGCCGGTGGCCGCCTTCGGCGTCGGCAGCTTCATCGCCCTGGCCGGCCTGTTCGGGGCGCCGGTCAGCGGAGCCTCCATGAATCCGGCTCGCTCGCTCGGCCCGGCGCTCGTCCTCGGCGACTGGAACTCGTGGTGGGCTTACCTGGCCGGCCCGCTGGCCGGGGCGCTGATCGCGGTGGGCGCTGCTTACATCCTGCGCGGGGCGGGCGGCGGCACGCACGGGACCGAGGCGGCCCAGGGCACGCTCGGCACGCTGTGGCGGCCCGGCCCGATCGGGACGCCGTTGCCGGCCCCGGACGTGCCGCCGCCGGCGACGGGCCATCCGGCCGGCCCCGCCGAGGGCGGCGTCTAGCGTCAGCGACCGGCTGCGCAGCTGACGCAGGTCACGGCGGTGGGCCGGGCCGCCAGCCGCTCGGGCGCTATCGGCCGCCCGCAGCGCTGGCAGCGTCCGTAGGTACCATCGCTCAGCCGCCGCGTCGCGGCGTCAATGTCGGCCAGCTGCTGCTGTGCCTGGCTGCGCAGCGACATGACGTGCTGCCGCTCGAAGGCGATCGTGGCGCCCTCCGGGTCGTGCTCGTCGTCGGCATTCGCCGACCTGGACGCCTCGACGATGCCCTGGTACTCCCGCTCCAGCGCGGTCAGCCGTTCGAGGGCACGCTCGCGCGCCGCGGCCAGCAGCTGCTCCGGCGGCTGATCCGCACGCGGTCCAGCCGGCCCTGAGCCCACGGCCTGCCTCCTGCCGGAATCCGGTGCCGCCGGCCTGCTCGGGCGGGAGGCCAGCGCTTCCGTTTCGCCTCTCCTATCAGATCACTGCCGGACCCAGGCCGGCCTGCGCCTTCCGGGCAGGCCGCTGGCCCGACTGTCGGCATGATCGGGCAGGCTTGGAGCATGACTCAGCCCCTGACCCTGATGGCCGTGCACGCGCATCCCGACGACGAGGCGTCAAGCACCGGCGGCGTGCTGGCCCTGTATTCCGATCAAGGCGTCCGGACGATCGTCGTGACCTGCACGAACGGGGAGTTCGGCGATGCTCCCGGTGGCGTCAAGCCGGGCGACGACGGTCACCGCGAGGAGTCGGTGGCGCAGCTGCGGCTCAGCGAGCTCCGCGAGGCAGCCAAGATCCTCGGGGTCAGCCACCTCGAGCTGCTGGGATACCACGATTCGGGCATGCCGGACTGGGACTACAAGGACCGGCCGGACGCGTTCTGCAATGTGCCCCTGCCTCAGGTAGCGGCGCGGATCGGGGCGGTGATCGAGGAGTACCGCCCGCAGGTCGTCATGACCTACGACCCCGACGGGATGTACCAGCATCCGGATCACGTGCATGCGGCCAGGTGCACGATGGCCGCGGTGGAGGCGTTCCCCATCCCGGCCAAGCTCTACCTGACCGCCATGCGCGGCAGCGACTGGCAGAAGGTGATGGCGGCGCTGCGGGAGCTCGGCGCCGACGTGCCCGGCGAGGACACGTTCACGCCGGAGATGCGCCGGCAGGCGGAAGAGGCCGAGCGGCGCATCACCACGACCGTCGACATCCGCCCGGTGCTGAGCCGCAAGCGGGACGCGCTGTTCGCGCACGCCAGCCAGATCCAGGAATCCTGGTTCAGCAAGCTGCCGCCGGAGATCGCCGAGTCAGCGTTCGGGCGGGAGAGCTTCATCCGGGCCAGGGACACGACCGGTGCACCGCTGCCCGAGGACGACCTGCTCGCCGGGCTGCGCTAGCCGCGGTCACAGCTGCAGCAGCCGGGCCGCGTTCTGGTAGCAGACCGCCTGCAGCCAGGGCGTGCCGAGGTCGAGGCGGGCCAGCACGGCCAGCTGATGCAGGTAGGGGTGCGGGATGTTCGGGAAGTCGGTGCCGAGCAGGATGCGGTCCGCGGCAGCGGCCAGCCGGGGCAGCAGCGCCTTCGGGAACGGCCTCGGGTTGTCGATGAACTCCGTGAAGGCCATCGTGGTGTCGAGGTAGAGGCTGGGGTACTGCTCGGCGAGGTCAAGGAAGTCGGCGTACTCCGGCGCGCCGAGGTGCGCGATGATCGCCGTCAGCCGCGGATGCGCGGCCATCACCTCGCCGAAAGGGCCCGGCCCGGTGTGCGCGCCGGGCGTCGGCGCGGATCCGCAGTGCACGATCACCGGCACGCCCGCATCGGCGAGCTGTCCCCAGACCGGCTTGAGCAGGTCATCACGCGGGTCATAGCCTCCGACCTGCAGATGCGCCTTGAACAGCCGGGCGCCGCCGGAGATGGCCGAGGCCACGTAGCTGGCGGCGGACGGCTCGGGGAAGAACGTGGCGCTGTGCAGCGCGTCCGGGGTGCGGGCGGCGAAGTCAGCGGCCCACAAGTTCAGCCAGGCGGCCATGCCGGGCTTGTGCGGGTAGAGCAGCGCGCTGAACTTCCGTACCCCGAACTCCCGCAGCAGCGCCAGCCGCCGTTCCTCGGGCAGCCGGTAGGCGATCGGCCAGCGCCGCCCGGACTGGCCGGTCTCGAAGTAGGACCAGACCTTCGCCAGCACGTTGACCGGCATGAAGTGGGTATGGACGTCAATCAGTCCGGGCAGCCCTATTTCCTGCCAGAACGCCATGATGGCCGCCGTCTCCCCGGCCGAGCCGGCCACTACGTCCGGTTCTGCCATCTTGCGCACGATCTCAGTCTGCCAGCAGGGTCATCGCCGCCAGGACGCGGAGTCGTGCGGCGATCAGGCCGGGCCAGTTCCGGGATCCGGGCCGGCGCCGGAGCCGGGCCTGAACTCGGCGCTGAGGTCGGGGCCCAGCGCGCTGCCCGAAGCCCGGCGGAGTACGCCGGCGCCGGTGCCCATGGCCCGCCGCCACGGCGGCACGCCCTCGATCTCGGTCTCCAGGGAGAAACTCAGGAATGTTCTGATCAGCACGATAAGTCCGAGGCTGAGCACGTTGTCGAGCGTGGGGTCGACGACGACCGTGCGGACCAGGTCGGCCGCCACCAGGATCTCCAGGCCCAGCAGGATGGTGCCGCCGAAGGCCGTCCGCAGGACGCGGTAGGCGTTTGCGCCGCGGCCGGATCGCCGCCAGGCGATCACTGCCAGCACGAATGACCAGAGGACGCCGAGCACCAGGATGGCGACGCCGGTCACCTCGAAACCCTGGGCGACGTGCGCCATGACGCTGTCGAAGGACGCTGGCTCAGCATGCGCGGCTTCCGAGCCGATCATCAATGCGTCCCTCGCGTTCCGCTTCACCAGGCCAGGCGGCCCGGCACCGGTTATCTACCCGCCTCGCGTGCCGGCCGCACCGCATCATGATCTCGAAGACTTAGCTGGCGCATTTCCCCTGAAGTCTTCGAGATCCCCGGAATCCGGGGGCTTAGCGCGGCTCTGCCGGGCAGCCGCGGCGGCGATGGCGCCACACTGGACTGGTGAGCGAGCGGATACGGACCGCGGTCCGGGTTCAGGGAGTCGTCCAGGGAGTCGGCTTCCGCCCGTTTGTCTACTCTCTCGCCACCAGCCTCGGCCTTGGCGGTCTCGTCGGTAACGACATAGATGGGGTATTTGCCGAGGTGGAGGGTCCGCCGGAGGCGGTCAGCTCGTTCCTGCTGCGGCTGGAGAAGGAGGCTCCGCCGCTGGCCAGGATCGAGCGGGTGACCACGGCAGCCCTGGGCCCGACGGGGTCGGCCGCGTTCGCCATGGCGCCGAGCGCGGCGGGCGGCGAGCGCCGGGCGCTGGTGTCCGCCGACAGCGCGACCTGCGCTGACTGCCTGCGTGAGCTAGCGGATCCCGACGACCGGCGGTTCGGCTACCCGTTCATCAACTGCACCAACTGCGGCCCGCGTTTCACCATCGTGCGGGATGTGCCCTACGACCGTCCGCTGACCACGATGAGCAGCTTCCGGATGTGCCACCAGTGCGCCGCCGAGTACGCCAGCCCGGCCGACCGCAGGTTCCATGCCCAGCCGGTCTGCTGCCCGGCCTGCGGTCCCCGGCTCCGGCTGCTGGACGCCACCGGAGCGCCGCTGGCGGGCCAGCAGGCCGGGGCTGATCCCATCGCGGCGGCGGCGACGCTGCTGCGAGCGGGCCAGGTGCTGGCGGTCAAGGGCATCGGCGGATATCACCTGGCGGCCGACGCGGCGAACGAGGACGCGGCCGCCGCACTGCGCCAGCGCAAGCACCGTGAGGACAAGCCGTTCGCGGTGATGGTCGCCGACCTGGCCGCGGCCGGCCGCCTCGGCCAGGTCGACGCCGCGGCCGCGGTCCTGCTGGCCAGCAGCAGGCGGCCCATCGTGCTGCTGCCCCGCCGCGCGGACGGCGATGACAGCGCAGGCACAGTCGCGCCGTCTGTCGCACCGGGCAACCGGCAGCTCGGGATCATGCTGCCGTATACCGCGCTGCATCACCTGCTGGTCCGCGAGGCGGCCGGTCCTATCGTCCTGACCAGCGGGAACGTCTCCGACGAGCCGATTGCCTACCGGGACGAGGACGCGCTGCAGCGGCTGGCCGGGATCGCCGGCGCGTTCCTGCTGCACGACCGGGCCATCCACATCCGCACCGACGACTCGGTCGTGCGCGCGGTCCGCGGCCGCGAGTCAGTGCTGCGCCGCTCCCGCGGCTACGTGCCCGAGCCGCTCGGGGTCCCGGTCAGCTTCAGCCGGCCGGTGCTGGCGTGCGGCGGCGAGCTGAAGAACACGTTCTGCCTCGGCAAGGAGCAGCGCGCCTTCGTGTCGCATCACATCGGCGACCTGGAGAACGCCGAGACGCTGCGCTCGTTCACCGAGGGCATCGAGCACTTCCGGCGGCTGTTCGATATCACGCCCCGGGTCGTGGCGCACGACCTGCACCCCGAGTACCTGTCCACGAAGTACGCGGCCGGCCTGGCCGACGTGGAGCTCATCGGCGTCCAGCACCATCACGCCCACATCGCGTCCTGCCTGGCCGACAACGGCGAGCACGGACCGGTCATCGGCGTGGCCTTCGACGGAACCGGCTACGGCACGGACGGCACGATCTGGGGCGGCGAGTTCCTGATCGCCGGCCTCACCTCGTTCGAGCGGGCGGGGCACCTGGAGACGGTGCCGATGCCCGGCGGCACGGCGGCGATCAGGCAGCCATGGCGGATGGCGGCCAGCTACCTGGCTGCCGCCTACCCCGACGGGCCGCCGCCCGGCCTGCCGGTGACGCTGCGCAACGAGACCGCCTGGCCCGCCATGCTGGCCATGGCCCGGCGCGGCATCAACTCGCCGCTCACCTCCAGTGCCGGACGGCTGTTCGACGCGGTCGCCGCCATCCTGGGCGTGCGGGACGCGATCAGGTACGAGGGCCAGGCCGCCATCGAGCTCGAGCAGCTCGCCGACGCGGGAGAGCGCGGCTGCTACCGGGCCGCCGTGACGGGCTCGTCGCCGCTGCGCGCCCGGGGCCGCGACCTGGTCCGGGCCGCGGCCGATGAGCTGACCGCGGGCGTCAGCCCGGCCGTGATCGCCGCGAGGTTCCACAATGGCGTCGCCGCGATGATCGGGGACGCCTGCGTGCTGCTGCGGGAGCGCACCGGCCTGGACACCGTGGCGCTATCCGGCGGGGTGTTCCAGAACCAGCTGCTGACCGCGCGGACTCTTGACTGCCTCGAAACGAAACGCTTCCGGGTACTCGTGCACGGACGCCTGCCCTGCAACGACGGGGGGATCAGCTTCGGTCAGGCCGTGATCGCCGCCGCCAGGGACGCCGCGGGTAGCTGAGCTGCCGCAGGCGGTCAGGCCTTATCTGAGCGGGGCCGGCGTCCGGCGGCGCAGCCAGTCGTACCACTCCTGCATGCCGTCGCCGCTGGTGGCGGACACCTGCATCAGCAGGGCATCGGGGGCGACCTGGCGCAGATCGCGTCCGTAGGCCCGGACGTCGAAGTCCACGTAGGGCAGCAGGTCAGTCTTGTTCAGCAGGACCAGGCCGGCCTGCCGGAACATGCGCGGATACTTCAGCGGCTTGTCCGCTCCCTCGGTCACCGAGGCCAGTACGACCCGGGCATCCTCCCCTAGGTCGAACAGGGCCGGGCAGACCAGGTTGCCGACGTTCTCGATCACGACGATGGAACCGCTGGGCGGATCGAGGCTGCGCAGCCCGCGCGCCAGCATGTCGGCGTCGAGGTGACAGCCTGCCCCGGTGTTGATCTGGACCACGTTGCTGCCCGCGGCGAGGATCCGCCGCGCGTCCAGCGTGGTTTCCTGGTCGCCCTCGATGACCGAGATCGCGACCCGGCCGGCCAGCTCCCTGGTCGTCCGCTCCAGCAGCGTCGTCTTGCCCGCACCGGGAGAGCTCATCAGGTTCACCGCGAGAATCCCGCGCTGTCGCAGCCAGGCCCGGTTCAGCCCGGCGAGCTGGTCATTCTTGGCGAGTACCCGTTCCTGCAGCTGAACGGTCCTGGCCGTGCCGGCCGAGGCCGGCACCTCGACGTGAACTCCCTCATGGCCGTGACTGCGGCCCGGGCCGAGGCCGAGGTCGTGCTCGTGGCTGTGCTCACGGTCGTGGTCGTGGTCGTGGCCGGTGCCGTGGTCGTGGCCGGTCCCGGCACTGAGGTCATCGCCGGGGTCGTCCGCGATCAGCCGGACAACCGCGTCGCCCGAGCAGCCGCATGTCGCGCACATGTCATGCCACCTGGACGGAGGTGATCGTGAGTTCCTGCCCGGTCAGCACGGTGACCTCGACACTGCCGCACGGGCAGATGGCAATCGGGGCATCCGGCTCGAATTCGGACGCGCACACCCGGCACCGGCACAGCGCGCGCGGCTCGGTGATCTCCAGGCGGGCGCCCTCCAGATTCGTGCCCTCGGTCACCAGCTCGAAGCAGAACCGGACCGAATCGGCCACGACGCCGGACAGTGCTCCGATCTCCAGCCGGACGCAGGTAATCCGCTGGTCCGGGAGGCGCCCGGTGACGGCGCTGACGACGCCCTCGGTGATAGCTAGCTCATGCACTCGGTACTCTCTCAGCTTGGTGCCCGCCAGCTCGGCGCCGGCCAGCACGGTCCGGTCACGGCAGGTTCAGCAGATCCGCGGCAGCGGATCGCCGACGAGCAGGTCGACGATCCGGGTGCCGCCGAAGGCGGTCTTCAGCTGGACAATTCCCGGCGGCTCCGCCGTGACGTGCCCGATGATGGCCGACTGCGCGCCCTGCGGGTGGCCGCGCAGCGCAGCCAGGGCCCGCTCCGCGTGGGCCGGGTCGACGACGGCCACGAGCCTGCCCTCACAGGCTACGTACATCGGATCGATGCCCAGCAGTTCCGACGCACCGCGCACGGCGGCCCGGACCGGGATGTCATCCTCGTTCACGAGAATTCCCACGCTGGCGGCGGTGGCGATCTCGTTCAGGATGGTAGCGACGCCGCCCCTGGTGGCGTCGCGCAGCGCGCGGACGCCGTCGGCCTGCGCCAGCAGGTCGGCGACCAGCCCGTGCAGCGGCGCGGTGTCCGACGTCACGTCGGCCTCGATGCCGAGTTCGCCGCGGGCCAGCATGATCGTCACGCCGTGATCGCCGATCGGCCCGGACACCATGATCACGTCTCCCGGCCTGGCCTGGGCGACGCCGAGCAGCAGGTCGCCCTCGATCAGGCCGAGCCCGGCCGTGTTGATGTAGCAGCCGTCAGCCTTGCCCCGCTCCACCACCTTGGTGTCGCCGGTGACGATCTGGACGCCGGCCCGGTCGGCGGCGGCTCGCATGGACGCGACGATCCGGCTCAGATCCGCGACCGGGAAGCCCTCCTCCAGAATGAACCCGGCGGACAGGCAGACCGGCACGGCCCCGGCCATGGACAGGTCGTTGATCGTTCCGTTCACCGCGAGGTCCCCGATGTCGCCGCCGGGGAAGAAGAGCGGCGACACGACGTAGGAGTCCGTGGTCATGGCCAGCCGGGAGCCGTTCACGTGCAGCTGGGCAGCGTCCTCCAGCGGCTCGAGCAGCGGGTTGCGGAAGGCGTCCAGGAATATCGCCTCGATCAGCGTCTGCGTCGCCTTGCCGCCCGCCCCGTGCGACATGGTGATGCGGTCCTCCCTGACCCGCGGGCGGCTGCGCCGGGCCCGGTCGATCCGCTCCAGCACCAGTTCCTCGCGCACCGTGCCGGGCAGCGGCTGCGGTGACCCGCGGTGCACGTGCCGGGCCGCCCCAGGGCTGGCCTGCTCGTGGTTCCCGGCCTGCTCGTGGTTCCCGGCCTGCTCCTGCTGCCTGGCCAGCTCTTCCCTGGCCTGCTCGTCGTGCTCGCGGAGTGCCTGCTGTACCCAGCTGGCCTCCCCGGCCTCAGCGGGCGGGGACTGGGGGCCGGCCGCCTCATCGGCGGGCTGGCGGGCAGCCGGGTGATCCAGCCGACCTGCTGTCATGACCGGCTCGCCTCCTTGACCCGGGTGCGGGTGAGCCGGCCGTAGTTGTAGTAGGCGGCGCAGGCGCCCTCGGGCGAGACCATGCAGGTCCCGATCGGTGTCTCAGGGGTGCAGGCGGTGCCGAATACCTTGCACTCCCACGGCTTGAGCACGCCCTTGAGTACCTCGCCGCACTGGCAGGCCGTCGGGTCGGCGACCCGGACGCCCGGCACGGAGAAGAGCAGCTCGGCGTCAAAGGCAGCGTATTTCTCCCTGACCTTCAGCGCGGAGTGCGAGATGAAGCCCAGGCCCCGCCACTCGAAGTAAGGACGCAGTTCCATCGTCTCGCCGATCGCCTTCAGGGCGACCGGGTTGCCGTCCCACGGCACGACCCGCGAGTACTGGTTCTCGACGATGGACTCGCCCCGGGAGAGTTGCAGCATCAGCATGTAAATCGACTGCAGGATGTCGAGCGGCTCGAATCCTGCCGTCACCACCGGCTTGCCGTAATCACGCGCGATGAACTCGTAGGGGCGGCAGCCGATCACCGTGGACACGTGGCCGGGACCGATGAATCCGTCCAGGCGGAGGTCCGGCGAGTCCAGGATGGCCTTGATCGCCGGGACGATCGTGACATGGTTGCAGAAGATGGAGAAGTTCCGCAGTCCCTCGGCCGCAGCGCGCAAGACGGTCATGGCCGTGGACGGAGCTGTGGTCTCGAATCCGATGGCCATGAAGACCACGCGCTTGTCCGGGTTCTGCCGGGCGATCTTGAGCGAGTCCAGCGGCGAGTACACCATCCGGATGTCGGTACCGCGGGCCTTGGCATCGAAGAACGACCCGTTGCTGCCGGGCACCCGCATCATGTCACCGAACGAGGTCATGATGACGTCCGGCTCGGCGGCCAGGGCCATGGCGTCGTCCACCCGGCCCATGGGGATCACGCAGACCGGGCAGCCGGGCCCGTGGACCAGCGTGATCTGCTCGGGCAGGTAGTCCTCCAGCCCGTGATTGTAGATCGTGTGCGTATGACCGCCGCATACCTCCATGAGCTTGTACTGGCGCCCTGGCTCGCACAGCTCAGCGATCCTGGCGGCAAGCGCGTGCGCAGTATCGGCATTACGGAATTCGTCTACGAACCGCATCGTCCCGCGCTCCTATTCGATCCGTGATTCCTGCAGCGCCGCGAGCTCATCCTCATAGGCCTGACCGATTCCCTGAAGGAATGACAGCGCGGCTGCCGCCTCGTCCTCGTCGATCTTCGACAGCGCGAATCCCACATGGATCAGCACCCAGTCGCCCGGCTCCAGCAACTCGTCGGAGAGCAGGCCCACGTTGATCACCCGCTTCACGCCGCTGACATCGACCCTGGCCAGGTCGGGCTGGTCGGGGAGGAACTCGATCACCTCACCGGGAATGCCGAGGCACATGTGACCATCCCTTCGTTTCCCCGGAGCCCGTCACTGAGGGCTAGCCGAGTTCTCGTGAGCCGGCGACCGCGATAATGCCCGCTCGTCCGCCGGCTCGGCTGATATGGCTGAAGCTGCGCTGGCCCGCCCTGCGGCTTGCGGTTCCGCGGCGACTGCCGGCCGGTACTGGTGGCCGAGACGGCCGGAACCCGCGCTGGCCACCAGGTCGAGCACCACGCGGATGGCCTCGTCGACCGCCGCCTCGACTGGCTCGCTCAGCCCGATGCCGTAGTCGACGCTGGCCGGCTCGCAGCCGACGACCAGCAGCGGGCCCGCCTCGGCTCCCAGCATGTCCAGCACGCGGAGGACAACGTCAGGCTGCATGCCGTGCGCGTTGAACAGCAGGCTGCCGCCGACTTCCGCAGGCCCATCGCCGGCCTGCGCTGTCGCCCCGGCAGCCGCGGCCGGAGGGCGCTCGGGCTCGATGACGTAGATAGTCCCCGGCTCGCCGCCGCGCGGCGTCGCGTCGATCAGGATCGCGGAATCGTAGCCGCTGGCCAGGTCGTAGGCCAGGTGCATGCCCCGGATGCCGTAGTCGGCGACGCGCACCCAGTCGGGCAGCTCCGCGCCGGCCAGCCGGCTGGCCACCTCGACGCCGAAGCCATCGTCGCCCAGGAAGATGTTGCCGACCCCGGCCATCAGCAGCCGGCCGGTCATTGCTGCTCCAGCGAGCTGCCCGGCGCCTGATCAGCCGGTGCCTGATCAGCCGGTGCCTGGTCAGCCGGTGCCTGGTCAGCCGATGCCTGGTCAGCCGGTGCCTGATGGGTCAGGGCCAGCTGGGTGAGTTCCCAGAGCACGTTGTAGATCGTCGTCTGCGCTTCCTGGATCCGGTGCACCGACGCCGAGGGCGCCACGAAGAGGTAGTCGATGCTGTCCAGCTCGGCCATCTTGCCGCCCTGGTAGCCGGCGATGCCGACGGTGAGCATGCCGCGCCGGCTGGCCTCGTCGAACGCCCTGAGCAGGTTGTCGGAGTTACCGCTGGTGGACAACCCGATGGCGATGTCCTGCTTGCCGCCGAACGCTGCGATCTGCCGGGCGAAGACGACGTCGACGCCGATGTCGTTGCACAGCGCCGTCAGCACAGCCGGATCGCTGCTCAGTGAGAGGGCCGCCAGCGGCCGGGCCGATGCCGCTGCGCGGTCCCCCGCGGTCGCGGCAGACCCGGGCCGGGCGGGCTGGGCGGGCTGGGGGGGGTGGGCGGGATTCAAGAACAGCGTGACTATATGCTGGGCGTCCGTCGCGCTTCCGCCGTTCCCGAATGCCAGCAGGCGTCCGCCCCCGGCGAACCGGGCGGCCATCTCGCGGGCGCAGGCCGCCAGGCGCGCGCCATCAGCGTCCCGCACCTGGCGGCGCAGGGCCTGGATCTCGGCGGCCTTCGCCACGGTCGACTGGCGGGCCTGCTCGAGGACGGCGGACACATCTGTCTGTCCCGCGTAGAGGAACGGGTACAGGCCCTCAATCGTGCCGGCGCCTGGCTGATCAGTCCCGGCGGGTGGCTGGCTCATTGCGGCACCACCGCGATGGCCTCCTTGGCATGCACCAGGATCGTGTCCCCGACGGCGGCCGAGATCAGCGCCACGCTGACTTCCTCGCTGCCCGATCCGGTATCCACCACCGCCATGTTGTCACCGAGGAGAGCAATGACAGTGACCGCGACGGCGGTATCGGAGCAGGTGATGCAGACATCGTCCAGGCATTCCGGCACGGCCGGGCGGCGGCCGGGAGCGGGCAGGTCGCTGGTCGTCATGCCACCACCCCCGGCGACAGCACTCCCGGCTGCTCGAAGAACACGTGTACCAGCTCCCACAGCACGTGGTAGCTGGTGACGTGCATTTCCTTGACGATCCGCGGGTCAGCGGACCTGGTGACCAGAACGTGGTCAATGGCCGGGCTAGCGGCGATCGCACCGCCGTCGCCGCCGGTCAGGGCGATCGTCAGCAGGCCCATGCCAGCGGCCTTCATCAGGCCCGCCAGCACGGCGGGACTGTTCCCGTCCGCGGAAAGCCCGAGCGCGATGTCCGCAGGCTCAGCCAGGTACGGCAGCTGGCGGGCGAAGATCTCGGGCAGCCCGGCCTGCTCCGCGATCCCGGTCACGGTGGCGGCATCGGAGGTGAGCGATATCGCCGGCAGGGCGCGCTTGCCCACGATGACCGGGTGCACGAACTCCACCGCCACATGCTGTGCGTCCGTGCTCGAGCCGCCGGTGCCGAACACGACCAGCTTGCCGCCGCGATGGAAGCGGACCGCCATGGCGTGGCACGCGGCCGCGACGGCGCCGGCCTGATCAGCGAGCTCACTGACTGGCGTGGCCCGCCGCTCGAACAGCTCAGTGACCAGATCGTCGTCTGAGCGTGGCAGCGGCGCACTCAGCTCATCGGCGCCCCTCATGCCTGCTCCTAGGCTGTGCTTTGGGCCAGATCAGAAAGGTCGGCCTCGATCTCCACCTCGACCGCGTCGCGGACCTTCAGCGATCCGAGGAATGCGGTATAGGGCTTGATGCCGAACTCAGTCTGCACGATCGTCGCTGTCGCACGGTAGCGATCCGGGTCGGTCGCCGTCACTTGCAGGCTCAGCGGGCGGGACTGGCCGGCCAGCGTGAGCGTGCCGCTGATCGTTCCGCCGCCGGACGTGTCCGGCTCGAACTTGGCGGCGGAGAACACGGCCTCCGGGTTACGGTCGGCGCCCAGCACCTTCCTGGCCGTG
>Ga0187879_10000650_pt1 | contig 23115 bp, 17 predicted proteins | sample June2016WEW_19_1_FD_132423 | JGI IMG/M metagenome (GOLD analysis project Ga0187879, IMG submission 132423) | Peatland microbial communities from SPRUCE experiment site at the Marcell Experimental Forest, Minnesota, USA - June2016WEW_19_10 | ecosystem: Environmental > Terrestrial > Soil >... | reverse complement strand
TTACCTCAATGACATTCCCTTCACTGTCGTTGGCGTGATGTCGTCCAAAAAACAGGACTCCAGTTACGACGGGTGGGACATCAACAAAATCTTTGTCCCCTTTTCTGCCATGCGGCGCGACTTTCCCGATAAGCCGCCCGGCACGCCCTACACCTTCGACCAGTTGCTGGTCGTTCCGCGCTCGGTCGAAAATCACGAAGCCTGCAAGGGAGAGATCAGACGAATATTAGGAAGGCTGCACGGCTTCGATCCCAGTGATAAAGAAGCCTGCCCCATCTGGGACACAATTCAGGAAGCAAAAGCCTTCCGCACCATGACCGATGGCATGAAATATTTTCTCGGCGCGGTGGGCATCGTGACTTTATTTCTCGGCGGACTTGGCGTGATGAACGTCATGCTCGTGGCGGTTCAAGAGCGCACCCGCGAGATTGGAGTACGCAAAGCCATCGGAGCGCCCGCCAACAGCATCCTGCGGCAGTTCTTTCTGGAAGCACTTATTGTGGCCCTGATCAGCGGCGGCACCGGTCTGCTGATCGCGTTCGGTCTGTGTGCGCTGGTCGACCTGCTGCCTATGCCGGACTTTTTCGCCGGCCTGTTGCCGACTTGGCAAACCGGAACCTTGGCTCTGGCCGTTCTCGGAGCCATCGCCGTCTTGTCCGCTTTGTATCCGGCGCGCCGCGCCGCCGCCATCGATCCCATCGAAGCCTTGCGCCATGAGGCCGGCGGCTAGCATGATTTATCAGATCCTGAACGAAGCCTGGACGGCGCTGCGGCGCAACCGCACTCGCAGTGCTCTTACCATGCTCGGCATCGTGTGGGGAATCGCTACCGTCACGCTGCTGATCGCATACGGCGGCAGCTTCCGCGAAATCCTGGTCGGTGGCTTCAATGCTTTCGGAAAAGGCGCCGTCATCTGCTGGCCGCAGCAGACCAGCGAACAACCCGGCGGCCAGCGCGCCGGCAAGAAAGTCGTCCTCGAGCAAGCCGACATCGACATGATCAAGGAGACCGCCAACTATGTCCGCCACGCCTGTCTCGAGACCGTGCGCCGTCCCGGCATCGCCTACGGAAACCGCATGGTCGGCACTGCGCCTGTTCGCGGCGTGTGTCCGGAATACGGCGACATGCGCAATGAACAGCCGTCGGAGGGCCGCTGGATCAACTCTCTCGACGAACTCGAACGCCGCCGCGTCGTATTTCTGGGAGCGCGTGTGCGCGAGCAATTATTCGGCGGGCGCTCCCCGGTGGGCGAAACCGTCGTCATTGGCGGAGTGCGGTTCACCGTGATCGGCACCATGGATCGGAAGATCCAACTGAGCAACTATTTCTCCAGCGATGACGAGTCGACGTGGATTCCATACTCAGCTGCGAATGATCTCTGGAACGCGAAATATGCCAGCGTGCTGGTCTTTGAACCCATCGCGCCGCAGTACGAGCAGCGCGCGGAGGCCCAGGTCCTGGCAGCCATCGCTACCCGCCAGCAATTCTCGCCCACCGACAAGAAAGCGATTCAGATGTTCGGCCGCGAAGAATTCCGTCCCGTGATCAACGGCATCACTATCGGTCTGCAAGTGCTCCTCATCTTCATCGGCATTCTGACGCTCGGAATCGGCGCCGTCGGCGTCATGAACATCATGCTCGTCTCAGTCGATGAGCGCATTAAGGAAATCGGCTTGCGGCGCGCTCTCGGCGCAAGAAAGTGGCACATCAAGGCGCAATTTCTGGCGGAGACACTGCTCATCATGCTCGTCGGCGGCGTCATAGGAATTGTGGTGTCCTACGTGGTCGCAATTGCCGTCGGAACGCTTCCGCTGATGGGCCCGCTCTTCGAGGACGACTCCGGCAAAGCCGACATCCACCTGAAAATTTCTTTCTTCACCGTCATGATTTCAACCCTGGTGTTGCTGCTAGTCGGAGTACTAAGCGCACTGATTCCCGCCTCCCGAGCCGCGAACCTCGATCCCGTTGAGGCCCTGCGATACGAGTGATAGGCGGTGGCGGGACGCCAGGTTAGCACACGTTCCGCCATTCGTTCGCAATGTTGTTCAAAGCGAATAGCGAGGAGGTGAAGGTTGTGCGAGAGCTGATGCGGCATGCCAGTAGCCGTTCACGCTGGATGTCTAGACTCAAGGCTTGATGCCGACCAAGCACCAGCACAAGGACGCGTGGTAAAATCAGGCTGACCCCAAATGGCCCCACGCCGGCAACGTCGGTTGCTGCAAGTGCTTAGAAATAAACTGTAGGCGCGTAGCTCAGTTGGTTAGAGCGCTACCTTGACACGGTAGAGGTCAGGAGTTCGAGTCTCCTCGTGCCTACCATATCTTTCAATCAGTTGCCCGGAACCCCTTCTGAGGATCTGGGTCCGTTTGGGTCCAATAAGCGCTCCGACTCCAAAACAAAATGCGTTTACAGATCGTTGACGACTTGCGCACACGATCTGTCTTGGAGAATTTACTGAATCAGACTTGATTTGCTTGCAGACAGCGATCCGCTCGGCACGATCGCATCGACTAGCTTCCCCTGGGCGAGACGCTTGATGTTCGATGTCGCCAGCAAGTACTGGTTGGTGACGTTCAAGTTGCTGTGACGCAAGTAGTCGCGGATGGTGAGCTGATGCTCTCCCATATCGGCCAACGTGCTGCCCACCGAATGCCGAAATGTATGCCACCCAACCCCCGTGATTCCTAGCTTCACGAACGCCGGCTGGATCGATCGTTTCAACACCGCGCCGAGGTCGAGCGGCTTCCTCCCCTTCTTGCGTACCGACGGAAACACGAAATCGGATTCGGTTGCATACAAGCTCCGGGCTCTCCACTCGACAAGGGCGTTTTTCAATGCAGGATGCATCGGCAAGAGTTTCGCTGAAGCCTCCGTCTTGGTCGCCTTCAGGTACCCTCCCCTCCGCCAATAGTAGGAGTGTTGGACATCGAAGGTTTGGTTGATGAGATCGCAATCCGCCCAGCGAAGTGCTCCAACCTCCCCTCTTCGCATACCCAGTGCCCCGATGAGAAACACCAGGAGTTGGTCCCGGAACTGCAGCTCGGCCAAGCCCAGTTTGACCTGCTCCGGAGACAGGACCAGGGGCGCTCTTTCGCGTTTGGCACTGATACGCACGCCAACGCTCGGACCGCGCTTGCCTCCCGTGCCAACTTGGAGTCCCGACGAAATCGGATTGTGACTGCAGAATTCCCAACGGACCGCGTGCGAAAACAAGGCCGACATCACGTTCTTGATCTTGGCCCGTGTTCCGTTTGCTAGATCCGTTGCCCGCAGCCAGCGCTCCACCTCGACGGTTTTCACCTCTTCCAGCAGAAACCGGCCCCACCGAGGTAGAATCCATCTCTTTACAACGATCGTGTACACATCCTGGGTCGAGACTTCTTTCAGAGGAAGTTCCTCTGCGGTGTAGTGTTCCCAGAGCCTGTCGACCGTCGTTCTGCGAATACTTTTGCGTTGGGAGTGATTGTTGATGGTTAGCCGAAGAGCATCGGCCGCTGCTTGCGCTGCCGATTCGGTGGAGTATTCGCCGGTATCGCCGATTTGCAGTTTCCTGCGAACGGACTTTCCGTCGATGTCCTTTTCCCACCACCGGTAGACCCATACAGCCAGACCTTTTCTTGCGCTCTTCGAGATTGAGGCTTCCTTGTTGATAACGTGTCCGTCTAAACAAAACTCCTCCTTTGTTTAAACGGCACTGACAGCCGCTAGCAGAATAGCCCAACTTCTTGTGAAAGCCGAAATGATTTCGCGATGCCACTAGATCAGCCCGCCATGGCTGCCAACCATTGATTCAGAGCGGAAGCCCGGAACCGCCACAGCTTGCCGACACGGATCCCGATAACTGTTCCTGCCCTCGCCAACGTTTGAAGGGTCTTGGGGTGAATCTGCAAAAGAGCAGCGGCTTCGGCGCTGTTAAGCAGAGGCTCGAATTGAAAATCAGTTGCAGATACTCGTTGAGGCGGTTTATGACCGATCTGAGTCATAGCTGTTGGCTACCGTCCTTCTTCTTCGCCAGTCGAAGACTGAACCTTGCGTTGTCCCGCATGATCGTCATGGTACCCAGGAGGGGGAAAATTCCAAAAGAAGTACTCTTTTCGAACTTTGGGGCTATTTTGCGGATTCAGTACTTTTTCGGCTCTGCGTGACGTGTCGGTGCACTGCGGCCTTGAGTTGATCCAAGCTCATCCCGGCGAAGACGTCAGAGTGTTCCTGTAGGAGGATATCCCGCATGTCTTCAAGGAGTTCTTTCGAGAAAAAGGCATCTCTCTGCAAGACCGTCTCCTTTGCGGACCAGACGTTTCCTCGTTTGCGGTAGTGCGGGGCTAGGAAATCGTAAAGTTGCGGGATCACACGCTTCGTGAAGATCGGCCACGCCTGCGAATGTCTCTTTGAGACGAGACGCTTGCGCCGCGTTGTCTTCAACACCAGGTCCAGGAGACCGAGGGTGGTAAATGCTTTTCTCCATGCGTCGCCCCATGGGTCCACACTCTCTTTGCCGCCGGGTACGACCGCCACGCGTTTCTCCCGAGTCTTTTCGTGAATGGCCACAATTCGGATGTCTGGCTGAATGCGGCTGGGCTTGGAACCTTGCTCGGTGGGCACAAAATGCTGGAGCAGGTTCCACGCACCCAACCTTGGAAAGCTGGCTTCGATCAGTGCGTTCCACGCACACATCTCTGCCGCAATAAGGTTTTTCTCAACGTCCTTTCGTTGCTCGGTGGAAAGAAGGAAATCATTACTCAACAACTTTCTCCAACGCCTGGTTTGGCGCAAGATCTGGGGTGGAGTGCGCGGACCAAAATGAGTTTCAAAGTACAAAGCTGGGTGCGGAAGACAAAGACTAATCTGGTTCTTAATCTTCAGGTAGTCGACGCCACGTGCTTCCAAACGGCCAAATATCGTTGGTGAATTGTCTGTCAATGTATCTTTTCCGCCATAAAGGTAACGGCGATCCTTTGCCTCAGAATACCGCGGACCCAGATGCTGGCGCTCATCAATTCGATCCGAGCACCAAATCCGTGGCTGGATCGCCAGCGGAGGAGGACTCCACTGCGTTCTGCGCCAAGTCGCGACCCGTATGAAAGCATGAATTGTGCATCGAGAAATGGCAAGGTTGCACCACGCTCTAGAGTAAGTAGTTTAGAGTACAGTTCCTGCGTTTCTCACGTGTTTCTCACCTGTTTCTCACCTCAATGTGAGAAACGCACTTCGTATTGACTTTGGCATGCCTTTCCCTCATTCTGCGAAAGGATGGTCGTGAGTGCCAAAATTGAGTTGCCTCCTTGATCGCATCGAAAAAGACACGGCGCACGACGCGTGCACACCCCTGTCTCCTAATACGGAGTTTGTTATGTAGAGTACGGTCGAGGACCGCCAAGTACCACCGGTACAGGCACTTATCTGTTTCAATGGCCATTGGGTTCCGAACCCAAATATAACGCCGCGTCAATCCAACATCGAACAACAATCGACCGCAATCTAGCACGTGCAGCTGACTGACGGCCCATTAGCCATGCTTTCATCGACTAACCGATAAATACGTGCTTTATAGTCCAAGCTCCGTGCGGGTAGTATGTCTCTCTTTGCGCGAGCAAGCTCTCGCGACACAAAAAGATCGAGCTTTGCCGATGCAAAATTCATCCACTTCAGCGCGGGGTTTAAGAGCTAGTCGCGCTTTTCAAAGCTAAGCTCTGATGCATATCTTGTTAAGTCACTACTGGTGGGAAGAGGCCGAGCGTCTGCGCGAGCTGTGACGAACCAGCGTGCCTCCGCCTAGACATCAGGACATTCCGAGCTGACGGGGTCAGCGCGACTGCCATGCGGTCGGCAAGCGGCGTAGACCTTCTCGCGCCTGGACATTATTGCGATCGAGCTTTAGGACAAGTACGTATTCGTAGCGCGCCAGACGATAATCGCCGAGTGTTGTTGAGGAATCGGCCTGGCGAAGCAGATCCGGGATGTCCTGTCGGCCGAAACCGTCTACCGTCAACGCCGATTCCGAAGCGCGTTTTCGGGCAGGCGGCTTTGGTGCGGATGGTGGTGCAGTTTGCTTCTCCTCCGCGCGGGGAGCAAAGGGCGAGTTGAGCGGGTCGTGGGCGGTTGCGTTGTCGGCTGCAGGTTGATTGTGGTTGCTCGACTCAACTGATTGAGGTGAAGCGGTCGGGGATGGATCGACAGGCTTCTGCGACGTCTCCACCGGTGGAGACGATGCCGGTGCTTCTGAGACGGGTGCGCTTTCACCTAGCGGATGATCGCTTGACGATTGCGCCACGACCGGCTGCAAGGTTGGTACGGCTGCGGGACTTGAAGCCGCCGGAATTGCGGATGTTTGGGACACGCCCGCCGGAGCATCCGCCGTCTCTGGATGCTGAGGACGGGCGGACGCGACGCTGTGCTCATCAGCGGCACGGCGAGGACCCTGCGTGGAGTACTCACTGAGCTTTCCGGTGCCAGAAGTCAGGGCTCTGATCTTGCTCTCGAGTTTCGCAACGAACGGAGGAAACGCGCCCGTTTGCGAACGAATGTAGAAAGCCCAACTCGCCGTTGCGATGAGAAGGAGGGCAAAGCCCAGAATCATGCGCGACCAGATTCGCGGCGGAGTCGGATCGAGCTGGGCGAAACGCGGAACGAGCACGGGATTCGGCGGACGGTTGCCGGCCGCCTTGTCTGCGGGAACCTTCGCTGGCGCAGCGAGCGATGCGCGAACAGATTGCTCCAGGAAGGCCTGCCGCATTTCCTCGCAAGTCTGGAATCGATCCTTGGGATCTTTGGCGAGGGCCTTCCGAATGACCGCATCGATTCCGCCGGGAATCGCCGGGTTAATGAGCGACGGCGCGACGGGATCCTCATTCACGATCTTGTAGAGGACAGTCGCGATATCGCCAGCAAAGGGTCTTTCGCGGGTCAGCAATTCATAGAAAACAGCGCCCAGAGAGAAGATGTCGGCGCGATGATCCACTTTCTTGCCGGTGATCTGCTCGGGAGCCATGTAGCCAGGCGTGCCGATGACGAGGCCGGTTAGCGTGAGGGACGTGTTTTCGATTTTGGCAATTCCGAAGTCGAGGACTTTGATGGCGCCTTCTTCGGTCACCATGAGGTTGGCCGGTTTTAAGTCGCGGTGAATGACGCCGCGAGCGTGCGCAAAACCGACCGCGGCTGAAATCTGGTCAGCCCAAGAGAGAAGCGTTGGCAGGGACGGCACGCCAACATCAGCCAATAGCTCGGCCAGAGTTGTTCCTTTGACAAACTGCATGCTCAAGTAAATGGCGCCGTTTCCCTCGCCAACGTCGTAGATGGTGATGATATTGGGATGATCCAGTCCGCCGGCCGCTTTGGCTTCTTGCTTGAGCCTTTCGATCATCTGGGCGCGATCGGGAGCGTTACTGTCGATCAGAATGGTCTTGAGCGCGACGGTACGGGCAATTACGGGATCGAATGCTTTATAGACGGCTCCCATGGCGCCGCGCCCTAACTCTTCCTGAATCTGGTAGCGGCTCAATGCTGTGAGGTGCGCCGGACTCGACGGACGCGAGTGCCCAGAAGTGGGGTCGTCAGCAGATATCCTCTGCTCAACCGGGTCGTTGGGTGGTTTTGCCAATTCCATGAGAAATCTCTAATAGGCAGTTATCGCAAATATGCGCAAACGCACAAGTTATCGAGCCTGTGTGCTGCATCCTCAATCATAGCCTCGCCAAGTTTTGCTTCCCACTTACTTTAGTTTTGATTGGGCTATCTATCTTCTTTGACCCGTTCGTTCCCGCGAGAAAATGTATGCTTGCGGACTTTTATGAAATCGTGGCAGCCCATTTCTTCCTCCAGCCCTTCGAAGCGGCGGACCGAGATTTTTCATTTCGTCGTGGTTGTTCTCGTCGTTGTTCTTGTGGGTGGAACATCGATCACGGCTTACGCCAAAGATGCGCCCCTGACCGCGGTGGTTTTGTTCGACGGCCCCCAGGGCGCGGCGTATATACAGATCACGGATGCAGCGCTGAATGGAAAGATCGAAGTTCGCAGCTGTGACGGGGTTTCGAAGCTCGACAGGAATGCTTATAATGGGCTTCCGCGCGCGTCCCTGGCGGGCGCCAGCTCGCTTCAGCGCCGCGCAGACGGAGTACTCACGCTAACGGCGAACGGCAAGTCCGTCTGTGTTGTCCCCAGCAATCTGAAATTCGAACGAAGCGTTGAGCTCACGCCAGCAGCGGCAGCTGAACAAGCCATGATTCGCGGCACGCCCGTCTCCTCCTCGGCTCGCGATGCAACGACAACGATCCCAGAATTCAAACCCGGTGTGCAGTTGGTGTTTATCGCTGCTCCGGACGTGGAACTTGCGGACTTCCTGCGGGCGCAACGAGCGAACACGCTCAAAGGCTGGGAGGATTTCTCAACGCGTTATCCGTCTTCCGCGCGCCGAGCTTCCGCTCAGAATGCCATCGCCGGATTTCATCAGCTGGCAGCCGAAGCGGCTTTTGCGCAGTATCAAAGTTTAATCCGCGCCAAAACACCAGACCTCACCATGTTGCGGCAGGCATACTTGGAGGGACAAACCGCCAGCCAGTCGTCTCCCGACTACAAACCCGCCACGCGGTTGATGGACGACATCGGGCGAGAATTGGATAACCTGGCGCGACCTGATCAGACACAGCTCCAGGCGTACCGAAAAGCCCTGCAAGACCACACGCCGGGGTATGCGCAACTGACTGCTGCCAAGCAGCACGTAGAACGCCTGTTGGAAGTCCGGCCCGACTATGCTCCTCTGCTTAGTCTACAGCGCGAGATTGCTGGCGAGCAGCGGAAACTGGACACGACCGTCGTGAACGCGCAGGTGTTGATAGCAGAGTCGCATTACGATCAGGCCGTCAACTCGCTGGGTCCCTATGTCGTATTCGCTTCCGAAATGCCACGCGTGGATGGCGTGATCGATGCAGCGTTCAAACATCACTACGAACACGGACGAAAACTGGCGGTCAGTCAGGAGTGGGAAAAAGCAATCCTGGAGTTTGGCAAAGCGTCGGCGCTCCGACCCGACCGCAAGGATGTCCAGGCAGCCACCGACAACGCCGCTGCTCAACTCGATGCCCAACGCAATCAGCAGGCAGCAGACGCCGCCGTTGTCGAGAGCGACGAGTACGCGCGGAAGAACCAGTTCGTCGAGGCCTATAACCTACTCGCCGACTTGCCTGAGAAACAGCGCGCCCTGGTAACGTCGCAACTCGCAGCGTTGTCGCACAACTATATTGGCGAAGCCGTGCGGCGCGCCCAGAAACTCCAGGAGTCGCACGTTCCAATCAAAAACCCAGCTGACGAGAATGCAGCGCTAGAGGCCTATGTTCTGTGGGATCGCGCCAGTTCTCTAGGGGATGACCCAGCGATCACCGTCAAACGCGATTTCCTTTCCGCCAAGATCAGTGCTTACTACCTCGACCAAGCCCATCGATATCTGCAGAAGGCTTCAGGATCCGGAGCCGGCGTTGGGTGGCTTTACCTGAAACAAGCAGTGCGTTACGGGATTACCAATCTCGACAGTCTGAGAGATGAGCTGCCCCGTTACGAAGCACTTTATCAACGGCGATCTCAACTCTCGGTCGGCATCGTGTTTCGCGATCAAACTTCACGTGGCGACAGCCATGGTTTCGCCGACCAGCTTGCCGACGCGATAACCAGCGGACTCGATTCCTCTGGGATGGCGATTGCGGTCATGCGTAATTCCTCGGAGGTTGAGGAGGCTCAACAGCCCACTTTCACGCTCGTCGGACAGGTTCTGGAACATCGCATGGTCAAGAACGCCCACCTGGAGGCTCCGGAATCGAAATACCGGGCGGGCGCGCACGAGACGAAAAATCCGGGTTGGATGCAAATCGAAAGTGACTATGAATCCGCTGAACAGCAGCTCAGCTCGGCGCAACATGCGCTGGCTGACGCCCAAGCGCAACACAAGAAGAAGCAAGTGATCGCAGATGCCACTGACGCGGTGCAGCTGGCCCAGAAGAGCGTCGACGAGTTGCGACATAAGTTGGACACGACGGAGCAGAGCCATGTGGAGACCGTCTTTGAGTCTTATCACTACACAAAGAAGACCATTGATCTGACGGCGTCTGCGGAGATCGAATTCCAGTTCCGCGACCGGGCGGGTAATGTTGTCGGGCAGCCTGCTGATGTGCGTAAGGATAAACACACCACGACAGTCGTCTTGCAAGACGTCAAAGCGGAAGATACCGAAGGAATCACCAACCAAGGCGTGGAACCGGACGGGGCGCAGTTTCTGACAGATCTGGAAATTGATTCCCGAAATGCCTTGGTCAAAGCGGTGCGAGAAAAAGTGACGGAGCTGCCGGCGGAAGTCCTGCAGGCAGCGAGAACACTGGAGCAACAAGGCGACACTGACGGAGCCGCGGAATTGTATGTGTTGTACTTGAATGCAACTCCTCAGGGTGCATCTCCAGGGCGAGATGAGGCGGTCAAGTTTCTGCGCGATCAGTTCAATCTAGCGGTGTCGGCGGATACTAAGCTGTGACCAGCGAATCGATGGCATTTCGGAGCCTGTCGAGACCTTCCAGCGAAAAGGCCACGTGGATCGCCGGCCGTACTGTTGGAAACGAGTATTGAAACCATGGCGGACAGTCCTAATAAGGATCGGGAGCTTTCGTCTCGTCTGAAGAAGACCAACGAAGAGCTTAAGAACCTGCAAAACTCAGTGAAGACCGGAATGATCAATGTGAAGGTTCTGATGGATTTCCGGACCGCTACCGAACGAGCTCGCCAGGCCAGCGCAGCCGTACAGCAATGGCTCGATGCACAAGGAAAAGGCGGCGATCCTTACAAGCTGATGGAGCAGGTAGTAAAACAGCGCGTTGAAATGGCCAGTCAGCTGATCAAGGACGTCACAGTTGACCTCGAAAGCCTCGACGTAGACCTCGACACTCCCGGCCTTCCTGCACTCAACGAGGCCGTGCGCAAGCTTGCCGAGCGTTTAGAAAAACTGTTCCCCCACTGATCTCTGGACGTTACACGATCGCTGCCGGGAATCCGTCAGCCTCGCCCGTTGCCGGATGTTGTCTTCGCAGGGGCAAAGGAGAGGCGGGTACCTTGGTACTCTTCCCTTCTGTGTTTTCAGGCGCAGAATAGATGGTGATTGTCGAGTGGTAGCGCCAAGGAAGCTCGCTCTCCCCTACCACAATTGCTTTCGCAGATCGCGCATTTTGGAGCCTTGCCATGGCCGAGCTGTTTCTCAAATTTGAAGACCGGGTCTTACAAGAGATCTTGCTATCCGGCGGCACAGTCACAATTGGCCGTCAGCCAGACAACGTCTTTCGCATCGACAATCCTGCCGTCTCCGGACATCACGCCAAGGTCTATGCGGAAGGCGATCACTATGTGATCGAAGATGTTGAGAGCTTTAATGGCACGTACGTCAATGGTCAACGCATCAGCAAGGCAGTGCTCAAGCACGGAGACAACGCTACTATCGGAAAGCACACGATCGAATTTCGTGACGAGGTACGTCCGGTCGCCGCGCCGTATGGAACTGTTAATGGCGTCGTTGACGTGCAATTCCCGAAGCCGCCACAACTTGATCCCACTATGGTCTTGGACACGGCAAAAGCCAAAGAAATGCTCACTCAAGCAGCCGCAGCAGCATCTTCCGCCGGCTCGGTTGTGATCCGGAGAGTAGTCGGCATGGCTCAAAGCCAGCCGCCAGTCAATGCGACGCCCGTGGTACATCAGACCATTGGCACGCTGACCATCGTCAAAGGTCGAACCGACCAGCAGCGCTACGTCCTGACCAGCAAACTGACCCTGATTGGTAAATCGAAAATGGCCGGCATTCGGCTAAAGCGCTGGTTCGCTCCCCGCGTTGCAGCCTTGATTTACCGAGCCGAGGATGGCTACTTCATCGCTGCTTCCGAAAACAAGGTAACAATCAGGGTGAATGACATCGTGGTCGACGGCGGCCAAAAACAACTCGAAGCGGGTGACGTAATCGAACTCGCAGATATCAAGGCTGTTTTTGCTACATAACTGGGACACTCGGAGGCAACCCTTCGATTCCCGAGAACAGTTCGATTTTCGAACTGCCCGATAGAGCGCGCAGTCAACGATTCACACGCCGACAACTCTTCCATCGCTCGGCAAGAGACGGCACGACTGACATTTCCATCAGCCAGTTATCCGACTCGTCTGGACGGAATAGAGTGCTACCTCGACAGGGTAGGGGTCAGGATGCGTCATTGCCTTTAATGCCAACCGTGAAGTGAGGCGTTATTGATGGCGGAGGGCAGCCATTCACGAAACAGCGTTATCAATTACAATCCCTCGCCGAGGGGATTCATGGCAAATCTGAGCGGGCTGGCGTCCTTTGTGTCCGAGTTGAGGGTAGAGCGAGCGAATCTGGTAGATCGGCTTAGGCACAGGAAATCATGTCAGGTCGGAGTATGATCGGGCCTATGGCGATACCGGTGCCTCTCCCCGCTCTCACTCGCAAACGCGGAAACCCCAATTGGGGAAAACCCATTCCGTTCGCTCCCGCTCTCCCTACTGAATTCGAACTGCGGGTCAGGCAACTGCGGCTCACGGCGGAGATATACACCTCGTCAGCGGCGCTGCACAACTGGTGCGAGCAAAACAAGAATCGGTGCTATGTCCCAGAATGGTTACTTGAGGAGTGGCACATCACCGTAGATCCAAACATCAGCGCCGTCATCAGCACCACCGTGGCCGACCGCCACCGTCACACTGCTCACTTTTTGGTTTCCTAGCCTCCCTGGCAGCAGCCAGGCGGCGAATTGCGGCGACGAGCGGGCACGATGGGCAAAGCTCCGTGCGAAGAAAGCGGCCTAGAACCTTCGGACTCGGGGAGAAATAATGATTCCTCCCACCTACAAACCGAAGAAAAAGTTTATGCAGCTGGCGATCGCGGAGGCAAAGCGCGCCCGCGACCGGGGTGACTATCCTATCGGTGCGGTCATCACGCGTCTTATTGGGAAACGGGAAGTGGTTATCGCGTCTGCAGGCAACCGAGTAAAAACTTCGGGGTCATCCATCAAACATGTGGAGCTTGAAACCTTGAAATATGTTTCCTCCGGCTACGGTCGTTATCTACCGGATTTCGTATTGTATTCCACGCACGAACCTTGTGCTATGTGCGCGGGTGCCTGTGTCTGGTCCAAAATTGGCGCGGTGGTATTTGGCGTTTCCCAAGAAGATATTACCGCCTACGGCAAGAAACACGGTACGGAGGAATTCAAATGGCGCGCCTGTCTGATTTCATGCAAATTCGTCCTGGAAAAGGGCGGCCTTCACATTCCCGTCTTCGCCAATTTTTTGAGACTGGAGTGCCGAAAGTTATTCGGATATCGAGCCTCCTGACGGGCCTCGCCCCCCCGCCCGGCTTACCAGCGAAGTGTTCTCGCAACAAATCCAACCGCTGCTCACGAGCTTTTCAACATCCGCCGTAGGATCACGGATTGGCGTATCCCGCTGGTACGCGGGTCGGATTCGCGAAGGCTACCGCCCTCATCCACCGCACTGGCTGGCGCCGGCGGAACTAGTAGGGATTGTTCCGGGAGTGTCGAGTGGGTCCCTATACCCGTTCGGAGCGGCGAATCTTTCCTCCACGAAGTCTCACATTAACAAAAAGGGTTGATTATTCTCCCAAGAAACTGCGGCGGCAGAGCTAACATCTCTCCTGCGTCTCTGCATTGAACAGCCCATTCCAACAAGCTGCGATATTCCTCAAACTCAGAAATGTTCCCCAGCCACACCGCGCCGGATGAACTCGTGATGACAACCACATTTGGTAGATCACATGGTCCGACACAACCACTGATTGTCAGTTGGACCCGTTTCAGCAGCCCGCGTTTCCGCCATTCACTCTTGAGCCATTCGACGGGAACCTTGGGCAAACCCCGCTCCGTATTGCCGCAACAGCACCCTCGACAAATCGAAATTTGTCCGACCACCAGGCGCTTCGTCTTGAGAGGGCAGTCTTTCTGTTCGTTCACAATGCTGGACCAGTATTTCAGCTCGTGGATTCACTGCCTAATTTCGGCACTCCGCGGCAACAATCTCGTGGAATTAAGAATGAATGCCATCTCCGAGCTAACGTGGATGAAGGCTGCCAGCAATGGATTTAGAAAGCCGAAAGCCGCCATTCCTACCCCTATGCTGTCCACCACGAGAGTGCCCACGAAGTTCTGCATGATGATGCCGCGACAGCGACGCGCAATCCGCAACGTTTCGACAAGCTTGGAGAGATCGCTTCCAATCAGGATGACGTCGGCGCTCTCCCTGGCCACGTCGGTGCCTGAACCCATGGCGATTCCAACATTTGCTTCCACCAGGGCCGGAGCGTCGTTGATGCCGTCTCCAACCATGGCGACTTTGCGATTCTTCCCGCGAAGCTCGCCCACCCATTTGGCCTTCTGATCGGGTAACAGATCTCCCACTGCTTCGTCGACACCGAGATCACGCCCTACTATCGCAGTTACTCCTTGTGCGTCTCCGCTTAGAAGAATTGTTTTCATGCCCATCGCTCGCATTGCCGCCACTGCACTCTTCGCTTCGGGACGCAGCACATCTGCAATACTAATCGTGCCCAACATCTGCCCACCCCGAGCTACATGAACTTCCGAGACCCCGCCTTGGCCATTGCCATTGAGAGGCAAAATCCCTTTCACGGCATGCTCCATCAGCAGCATCCGGCTGCCGACCAGAATCTCCTCGCCGCCGTACGTTACTCGGACACCTCTTCCGGGTGTGTAATAGAATTCCTCCGGCTCGGTGACAGGAACCGCCAGTTCACCGGCCCGTGCGATGATCGCCTTGGCGAGGGGATGTTCGGACTTGCATTCGGCGATGCTGGCGGCAGCGATGATGTCGCGCAAGGTGAAGCCACCGCACGAAACGATCTCCCGAATTTGGGGAGTTCCAAAGGTCAATGTTCCGGTCTTATCCAATAGGACGGTGTCGACTGCAGCTAGCGTTTCCAGGTAAAGGCCGCCTTTAACCATCGCCCCTAGACGCGCGGCGCGGCCAATCGCGCCGAGAATCGCGAGAGGAGTTCCTGCAGCAATTCCACAAGCCCCCGCAACGATGACGACAGAGATCGTTGACTTCACGTTATGGGTGATGACGAAGGTAAGGAACGCAGCCCCCAAAGCGAAATAGACCAAGTATCCCGCTAAGCGATCCGCCGTTTTCTGAATGGGAGCTCGCGATTTCTCGGCCCGCTCGACCGCTTCGATGATTTTTCCGAACGTCGTATCGCGGCCTAGCTTTCGCGCTTCGACTTCCAAGACTCCTGACTGGTTGATGGTTCCCGCGTAGACCGCATCTCCGGGCGACTTCTCAACCGGCATCGCCTCGCCTGTGATCGCCGCCTGCTCCACAAAAGATTGCCCGCCGAGTACGAGGCCATCCACGGGGATACGGCCACCCGGCTTCACAATTACGGCGTCACCGAGTTGGAGATCGTCGGCGGCGATTTCAACTACTTCCTTATTACGACGGACGGAAACGGTTCTGGGCAAGAAATCAATCAGATCCTGGATTGCCCGGCGACCCCGTCCGACCGTGAGTCCCTCCAAAACCTCGGCCGCGAGTACGAACCCTGTAATAACGAGCGCGGTAAAGAACTCCCCGATCGCCAATGCTGAAATGAGGGCAATCGTCATCGAGAGTTCCATCGTCATCTTTCGTTCGACGATGTTCTCGACGGCTTCCTTGAAGATTGGGTATCCCCCGATCAGCGTAGCCGCGATGCCAATGATACTGAAGCGCGGAAACGGCTCCCAGAGTCGAAACCAGACTGCAGCCGCCGCCAAGGTCACGAATGCAATGCGAACCAGTTCAACGCATTCGAATCGGTGCTCGTGCTCGGGGCTGTGGTCTCCCGAGGCGTGGGTTTCCGCCTTACTGCTTGGAGAGAGCGAGGAAGTCGCCACATTGTTTTTTTCGACCTTGTCGTTGACCAGGGGGCGAGCGCTCATACGATTGGTTTGTTCCGCCGGGCTGCGGCTTGTCACTTCAGGTAAGACTTGACCATGTCGATCACTTCATCCGCAGCAGCCACTTGCCCGGAAGTAGGGCGTTGTTTCCCGTTGAGCACGTGACTTCGGATGTGACCTTCCAAAAGCTCGGCCATCAGGCTGTTCATGGCGCCTCGGGCTGCGCTCATTACTTGCAGAACTTCGGAGCAATCGCGCTCCTCGTCAAGCGCCCGCACCAGGGCTTCTACTTGTCCCCTGATGCGCTTGGCTCTGAGAAGGAGGTTTTGCTTTTCTTTGATTGTGTGGCTCATGGATTTATTGTCACCTTTCGACTATACCATACGGGGTATTGTATGGTCAGGTTTGTTTAGTCACGCATAATGCGTCAAATCCGCCCCGCCCTTGTTTCAGGTCGGGTTAGGACTCAGACAATGCCTTGCGCCTCCGCTCACCTCTTCGAATCGTGACGAGGGCGAAAACGGTGGTCCGGCCAATATCCGTGCAATGGGGCTGTGTGCGCTGTTGTGTGCGCTATACAGTACCCGGTACGGTATTTGCTTTTTGTCGCCGGTTTTGATATAGCTCAACACATCGGTTCGTGGGGTATCAGCGGTGCGTTCGATCTCGAAGCGGATAGCTTGCCTGTTGGTCTTGCTGACATTCTGGTCGGCAACAGCATCCGCTGCGCATCAGCATTCGAGCGCGGTCGAGTCGGCAAAGTGCTCAGTCTGTGCCGCTGCCCAATCAGCGGCGCGAAAGGCAACGCGCCATCTTTTTCGCCTTTGAAGGAATATAGGATCTTCTCCGTCCAAGTTCCCCTTCTTTTTGCCCTTCGTTACAGGACTCAGCCTGTAAAACGGTTCCCGAGTTCTTGGTCCCGCCCGCTTGGGTCGTTCCGTAAAGGTTCCCGGCCTTGTCGATGGGAGGATCGAACGGCGAGGGCGTTGTGTTCGAAGTGACGCCGTAGTATCGCCAAGAATGGGGCTGAATCGCATCAGGGCAGGGCATTCCAAGACTCAGACTGAGGGCAAGTTCACTTCGCCATAAACCCGCCCGGAAAAGATCAACCTGGAAAAAGTGCTGGCGTCACTGGCTACGCCTTGCTCAAACTGCGGATACCAGATTCCACCGGCGGAAGTGGCTTCGCGACAATTCCACTCAAGTGCACTGCCCGAAGTGCGGAGTCGCGTTTACCACAAGCGCTTCGGCCTGAATCGCAAAACCGTGTACAGGCCGGGTTATTATGGGACACATTCCCCGATGCTATGATCCGGCGGAAGATGGCTGCGGCGAACCAACTATCTTTAAGGTTGAGATGAAATCCAGAAAAAGGGGCGTCAGCGCTCCCTTGCCGCCTGCGTAATCGAAAAAACCACCCGTAATAGTTTCATACAACCCGGTGCGCTGAATCCTCGTCAAAATCGCCGAGAGTTGTTCCGGCTCGATGCCGACAACTTCTTTCACTTCGGCTTGAAACGATCCCCACACTGCAACAGCACGCTGGAGCGGGTTACGGCCCTCCAACGGATTTGCAAGTTCATATTTATGCAGGATCACTAAAACTTGAAACTCCCTCACGCTTAGCTCATCCAGAATCGAAAGGTACTCCTCAAACTGATCAATGGATTGGAAATGTCCGCCTTCGTAATACGTAGAAAACATTTCAGCAAAGGCCCGAATTTTGGTCTCGTTTACCGTGTCCTGCACGCGTCGAGCTGTCGCAATTAGACCTTCGAGGTACTCCCGCTGACGAAGCCTCTCTTCTGACGGGTCAATATTGAGTGCTACCAACTCTCTCACGAAAATATCCGCCCGACGCTTCCAAATCTCATATACGCCCCTTCCCAAAGCTGTCAAGACGCCAACCGTGGGTTCTGCTTTGATCAACAGAAGGAATGGAATGGCGCGCTCGTGCCAGGACATCCCTTTGTCGAATAAAGTCATTTCACTTTGCTCAGACATTGCACACACCCCAAAGGAAAATTGTATTCCAATCGGTCCGAAGATTCTCCACATCCCGACGGCGTGAAAACGCTGCCAGCGGGGGCTGGAATCGAAAGGGCGGGGCATCCTGATGCGAGTTGCTGCGATCCTTCCTATTTCTGGCGCATCAAAGGACTGTGGGGAAAGGACAATCGGGCGATGAAGCATACTCTTTCGTTTCCTAAGCGCACTTTGGAATGGCCGAGAGTTGGACTTGATATCGGTGTGTGTGAAGATGGCACCGATTACACCGGCTTTACCGTTTACGGGATGCCTCCCGACGGCGAGCCTCGTCACTTTGAAATCCGAGAACCAGACGGAATGGATTCGTAAACTCACAAGAATTCAGCCGCTACCCGGTGGTGTGTCCGCCTTGTGCTTTCGCGTGGAGGTGGCGTAGACTCGCCGTCGTGAAACCACTGTCATGGGCTGCGGTCGGCCTTGTTACTGTCTTGGCTATGTTTGCGCAATGGGTCACGGGCAACCCGTATGACATCGGCGGTGCATTTGGACGATCACTCGCTGTCCTACTGATCGCGTTTCTAATCGCTTACCTAGTCCGGGGACGTAAGAGAAACTGGGATTCATTTGCACGTTGGTACTTTTGGCTGGTACTAGGTCTTCTGGTTTTATCCAGCGCTCGCCCAACATCTTGAGGACACTTAGGGGTCAGGGCCGGAGAATCACCTATGGTTTTCGAGCCTGCTCCCGAGCAGCCGCCTCAAGTTTTCCAAGCCGGCCTATCAGTTCTTCGGTTTTATTGTACTGGGCATTCATTCGCTGTTCCAGCGCTTTTATTTTGTCCCTAAACTCACCCAGATATGCGTCAACTTGATCCATCGTAAGTTTTGTCATGAGTCACCTCAGTTAATCCGACAAAATTTTGTACTTTACTTCGTCAGCAAAACGAGAAGACTGGGCTGCATTGTCGTGACATTCCTGCCCCTTCTTCCTCGCCCAATCTTGCAAGAGGGTCACATCTTTTTGCTTCATTGCAAATTGCCGGTCGTGTTGGTCTAGCTTCGAGATCAGCTCGGCGAGCTTGAATTCGTCGGGTTTGTCCAGTAGTCCTAATTGCCAGCACGCTCCGGCACATTACGCGAGAGGGCAAGAAGATTGATCTTCGTTTTCCCAGCCTTGCGAGGGTTGCTAGGCTGATCCGGCGCGCGTCGAAGACATACGGCGCAAGTGCGATCGCCGGTCCGGGATCGAACGAGTACTATTCAGGATAACTTTCCTTAACCCGAAATCCCCGCTCGCCCGCGCCCCGGCCCATCACAACACGCGCCGCCTCGCCCCGCTTGCCCCCTTTTGCTGGGACACTCGGACGGCCCGGCCATTCAGCACGTATTCTATAACGATATATTTGTCCGTTCCTGGACCCTCGAAATTTGTCAACTGTTGCGCATGTGCGAGAGTGATGCCGCTCTGGCCAGCATGAATACCGGCGATTCGCGATCACGCGCGACGTGCGGGTGGGTCATTTTTTCCGGGCCATGTAGCTAACCCCCCAAACGCTTTGACCCTACTTTTCCACGTCTGTAAGATCACCCCGCTCCGTTGCGAATGCAGGATGATACCGCCTCCCGGTAGCAACCTCGGGTTCGCGTCCCCTGCGTATTTTCAATTTCTCAGAGACTTTCCGAGGGTCAATCTGGGGCCATTTGGGTCCAATGTTGGCTCGCATATTTCAAGAGATCCTGATCCTCGCTTCCTATAAGCCCGTTTCTGGCCAATCAATCAATAGACCGTTGATAGTTCGGTGGCCATAAGCGCGTCTATGTGGTGAAACTTCCTTACAAGCGGACTTCTGGCCCCGAATCGTTTTCTGAGTACCGTTCGGACAGGACAAGTGAGAGGAGTTGCCGATGATCCCACGCTCTGGCGAAAAATGGAACGAGGAACGAGCGCCTCTTCCTTCCTACTTTTTCCTCGCGCTGCTCGTTTCGCGTGCCTTTGCGACCAAGGCGTCGAATCGAGAGTCACTCTGAAGAGACTTCAATTCAGGATCAGCTGAAAGTCCTCCCGGCGAGATGAGGCCGTTTTCGATGGCATGGTTCAGGTTAGCGAAGGCTTCGTCCGGCCGACCTCGCGCAGCCTCAGCGCAGGCAAAGTTGTACCACGCCTCGGCCACTGTGGCCGGCTGATCAGTTTTCTCGGCTGTCTCGATTACATCGCGAAACATTTTCTCTGAATCGGCATAACGTCCCTCGCGGCTGAGGCTCAGCGCCTCCATTTCCATGCTCTGCAACGTGGAGGTGTGGGTTGGGCCCAGCACGCGGGTCTTGATCTCGATAATTTGGCTCTGCAGCTTGTCGGCTTCGGCGTAATGGCCTTCCTTCATCATGGTGACAGCCAGCATCATCATTGCCCTGAGGGTTTGGGGATGTTCCGGCCCAAGTACGCGACGCTGAGCGGCAATCACGTCGGAATACAGCTTTTCAGCTTCTGGGAAGCGGCCCTCCTCTTCGAGATTCTCAGCCGCGTGGGACATCGAAAGCAGGGTCGCTGGATGGTCCGGCCCCAGAGTTCGCTTCTGCGCCGCGATCAGTTCGCCATAGATCTGATCTGCTTCTGCATAGCGGCCCTGCGGCGTGAGAACCTCCGCCAGTTCGTTCAAAGTGCCCAGGGTTTGAGGATCATCGGGGCCAAGTACTTTGCGCTCTGCGTTCAGTGTCTGGCGGAACAGGCCTTCAGCATCGGCGTGACGGGCTTCATTGGTATAAGCATAACCGAGGCGATCCATAGACACCAAAGTGTCAGGATCATTGGGGCCGAGAACCTGGCGCTGGGCCTCGATTGTGCTTTGCAACAACTTCTCCGCCTCTGGCAAATGCCCTTGGGCGCGGAGGAGCTGGGCCAGATAACTTTCGCTTGCCAGTGTTTCCCGGTTTCGTTCTCCGAACAATGACTTTTGAATATCCCGCGCGTGTTCTACCAAATCTTGCGCGCGGCCATACAAGCCGAGGCCGCCATACGTCTGCGCCATGGTTACCATCAATTGGGCCTGGAGCTCTGGGTCCTTGCGCAGGCCGGTGTCGATGTCTTTGGAGGATCTATCCAGAATCTCGCGCGCTGTGACTGCGCTGCCGCGCGCCTCGCTGGGGTTCGATACCTTGAACATGCCAGTCATAAACTTCGTGACGCGGTCCGCGCGGTCACGCTCGCGGGTAATCCATCGCAACTGGATCGCCTGCATCACTCCGAACGCGATCAGCAGCAGCGCCGCAGCGGTGGCAGCAGCCACTCCGAATTTGTGGCGCTGAACGTATTTCCTTGCGCGGTAGGCCAGGCTCGCGGGCCGCGCAACGACAGGTTCGTTGCGCAAATAGCGGCCAATATCGGCCGCCAGTTCCGCAGGCGAGCCATACCTGCGGGCGCGGTCTCTCTCCAGAGCTTTCAAGGTGATCCAGTCCAGATCGCCGCGGAGCATGTTCGCTAGTTGCCGTGGATCCGTGCTGCGTTTGTCCGCGATGGCTGCAGCCGCCGGGTTGTTGCTGAGTCTTGTGCTCGGACTCGTCGGTTCGTCTTCGTGCACCTGCCGCAGAACTTCATGAAAGGGTTTGCTCTCCCACTGCTGTGTATCCTGCGCCATCACACCTATAAGCAGTTCGTAGAGCACCACGCCGAGCGCATAGACGTCGGATCGGGTATCTACATCTGCCACGAGCGGATCCATCTGCTCCGGGCTCATGTATCCCGGCGTACCCACCAATCCTCCGGCGCGCGTCACCAGCGTCCCGCCCGGTGCTTGCTGAGAGATCGCTTTGGCCAATCCAAAGTCGATAATGCGCGGCACTGGCTTGCCATCCACCTCAACCACCAGGATGTTGCTAGGTTTCAGGTCGCGGTGGATGATTGCTTTTTGATGCGCGTGTTGCACGCCTTCACATACTTTTGTGAAAATAAGCAGGCGCTCGCCGGCAGAGAGGCGCTTCTCGTCGCAGTATTGCGTGATGGGCAAGCCCGGCACATATTCCATGGCGAAGTACGGTTGACCGTCCGCCGTGGAGCCCGCGTCGAAAACCTTGGCGATGGCAGGGTGATCCATGATCGCCAGCGCCTGCCGCTCCAGATCGAAGCGCACCAGCGCGGATTTGTCGTAGCGGAGCGCTTTGACGATCTTCAGAGCAACCTGCCGCTTCACGGGAGCGGACTGTTCCGCCAACCATACCTGCCCCATCCCGCCCTCCCCCAATTTCCTGATCAGCCGATAGGGCCCAATCGAACCCAGGTTGGGCGCGGGAGGTTCCACTGGAGCAGCGTGTGGGCCGGAAGCGGGCTTAGCATCGGGACTGGCGCCTGCGTTGTGCGGAGTTGACTTGGGTCCCGGGTCGCTCACGCGTGCTTCTTTGAAAGGAGATGCAAATCGACGGTAAGTTTAGCACCCATGGGTAGTGGTGCAGTTCGGCAATTTTCAAACTGCACAACTACCTCAAAGCGACGTAGATTGCTACGATCATCGATTTACTTTACCTTATCATGCGGGGCATCAGATGACGATGAAACACCGTGACGGAATGTTTGCTCCCGGCATTAAATTGGAACATTACCAAATCATTTCTATGCTGGGAGCTGGCGGGATGGGTGAAGTTTACCTTGCCCAGGACCTGCGGCTCGGTCGCAAGGTTGCGCTCAAAATTCTTCTCCCGGAACTGACTCGTGACGAACGTGATTTGCGGCGTTTTGAGCACGAAGCGCACACGACCTCAGGGCTGAACCACCCCAACATTCTTACTATTTACGAATTCGGACAAGCTGAGGGGCTGCGTTTTATTGTTTCCGAATATGTCGAAGGGTTAACTCTTCGCTACAAAATGGCAAGCGGCAGGATGGAGCGTAATACTGCGATTGACGTTGCCATCCAGATTGCCAGCGCTCTGGCTGCCGCTCATGCCTGTGGAATTGTTCATCGCGACATCAAGCCCGACAATGTGATCGTTCGAGCGGATGGCATCGTTAAAGTGCTCGATTTCGGAATCGCCAAGCTCGGCCATAGGGCAGGCGACCAGACGATTGGAACAGGATCAACGGTTACCTCCTCGGCCAGCACACCGGGAATGGTTGTGGGCACGGCCAAGTATATGTCGCCGGAGCAGGCTCGCGGAGTTGAAGTAGATGCACGCAGCGATATTTTCAGCCTGGGATC
>Ga0187879_10000648_pt1 | contig 23137 bp, 22 predicted proteins | sample June2016WEW_19_1_FD_132423 | JGI IMG/M metagenome (GOLD analysis project Ga0187879, IMG submission 132423) | Peatland microbial communities from SPRUCE experiment site at the Marcell Experimental Forest, Minnesota, USA - June2016WEW_19_10 | ecosystem: Environmental > Terrestrial > Soil >... | reverse complement strand
ATTCCGACTATTTATTCGATGAACAATTTATACTGTGTACTGTAACTCTCTCAATTCTACACTGGCATCATTTATGGAGCCTATGAAGCTGTTCGGATTTACCATTGTTAGAAATTTGAGTGCAGGCGCCCCGCGGCAGGATGTCTACAGAGCCATATTGACAAATTTAATGTGCATCGTCAGCATCCCCAACCTGCTTGTATTTGGCTCTTTAGACCTGGCCGCGCACCGGAATATGCAGGGCATGCTGGACTTCATCGTGGACCTTTTCCTCGCCCTTCTTTTTTTTGGCGTTATTTGCTATCTCCGCCGCGGCGGCAATGTCGATCGGGCCAGCAAATTAGGCCTCACCCTGGCAGGGGTGTTCTTCGTATATTATTTCGTCATGGGAGGCATAGAAAACACGGTCTGGCTATTTATCTTCCCGCTCGCTTCCTCCTTTTTGCTCGGTAACAGGACAGGCCTTATGGCCAGCGCCCTTGTCATGGCCATTTCGCTCGATCTTTCGCTGTGCTTGAGGAATTTCTCCCCACAGGTGCCAGTTTATTCCGCCCCTTTCCTTGCTTGCTTCACCCTGTCGTTCATTGTCGTGGCAATCTTTTCGTTTATCTTCGCGTATGTGAAGGATAAGGCACACCGTGAGCTGTCGGAGCAGCACAGGGAACTTGCTGCAACAAAAGAAGCAGCCGAGGCGGCCAACCTGGCCAAATCACAATTCCTCGCCAACATGAGCCATGAGATCCGCACTCCGATGAATGGCGTAATGGGCATGAGTGAACTGCTGTTAACCACCGATCTGACGGATCAACAACGCAAGATGGCAGCAACAGTATTTCAGGCCGGTGAAACACTGATGACGATCATCAATGATATCCTGGACTTTTCAAAAATCGAGGCAGGCAGGCTCAAGCTTGAGTGCATCGACCTCGATCTGCGTCAGTGCGTTGAAGAAGTTATAGAGCTTTTCGCAGAACACGCTCAGAAAAAGGAACTGGAGTTAGCGTGTCACATATCTGCTGATGTTCCCGTCGCCCTAAGCGGCGACCCTGTCCGGCTGCGGCAGATACTCCACAACTTGATAGGGAATGCCCTCAAATTCACTGAAAAAGGGGAAGTGGTGGTGCGGGCGACGGCCCTCCAGGAGACCAGTGAGGACGTCTTGATCTGCCTTGAAGTCAGGGACACCGGGATAGGGATTGAGCCGGAGCGCCAAAGCGAAATATTCGACGCTTTCTCTCAGGCCGATGGGTCTACCACACGAAAATATGGAGGTACGGGTTTAGGGCTCAGCATTTCCAAACAACTTTGCGAAATGATGGGTGGAGAAATTAACGTTGAGAGCCAAAAGGGAGAAGGCAGCGTTTTCCGGTTTACGGTTCGCATGGGGAAACGGGCGGCCGTGCCGATGTCGCCCGGTGATCTACAGGGTCTGCGCACGTTGATCGTCGATGACAACGCTTCTGTGCGCTCTATCCTGCAACAACAGTTGACTTCCTGGGGAGTCCACAGCACCATGGCTGAGAGTGGCCAACGGGCTCTTAACATGCTGCGCGAGGCTGCCGATCGCGGTGAGCCTTATGAATTGGCTTTGTTGGACATGGGGATGCCCGAAATGGATGGAATGGAACTGGCCGGGAAGATCAAAGCAGATTCAGCCATCGCGGATGTAAGTTTGATTCTAATGGATCCCACGGGTTACTGTAATGCAGATCAGATACATCAGGCTGGCTTTTCGGCCTATCTTACCAAACCGATTCGTCAATCACAGCTCTACACCTACATTTTCAAAGCAATTGGGCTCTCTTCAAGAGAAGATTCGCAACACGCCCCCGTGGACAGTAGCTCAATAGATAAAACGAGTAGGTTCAACGGCCGCATACTCCTTGTTGAGGACAGCACTGTCAGTCAAGAAGTAATTCAAGGTATGCTTGAAAGCTTGGGGTGCCGGGTTGAGGTAGCAGGTGACGGACAAGCGGCACTAGATGCCATTTCTCGCGCTCATTACGACATGATTTTAATGGATTGCCACATGCCGGTGATGGATGGTTATGAAGCCACCAGGATCATAAGGCAACGAGAAATAATAGAAACAGGGCAGAAGGGATCCGAAGGCCCAAATTGCCGGTCTCATATTCCAATCATAGCCCAAACTGGTGACGCTATGGAAGGTACATTGGCAGAATGTCTTGCCGCGGGAATGGACGATTATCTGAGCAAGCCCTTTAACATGGCACAGCTGGCTGCAGTCCTTGAACGCTGGTTGTCCGGTAATTCCGGAGCGGAAGCAACCTCGCCTCCGGCTGCACAAGGAGATGTCTGTTCATCATTTTCAAGCGTCCAAGAGAAACTGGATCCGACTTCGATTCAGGAACCTCCAGCTCCAGACTCCCCACAACTGGCAGCGGTTGCCTCATTTTCGCAGAATCCAGCACGTCCGGACCTTATCGATCGCAGGGCATTCGAAAACATTCGCATGATTCAGCGGGAAGACGGGCCAGACCTCCTCGTAAGGATGATCTCCACCTACCTTGCTGAATCTTTGAAGCACGTGGATAACATGCGCAAGGCTTTAAGAATGCTCGATGAGACCCAATTCAAAAGGGCTGCTCACACCCTCAAAACGAGTAGTGCTACTCTTGGTGCCTTTAGGCTTGCGGAGATCTGTAGAGAGCTGGAGCAGATGGGCACTGGTAATTCACCTGAAGCAGCAGAGAATGTATTGTCTGGAATGGAGGTTGAGTACGAGGCGGTTAGGGAAGCCTTGCTTAAATGTCGTCAGGACACGTCACACACGCCTTCCTTCGCCCCGGAGAGTCACGTTTCCTCGCCGGATTAATGAGGCTGAACGGACCAGGGGTAAATGTAGTATGTTGGGAACAGCCGTGCATTCCTTTATCGTTCATGGGCACTCCCAAAGTCTGACTCTCTTGCCCCTCTATGTATTAAACCCTGGAAATCGGCGTCTGCTCAATTCGTCGGAAAGTTGCCACATCTTGCCAGAAGGTGAAATCTGACCGGATGGACCTCGCATAAAAAGTGTGATCCGGATGTGCTGAGCTTTTCAGTCCTCAGGAATTCAAGGGCCAGGAGAAATAATCCAAAATGCAGGTTATTTTGATATAGCCAAAATAGCCTCCCTGCGGCGATGCCTTGTCGAGTATGCTGTCCCGATCCGCGCCATAAGGCTTCAAACAGCATGCAATCTTGCCCGGCTGCATTAACATAAGGAAGAAGGAGTTATCGATGAGCCGCAATGATGCCAAGCCAATCGGCAGCATACCCACCAGAGCATTTGGAAAGACCGGCATTGAAGTTACCGTAACGGGATTGGGCGGTGAAGGGGTCTTAAGGACTTACGGGCAGGAAGGCGAGGCATGGGGGGTTATCCGGGAAGCTGTAGATCAAGGGATTGGCTACTTTGACTGCGCACGGGCCTACGCAGGAAGTGAGAGCTATTACGGGCAGGTCTGGTCGAGGCATCCGGAGGATCGAGCCGGGATTTTTCAAGCGGGCAAGTCAGCAGCGAGAAGCAAGAACGGGGCCCTTGCCGATCTCGATCAAACACTCAGGAATATGGGCATCGATTACCTGGATCTGTGGCAAATCCATGACGTAAGGACCGAGGAAGACTTTGAAACGATCTCCCGTCCCGGCGGGGCGCTGGAGGCGTTCATGGAAGCCAAAACCAATGGAAAAACTCGCTTTATAGGAGTAACCGGACATCACGATCCTAAAATCCTGGAGAAAGCCATACGGGAATGGCCGGTCGATTCCGTTATGATGCCTATCAATCCCGTCGAAGCGGCACTTGGCGGGTTCATGGATTCAACGCTGCCCGCTGCACTGGAAAAAGGCATTGCCGTGATAGGAATGAAGGTGCTTGGAGCCGCCCACTATATATTGCCCGAAGCCGGCATCACACCGGAAATGCTGATCAGATTCGCTTTATCGCAGCCCATCACCGTCGCCATCGCCGGTTGCTCCAACGGCCCTCATGTTCGGGCGCTTGCCGAAACAGGCCGAAGCTTAAGCCCGCTCAGCCCGGAGGAACAGCAGGCTATTGTGGGAATATTCCATCCCTATGCCAAAAGACTGGCCTTCTATCGGGGAGCCCTTTAAAGTCTATCGAGAGCAAATCCATCTTTGTTCTTTTGATTATGCCCCTCATAGCCGTCCAAAATGAGTGTTTTTTGAAGCAAGGTGATTAACTTGCGCTGGAATTACATCTGTGTCACCTGGCTTTGATGCCGTGTGACCTGTTTGAGGGATTGACTTAGCGTCGTGACTTTGAATCGTTCTACTGGAAGGGAAATGCAATGAAGGTGAGAATCGACTACGGTCTGTGTATGGGTGACCGAAATTGCCACAAGGTTTGTCCTGAAGTTTTTGATTTTGACGAGGACCAGCTGCAATCGATCGTTCGTGTGGATATCGTGCCTGCTCAGATGGAGGATAAAGTTAGACAGGCAGCCAAGGAATGTGCACCGGGAGCCATACTGGTCGAGGAGTGATCCAGCCCGCCTTCAAAAACGCCATAGATGGCTGCCGGATGAGTGTAAGTTTCAGAATAAGGTTACAAAAGTGTATCTCGGCGAAGGAGAACGAGTGGACGCTGAAAGCTCAGCACAGAATGTGTTGCACCTCGCCTTGGGGTGAGGACTGAGCGCCGGTGAACAGAAATTCTTTTCTTCTGAAGGCGATGAGAGGGACCCCCATATGGACCCAAGGGATGCGCTCAGAGAAGAGCATGGCGCGATTATGAAGATGCTCGCGACTCTCCACAGGTTTATAGCGGAAGTTGCGGATTTAAAGGAGGGTGACACAAAAGACCTCAAAGCGCTCATCGAATTTTTTGAGATTTATGTGGACCGGTGCCACCACGGAAAAGAAGAGCAAGTACTGTTCCCAGCGCTGTCCCGCGTTCGAACTGCCGGAATTGATTCTCTTATCAACTCGCTCATGGAAGACCACCGTGAGGCCCACACGATCATGGAACAGATAGAATCCAATGCAGTGACTCTTCACTCTTGCTCTGAGGCTGACCGCTATGAATTCAGGGAAAGAGTCGACCGGTACGTGGATCTCGTTAGAAAGCACATCCGCAAAGAAAACTCGGAGTTGCTTCCATTAATTGAAGAAAGGCTTTCTGAAACTGAAAGGTTGCAGATGGCTGGACAGTTCCATGATGTGGAGAAGACCACTCTGGGTTCGAGCGGGCTCGAAGTATTTCCGGCAAGCGTCCGAAGACTTTCGCAGAAGTATACCTCCCTGTAGGTCACATACCGATTTGCGTTCAAGTCAGATGCTCCGGGAGGGCGGTGGGACCGCCAGCCGGGATCAGCGCAGCCAGAATGCCGTTGGCACCGGCATACGCCGGTGCGGCGGCGGGCCTCCCATCTTATACAGGCTTGCGTTCAAGTCACGTCCTCCGGGAGGGCTAAAGCCCTCCGCTACGAAACGTAACGCGTCAATGACGTAGGCGCGGGGGCTTATCCCCGCCCAATATTGAACGCAACCTGGTATTACATGAATGCCCACAGGCCGCACGTCAAATGAGAGGCGGCCGGAAACAGCTGTTTCCGTGCTTGCGGTGTGCTGATGGAGGGAGGGCGAGATCTTTAGCGGATTAATCAATCGAGGTCAACAGCCGACCGAAGAGCACATATTTCCGTGAGCCGGCGAATGAGCTCATCTCTTACTTCCGGTGAAACACGTCCGATTACCTCCAATACTTCAGCCTGAAATTGCATGGCCGCCCGCATATCGAAAAGTGTCTGGAAGATTTCGAGCTGCAGCTTAAGTTGCTCCCGGATTTCCTGCATGGCCTTCAAGGCGAGTTCGCGAGGGTCCCTGGATTTGAACCCGGTGATCACTTCTTCCCGCCCCCGGACCCTGATTTTACGGACCTGAGATTCGAGTACCTGAAGAGCATCGTCTTCGCCCCGGTTCCAGCGCATGAGCAGGTCGAGCAATTCGTTAGCGTCCCGGTTGATCTTCTGCAATTGGTCCAGTGCGTTGATTTCACGGTCGACAATCTTATGGGCCGCCCGGATGGTTACATTCCGGTTTATGGCGACCTTCAACGCCTGCAACCGCCTGGATACGGTGGATTTGTTCACTCCCATCTTGCGGGCGATCCCGGAAACGGTGTTGCCGTTCCTGACTAATTGAAGTAACAGCTTGTCATCGATTCGGCTTTTCATCAGGGCGACATTTCCTGTAAGGGTTCACCGCAGAGACGCACGTACAAAAAATTCTCACCGCAGAGACGGGTCATAGTCCGGTCAAGGAGAGAGCGCAGAGGAAAAGAATTTATCCACAGATGACACAGATTTTCGCAGATTATTATTCAGGTAAAAAAAACAGATACCCTAACAATTTGGCACACCCTGAGAAGTCATGCAAAACGGCAACCAGAAACGGCAACCAGAAGCGGCAAAAACAACAGCGATGACTGAAGAGCGAAAATCTAACCCTTCTAATACCGATTTGCGTCCAAGTCAGATGCTCCGGGAGGGCATAAAGCCCTCCCCTACGAAACGTAACGCGTCAATAACGTAGGCGCGGGGCTTATCCTTGCCCAATCTTGAACGCAAATTGGTATGACACGCGAGGGCGGCGCTGAAAGAGGCTGAAGGGGTTTGGACTGAAGGTCCGCACGCGAGGACACGCGGTTCACGCGGAGGCGCGGAGCCGCAGAGCTTACACTGAAGGTCCGGACGCGAGGATACGCTGGGAAGGCGCTACACTTGATGCTTTATTGAACGCAACTTGCTATCAGACGGTCACGCCAGCTCCTGATGGCCCGGAGCACATACCTCTGGTGTTCCTTAAGTCCTCCCAATCCTTTTCTGCCGAAATGAAAATTCACTTCAACAAACACCGGCTCCCCCTCGTCCGGGAACATTAGATCAAAGCCGGCAATGTCAATTCCCGCACGCCTGCAGAACGCACGGACAGCGGAAACGCCCTTCTGTTGCAACTCGGGCCAGCCCCCATGATCGAGTCTCCCGCCTCGGCAGACGTTGTTGTAAAACTGCCCGCCACCAACACGAAAATAGCTCACGGCCTGGTCTCCATAGATCACAACACGAAGGTCTTTTCCACCGTGTTCCACCCATTTTTGGATCAAGAGGGGCTTATCTTTTGGGAGATTCAGCATATACCTGGGTACATCTTCCTGCCCATAGATTGGAAAAACCGTCTCGCCCCCTCCACCAAGGTCTCCTTTGAGCACAATAGGATACCCCCAAGGGGACCCCTGTTCGTTCATGCAGGTTTGCAGGCAGAGAGGAGTCTTAAAGACAACGCTTTCCGGATGGCGAACTCCCATTCCATGAAAGAGATGAACCTGCCTGGTCTTGCCCTGGAAATTGAACCGAGCCTCCAGGCGTGGAAACCAGTTTTTTGCATGTTGAGTAATGCTCCGATATGCCCACGGAGAGACATGCGAAGGCAGTAATACCCCAACAGCCTTCCTGAGAAGGTCTATTGTCCCCGGGTCCTCGATCCTGGTGAATGGAGGAAGGTTTTCCTCCATTCTGATCTCAGTCCGAAAGGAGACAAAATAGGGCGGCATCAAACACTCCAATAATGAGAAAAATTGTGGACAGCATTCATTAGCTTTAATACCAAGTTGCCTTCAAAAAAGTATCTAGTGATAACTGCTACGCCCCCCACACCCCCTCGCCGCTACGCGGCTCACGATCTCGACAGCCCGCCCACCCACCCGCATCGCGGAGCGTCGAGATATTGCGCTCGGCCACACGCGCGTGCAGGCCGAAGTCCCGGCGGGCGCGATAAAAGTATGTGCTTCATTGATTCCTAAATATTTCATTCGGATAGACGATACTTTCGGAGTGAAGTGGAAGAGGTAAGCCCTGGTCAGTGGAAGGCCACATACAGTACAGACTGCTGCGGGCGTCCGTGTCCTTTTCTGAACCTGCTCCCTACAAATTTTACCGGGCTCATAGGCGGGCCGGTTGTAAGTCCACAGTCCTCAGGGCCCTCACTGCGGTTTATTCGGCTTCGACCCTTTTGCCAACCGCTGCGACTCGGCGATTTGCGCGGCGGTCATCATCCTGGCGATTGAATCTCTACTCTTTTTGGCTTCCTGATCTCCCTGCACTGCGGCCAGACTATACCACTTATGCGCCTGCACCAGGTCCTGCGGTAAGCCAAGGCCGGCGTAGTACATCAGTCCCAGATTATATTGCGCCTGAGCAACTCCCTGGTCCGCCGCCATGCGGAACCACTTCACGGCCCCGGCATAATCCTGATGCACACCTTCGCCGTTAAGGTACATCAATCCCAGATTATATTGCGCTTTAGCATACCCCTGGTCAGCCGCCTTGCTATACCACTTCACGGCCTCGGCATCGTTCTCTTCCACACCTTCGCCGTCGGCGTACATCACTCCCAGTATAAATTGAGCCTCAACATCTCCCTGGTCGGCCGCCTTGCGGAACCACTTCACGGCCTCGGCATAATCCTCCGGCACACCTTCGCCTTTAGCGTACATCAATCCCAGATTATATTGCGATTTAGCATATCCCTGGTCAGCCGCCTTGCGATAACGTTTTGCGGCCTCGGCATCGTTTTTCGGCACACCCCGGCCGCCGGCGTACATAACTCCGAGCAAAAATTGAGCCTCGGCATCTCCCCGATCCGCCAAAGCGTTGAACTCCTTATATGCCGTGGAGTAATCTCCCTTATTATAGGCGCCGTAGGCTTCATTCAAAGTGAGGGCAGGTTCCTTCTGAGTAAGCTTGTCAGGCGCAGGTGGAACGACTTCAGGCACAGACGGAACGGCTTCAGGCGCAGATGTAACGGCTTCAGGCGCAGGTGGAACGACTTCAACCGGAGTGTACGTATTTCTAAGGCCGTGATCCTCTTGCGTGATGTGTTTTATTGAACCTATTAAAATAATCCCAAAAAGAATTACAATAAACGCACCACCTCTTATCATATACGGATGTCTATGAATAAATGACGAGGTTGCGTAATTATACTCATGAACTTTGAAGGGAGTTTCATCATTCGGTTTATGAGTTGACATCCCGCGTTTGGACTTTTTGAAATAACGATACCATATATTATCCCGATCTTCCCGGTGTGCTTTTATTTCTTCTTCCGGTTCCTTTGCTCTCTGTCCACCTTCCCGGGGTTTTTGCCCCGCATGCTCCCGTTCCTCGTGTTCCTGTTCCCGCCTCTTTCCCTTTTCCTGTTCACGGTTCGCAAGCCTCAGACTTAAGAATTCAAGCAGCATCCTATAAGCAATGTCGATTTCCTTCAATTGCTCCCGGGCCTTCGCCTGCATGCTGGGATCATTTGAGAAACGCTCTGGATGCCACACCTTGGCTAAATCCCGGTAGGCTTGATTGATTTCATAAAGCTTTGCGTTCGGTTTGATGCCGAATAACCTGTAGCATTCTTCTAGGTTCATAAGTGCTACCTTCTAACAAGTGTGGCAAGTACTAAGGTGACAATACACGTGAGGCGCATTCTTCGTATCGATTTGATTAGCTAGGCATCAAGTCATTATTATGCCTGTGCTGCATTTGCCTCTGTTTCCATATCTGTTAATATCACTTCATCTTGTGGTGGTGCAGTCTTTTCAATTGGTGCTGATATTAATGTTGGCACAGCGTGCACAGTCGTTGTACTTGCAATAGGCGCTGGAACTGGAACAACCTGACTCGATTGATAAACTGCAGCATCAGCATGATGTTGTGCTTGAAGATACAACCGAGCGGATCGAGATTCTGCTTTTTCTACAGCGGCCATAGCGACTGCTACAGCTTTGGTTGCTAAATCAGCAGCTTTTGCAATTGCATTAGATAATTCAACTTTTAATCTTTCTACTTCAGCAGCAGCTGCAGTCGCCTCATCAGCCAAAGATTTCGCCATAGAAAACGCTTTGTGCAAATCATCTTTACCTGGATTAAAGCTCCAATAAAGACCCATCTTATTTATCCTGTTAATAAAGTGCTTGGGCTAATTGTATTACATCCATTAATACGTAATACATTTGTTGATTATGTTAAAATGCAGATACATTAGCATCGATATTTTGAGCGATTTGTAAATCAACAATCAATTCTTTAAAATCAGATGAGCGTTTACACCAACCCTGTCGATCATGTGCTGCTCGAAATTATAGAGGCCAATATCCGGTGAATGCTTGACAGGGAGCTTTCCCAGTCCGTTGTGCTTATTCACGACCCTAACGAAGACATCCAAGATCTCATTGGTTGCTTTGCCGCTGCCCATAGGCATATTGTTTACCACCTAATCCATAAAGTCAAACGCAATTTTGGAGCAAAGGAGGCCGCTACAAAACCCTTGATCCTGAATACTTCGCCAACCTGGCCCCAAAGTGATAACCTCAAAAGCGCGGGGAGCTACGCCCCCCACACCCCCCTCGCCGCTGCGCGGCTCACGATCACGACAGCCCGCCCGCCCACCCGCGATGCGGGCCTTCGGCCACGCCTCGCGGAGCGTCGATATATTGCGCCGCTCTTTGAACACAATTTGGTATTACGAATTTACACCATGGTATCAAGATAATTGTGACAAGTACGTTGCAATTGTCAGGCATTCTCACGCATAATCGAGGCTGCCAGCCGGGAGAAAGTATTCTGACTTAAAGATGGTCCTCGACATCCAGGCCTCGCCAAGCGCACGGTCGGACGCGCGGAGGACGCAATGGACATGGTGGACGAAGTGGACTGAAAGAGGCTGAAGGGTTTTAGACTGAAGGTCCGCACGCGAGGACACGCGGGGAAAGAGGCTGAAGGGTCTCGAAAGATCAGGATTCATGCGCTGCTTCATAGGCACTAACGGGGTCTTGAATTCCTTTTACATTGATCTCGCCGAAAAGCCGGGTGGAAATAAAAGGTGCAACGAGGTCACGGGTCTTCTGGGAAAGGAGGATGCCGTCGGCCGGCGCGCTCGATTCCAGCCGTTTTGCCAGGTTCACTGCGGAACCAAGCACGGTGTATGACAGCCGTCGAGAAGACCCCATGTTGCCCACAACGACCTCCCCTGTACTGATCCCGATACGCACGCGTAAGGGGAAACCGCCTTCCCTGGCCCATTTTGCGTTAAGTCCGCGCGCCTTGTTCTGCATCTCGATTGCCGCCCGGACCGCTCTAAGGGCATGGTCCGGCGCCGGTTCGGGGTCGCCGAAAAAGACCATCAGGCCGTCTCCGATGTACTTGTCGACGGTCCCCTTGTATGTAAAAACAACTTCCACCATTGTTTCGAAATACTCATTCAAAAAGCCCCGAATCCGGTCGGGCGAATAGGTGGAAGAGTGTGCGGTAAAATCCTTGATGTCACTGAAAAGGATCGTCAGCTCTTTTCTCTGCCCCCTGCTGATCATCGCCGGGTCGGCAAGGATCCTTTCCACAACCGAGGACGGGAAATAGGACTCGAAAGACCTCCTCAGGACTTCCTTTTCCCTTGAGTCCCGCAAATACCGCAGAGCCATGATCAGCGAAGCGGCGGCGGCGCCCGCGATTACAGGGCGCACTATGTTGGCCATCAACCCATAGAGGAGAAAAAGGCCCAGAGTTGCGCCCGCATAGCAGGTTATGAGCAGGGCGGCCGAGGCGATGAATAAAATTGGGGAAAAGCAGGTAGATAAAAGGAAAATCAGTGCAACCATGCCCAGCTCAATCGCCAGTATCCCTGCAGGACTTATCTCGTGCAAGAAAGCACCGGAAAGGATCGTCTGGATCACGTTGGCATGCAGGCCGCTCAGCGGGAAATTTATATCCACCGGCACCGCACCGAGATCGGTCGCGCCTGTGGAAACATCGGAGACCACGACTATTTTCCCCGAAAGCTCTTCGGTCCACATCTCGAGTGCGTCCCGGTCGCCCGATGCCGAAAGGATCTGCGCGAAATTGTAATGGCGCATCTGCCCCCATGGGCCGATGAAATTTATTATCATCGCGCCATTTTCGTCGATCGGGATCAAAAAGTCCCGGGGTGGGCCTCCGGGAGGCCTTGCATCCTTGATCCGGATGTAGCTGCCCGGCCTTACGGTAATATTTTCCGGCCCCGCTCCCAGGTAATCGCAAACGACGCGGAACGGCAGACTTGGATAAAACCCGCCTTCGCATCGCACGAGCAGCGGCACACGGCGGATCACCCCATCGCGGTCCGTTTTCAGGCTGAGAAACCCAATTCCCCTGGAGACCTCGGCAAGGGGCGGAAAAGTGATCAGAGGCTTTATCCCGGAATAGAGGCCCTCCGATTGGCCCTCAACTTTCACGGCCCACTTCGTGCGGTCGAGATATTCGCGAACCTCAGGGGCTATGCGGCCGGGGAGCGCCCCACTCTGAGACCCCAGATCGATGGCCATGCCGAAGTAGACGTTGCCCGCCTCACGGGTCGCTGCGATTATCGCCTGGTCATCCGCCTGGCTGGTCCCGGCGGCAAAGATCAAATCGTATGCCTGGGCAGCTACGCGCATTGCGGCAAGGTTTCCGATAAGCCGGCCGTAGTGGGAGCGTGTCAGATAATAGGTTTTTAGCTGCTGGATGGCGGTATCGTTGATGTCCACATGCACTACCGTCCCATCGTAGGGAGGCCTGAGCGCAGCAATCGAAGAACGAAACAGGAAAAACCTGTCGAAAACCTGTGAATTCCAGGTTTCGAACAAGCCTCCAAAAAGCTGAAAGATCACTTGTACAACGCCGAACGCGGCAATTGCCACAAAGAGATACATCCGGCCCGACTTCCGGTTATTTGTGCTCAATCGTATAAGTCCTGGCCACGAAGCCGGTCGAGAGAATTTCGTCGGCAAAAGTTGCGATGTCCAACCGGTCAGGGTCCTGGACTTTTCCAACGCTTCTCAAGGTCCCCCCGATGGGAACCGGCCGCTCGGCGGGTGAGCTCAGTTCGCGGTGTTCCCTTCTGAGCTCCTTTATCAGATCGACAAGCGCCCGGGCTGTCTCGACTTTGGAAGCCGCTTCGGCGGACTCATACCGCATATATGCCTTTTCGAGATCATCGAGCCGTTTTGCGGAGGCCACCAGATAGAATACTTCCTGGCCCGGGTTATCGTCCAGCCTGAACCATGCGTCTCCCCGCGGGATGTAATACCTGCGCTCCGGCTGATAATCGCCTTCAAACTGCTGGAGGGCATATGGGAAGAGCAGTTTGACGCCATCCCGCCGGTTATCGTGAAAAAGGTATACGAAACATTTTCTTTGCAGTTCGACCATCATCTTGACCTGGTCGCCGGATTTGAGGGCCATGTCTTGAGTGACCGGCTGCGTGCCGCTCTTTCCATCATGGGAGGTTTTGGCTGCAAAAGCCCAGCGGAAATCCACTTCGGGATAGGCAGCGGGCTCGGAAGGCAAGAGTTCAGCGCAAAGCAGCAGAGGACGGGGCATAGTCCGGTCAAGGAGAGAAGAGCTTTGCAGGACAGGATTCACAGGATTAACGGAAACGGCTGTTCCAGAGTCCTGAGATGGCTGTTCCTGTGCCGCGAAAGACAAACTCCAGCCCCCGCCTGGTGTCGATGCCGTTTGAAAGAAAAGCAGCACAAAAACGGCTGGAACGATCGAGTTTTTGTTCAATTTCATCTATTTTTCCTCAAAATCCGAAAAGGGTCCTTTTCTAACAGAAACCTCGCAGGGCGTCGAATTTGTCCCGAAGTTTCCGGATGGGCACTACTTACGTCCGCGGTTTTGCTCAATCTTCGCGACCAAATCAATCTCAAAATCCGGCGCGATCCCTAAGAGGCTTATTTACGGACAGCCCGTAATCTTTTCGATCAGCCAGGCCATGTTACGCCCCAGGGTCTTCATCGTCTCAATCCCTTCAGAGTCTTTTTCCACGTCTCCCTTATCGAGCCCGAGTCCCATGTTCCAGTAATTGGACCCCGGCACGATCATCTGGCTGATCAGAAAAAAATGATTGATGGAATCAAATACGTGGACCGCCCCTGCGCGGCGGGCGGCTACCACCGCCGCTCCAACCTTGCGCTTTAACATGTCGCCGTTTGCCTTGCCCACCAGGCCGGCCCGGTCGATCAGGGCCTTCATTTCGGCGCTTACATCGGTGAAATATGTAGGCGAACCCAGTATTATCCCATCGGCCTGAGTCATCATGTCGATGCACTGGTTCAAATAATCATTATCAACGGCACAGTGTCCGTCTTTGTTGTTGAAGCACTTGAAACACGCCCTGCAGCCGTGGATATCCTTGCCGGAAAGCTGCACCATCTCAGTCTGGATGCCTGCATTTTGGAGTTCGCCGAAGACGTAATTGATCAGAATAGCGGTATTGCCGTCTTTTCTCGCGCTTCCATTGAATCCGACAACTTTCATCTCAGCCTCCCTGCGATAGATCTGGTGTCAACAAAGAACAGAACGTGGGACACACTAAGGCTCGCGCACGATCCGGAACCCCAGATCGTCTTTCATGCTGTTGGGCAGGCCGCTTCCACGAACGGCGCACCTGACCGAACCGACCGAACCACGCCAGCCCCCGCCTCGAATCACGCGGCTCTGTCCCATGCTTTCATCGGTATTTTGCGGATTGTTTCTGTCGTGGCGCACATATGAATCCACGCCATAAACGTCCGCGCACCATTGCTGTACGTTGCCCAGCATATCGTAGAGACCCAAAGCGTTTGGCCGGAAAGAACCGACCGGCGCCGTCGTCGCATAGCCGTCATCGCATTCGTGGACCGGCTTGATACCGAGTTGCCTTTGTGCCGTATAATCTGCGACATTTTCGTAAATGCAAGCCCTGGAGGCATCGTCGCCCCAATACCGGGAGGTATCGGTGCCGGCCCGGCACGCATATTCATACTCCGATTCGGTTGGCAGCCGGAACTTGTATTGTCCGCCGTTCTGCCCGGTAAGCCACTGCGAAAAGTTATTGGCGTCCACCCAACTCACATATACCGCCGGCTGGCCATCGCCGTTAAGAGAATGGCCGGCATAGTCCCTGCTGTCGTGATCTTTCTGGAATTGCCTGAACTGAGCGTTGGTAACCACCGTTTGGCTTATCCAGAAACCGTCGACGCAAACCTCGTGAACCGGCCCCTCGTCTGCAGAGCGATCTTTCTCATTTTGCGGACTGCCCATGAGAAAACATCCGCCCGGCGCCCATACGAATACCAGCCCTGTAACCGGCTCTTTCCAGGTCTTGAGAGTCTTTATGGGCTTTTCGCCACGTGAGGCAGGTTCTTCAGTGGGTCCGGAGGCCAAACGCTGCTCCGTTGCACCGGCGGGATTCACCTGCGGCTGGGTGGAGGCCGGCTGCACCGGATGCTTTGGCGGAGGCCAAAGGAAGTAAAAATCTCCTTCCAAAGAGGAAGATTCCCATGGGACCTGCCTGCCCCCGGTGGCCTCACGCACGGCAGAGCGCACCTGCTTGAAGACATCTTCGATCTTTAGCCCCGGCTGAACCATAGCCTTGATGAGTTCGCCCGTATAAACGCCGTTTTCTCCCTGCCCGTCATTGGCCACAGAACCAGGCGCCGTAGCGTAGGCAATCAGAGTTCCGGTCGGAGCGTCAATGGAGGCAAGCCCTTGCGATATGGAGCGGAAACTACGGGCAAACGGGTTGTCGCGACACGCATCGATGATAACTATATTCATTCGGGCGTGGGCGTAGTCCATTTCGCCCAGCACTGCGCCCATATCGACCGCCTCATATTCGACCTGCTTTTCATGCTCGATCGCCGCGCCAACAGGCAGAAGGTAGTTACGCCCGTTCACCTGGATTCCGTGCCCGGCGTAATAGAAAAGCCCGACGCCGCCTTTCTGGAGCTTTTCTCCGAAAACCTGGATCTCTTGCTTCATTTGTTTCTGGCTCAGGTTTTCCTTCAGTGTGACCTCAAAGGAGAGATCTGCGAGCGTCTTTGCCATGGCGCGGGCGTCGTTAACGGGATTGCGAAGGGCTCCCGATTCATAGGCGGCATTGCCGATGACCAGGGCCGTCCGTTTTTCGGGCTGGCCCGGAGCAGCCTGGTTCTGATCCGACCAGGCAAAAATGGAGCAAAATGCAAGGCTGCTCACAAAAGCAGCCAGAAGGCAGGACAAGACTATTTTTTTCCCGGCTATACAGCTCATTTGCCGCCACCATCCTCTGTCCAAGTAACAAAGGGAGTCTCCCCTGAAGGCAAAACTCCCTGAAGGATTAATCACATTAGATTACAAAAGATCCCATAGCAGGACCGCTGTTTGCCATAAAACTACAGTCTCCCAAAAATCGCCCGCAATTATAAGTAAGATCGTCCGGGGCTTCAATAAAAACGTTTAGGGCTTGTCCGAAGGCGGTGGAACCGCCAGCCGACTTGGCCACTGCCTTCGGCGGTGGCACATCCAAGTTCTCGACGCTCCGCGAGGCGGTAGCCCAACTACGCCTGCGGTTTTGCTCAATCTTCGCGACCAAATCAGTCTCAAAATCCGGCGCAATCCCTAAGAGGCTTATTTACGGACAAGCCCTTAGTTTTTATCACATGGGCGTCCGATACGATAAGTCACTCACCGGGGCGCTTCCACCAGATTAATTGCCTGCACCTGGACCTCCAGATTTTCTTCGGAAGGCACATCTGTTTGAACCCCCAGTATGGTTGGGAGCCGACTGCCGGGGGGTATATTATCCATTTTGGGCGTCACCTCCAGGCTGAATCCGGTTCCATCGGGCAAAGGCTCCTTCTTCACGTGAATAAGTCGTTCGTCCCACATGCATTTTACGATTTTGAAAGCTTTATTCTTATTATCAACAACCAGCACCTTTCCGGTGATTATCCCCTGGTCGATGCTGAGCCGACCAACGACCAGAATTCTAGGTCTGATCCCAATCTCGCCCTCGATTGAACCGTTTACCCAGGTGGTAAGTTCGGGTTTCTCCGCCATGTCGGTATAAGCAGTAATGGATCCCCTGTAATTTCCCATCCGGGTGTTATTGGATATTGTGAGCCGGTAATGTTTCCCGTCCTCTACGGTTTCAAGTTTGTATATGACGTTCTGACCAAGAGTGTCATCCACTTTACGGATATGAAACGTTTTCGAGGTCGTGACCAGATCGACGGTTTTTTCATTAATAGTATCGGCAATCCCCTGAAAATAGACCGTTTTCTCGGGCAAAGCCTCGATCAGAGGCTTAACGGTCCCCTCGATCAGCAGGACCACACGAGGGTTTGCCGGATCATCGCTCAAAACGGTTGCCGTCTTTTTTACGTATCCCTGGCACCCTCTTAGACTCACCTCTAAAGTAACTTTTCCCTGCCCACCTGGAGGGATCGCCCGGTCAAAACGGGCAATGGTGCAGCCTCAAGCGGGTTGAACATCTCTTATATTTAGAATGGCTTTACCGCTATTTTTCACAATAAAATCATGCGATAGCAGCTCCATTTCCGAGAGTTGCCCAAATTTATAATTGGTTTCGGAAACAATGATGCTGGAAGTCTCAGGACCGGCAAACACCGCAACAGGCAAAAAAGAAACAATTCCAAAGCATGCGATAAGGACCATCAAAAGCCATCTGAATAATTTTTTCATGGAACACCCCCGTGTTTTGTCTTATACCACCTTGGCCCAAGTTCGTCATGACTTGAATGATTCTTTGTAGTAAAGTTGCATTATGGGTTTCGACATGAGATGGAAAAACATTCTTACCGGATTTGTGATTTTTGCCGCCCTCATTATATTCGGCTTACTCTATCTGGACCTCAGGCTTGCGCAATTCGTGTTGGATAAAGTCGGTTGCCGTTTTCTTTTCTCGGAGACCGTATCCGGTTTGCCGGACCTTTTGTTCTCAATTGTGTGCATCATAACCGTTGTGAGTTGGACCGAGCGCTTGTGGCTGGCAAGAAAACCCGCCAAAAGCAGCCTGGTGCATTTCCTGGAACATATCGGTTTGACGGTTCCATTGGCGTATGTCCTCAAAGACCTTTTAAAAGGGCTGTTTGGAAGAACGAATACGCGCATCTACCTCTTGTATCCCGAGCGGTTCGGCTTTCATTGGTGTCACGGCGGGGGAGACTGTGCGAGTTTTCCATCCGGGCACATGGCGGTCATTACTGTCCTGATGCTGGGAATCGGCCGGTACTTCCCCCGGCTGCGCCTCATGTGCGCAGGATTGCTCTTTGTCCTTGCATCGGATTTGCTTGTAACCGAATACCACTTTTTCAGCGACATAGTGGCGGGGACCTGTCTTGGTGTGATTATCGATTTGCTTACCTGGCGGGGACTGGCAATTTTTCACCGTTGGAAGGAACCGGCGAACTAACCTGCCTGCAATCTGAATTAGATGAGGTGCTCCGGGAGGGCGGTGGGACCGCCAGCCGGGATCAGCGCAGCCAGAACGCCGCTGGCACCGGCATACGCCGGTGCGGCGGCGGGCCTCCCATCTTATACAGGCTTGCGTTCAAGTCACGTCCTCCGGGAGGGCTAAAGCCCTCCCCTACGAAACGTAACGCGTCAATGACGTAGGCGCGGGGCTTATCCCCGACCAATCTTGAACGCAGATTGGTATTACTCACATGGAGTCGAGTACGCAGAGCGAAAGGCTGACGATGAACAGCCGTGAGAGGTTTTTGGAAGTGATGCGCTTTGGCAAACCGGATCGCGTCCCTTATTTCGAAGAGGGGATAAGGGATGAGGTCCTGAAGGTCTGGCGAAAACAAGGGCTTAAGCGTGGCGTTGACATCCGGAAGGTGTTTCCCACGGATCGTCATGCGGAGCTGGAGCCTGACGTTGATCCGGTTCCACAGATAAAAAAATGGCCTTCCTCGCTCCTGGAGTTGGCAGTTTTGCGAAAGAGTCTCGATTATAGTGACGATAGCCGCCTACCGGCAGATTTGGCCGTTCACATAAAGGCGGGAAAAGCGCGGGATTACCCTTTGATGCTGCGGGTGCACCGCGGCTTTTTCCTCTCAATGGGTATACGTGGGTGGGACCGCTTCAGGGACTTGATCGAGCTGCTCATATACGATCCGCAACTCGTGCGGGAGAGCATGTCGATTCAGGGTGAATTTGCGGCCAAACTGACCGAACGGTTGCTTCGAATGGTCGATGTGGATGCAGTCGTGTTCAGCGAACCTATCGGCGGCAATGACAAGCCGTTGATATCACCGGGGATGTATGAAGAATTCGTGCTCAAAAGCTATGAACCGGTTTTAGCCGTAATCAGACAATACGGTGTAGAGACCATAATATTTCGCACTTATGCGAACGCCCGGATATTGATTCCGAGTATTTTGAAGTGGGGCTTCAACTGCCTGTGGGCCTGCGAGGTGAATATCGAGGCGATGGACTATCGTGACATTCGCAAAGAGTTTGGCCGGGATTTACGCCTGATAGGAGGTATCGACCTGGATGCGCTCCGGCGCGGCAATGAAGCCATACGACGTGAGATCGAACAGAAGGTCCCCCCACTTCTGGCCGATGGCGGATACGTGCCTCTGGCTGACGGCAGAATCCGCGCGGACGTAACCTTTGAGAATTATGCTTACTACAGGCGGATGCTGGAAACCGTTACGCACAATTCGTCTTAGGAAACATCACGATTATTTACAGGCGAACAAATCTCAAACTTATCCCATTAAACGGCGCAAACCGATTTATTCGCTCTTCTGCTTACGGCGTCTTTTCACCACAGGTTTCTTCTTTTCCTGTGAACCTGACGCAACGTTTTCCGCCTTGCTCTGTCTTCTCGCCTCTATGGCTTTCACCAGATTCGCGGGTAATCCCCTCTTTTTTGCAGCCTTGCTTCGCGCCTTGGTTAATGCTTTTGCAGCCAGAGGAGTTCGCATTGGAAAGCCGTATTTCTTCTTGTACTCTTTTGAACTGATGCCATGGGATGTCAGATGTTTCTGAGTCAATTGCTTCATTTCGGCGCCGCATTCAAGACAGATTACCTTATCATTCTGAATTGAACTTTCCGCTGTGATTGATCCAGGGATTTTTTCCTGTACAGCGCCAGGCTCCTGTGCCAGGGCCAGTTCAATTTCGCCGGATTCTGCCTTTTGCAGTTCCATGAGAGTGCCAAAGACTTGCCGGAGTGATGACGTAATTTCAGTAGCTGACATTGGAGCTAAAGAAACTTGAGTCTGTACGATCTCTGATGCGATTTCAATTATTTTTCTTGCCATTGGCGCAACCCTCCGTCGTGGAGATAATTCGTTCAAAGGAAAATCGAGTTTAATCAACGTCGTTAAGCTCGAACCAATTGCGAACTTAGAATTATTATAAATGTATTTTAAGTTAAGGCAATAGAAAATCGTAATTATGCTCTTAGATACTCCAGATCCACAGTGCAAGACCATGATCCAGGGTGAGTACGGGAACTGAAGCCGATCCGCTTGCCCCTGTTATCGGACACGCTCAATGAATTTAAAAGGGCCGGCTTTTACAAAATTTATTGCGATGCTAAAGATAACAATAGTTATTCCTATTCCTATTTCCACATCGGCCAGGTTGAAAATGTAGGGTCGAAGTCCAACCAAACCGAACTTGACAAAGTCAACCACCCCTCCGAATGCAATTCGATCAAACAAGTTAGACAGGCCGCCACCCAAAAACAGGGATAAACCAAGCACCGTAAGAAATCGAAGTCCATTGGCAATCATTAGAAAGAGAATTCCCAGGCCCAACAATACGGCAACTCCCATAGTGGCGGTTTTACCGCGCCACATTTTCGGCAGAAGTCCCTCGAGAGTGAAAACCCCGCCCTTATTCTCGACATAGTCAAGAGTGAGCATTCCTTTCAGCAATGTTAAAGGCTTTGTTCCAGGCAGGTCCGATCTAACTATCTCTTTTGTAAGCCGGTCGGCGCCAATAGAAAGAATTATCATGAAAAAAATGAGAAAAATTCTCTTCTGACTTTTCATGCTTTAACGCCATCCGCTATATTTTAAAGACCGTCCGTGCATTCTGAGTGGTATGAGCGGCCACTTTTTCGAAGGGTTCCCGGCGGCACTCGGCGATTTTTTCGGCAGTATGGAGCAGATAAGCAGGTTCGTTTGTCTTGCCCCTGTACGGCACAGGGGCGAGATAAGGTGAGTCGGTCTCCACAAGCAGCCTGTCCAATGGCGCACGCTTTACCACCTCTTGGAGCAATTCGGCTTTGGGAAATGTGACCACGCCAGGTATAGATAGATAGAATCCCATGTCGAGGCATCTGCTCGCAATTGCCCAGTCTCCTGAAAAACAGTGCATAACCGAAGGGGGCAGTGAGGAAGCGAATTCCGGCACGATTAGAAAAAAATCCTCCCAGGCGTCCCGAATGTGAAAAATCACCGGTTTTGCTATTTCAACAGCCATCTCGATCTGACGCTTCATGCACTCTTTTTGGATCGGGCGCGGTTGTCTGTCGCGGAAATAGTCAAGCCCTATTTCACCGATCGCAACAACTCTGCAGTTGGCGGCAATTTTTTTCAGTTCCAGGATATCTCCGGCATCCATGCTAAAGGAAGCGTGCGGATGAATCCCGGCTGAGGCGTAAATCCGCTCATAGCTGCGGGCTATTTCTGCCGCTTTGCGGCTCGTCTCGATATCGATCCCTATCGTCACGATCATGCTGACCCCGGCATGCAGCGCCCGTTTAATGGTGGCCGGGATGGAACCGGCAAATTCAGGGAAATCCAGGTGAGCGTGTGTGTCAATCAGTTCAGGAAGCTTTTGCATATTTTTGTGACTTTCGGGTATTGAGGGCTGGTAAAGATGCACCACGCAGGGTTTTCCCTTGCCAGTCGCAGGAGGCGAATCTATAATGCCTTTTGTCTATTTGCAAATAAGTTATTCATGTATTTATCAGGTTGCGAGGCAAAAGAATATGGATAGATTCCGATCTGCGCTTGCGCTGGCGGCTGCCCTGGCGATCCTGATCCCGGCGGGCGCCTTACTGGCCGTAACAGAATACACGACCGACACCCAGGAACTCCCGCTTCGAGCCACTCCGTCAACCAGCGGCAAAATCATTCTAAATATTCCACCCGCTTCCAGCGTCGAATTAGTGCACCCGCTGGCATATGCCAAAGTGCGTTACCGGAAACCGGACGGCCAGATAGAAGTAGGATGGGTAGCCTTGAGGTTTCTGAGCCAACTGCAGGCCGGTTCGGCAACGGCAAAGAAACTCGAAGAAGAAAATGCGGCCCTGAAAGCGCAAATGGGCGAAGTTGGCAAGGAGAAAACGGAGCTGTCGCAAAAAGAAAAAGAACTCACGGACAAACTCACCAAGCTCAATGCAGCCTACGAGATACTCAAGGATGGCTCGGCAAATTACCTGAAGCTCAAGTCCGAGAATGATTCCGCAAAGGCCAGCCTGACGAACGCTCAGGAAAATATACAAACGTTGGTTCAGGAAAACGAAAACCTGAAGGTCTCCCAAAACATCCGGTGGTTTGTGACTGGAGCGCTTGTCCTGCTTTGCGGCTGGTTCATAGGGTGGGCTACGGGTAAGTGGCGGAGAAAAAAGAAGGGCACTTACTATTACTAACGGCAAACCTCGCCGGTATATAATCCCTCGTATGATAGACTTGTATATAACGTTTAATTAGAAAAAAATGCTCAATGCAAAAATAGGCGCCACTGCTGTTGGCGGAGCTATCCGACATGCCACGTTAATGAGTGGTGCACAGTTGAAGGCAAGTCCACCGTCCAGCACATCAAAAAGGTGAAGCAAAACAGGAATACAATCTACGCTCTGCGGGCGTCGCACGGCTTCACTTTGTGAAGCGTGCTCGCCGGCATCCCTAAATAGTTTCACATTGCGGAGCGCGGAAGGCGACCGCATCGCGTGTCTATCGGACGCGTTGGGCGGACGCGGGATGCCTTCCCCAGGTGCGGGACCGAGTCATCCCTCGGACTGATTTGAGGCCTTGTCGAATTCCTCTTCCAGCGACTCCATCAGTTCCTTGACCGACAGGATCTGGTCCACCCTGTAGGCGTTTTTGCCGGCAAAAGCGAACCCTGCTTTGAGTTTTCCTTTCCTGGCGTTGGCCAGGGCCATGGCTATGCAGTAAGGGCTGTCCGTGCAGTTGCACGAGGTGATGCAGTGATAGGGACATTTGAACGGCTTTTTGTGCCCACTCTGGATGCTCTTTATAAAATCGTTTCTTATCGCCCTGCCGGGAAGCCCTACGGGGCTTTCTATGATT